>Ga0315310_10000310_pt1 | contig 31242 bp, 30 predicted proteins | sample TDP5_MG_FD_203630 | JGI IMG/M metagenome (GOLD analysis project Ga0315310, IMG submission 203630) | Freshwater sediment microbial communities from Lake Towuti, South Sulawesi, Indonesia - TDP5 | ecosystem: Environmental > Aquatic > Freshwater > Lake > Sediment | place: Indonesia: South Sulawesi...
CAAAAGGTCAGATTAGGCGTGATCTTGGTCTTCTCAAGATGCTGTTTGAGACGATGCGTCCACTCAACCCCACGCCTGTCAAAATCGAGCAGAAGAATGACCTTGCGCACGTTTTGACGTTCAATCTCAGAAAGAGTGTCAAGAAACGACTTGCCTGATGTCTTCGATGAAACAAAGTTGCCTTCGACGTTCAACTGACGCAAGGCGCTGATGTCTTTTTGTCCTTCAACCACCACTGGAATGCCCTTCGCTACTTCTGCTGCAAGTCTGTCCAAGAGCTGAAGAATTTTCTCAGTTCGATTCCTAAGTCTGTCTGACATGTTCGCTTACCTGGTCACCTGCGCCCTTCTCACGATTTCTAAGACTTCTCTTGCCTCTTTGTTTGTCTCAAAATACCTTCTAACAGGAGCCAGAATTCGGATCAGTTCCTCAGCCACGGCTTTTTTCAAGTCCAACGGGTGCAGTTTGCCCGCTTTATACGCATCTTCAAGCTCTCCGTAACTGCTGAACTCTGTTGTACCCCCGAATTTTGAGGGTCTTTCCACCGTGAACGTTTTTCGCTCTCTGAATATAATGTACTTGCAGATTTCAATTACTGGATTGAACTCGATTGTCCTCTCTGGGCAAAAAGCGTTTTTAATCTTAGTTCGGATTTCCCCGGGAGAATCATGAATAAAGACACATGTTTCTGGAACGCTCTTCGACATCTTTGCCGAGGCTAAGGCCTCTCTTTCCTTGCCCTTTGGAATTGGCCACAAGGCAGGCTTCACTAAACCCTGAAGCAAGTGATGATGAACACAGATAGGCTTCCAGAACTCGAGCCTTTCGCCTAGTTCCCTAGCAACCACGTTTGCTTTCCTCTGATCGATTCCCAGTTGACAAATCTTGACTTCTAGGTGGAAGATGTCGGCGACCTGCATGGGAGTGTACATGAAGTCTGAGACATAGTGAGCTTCAGTTTCTTTTCTTCCAGCGATTTCAAGCGTTCTCCTTGTTCTTGTAAGCGTTAGGTTTTTGGCTATCCGTATTGTTTTAGCCCAATAGTCTATGTCATCGTAAAGCTGGTCTGAGTAAATGAATTCCACCTTGTCGGGCGGAACGCCCAAAGATATCCAAGAGTGTCTGAACTGGTCAGCTGACTTTCTTATGAGCGCAAGGTCTCCACCCAGTTTGTTGTTGAGCCAAGCGTGCCACGTTGACAAATACGCTTTATATCGGATTCCAGCCTGGATGAAATCCTTCATCTTGTAGGCACATATCACGCCAGTTCCTAAGTGCACCAGACCTGATGGTTCCCAACCATTGTAGGCGATGGGATGCTCCTCGCTCTCCAAGAGCAGCCGCAGATCTCTAGGCGTCAAAACCTCTTCAGTAGGCGGTCTATTGATCAATTCAATCTTTGTTTCAATGTCCAAACGTTTGCACGTCCATATGACGTTCTCTATTGAATCAACTAAGGTCAACTTAAGAGTTCTCTTTGTTTTCGCGGGTGTTGTTTCCCGCGTAACTAACACTTCACTTCATTGTTGGAGCGTTGCGCTCCTCTCTGCGAAGCTCTCTCTGACGCGGGAAATTGAACACGCCCGCGCCCACCGTGTCTCATGTCTGGGTAAACCCTCTTTCATCAGCATGGATAGTCTATTGCAGCTATCCGCTTCGGTTGAGTCCGTCTGCATGAGTCCTCAAGCAAGTTGCTGAGGTTCCGGTGGGATAGCTCACAAAAAGGTCATCGCTAATAATAGAGAACGAGAAAGCGAAAAGATAAGATTTTCCTCTAAGTTTCCACATTCAGCGGCTGGCATTTTGGGCAGATGAAGCTGCTGGTTGAGCCTGTCTTGATCTTTTGAATTGTTGTGTTGCAGATTGGGCAAGGCTTGCCAGGTTTGTAAGCAATTTTGAACTGATCGATGCCATAGCCGCCTTTCTTGCCATAGAAGTCTTTTTCATAGGATAATCCGCCTAATCGAACGCTGTCGTTGAGCACGGATTTCATTGATTTGTAGAGAGCCTCAGTTTCCTCACCAGTTAAAGATGAAATCTTTCGCAGTGGATGTATCTTGGCGTTGAAGAGAACGTCTTGAATGTAGACGTTTCCAATGCCTGCTATGTTCTTTTGATCAAGTAAGAAGGTTTTGATGCCGCCTCCCTTCCTAACCAATAACTGCTTAAAACCGTTTAATGTGAAATTCTTGTCCAGTGGGGTGACACCCAGTTTTCCAGCCAGTTTGTGTTCGCTTAGCTTGTCAGCTTGCACAAGGTGTAGGTAACAGAACCACCAAACCCGAATGGTTAAACCTGTTTTATCGTCCAGGACGAATTTTATGCCATACTTCTCTGGTAGCTTATCGCTTGGTCTGAAATGGATGACATCTGCTCCCATTCCAGGATTGAACAAGAGGATGTAGTCGCCATCGAGCTGAATGAAAAGCCACTTGCCTCTGCTCTCAACAGACCTTATTGTCTTTCCAGCAATGATTTTCTGAAATCGATCAAATGGCATGTTTAGACATTTGGGATTCGCCACTTCGATCTTTGAAATCCTCTTTCCACCAGTCTCCTTATTCATTTGATTGCCCAGAACAGTTAACTCAGGAAGCTCCATTATTGACCCTGCCTTGACTAGTTGAAGAACGCTATTGTTTTAACTTCCATTATTAATGGTTTTACATGAGTGGTCTCAAGTGAAGAGCTGTAGGATTCTTTGGAAGCTTATCTGCTCAAAAACTGGAATGTGTCCTGTTTGCGCGCGCGGACTTGGCTTCCTCAATATAGGCATCCATTCTGTAACCTTCGAATCTGTTGGACTAATTGTTGACTGCAGACTCAACCTTGCCTTCTGATATACCCTGGCCTGTGATTCTCCCTTAAGTAGCTTTAAAAAGAGAAATCCCACTCATATGAAAGTTTTAGTCTTTCCCTAATTCATACACGAAGATCAAGTCGTTTCGTCTTGGAACGCCAAATCTTGCCTTTTTACCCTTGTAATCCTCTCTTGTATACAGTATTTTCCCACCCAGAGCGTAATTCACGATGATTGCTGGTAGGTTGTCGTTTTCAACGGAAACGTAAAGTCGTTTTACGTTGTTCTCTTTTGCTGTCTGTTTGAGTTTTTCCATCATTGCGGAAAATAAGCCCGAACCTTGAAACTTGGGGTGTACTGCTGTTTCCCAAAACTGAATGCTCATTTCTTCCTCTGGGTCAATTGTAAACATGAAATCTAAGTAGCCCGCATGTTGTCCATCAACATAGACAGCCATGGTTTTCACACTGTACGCCTTGTGACCGTAAGCGTAGCCAGACTTTGGTTCCCATTCTTCGAATTTTATATCTTCTGGTGGGGGGCAATCAGTGATTTCCTGGATGGCTTCAAACATGGTCCGATCATTGGAATTTTGCTTCATTTTGTCCAGAACTTTGATTTCAGCTTTCAAGCGGCTAGGTTTTGCCAGGTGGCTCTTGCTTACAGGCACTAATCTGGCACATTGGCAACAAACATATTTCTCGTCGATGGCACACTTATACTGCCCTATTCTGCCACAACTCTCACATTTCGGGATTTCCATACACAAAGCACTCGCTCACGAGATTTCTTCAATGTTTATTTCGAACGCTGCTGTAGGATTCTCCAGCTCGAAGTTGTTTAGAACTTCTGGATGCATCTCGCCTAACACACCCACTTCTTTGCGTTTGAGATAGACTCCTGCGACTCTGCCATCTAAGAAACTCCGATGCTTGATTGGTTTGATTTCCCAGCGCCTCACGCCCATGTTCTGCAGCAAAGCTTCCACTGTTGACTTTACTTCAGTGAAGTTGGCGGTCGAATGCGAAGAAACAGCCGCTGCGTGCAGTCGTCTTTCAATGCGGGTCTCCAGGCGTTGATTTATGCGTCCAACATCTGAGACTTCGAACAGGCGTTGAGGGAAGCTTTCATGCTTATTGTCCATCAGGTTTTTCATCAAATCAGGCAGTAGACTCTGGCGTAGAATGCTGTACTCAGCCGAGACCGGGTTGGCAAGCTTAATCACATCACTGGCCTTTAGAAGCATCTTCTCGTAATGCCACGCCTCGTTTGTCAAAGTGAAATTCATCACTTCTGTGAAACCCAGGCCTATCATAATGTGCCGTGCAAGGTTGGCTGTTCTATGAATGTGATGCTGTTCACCTATTGTTAGTTTTTGAGGAATCGTCGGCTTCAATCTGTAATATCCGTAGCCGATGGCAACTTCTTCGACGAGGTCCACTTCATGCAGCACGTCGATTCGATAGGCTGGTATGGACACATCGACGACTCCCTCTTTAACTGGCTTAGCGTCTAACCTGCATTTTCTCAGACTCTCGACAACTTGCGCGTCTGATAGTTTTAGTCCTAACAATTCGTTGGTATAGCCAGTTCGGATTTTCATTTTTTGAGGAGTCAAGTCAGGCGAATCAACAGTGTGGTCTGGATATCTCACATGAACCTTTTCCAGAATACCGCCCATATCAGCTAGCGCGGTAGCGAGCACGTTCAAACTTCGCTCAACAGCTGTGTAGTCTCTGCCAGTCACGTCTAGGAATAGGTTGCGTGTTTTGCTGGTGACTCGTGTCAATTCGCCGTTGATGATCGGTGGCATTGAAAGCACATTTTGGTTTCTGTCAATTAAGAGTGGATACCTGGGCGCCCAATCGACCAAATGCTTGAAGGCCATGCTCTTCGGATGTTTCTCCAGAATCTCTTTTAGAGTCATCTCTTCTGTGCTATCCAATGCAACGAATCTTGCCCTGTCTGGTTCAACAGCTGTAAACGTGAACGGTTGCTCAACCACATCTAAACTGTGCACGCCAATTGAAGCCTTCTTTCGGTTTCGACCAATCCCCCAGTGTAGGTCTTCCTGCATGTCCATGAGGTCAACGATCGAATCTTCATCAAACTGGATATTGCGGACTACAGCGGCTAGCATGTATGGTCTGATTTTTGAAACAGCCTTGTTGATTTTCAGTAAGGTTTTGCCGTCGTTTATGTTGTACTTTGGAAGGCCTGTCTCCCATCCCATCAATCCCTTGAAGGCTCTTGCAGCGCCAGCATAACTGCATAGGTCAATGCGGTTAGGGTTGAATTCCACCTTCACGTAGTCTGATCCGATCTCTTCTATGTCGAAGCCAACCCAAGGCAGCCATTCAACCATCTGCTCGACTGTAATCTGGCGACCAATGAAACGACTGAATCTGTCTTTCTGAAGTGTTATCACTGGCATAACGGTGTCCTCCTGATCCAGCTCAACTTGTTGCTATACAATATTCGTATGTCCTCCAACCCTAACTCAAGCATGGCTAGGCGTTCTAAGCCACCTCCCCAAGCGAGAACAGGATACTTGATGCCCATTGGCGCCAGCACTTCTGGTCTGAACATGCCCATGCCGCACAGTTCGATCCAACGCTTCAATTTTGGCACATAGACCGTTGCTTCAGCTGATGGTTCTGTGTAAGGGAAGTAGCAGGGCCAGAATTTCACTTTCTTCAGTCCGAGCCGAGAGTAGAATGTTTTCAACGTGCCCATTAGGTCACGAAGGGTTACGGCTTTGTCGACAACTATGCCCTCTATTTGGTGGAATTCAGCCGTGTGAATAGATGTAACCTGCTCGTTGCGGTAGACTCTGTCAACTGAGAAGACTTTGATGGGCGGTTTCTTGTGTGTGGAAAGATATTTTATGGTCTCAGCTGTAGTATGCGTCCGCAGAACCAGTCTCATCGCCTCTTCGCTGCTCCACTTGTAGCCCCAACCCTTAGACCCGGTTATCCAACCATTCTGATGAGTTTTCGCAATGGCTTGAACCACGCTTTTTTCGGGTAATCCGCCAGCTTTCGGATTTGCCAGATAGAATGTGTCCATCATTTCCCTTGCGGGGTGATCCTGCGGCTGGAACAATGCGTCGAAATTCCAGAAGGCGGTTTCCACCAGTGGTCCTCTGATTTCGGTGAAGCCCATTTCCAAAAATGTCTCACGTGCTCGTTGAATGACCTGTAGAAGCGGATGGATTTTTGCAGGATAAAATTCTGGACCAGCCACGGTCACATCGAATTTTCTGAGCTTTGTTTCTTTCCACTTTCCGCTCACGATAAGTTCAGGCGTAAGCTGGCTTACTTCCTGAACAGTCTCGAATCCCTTTTCGACCAGTTGCCAGCCGCTTTTTGTCAGTTCGAGTTCTCTCGTGGTTTTTTCATTGGCTTCGAGAAGTTTGCGTCCCTTCAAAACTGGAACAGCCGCTTGCAGCTCTTCGTCCAGTTCCTCGATGGTTAGCGAGCCTTCCCTGCCGAGCAAGGATAGCAGTTTTTCGTCTGGGCCTTGCGGAATCGTCTTCTTCTCCGTTTTCAATGTTTGCTCGTTGACGAGGGTTGCCCAGCCCTTGCGGTGGAGCCAGCCAAGCCCTATAGGTATGAAGTGTTTTTCTAACGGCGCCATTGAGGCTGCTTCTTCCACGGTTGCTTCCCCGCCCAATGCAATTAGGGCGTTGATTAGGCGTCTTTCAGGCAGTCCTTTCTGGGTATGTTGTTTCCCTTCCTCGTTGAGTTTAACAACTGTCTTTTCTTGTTTGTGAAGGGTCACAAGACGTTTTTCTGAAAGCGTGAGTGCGGCTCGCATCACGGCTGCGTGAACCAAGCCGCTTGTTTCGATTATCTTTGAGACGTCTGCTTTTCCCTTCAGTTCTTTAAGAGCAAGTAATGTCTTCTGTTCGTTTTCTCTAAGCTCAACCACTTATTTCTGGTCTCCAGCATTGCTGATTAGAACGATTACTCTAGCTCGTGATTTATTATGCCGTATAGTGTTGCTGCTACATCGTATAGAAGTTTCTGATGCTTCAGCATGCCCCAGCCTAAGTAACGACGAACTTAGAAGCGATAATATGGAAATTGGCAGGGCATCACTTGCACCGAGGAAGAAGGATACAAACGAACTTATTTATGCTTTGTGTCCGTGCGGTAACTATTCAACGTGCAGTATTTCTCTGGCCTTACCTATGTAGTGTCGCCTCTTGCGCTGGTGCTCTTTCACGAAATCTGTCACTAGTTTGATGAGGCGTTGTTTGTCTTCGCCGCAGAGTATGTGGCCGCCCTTGCATTCGTAATTGTACAGTCTGCCCACGTCTTCGTCTCGTTCAAAGAAGTGGAAAAGGTACAGGTCGTATATGGGGCAGATGTCGGGGTTGGCTCCCAAGCGGCGCTGTTCCTCAGCCGTTGGTCGTCCTCCGGTGAAGGCGTTTGAAATTTTCTTTGCAATGGTTCCTGGTTTCTCTTCTAATGTGAAGTAGCTCATTGGGTCACGTTTACTCATTTTGGGCGAGCCGTCGAGGCTCTTTATGAGTTTGTGATAGGTTGAGGAAGGTGGGATGAAATTGTACTTCCTTCGGAATTTGAATGCTAGGTCCCGTGTAAGCCGCAGATGCGGGTCCTGGTCGATGCCAACGGGCACAACTGTTGGTTTTGGTCCCCCGAAGTCTTTCAGCTGAGGCAGCAGAATGTCTCCTGCCTGGATCAGCGCCGACATGTATAAGCCCATGTGGCGTTCGCCGTAGATTGCCTTCATAGTGGCAAGTGTAACGGCTCTTCCAAAGGTGATGGCCAAGTCTTTGACGCGAGTTTCCTTCGATTGTTGATATATGTAGCCTCTGTCAGGGTCAAATCCTAATGCCAACAGGTCAGCTACGTTGCCGACTGCGTATTTTTGGCTGCGTTCAAACGGTACGTGATTGTCCTCGTAGGCTTCAACGTCAGCTATGCAATAGTAGGCTTTTGCACCCTGCTGCTGAAAGTAGATGACCTCACGAGCGGTCTGGAGAGTTCCGAGATGAAATTCGCCTGTTGGCTTGATGCCGCTCATAACAGCGAACTCGTCATCTTTTTCCATGGCTTCTAAGACGCGTTCAAAGTCCCTGTGTCCAAAGATGACGCCTCGGAGCATAGCAGCGCTTGGATTGGCCAATTGGCTGAGTAATGGCTTCAACGGTTGAATGCCAAACTCTTGGTATAAGCGGTCGTAGTCTTCTATCACCGTTGTGCCAAATGGGTCGATCACAGTTTTGGGGCAGTTTGTTGACATGCCTCTGATGCCTCCGAATGTTTTGAATTTGATATGGTTGATGGGTTGAAAAGTCTATCCGTTCTGGATGTGTAATCATTTATTGTGACTGCTATGAAAACGTGAGAACCCGCTGGTTGAACTAACACCAGTCCAGTGCAGTCACCATCCAAATCAATGATGATTCAGGTCTAATTAAGCTTTCTTTATCGTGAATCTTAAATAGAATGCTTTAGTCAATGAAACCGTCTACCACTCGGGAGGCAACGACTTCATAACAATCGCGCCTAAAGTTGTGTCACCACAAAGTCCAAAAAAGCCTGATTGAATCGCACATCGATTCGTGGATCAAGTGCAAACTTTTAAACGACAAGGTGCGTCTAAAACTCTATTGTGAAGCCATGAGCCTTCCGTCTGAGGTCTTACAGAAGTATCGTTTAGCCGGTAAAATCGCGGCAGAAGTGCGCGAACACGTTAGCCCCGCAGTTCATGAAGGCATGCCCATAATAGACATCTGTGAAACAGCAGAGGGCCTTATTCGCCAAAAAGGTGGCAAACCTGCGTTTCCATGCAATGTATCGGTCAATGAAATCGCGGCACATTATACCTCTCCGATTGAAGACACGCACACTGTCCCAGCGGGTTCTTTGGTCAAGGTTGACATCGGTGTTCACGTTGACGGCTACATTGCCGACACTGCCTTCACGAAATGCTTCAACCCTGAATATGATGACCTTGTCACTGCAGCGGAAGCCGCGTTACACGCTGGCATTAAATCTTTGCGGGATGGCACATCTACATCTCATTTCGGAAGCACTGTTCAGAGGACCATCGAGTCACACGGCCTAAAACCCGTGGCGAATCTGATTGGGCATCAAGTAGCAAGATATGTTCTCCACGCCGGGAAATCTCTGCCTAACGTCTCCCATTTATTGGCAAGTAAGGTAAGCGCTGGCGAAGTTTATGCCATAGAACCATTCGTGACCCTAAAAAACGCTGCTGGAAGGGTGAAAAGCGGCAAAGAAGCCTACATCTTTCGTTACACGAAGCAGAAGTTCCCTAAAAATGAGAACGCTCGAAAGCTGTTTAACTATATTGTGGAGAATTTCCACAGCTTGCCCTTTACTGAGCGATGGCTTCAGAAGGTTGTGCCACCAGAACATTACAAGAAGGCTTTCTACGAACTCTTATCGTCTAAGACACTAATGGCCTATCCAATCTTTATTGAGGCAAGTGGAAAGCTTGTGTCTCAGGCTGAACACACGGTTTTGATAACGAAGGAAGGCTGCGAGGTTTTGACTTAGGTGTAGCTTTGTTCTCGGGCTTTCTCTTTTTCCTTCAACTCGCGGTAGATTGCAGATATCATCATTTTCTCGTTGTCTTTAGGACACGTTTGATCCGTCTGTTTGAACACAAAGTCGCCCCGCTGGAACTCACGCAGGTTCTTGAATCCGCATTTCTGACACTGCAGTGTCGTTGATAAAGGCTGCATCTCCATTCCAACCAGCCTCAGCATGCGCCTTCTGGTTTGGAGTAGCATATACATGGATAGCGCAAGAGTCACCATTCCTATGGTCAAGTAGAAGCTTCCAGTGCTTGCGTCTCCGCCCAACAAGTATTCGGCAAGTCCCTCGTAAATCGAGATTAGGGACAGCAGCAAAGTAATCACGATTATTGCTAGAAGAAAGGGTGAAAGCCTTCTACCCGATGAGACGGTGTCACTCAATCTCCCTTCACCTACTGACCAATACCAATGGTGTTTCCTATTCCAGCAACTATGACGGAGTCACCAGGCTTCGTCCGTTCAAGGATCAGCCTTTTAAGGCGCTCGATAACACTGTCGATGGCATCAACAATTTCCTTTCTCATAGGCGAAACTGCGTCACCCACGTCTTCTTTTATGATTATGGCGTTAACCGGAACCTTGTACTTGAGCACGGTTTCTTCAACCTTGTACTTGTCCACTTCTGGTCCGCCGATGGCAACGCCTATGCCTTCGGCCACCTCGCCGGTTTTCTCACCCTCCAGCTTCAACCCAGCATCTACGAGGATTGCCAAACTGATTTTGCCTTCGTTCTGATCAAGTATCTGTTTGATGGCTTCGCCTGGTTTGCCCACGTTGCCACCTGGCCCTTCAGCTTTCAGAACGTAAGCAGTTCTTCCCTCAATCGGTACCTGGGCCACTACGACGTCTTTTTCAATCTTGTTCTTTTCGTAGCCCTGCATGAGTTTGGCTGCGACAAGGGCCCCTGCACCGTCACCGATCGGTTGGCCCAGCGTGAAGGCCTTCTGTGCGCTGGCGTAAGCTTCAGCTTCGCGCATTATGAGTGGTAGAATCATTTGGAGCTGCATGATGACGTATAGGCTGAGCGTCTTCCTGCCTAGCAAGTAGTAGTGGCGGATTATCTTGTAGATAATGTTCAAGGCCATTGTAGCCTCTAACATGTTCTCCAGATTGTTGACTTGGGTTTCGTCCGCTTGGGGAGCCATCAGTTTTACGTCATCTTTAAAGCGTATGTCTCTAACGTCTAAGAGGTGTTCAAGCCTCCAGATGATGCCTGACGGGTCAAGATCGACTGGTGCAATAGCAAAGTACTCCAGAAAACGGTCAATCTGGGCTGTCGGGTCGCCTTCGAGCTTTCCAAGCTCCTTTACATTGTTTATAGCAGTCTTTCTAGCCTCGTCGCGCATAAGCTTGAGTTTTAGGAGTGAACCTTCAACTTCACGCACCATGATCATCATTTGTATACGCTGTCCGTAAAACATGAAAACCACGAATATGCCTAGGAAAATTACTTGAAAAATCCATCCCAGAACGTTGTCTCCACTGGGAAAGATGCCGTCAACCAACGTGAATGGCAACGGGTCCATCATAACCATCTCCATGACAACTGCACATTGTGGGTAATAAGTTTTGAGTATTTTCCCTCAGTTTTGCATTTTGAACTTGAAAAGGTCGCTGAATAGGAATTAAAATGTTTCCCGATTATCCGAGAAGACAACTAAGCGAAATAGAAATGGGGCAGCCAGCTTTCCCGGCTTCGCGTGGCCGAAGACCACACTACCACCGGAAACGGAGCGCGGTTTAACTGCCGAGGTTCCGATAAGAGGCGATTATCTGCTGGAGAACGTCCATCTTTTCAGCATTGCTAAAGCCAATAGCTTCTGCGAATTTGGCTAAACTTTTTTTGTCCAGTATCTTTAGCACCCAACTATCCATGGTTGCTTTTCGCTGACCCTTTTTCACATCGAGATACATATGCGCCTTTATTCCGATGTTGTTCAGCATTTTCTGAACAGTGTTCAATAAACGTCTATCCGAGTTTGAAACTGTTATTGCCCGGACGTGAGGGTCTCCAGGCACATGATACCCCTTCCTTTCGCTAGACCAACGATAGAATCGTGGTCCTCCTTCGCCGTCTACGAATCCGCGTATGTATTTGGCTTGCTCGCTTGTTGACCAAGCAAGCAATTCTGGATAGACGTTTTCCATTTGCAGATGCCTCTTATTTTCGGAATGGGATCGGGTGGGTCCCGCGCCCTATGGCCGGCAACCCCAATATGCACGCTTAGAATAAACAGATATAGTTTTCGCTGAGCGAGGTCTGTTCGCCAATCACTTACTGCTCTTACATTCAGAATTCAGGGATTTTCTCCATTCCTTTATTTGGCTCATTGCTTCTGTCAACGTAGCAGCCTGAGTCTGCCTCAAAAGGTTTCTTAGAAATCTTGCTTTCTCTGTCCAACAATATAGTGCGCATCCCCAAGGCTTTTGGGATTTTAATGTCAACGAGCGTTTCATCTCCTACTATCACTGCTTGCGGCGGCATGACACCTCGTATTTCCAGGGCTTTTGTACAGCTTCGGGTTCTTTGGATGTGCAGAGAGATATCCATCGTTTCTTTCAACTATTTCACAAGCGTCCTTACCTTATCGTAGGCTCACATTATCCCACCAAAAGCGTCTTGTTCAGGTTTCACAGTTCCGAGTTTGCTCATTACCCAGAGTGTAACGAAAGATTATTTTAAGCCTAAAGAAAACACACACAAGCGGCGCAAGCGGTTGTTTTTTGGATCTCATCTTGTTCCTAGACTAGCTAGAGACTAGCCTGCCTTATTGTCCATAGTTTCTGGCGAGCACAGCGAGATCCCATGCGTTCACGGCTCCGTCGTGGTTGAAATCACACAAGGGGTCATATTGGGGATCTCCGACGTTGGAGCCCCAAGCTCGGCCAAATATGGCCAAGTCAAAGGCGTCAACAGACTGATCGCCGTTTATGTCGCCCTGCAACTTCACCTTAACCGTGCCATCAGTGTAGGAGTTGTCGGCAGTTTCAGTCTCGCCAGAAACTGGTTGGGCTTCTGCCTTAATCGTGTAATTGCCTTTCGCCGCGTTGGTGGTGTCCCAAATGAAGAAAATTGTTTTGGTGTTTGTTGGCGTTAGAGAAGAGACCGTTTGGTTCCCTACGATGGTGGTGTTAGCGTAGGTTGTGACAACGAAAGTTTCAGTCGAGTTTCCTTCATTCCTGACAATAACAGTGATGTTAACCGCCTGTCCATTAAAGACTTGGGTGGCAGAAGGCACAACATTTGCTATGGCAACATCTGGAATGGTTTGAGTACTCGATAGGCTGAATGCGCTGTTTCCGCTCACCCTCTTGACCACAATATAGTGAATGCCGGAAGTTGTTGCCGCATATCTAATGATTTCCTGGCCACCAGTTGTTGCATTAACGCTCTTTGCCAAAACTATAGGTTGTCCATAATCGTCAGGAGTACCTCTATAAACATACAGGTCGTAGTCCGCGCCCGGCGGAACAACGAGCGTAAAATTATACCTGCGACCGGCAACAAGCTGAACATTTCCAGCCCACGCAAGTTTCTGACCGAGTCCCGAGATATCTGACAGGGTTGGAGGTTCGCCCAACGTGCAACTTACTGCTGTTCCAAGTACGTAGTTCCTTAAAACGGCATCAACAGCCGCATCGAGATTTATCCTGCCATAACCTTCATGGATATCCTTTCCCCCTCTTTCCAAAGTTGGACTGGCCGCAGAGTTTGGCTCCCGGAGGTTCGGGTAGGTTTCTGTAGCGGTCATCAACAGAATCATCTTAGGTAGTAGGGCTTGACTTCTAGTATACTGCCAGCTGGAGAATCCTCCTAAAGCTTGGATTAGAACGTTTGCTGCACCTGAGACTATCGGTGCAGACATTGAAGTTCCCTGCATTGGGGCTGCATCGTCAGATTGGACATCTAGCCATTTTTTAGATGCGTCCCAATCGTTAGAGTCTGCGCTGAACAATGGTGCCGCGTAGAAGCTGCCTCCGGGAGCGGTGATGTCGGGTTTTGTGGTTTTGCCTGTGTACCTCGATGTTCCGCCCTGATTACTATAGCTGGCTATATTATCAAATTGGTTTGATGCAGCGACGGTGATAGCCTCGTCAACGGAGCCCGGGGAGTAGATATTGTTGTTGCCAGATCCACTGTTTCCAGCCGAGACGACCGTGGAAACTCCGCTGTTCACCAAATTCACAACAGCGGCGTCCACTGTTGAAACTTCAGAGCTAAAGCCTAAGCTCATGCTGGCTACGACGATATGATAGGCTTGTCTGTTTGCAATTATCCAGTCAATGCCATTTATTAGCCCGGTTGAGGTCCCTGAGCCAGTGTAATCCAGAACTTTCACTCCAACAAGCTTCGCCTCGGGTGCAATGCCATTCCAAGCTGGGAAGCCATCGGTAGGCGGAGCATAGGGCCAAGACATCGTAAACACTGCGTAGAGATTGCCTGTTCCAGCTGTCAAGGTCATAGTTACGTGGTACATGTCGTGTCCACCTGTCGGAGTCGAGGACACTTGATGTGTCAACGAGTACCATGTGTCTTTACTTGTGGTGCTTACTGAGGCTAGCTGAGTCCAGCTTCCAGAGCTAAGGGTTTTGTCCCCATAATAGAGTTGGACCGCCGAAAGCTTACCAGTGCCCGAGTTAGTCCACTTCACCTGAATGGTGATGGGTCCTGTCATATTTACCATCATGCCACTTATGAGATAAGTGCCAGTACTAGTTACTCTCCCAAGGTTTGCTCCCCATGTAGCTGTGGCACTTCCTGATGGGTCAGTGCTGAAGAACCCGTTTCCAGTGGCCAGTCCAGAAACGTGTGAACCGTGTCCCTCATCGTCGTAGGGCGAAGTCGTGCCCGATGTTATTTGGTCGTTCCATCCAACGATTTTCCGCGTAAAATCTTTGTCGCCAAATCCTGGTGAGAAGTCTGGATGAGAATCATCTATACCCGTGTCTACAACTGCAACCGATGACTGTGGATCACCTTGAAATCCTAAAGTGTTCCAAACGTAAGGTCTGGCTCCAATTTGACTTGAAGCGTAAGCGATATGGGTATGACCTATCTGTTCTTTTTCAATTAGGACTACGTTAGCATCTAACTTCACGAAGTCTAATATCCTGTTGTAAGGTATTTCTCCACCGAATCCATATATCGCATGAGTCCAGGGAGACGTGGTCAGGTATCCGCCAGAAAAGATGAAGGCATTAGCATCATCTGCTGTTGGTCGCGTGCTTAATGCCACAGTAACGTTTACATAGTCTCCCGCCGTGCCCTCAATCAGTTTGTTGGCGATCTCTGCGTCAAGAACATCTGCAATCTGGTTATTGTCTTGGTCAAACCATGCTGGCTTCAACAGAGTAGGTGTGAATGCCTTCGAGTTCTCATTTGCAGGTAACGTTCCTTCAACTATGCCTCTTAGCCCAGAATCGCGGGCGGAATCTGCTAAGTGAAAAGATGGGGCAATGGACGAGGTGGATAAGGCTAGAAGGATAACGAGCATGTAAAAATACTTGGCCCAGTCTCTCCCCAACAGCGTTACCTCAAGTATGATAAACCGCACGCACAGTTATCAAAGTATTGTCTGCTGATAAACTAATGGATTAGTGAGAATAATGGTTATATTTTGAGCACGCCTTGTTCTGAGAATGGCTGGGCACGGTGGGGTCGTAGTCTAGCCAGGTATGACGACGGGCTCCAGAAAGCAAGCCAAAAGGACGGGTTTGCGGACTCGCGCCGCGAGAATGAAGAAGTTCTGGAGCGGTCAACAATGGGAGAAACCCGTAGGTCGTCGGTTCAACTCCGACCGGCCCCACCAAGTTCAATTCCGCTTGAATACAGAAAACCCTATATGCTTATTCGTTGATGTCGGCTCACAACTGACTCATCATGATTGTTCGAGCGGGGAGAGATTTATGGTGATCAAGGATCTGACTGCTTTCTACTCTAAGAACGCACTAAGCATGAGACGTTCGGAAATCCGGGAGCTTCTCAAGGTAACCAGACGACCAGACATAATCTCTTTCGCAGGTGGACTGCCTGGCCCAGAGACTTTTCCAGTGAAAGAACTAGAAGAAATCTCATGTCAGATTCTTCGTGAAAAAGGAGCATTGGCTCTACAGTATGGACCAACCGAGGGCGAGATGCCCCTACGAGAGGAAATCGCCAAGTGGATGAGCCGCGAAAAGGCAACAATCAAACCAGAGAACATTCTAATCACCGAAGGGTCACAGCAGGGCTTGGACATTGTTTCCAAAGTGTTCCTGGATCCAAATGACATCATAATATTAGAGTTGCCAACTTACATTGGTGGTCTCCAAGCGTTCTCCGCCTACAGAGCTAAGATGATAGGTGTGCCACAGGACGAGGAAGGCATGAAGATGGATCTGTTGGAAAGGGCACTTACCAAACTAGCGAAACGGAAGAAGAAGCCGAAGTTCATCTACGTTGTGCCCGATTTCCAAAACCCTTCTGGCGTCACCATGTCCTTGAAGAGGCGAAAAAGGCTTCTGGAACTGGCTTACCAATATGAGATTCCCATTTTGGAAGACAGCCCCTATCGAGAACTTCGCTACGTTGGTGAAAATGTTCCAGCGATCTATAGCTTAGACAGCGAAAACCAGGTGATGGTGCTAGGCACATTCTCCAAGCTATTGTGTCCCGGTCTCAGGTTGGCTTGGATAATGGCTCCTTATGAATGGATGGATCGAATGGTTGTCGCAAAACAGGGCATGGACCTTTGCTCTCCAACCTACACTCAATTGATAGGTGCTGAATTTTTGAAACGTGGACTGTTGCCACAGCAGATTGAGAAGATACGAGCCGTCTACGGCAGGAAGCTGCAGATCATGTTGCAAGCCTTGAGGAAGCACATGCCAAAAGGTGTCCGGTGGAGCAGACCTGAAGGGGGCCTGTTTCTCTGGATAAAGCTACCCAAGAAAATGAGCGCCAACGACCTTTTCCCAAAGGCTATCGAAGACAAAGTCGCTTATGTTGTCGGCTCAGCATTCCACTGCAATGGCAAAGGGCAGAACACCATGAGGATGAACTTCTCGTTTTCATCAGAGCAGCAGATAGATGAAGGGATCCAGCGACTGGCAAAAATGATTAGAGAAAACATGTAGACTCTCGATCCTAGTCTTTCAGCAGGGCAAACACTTAGAACAACATTACAGTAGAAGCAGACCTCAAGAGGTAACCCTCCTCCTCCACACAGCCTCAGCCGCATCAACCGATTGCCAACGTGTTGATAGCGCCAAGCGCAATTTCCTTCAGCACGCACGGCCACAGCCCAATGAGTCAAACACTAAGCAAAACCCTTTAAGGCTAGATTGAGGCTCATCGTTTTCCCAAACGAATCGCGAGGCTGACCCTATGGTCTACGCAGTTGAGGCTGGAGACTTGGGCAAGCGCTTTGGAGACATAATTGCCCTTCAAGGACTAACGTTCAGAGTTGAAGAAGGCAAAATCTTCGGGTTGATTGGTCCAAACGGTGCAGGAAAGACAACTGCGCTCAGAATCGTCTCAACCCTCTTATTACCCACGTCAGGTTCGGCAAGTGTCTTTGGGCACGATGTTGTCAATGAAGCCTCTGAGGTTCGCAGACTCATTACTTACCTGCCTGAGGAAGCCGGCGCCTACAAAAACCTGTCGGGGTATGAATATCTGCAGTTTATGGGCAGGTTCAGCAGTCAAAATGGAGAGGACCTAGCTAAGATGGTTGAAGACGCAGCTTCAATTTCAGGCCTAGGAGAGCGTCTACGCGACAAGGTGAAAACTTACAGTAAAGGAATGAAACGGCGATTACTCGTGGCTCGAGCGCTCATGAACAAGCCTAAGCTCGCAGTTTTAGACGAGCCCACAAGCGGCTTGGACGTGTTGCATTCACATCATGTTCGCGGCATAATCAAGAAGTATGTGGAAGAACAGGGCGTAACAGTTCTGCTGTCAAGCCACAATATGCTTGAGGTGGAGTATCTCTGCGAAAAAGTGGCACTAATAAACAAGGGCAAGATTGTGGCAGAGGGTGCACCGTCGGAGCTTAAGGACAAGTACAAGGCTTCAAACTTGGAGGACGTTTTTGCGGAGGTCGCTGGTCTTGCTTAAAGGATTGAGGAACCTTGTTGCAAAAGAGGTAAAAGAAATGGTCCGAGACCCGAGAATACTATTGGGCATAGTTATCGGTCCACTGCTGATTCTTCCATTCATGGGACTCATGATTCGAATATCTCAAGAGACTGCGATGGAGAGCATGAGAAACATGTCCGTAGCGATAATAGACTTCGATGGTGGCGTCTTTGCGCAGAATCTGACAGATTTCCTGCAGAACTCCGGCGTCCGGATTGAAAGGCAAAGCACTTCTAACATCAGTGAGGTTGCAGCCGTGGCTCAGAACTCGAACATTACAGCAGTGATAGTTATACCGAAAGACTTCAGCACAAACCTCACAAACGGCGGACAAGCGGAAGTGGAAATCTACAGCGTTTTCAGAGGCGGAGGTGTTGCTGAATCTGGTACTTTCTCGGCGGTTAACAGTCTGCTAAGAGCGTTTGAGCAGAAGCTAACAGATCAAAGACTAATCGAAGCATCTTTGAATCCAGATGCCGTTCTTGACCCAGTGGATATTTCCGCCATGTCTATAGTTAGAGGAAAACCAACCGACGTGAATCCGGACGCCCTTTTTGCTGTTTCAATGTCGCAGTTTCTCGGTTTTCCCTTCGCCATATTGTTCTTAATTATCTTAGCAATGCAGTTGGCATCAACTTCTGTCGCCTCTGAGAAGGAAGAGAAGACTTTGGAAACACTGCTTAGTTTGCCGCTCAGTCGTTTCACGATCTTGGCTGGAAAGCTGGCTGGGTCTGTGGTTGTTGCGGCTATAGGTGCAGCAGCCACAATCTTAGGAGTGGTGTACTATATAGGTGCCTTCTCCTTTGGGCCGTCTGTTCAAGCTCCAGTCGATCTGGGGCAAGTCGGACTGGCCCCTGGATTAATAGGCTACGTCATACTTGGTGCATCGCTTTTCGTTTCTCTGATGTCAGCCTTAGCAGTGGCAGTGGTCATTTCGCTTTTCGCGGAAGACGTGCGAGGGGCCCAGTCTCTACTTGGCTTCGTGTATATGCCTATATTCCTTCCAATGTTAGCTTTGATCTTCACGGACATTAACACGCTACCGCTTGCTGTGAGAATAATTCTGCTCGCTATACCATTTACTCATCCAATGTTAGCTGCCAGAGCAATGATCACCGGAGATTATTTCATTGCAGTTCTGGGCATTGTGTATGTTGCCGTTTTCACTTTAGTCATCCTTTATGTGGCAGCAAGAATCTTTGCAACCGAAAAGATATTGACCATGAGAATCCGATTCGGAAAGAGGAGAGCAAGTGCAGAGTAGGAACAAGCGACTAAGGTGCTTTTGGACTTGCGTGTAACGGTACTGCGTAGATATTTGGAAACAGTTGATTTGCCACATCTACTGCGTGAACTCGACGCTAGGAACGTTAGGCTTCTAGTTGAAGAAATCAAGCACTTCACCGAAAAAGAGGCTAAGAAGAGAGACAGAATAGTGCTAAGCTACTTTGGCAAAGATGGAATTAAACAAATGACAGACGCAATAGTGAGCAGCCTAACGTCAACACCCAAACTAAGGACCAAAGCCAAAATCCTAGACATGGGCGCAGGCTCAGGCTTCTTCACTGTTAAGGTCGCAAACAAGTTGAAGAAAAAACTCCCAGACGTCTCATTCTACGCTATGGATGCCACTCCAGCCATGTTGCTAGCCATTGAAAGAAAAGCTGAGGGAATAATTCCGTTCTTTGGAATAGCCGAAAACATAGCTGGAAGCATAAAGGAAGCGAAGAACTACGCCAATGTACCTAAGCAGTTTGATGCAGTGTTCTCAACGCTGATGCTACACCACTGCCCAGACATCAGCAGGGTCTTCCACAGCATCAAAGAAGTCTTGAAATCGTCAGGAAAAGCTGTCATCGTTGACCTCTGCACACATTCTTTCAGAGAATTCAAAGAAGAGATGAGCGACATTCACCTTGGATTCGACCCCGAGCAAATCAGAGGAACTGCGAGAAAGATGTTCTCACAAGTTTCGGTTGAAGTACTGCCCGGAATCTGCTGCGAAAGCTCAGGTCGAAGCGCTCAACTGTTCATCGCAATGGCCAAACCATAGCACTCAGTAGAAGTCGAACACAACAGTCTCGCATGTTCAACAATTCAAACCCACTGGGCATGCAGCCTTCAGAATCGTCTCAACTCACATAGCAAGAGCCTGCGCCCAAAAAGGAAAGAAAGAATTCGCAAAGACCCTCAGGCGGTCCTCTTCAGACTTATATACAACCTATGGAGAAAACCATGATGTCAGACGAGGGAGCCTCGTGGCAGATTACGATTGGCTACTGTACACTCTGCTAGCGGGTGGAGCGGTCGCAACCGCCATCATCTTGCTCTACGCCACGAGGACACGAAGAACATCGAAACCGAAGCCAACCGAGGCTCTGACCTCACCTGTTGATGCGTGGGCAAAGCGTTTTTCCATCAGCACCGAACGCACGATCACAACTGAAGAGGCACAAGGAGCAAAAGAAAGACTGAAAATGCTGGATCTAGAACGAGAAATACTCAGCTCAGCCATCAGACGCCTATATGAGGCGCAGGCTGAGGGAAAGATAACCGAAGAAGAACGCGAAACAGTCGCCCAACGCTACAAGAGCCGCATGATGAAAGTTCGAGACAGCATATCCAAAAGCGAATCGGTTGTGGCTCTACATGAACTCGAGACCATGCAGGAAGACTTGATCAAACTTTTCAGCGAACGCTTCGACGACTTGGGCAAGAAGGTTGAGGAACTAAGAACAAAACTGGAAATAAAAGCAGAGAAAGAACAGGTGCTAACATCCACACTAATTCCAGCATTGCCCGAAGCCGAGACTGCAGAAGCTGTAGAGGAAGAGAAGGAAAAGGGGAAGAAGAAACCTCGCAAAAAGCCTGCGGCACCTCCAACGCCTAAAACCGACGCGGAAAAACGAATAGAAGAGATAAAAGCTGAAGTGGAGAAGGTTCTCGAGAGGCTGGGACAAATCGAGGTTGAAGGCGAAAGCTGACAAGCCAGACTGGATTGAAGCTGCAAAGAAACGAGCTGCCAAAAAAGCAGTTAGACACGTCAAAGACGGATTTGTCATAGGGCTTGGAAGCGGAAGCACGGCTGCCTACGCCATACAAGAAATCGCAAAAATGGTTCAAAGAAAAAACTGGCACGTTTACGGTGTGCCAACTTCGTATCAAGCCTTCTTGTTGGCTGTGGACTGCGGGATCCCCACGACAACACTAAACGAGCACCGCGAACTCGACTTAACCATCGACGGAGTCGATCAAGTTGATCCCAAGCTGAACATGATCAAAGGAATGGGCGGCGCCTTAGCCAGAGAAAAGATAGTTGCCTCCGCTTCAAAGCTGAACACAATAGTGGCGGATGAAACCAAGCTCGTCAAGAAACTCGCAGCACACAACCATCCAGTCCCTGTTGAAGTGTTGCCATTTGCAGTTGGCAGCGTGGAATCGAAGCTTAGGAAGATGGGAGCTAGGCCGATTGTTCGTGTTGGAAAAGGAAAGGTTGGTCCAGTAGTCACGGACAATGGCAACCTAATATTGGACGTTTGGACCGATCCACTTGACAGTCCAGAAGAAATGGATTTGAAGTTAAAGTCTGTTCCCGGAGTGGTTGAAACCGGCCTGTTCATTGGAATAGCGGATATCGTATACGTCGGGACGCAGAAGGCAGTGAAAAAGCTTACAAAGCAGTAAGTGAACGCTTGGCAGTTCAGAGTACTACACTATGTAGAAGTCAAGCACTTTCTTCATGTGTTTTGGAGGTAACCATCCATTCTTGCGGAGTTCTTTTATGACGCCTATCATCTGAGGCTCGACTCGAGTTGTCCTTGCAATGTCGGTTAAAGTTATCAAGCCGAGGAGTTTGCCGTCAACCACGATTGGTAGCTTCTTGATTTTCTTCTGCAACATCAGTCTGACCGCGTCTGGAATTTCCATGCTGGGCGTGCCAACGATAAGGCGCTTAGACATTACGTCCTGAACCTTCGTTCTCTGTGGATTTCTGTATCGCTCAACGACTTTTTTCAGTAGGTCTCTTTCAGTCATTATGCCGACCACCTTGCCCTGCCGCACCACTATGAGGCAGCCGATTTCGTGTCGGTTCATGACTTTGGCAGCTTTCTGCACCGAGGCTCTAACATCAATCGTTATCACATCATGTACCATAACGTCTGCTATTTCCATGCAGAATCACCCTCAGTGTGCCTTCTCATTTAAAATGCAATAAGTCTGTGTGCATGGCAAAAACTACGCACAATTCTTGGTAGTAAAAGACTTTAATCTGAAGTCAATTAATCAGAACAGCGGCCGGGGTAGCCTAGCTTGGTTTGGGCGCCAGACTCATAATCTGGAGAACAAAAAGGGGCAAACGCCCGTAGTCCAGATGTCGCGGGCTCGAATCCCGCCCCCGGCACCAGAGCAACTTTCTTAAGTGATTATAGTAGTTTTGTATAATTATGAACATTTTGGGAATATGCGCTTCTCATAGGAAAGGTGGGGGGACGTATCGTTTGCTTGAAGAGGCAATGAAAGGAGTCAAGGAAGAAGATCAGACCTTTGATACAAAGATTATCGAGTTAGCTGGATTGAAGATTAGTCCATGTATAGCCACTTGCGGTTATGATGAGGCAGTTGGTTGCGCCAAGCACTCTTTTGAGTGCAATGTAACAGATGATCTTCAGCTCGTTTTTGAGGGGATGAAACAAGCTGATGGCACCTTGCTTGCTTCTCCTCGCTATTTTATTGTTCCTTCAAAATTGCAGGCATTAATTGAAAGGCTTTACTGTGCGAACTACTGGACTCGATTGAAAAATCCTTCAATGCCTTCTCCCTTAATGAATAAGCCTTTCGGCATTCTTACGACCTCATCTTCGGACGCCTACAGCTCTATACCTTTGCAGGAGCATTTGGAGAAATTCCTTTTGTGGCTGCACATGATTCCTGTAACCGTACAGAAGTGGCCTTTCAGAGGTGTACATGGGCAGTTCCCAGTTTCAGAGGATACACGTGCCCTTGAACTTGCAAGGCAGCTTGGTCGAGACATCGCAAAGGCGGCTACAAAGCGGACGTGAAGTCGCGGGCTCGAATCCCGGCCCCGGCACCAAGGCAGCAGCCCAGAAATGTCAAGAAACTCTGCTAGAACGTCTCCAACATCGTCCCAACCAAAGATTCGATTGAGATACATTCGAATGCCTAATCGTAGAATGGAATCCCTAGATGATCTTCTTTTCAGATCAGGAAAAATGATCGTTGGCAAGTCGCTGGTAACGTCTGAGAACTACGTTACCTTTGACAATAGAATGGTGTTGGCAAAAGGGTACAGGATAGTGTATTTTGAGTTTTTTGGAAAATGGTTTACAATTGTGAAGATTTGGAATCGTCAAGGTCAGCACACAGGATACTACTGCGACATAGTTATGCTGCCGAAGACAACTGATGACTGTATAGAGATCACAGATTTATTCTTGGATCTTTGGGTCTCACCCGACCTAAGGTATAAAATATTAGATGAAGACGAACTTGAAGACGCCCTCCAGAAAGAATGGATCACCAGAGAGCTTTACGACAGAGCCCGAAGAGAACTGAAAAAACTCATAAGGTTGGTTGAAAAGAAGAAGTTTCCTCCACCGATTGTCAAAGAGCTGGAAAGAAAGTTGCGCCTTTAGGCGGTAGAAAAATGGAATATGACCGGTACCAGCTTGCCAACGGGCGTACCATAGTGTTTGAGGAGCTGAAAGAGGAAGATCTGCCAGAATTAATCAAGGCTTACAACAGCGTCATAGAGGAAGGTCAATACTTTCATCGAGACCAAGGACTGCCTGATCTTGAGGTAGCCAAAGAATGGTATCAACGCCACATTAAAGCAGGGCTTTTCTATCTTGCAGCCAAGGTTGACGATGAGCTGATTGGAGGAGCAACCGTCGAGCCGGGACTGGGAAAAGCATCTCACGTTGCCTACTTTGGGATATATCTTACGAGACAGTTCCGAAAGACAGGCATCGGGACACGCCTGGTTGAGAAGATCATTGAAATAGCCACGCATAAGGGCTTCGAAATGATTAAGCTCACGGTGTTTTCATCAAATAGTGGCGCATTACGCTTGTACCAGAAGTTTGGCTTTCAGGAGATCGGAAGAATCAAAGGAGGAGTCAAATTCTCAGATGGAACATATGCTGACGAAATCATAATGGTGTTGAACCTTAAGAACCACCAGCCCTAACAGCCCTACATTGGTCACCATAACACCGTAAATTTTAAAGTATTAGGTTTGTTTGTTGTTGTGAGTGCGCCCCGATAGCTCAGCCGGTAGAGCAACAGCCTTGTATGAGACGCTCAAAGAAAGCTGTAGGTCGCGGGTTCGAATCCCGCCCGGGGCTCCACATCACAAGGCTTGTTCATTGTCGTGAGAGTAGATGTAAACGGAGTTTTTTATCGCCTTTAAGCGGTCTATGGATTTCAATGCTTTGTGAGGGCAGTATAATATGCCAGGTATGTTTCTTCGTTCTAGATTCTCTCTGGTCGGGGCTGCATCGCCGCAGTAAACGTAGTTCTTGTTCTCTGTTTTAACAATGATTGATTGATGGCCTATGGAGTGGCCTGAAGTGGGAACCACAAAGATGTCGTCAGCTACTTGATGTCTGCCATGAACGGTTTCATAATCAACATTGACGTCGAAGAGCTCTCTGATGTATGCTGCTTGTTGAAACTTGTCGGGTGCATGCGCATATCTTAGCTCGTCTTCTTGGACGAAAAACTTGGCGTTTCTAAAGATGGCGTTGTTGCCACAGTGGTCAAAATGCAAATGCGTGTTGATAACAACGTCGATGTCTTCAGGCTTCAGGTTATGTTTTGTTAGCTGAGTCTTCAGATTTTCTTCAGCGCCCCTTTTTATAGTCCAGAACTTTCGATATCTCTCGGGGAGTTCTCCGATTCCTGTGTCGACGAGAATCTTGTCTTCAGGGGTTAGAATGAGCATCGGCTTCAGCGCTGCATCATATGGCTGACCCATGTACTTCATGTAAACCACGAGGCTCTTGTCTAAGGTGAAGAAGCCGTCACTGAGCAGATGAAGTTCCAAGGTTTTTCACCGTGATACATGACCTAATGATAAGATTTTGTTAAGATAAAGCAGTTGGCGTCAAACTCACTTTCTGATTAGCAAGGGGCTTCAGTTTGTACTATGAGGTTCTTTGTACTGGTTGAATTTCTCTATGAGCACGATTAAATCGGTTGGCGAACTAATTAGGCAGTCTGCGCCTCCACGCGTCAGTTCCTCCGGCGAGGCTATACCTGTTGATGCGCCCACTGCAAATGCTTTGAGTTCTTTGGCGGCTTTCATGTCCCAGACGCTGTCGCCTACCACCATGGTTTCCTCCGGTTTAACCTTCAACCCTTTCAACACGGTCTCTAAATGGATTGGGTTTGGTTTGACTTTCAATACCGAATCGCGCGTGACGACTATTTGAAAGAAGGGATGCAAACGAAAAGTTGACAAAATCTGTTCTGTTGCTTTTTCGCTATTGACTGTGAACAGTCCAAGTTTGAGTTTCATTTTCCTCAGGGCTTGAAGGGTTTCCAGTATTCCGGGCACAAGTCTGGTTGACATTGCGCTTTCTATCTCATACCGCTCTAAGATTGCCAATACCTCTCTCTTCAGTCTTGGATAGTCTTCTTCGCTAAGCCGATGATTCTTTATGTATATCTCGAGTTTCCGGAGCATCTCAAAAACGCTCTCATTAATGGAAAAAACAGATTGCGGAAATCCATGATTGCTCAAGAACTCGATGACCTCAGCGCGAGCCGACTTGTAGTCAAGGTTGAAGCTTACAATCGTGCCGTCTAGGTCAAATACAACAGCCTTTACAGCCATCTCATCCTCATCACTTGACGGTTTGATTTCGGTCTGGGCGAAAAGCATTGGTATCTGCGAAATATACTTTGTGGTTAAGAGCGAATGATTTCGAGTTCTTCAGCGTTGTAAGCTAGATACGTATGGTCGAGTTGCAGATGATTATACTGGTTTGAAGTAGTATCGGGGCCACGGCGGCCAAAGTGCTTCTGCGGTTGAGGGTTTGTCGAAGTCGACGGTCAAAGGCATTCCAACCTTCAGCTTGTCGGGTTCGACGCCTCGTATCATACCCAGAAGCTGAGGTCCATCTTCCAGTTTCACGATGCCAACAGGGTAAGGTACCATTTTTTCGAATTGCTTAGGCGCCGCCTGAATTATGGTATAAGTGAGCAGCCTTCCGTTTGGGCTAAGTGGCACCCATTTTAAGTCGGTTGAGAAGCATTTGGTGCACACAGGCTTGGGCGGTGAGAGTAGTGTCCCACATCGGTTGCACCTAGCCGCCATGAGTTTACCATCACTGATAAACTTGTAGAAGCTTTCAATGCAGAAAGGACTAACCTCAGACATGTTTTCAACCTCTCTTGTATATGTTGACAACACCTGTTGCGCCGAGCCCTCCGATGTTGTGAGTCAAGCCGGTTTCGGCGCCTTTCACTTGCCTCCTCTCAGCTTGTTCTGTTAACTGCAAGTAAACTTCAACCGCCTGTGCCACGCCGGTTGCGCCAACTGGATGTCCTTTCGCCTTCAATCCGCCACTGGTGTTGACCGCAATTCTCCCTCCGATGTTTGTCTGGCCCTCTTCAACGAGGTGCCCCCCTTCGCCTGGTCTGCAGAAGCCTAGGTCTTCGTAAGCCACGATTTCGGCAATTGTGAAGCAGTCATGAACCTCGGCTACATCTATGTCCTCGCTTTTTATACCCGCCATCTGATAGGCTTCTTCACCGGCTAACTTGCCTGCTGATAAGCTTGTGAGAACCTCGCGTTCGTACAGTCCTATGGTGTCGCTTGCTTGCCCTGATCCAATTATGTGGACCGGCGTGTCCGTGAACTTCTTGGCTAAATCAGGCTTTGTGAGGATGATGCAGCTGCCGCCGTCTGTTATTAGGGAACAGTCGTACAGCTTCAGCGGCCAAGCCACCACTCGTGAAGACTGTGCCTGCTCTAGCGTGATTTCTTTCTGCATGTGGGCTTTGGGGTTCATGGCGCCGTTGTGGTGGTTCTTCACCGCTACCATGGCCATCTGCTTCTCGGTTGTGCCATACTTGTGCATGTGTGCAGTTGCCACCATAGCGAAAAGTGCCGGAAAAGTCGCGCCTTGCCATTGTTCAAAGGGGTAGTCGCAGGCCATGGCTAGGTATTCGGTTACTTCGGGCGTTGTTCTGTGTGTCATTTTTTCGACGCCGCCAACCATGACCACATCGTACAGACCCGACATGACGGCAAAGATGCCTGCCCTAATTGAGGTTGCGGAAGAGCCACAGGCAGCCTCGGTTCTGATTGCGGGTATGGGTAGGAGTCCGATCCAGTCGGCAACTGTTGGACCGGTGTGTCCTTGATGCTCGAAGGATTCGCCCATTTGGCCAACGAATAGTGCTTTTATGTCTTTTTTGGGGTCTAGGTTTGGGCATTTTTGGAAGGCTTCGACTGCGGCTTCGGCGAAGAGTTCTCGTGCGCAGATACCGTCTCTTTTTCCGAATCTTGACATGCCTGCTGTGACGATTGAGGCTAGGGGTTTGCCGTGCATGATTGTCTGGTGCTCCGATGGTTGGTGGAAGCTGATGTTATGATTGATCCTGTATTTAAGTAGGTTGAATCATGGGCTTAGGGTCTATTAGTATGAGTGTAGAGAAATTTTTTTGGGGTGGGTGACGAGGCGTTCTGTATGGTGTTTTGTGTTGTGTTTTGGTTTCTGTATGGTGTTTTGTGTTGTGTTTGGTGTGGGTTTCTATGTTGGTGTAGGGCACTTTCTATGTTGTTAAAAGGCACCTTTAATGTTGGTAAAAGTGACGTTTGCCTATGTTGCATGGGGCTGTGCGGAAAGAGAATTTAAGAAGAACGCGTCAATTCCCTTTAGTCTTCTTGTACCATGTTGAAAATGGGTTTTGTGGCTGAGGCTGTGTGGGCGTCATCGTCAAACTGTTCCTAGCGACGATGACGTCCATTATGGCTGTGGCTATGGGTGTGGGCTTGGGTGTGAATAGTTGTCGTTGTACACTGTAAGACTGTGCTGTACAACTTCTTCTATGTTGGCTAGAGTGGGCTGCAGGCTTGTGTTTCAGATGTTATTGACTTTCGCTTGGAAACAGTAATAATGACTTCTTTGAGTGTTTGGTGTGCGGGCTGTGTGTTTAGTTGTAGTTGTCCACGCTGAACTGTGCTGTACGTTGAAGATTTCCTGGTGTGCTATGCTGGATTGTGGCTCGACTACGTTACACCTACTATGTTCGCTAACGCTAGAGTGATGTTTTGGTTGCGGGAAGTAGATTTCAAAAGAAGAAGGGAGCAATTGCTTAGCGCCTTCTTCTAGATCAGTTCATTTGTACACTGTTTTTCTGTGTCTTGCGTTGTAGAGTGTGACTGTCATCTGGTTCTCGTCTATTATGTAGATGATTCTGTAGTCTCCGATTCTTAGGCTCCATTTGCCCCATAGTTCTCCTCGTAGGGGTTTTCCGAGATATGGGTTGGTTTCAAGGTTTCTTATGGCTGAGTCTAGCCTTCTTTTTGTTTGGGTGTCAAGTTTCCGGAAGTCTTTTTCGAAAGTTTTGGTGATCTGGAGGCTATACTTTTCCAGATTGTTTCAGCTCCTTGAGGAAATCTTTGTAGCTTCGGACTCTCCCAGCTTTGACGTCCTCTTCTGCTTGCTTGATTGATTTCATTGTTTCTTTGTCTTCGAGTATTTCGAAAGTTTCGATGATTTCCTCCAGTAGGCTGCTTACTTTTAGAAGCAGGGTTCGGTCTTTGTTGGTTAGGAGACCGCTTATCTTGGACATGGGTTTCATATGTGTATAATTTAGCGTTCAGTATTTTAACATATTTATCAGAGGAGTCTGAGAGTTTGATGTGGTTTTCTATGTTGATTAGCGTGGAGTTGCAGCATGATATGCGTGAAGTTTGGGATGTAGCCTGATGTAGGGGCTGGTTTGTTTTTTAAATGTTATTAATTTCCTGTTAGAACGGTTAAGAATAATGATTTCTTGCTGCATTGCATGGCTTGGTGGCTGCAGGAAAAGTAATTTTAGAAGAAGAAGGCGATTAGCCCCTTATACCTTCTTCTGCCATTGCTGGTGCGTTGTGCGGCTGTGGCTGTGTGGACGTCGTCATCAAACTGTGCTTAGTGACATCAACGTCCAGAATGTTGTGGCTATGGAGTAGCAGCTTGGATAGTTGTAGTTGTCCACGCTGAACTGTGCTGTACGTTGAAGGTTTCCGGGTATGTTATGCTGAATTTTGATTGGGCTATTGTGACACCTTAGTATGTTGGCTAATGCTGAAAGTGATGTTTTGGTTGCGGAGAAGTAGATTTCAAAAGAAGAAGGGAACAATCGCTTAGTGCCTTCTTCTACCAGAATGTTCCTATAGGATGGAAGATTGTTAGAGTATGGAGGTTGATTGTGGGTTAGATTGGGCTTCTTCTGTGTTACAGGAAGATGATTTGGTTGTGCATTTCTTCTGGGGTTTTGGTTTCGGCTATGGTTTTAAGTCGTTTTATGCACTCGCCTACGCTGAGTTTTTGTTGGTGCACGTAGATTATGCCTGGGTCCTGTCTTTGGGATGCCATGCGTAGAAGGTCTGTGTCGTGTGTGAATATCATGGCTTGGTTTGCTGTAGCGATTTTGATTTGTTGTTCGTCTGTTAAGCCGAGTTTGTCTATGTCTTTGGCGGAGAACGCTTCTACACCGCGTCTTTTTAGGCCTTCGACGATGGCTGTGTTAACGCTTTCGTTGGCGTAGATTTTGATGCGTTTTGTTAATTTTTTCTCGCTCCGAAGGTCTTTGAGAGTTGTTGGATGAATTGTTTGTCTTCTTTTATTTTTTGGTCTAGTTGGCTTTGGTTTTCGTAGTAGTAGGATAGGGCGTCGTGTACTTGTTCTAGTTTGAGGTGTGGGTGGGCGTTGATTATTTTGTCTGGTGTGCGGTTGAGGTATTCGTATTCGATTGCTATGTCTACGACTCGAGTTCTTGTTCCCTTTATTACAGGAGAACCGCTGCAGATTCTCCTGTCTGTTACAATGTAGGGATGAGCCAACTTGACCTTCTGCAACGCTTAGACCTTCTCTGTTAATGTTAATTATGTCTGTGACACTTAACTTTTCTTGCAACATCGTGAAGGATACGAAAACGGGTCGGTTTAGATCACTCTGGGTTTCTGCAAAGTAAGGTTCGGTCTTTTTCGGTTAGGAGAAGGTTGCTTGGAGACGTGGTTTCGTTTACTGTGCTGTCTGGTGTTTTGGGGGTAGTCTTTTTGAGAAGCTTATGACTGTGAGGCCTATGACTTTTCCGTGTTTGTATCTTACTACTACGTCGTTTTGGGTTAGCTTGGATTCGTCGGCTTCTTTTGGTTTGCCGAAGCTTATGTAGAGTACGTCTCGTTGTTTATCGTATATTACGTCGAGTTTCTCTATGTTTTCTACCGTCGCCTCCAAGGATTCTGCCTCACGTTTGCATTTACTAAACGGTTTTTCGGTAGGCTTTTTCTCTGGGGCCTATGTAGTGGATGAGTATTGTTCTTGGAGTCCATGAGACATCGTAAACGATTCTGAGGTCTCCAACTCTGATTCTGTACACGTTATCATAACCTTTGAGTTTGCTGATGTCCGCTTTTCGGAAGGGTATTGGATTTAGTTTCAGAATTGACACGGTTTTTTCGATTGTCTTCTTTCTTTTTTGGTCTAGTTTTTGTGAGTTTTCTTAGAGCTTTTCTTTTTATTTTGACGTTAAACATTGGTTTTACCCAAGGCTTTCTTCAGTTCTTTTTCGTTGGCTGTTTGGTCTTTTTCTTCGATGGCTTCTCTTTCTTCTTGGGTTGGTTCTTCGACAGGTATGAGTTTTTCAACGAGTTCCTTGTAGAGGAGTCTAAGCTCTTTCAGCTCTTCTCTGATGTCTTTAAGTACTTCAACGTTCATGATGATTAACCTCAACTAGAATTGTAACACGCAACTGCTTGATAAACATAGGGCATCGTGTAATTGTTCTAGTTTTGGGGTGGGTGTTGATATTTTTCACCAAGAAAGAGTCAGTAGCTTCTCAGATAGTTATTTGCACCAACTGTCTCTTTCGCTTGAGTTGTTCCAGTTCCTCTGGAAATGCTTCTAGGTAGCCTTTGATGGCTTCTCGGATGTTGGTGAGTGTTTCTTTTTTGGTTTCTCCTTGGCTCATGGCGTCTGGGAGTTCCAGACGCTGGGCTGAGTATCTCCCTCTTCTTCTTTCCTTAAAACAACTGTGAGCTTTAGGTTCTTGATTTCGACCATTTGCTTGTGTGCCTAAATGCGGTTGATGCGTCAATCAAAAATAAAGTTTTCTAGAAAGAGAAAGTAATAGGCGTCGTGTGCTTCTTCCAGGTTTGAGGTGTGGGTGGGGTCTTTTGTTTAGTTGTAGTTGTACACGCTGAACTGTACTGTACGTCTTCTTCTAGGTTGAGTGGGTGTGGCTGCGGCTCTGAATTTTCATGAGTCGTTAACTTCGGCTTAGAAATTGTAATAATACCGAAGCGGCTGTTTTCAGAAGTAGTGTTTTGCTTCGCGTGTTTGTTGACTATACTTCTATATTGTAGGCGGCTGGCTATGTGGCTGCTGATGCCCAGTTGTTCTTAGTGTCATCAACAAGGTTTGAGCATTGTTTGTTTGGGCTCTGTTCATATCCTATGTTGCGTCAGGTTTAGGGTGTGGCTTC
>Ga0315310_10000311_pt1 | contig 31186 bp, 25 predicted proteins | sample TDP5_MG_FD_203630 | JGI IMG/M metagenome (GOLD analysis project Ga0315310, IMG submission 203630) | Freshwater sediment microbial communities from Lake Towuti, South Sulawesi, Indonesia - TDP5 | ecosystem: Environmental > Aquatic > Freshwater > Lake > Sediment | place: Indonesia: South Sulawesi...
TACTCTCGAAACCTACTGATGCGGTGGTTGATCAAAGGGCTGAAATTAATTACGGCGAGTTATTGCTCATTCGGGTTGGATTGAATGATACTAATCGGAATGAATTAGTAAAAGGTGTCAATATAAGGTTCAATTGGACCCTAGGCGGTAGCCCTACCCAAATAAATCTGAATGACCTAGGAACGGGTCAATATGAAACTGTTCTCGACACAAATGACCTGCCTTCTATCGATAATTACACGATAATAATTAAATCATATAGTAATTCATTTAAAAACGCAAGTTACATATTAAACTTAGTTGTTACCGCAGAAACTCTCCTTTCTTCACCTCAATATCCTAAAATAATAGCCCAATGGGGTCAGAACCTTACCATTCAGGTCAATTATAGGAGTGCAATTGGTGAAATTGGGCTAAATAATTCTTATGTAAGGATAAATTGGACTCTTGGTCCCCATTCTGTAACTGAAATTGGAAACGGGCGATATGAAATTGAAATTAATCTCTCCTACGCCGCTCTTCGGGAATATAGTCTTTCAATTAATGTAACAAGACCTAATTGCGCATCCAAAACTATGAAAATAGCATTAGAAGTCACTAATATTGGAACAGAACTTACCTCTGCGTCATATCCTCGGGTTATTACTGAATGGGCGCAAAATTACACAATAATAGTGGATTATCATACCCTCTCAGATGTCGGAATAAATAATTCCCAAATTTCAGTTAATTGGACAATCCCTTACTATTCAGTAACTGGAATTGGGAAGGGTTTATACAACATCGAATTAAATACGTCTTGGTGCAGAGTTCAAGACTATATCCTTAAAATAAACGCGTCAAAGGCCTGCTATCAAACTAAAATCCTCCTAATTATAATAAGAATCGAGAATGTAGAAACTGAACTTATTTCTGATAAATATCCTAGAATCTTAGTTGATTGGAGTTATAATACATCTATAACTGTCAATTATCGCACTATACTTGATTCAAAGGGCATCAATAATTCATTAATAATGAATAATTGGACTCAAAGTTCGCTTAAAGTACTTGGAAATGGCTACTATAGAATTGATTTAAATACAAGTCTATGTCAAATTCAAGAATATATAATTGAAATCAGAGCTTTTAAGCAGAATTATCAAAATAAAAGCCTTCACATTATAATCGATGTAAATGCACTCCAGACTGAACTTATCTCGGATGCTTATCCTCATGTAATAGGAATTTGGGGACAAAACTTATCGATTACAGTGAACTATCGGGTCCTTACTGGATTAAAGGGAATTGAAAATGCCCTAATCACTAGTAATTGGACTTCAAGTTCTGTTAGAAATCCTGCAAATGGCTTGTACGAAATCATTTTGAATACTAGTGGGTATCTTATTAAAGAATATTTACTCCAAATTAATGCCTTTGCGCAATATTATTATAACAAAACTCTTCGCATTATGGTGCAAATCGATGCAATTCAAACTGAATTAACATCTATAGCCTATCCTCGGATTATGGGTTCTTGGAATTCTAACATAACTTTTACCATTGATTATCACACCATCAAATTTCAAGGAATCAATGCTTCTTTAATATCTATTAACTGGACGTTAGGATACTATTCAATAATCCCATTAGGGAATGGGCTCTATCGAATCAAACTCAATACAAGTCGAACCAACATTCAAGACTACCTTCTAAATATCCGAGCTTCAAAACTTTACCATCAAAATAAATCACTTAGCATTACAATAGAGATTAATGCCATTGAAACTGAACTGATTTCTGATAATTATCCGCTGACTATTACCGAATGGAATTATAATATAACAATTAATATTAATTTCAGGACCATTTTAGGATTGAAAGGCATTTCTAATGCGATTTTAACAGTTAATTGGAGTATCCCTTACTATTCCATTAGTGAATCTGGCAATGGATTTTACCAAATTAAGTTGAATACTAGTTGGTGTAATGTCAGAGAATATTTTCTAGCAATCGGAGCTGCAAAACTTAATCACTATAATAAGACCTTGCAAATTAAGATAAGGATTGAAGTTATCAAAACTGAACTTATTTCAGACAACTATCCCAGAGTTATTGAAGGTTGGAATCTAAATAGTACCATTATCATTAATTACCGAGCGATAACTGAACAAATAGGTATTAATGGCGCACTTATTTCTGGTAATTGGACATACGGTTATTATAATATTATCGATATCGGCAATGGATTATACCAAATGGAACTAAATACAAGTTGGTGTTTGATCGGGAAATATAAAATTGAAATCAATGCATCAAAGCTTTTTCATCAAACTAAAACACTTCGGATCATGGTCGAAATAATTCCAGTCGATACTGAACTTGTATCAGATAATTATCCACGTGTTATCGGGGGTTGGAATCTAAATAGTACAATAGTCGTCAATTATCGTGCAGCAATTGGCCTTGGTATCATTAATGCACTTATCTCCGTAAATTGGACTCAAAATTTCTATAATATTATTCAAATCGACAATGGATTGTACCAGATTGAATTAAATACCAGCTGTTGTTTCATTGGAACATATAGAATTGAAATAAACGCCTCAAAACTATATTACCAAAGTAGAACACTTGGGATCACTGTAGAAATCACTGCCGCTGAAACTGATCTTATTTCTCCTAACTTCCCACGAGCAATTGGTGAATATAACCGAAATCTTTCAATCTATATTAATTATCGAATTGCTGGGTTATTATGGGGTGTTAATAACTCTATAATAACCATCAACTGGACCCTAAGATACTATTCTATTCACGAACAAGGGAACGGCATTTATCAAATTGTATTAAATACCAGTTTATGTGGCATTGATGAATATTTGCTTGAAATTCATGCTGCAAAGTATTACCACCAAAATAAGACCCTCCGCATTATTATTGAAATTAACTTTATTGAAACCGAATTAACCTCTGAAGCATATCCTCGGCTTAATATTGAATGGTCTAAAAATGCGACTATTGACCTTTCTTACTATATGACAATAGGATCCCAAGGGATTCTAGGGGCTTCTATATCCTTAAATTGGACTAGCGGTTATTATTCTATTGCTTCCATAGGAATAGGACTCTATCGACTTAAATTAAATACTAGTTGGACCATAATCCACCAATATCTATTAGAAATCAACGTTTCAAAGCAATATTACGTCACTAAAATGCTAAAAATAAAAATAGAAATTAATCCCGTTGAAACGATTTTATCTTACAAACCAATCGATACTATTCCTTATGGAGAGAATGGCACGATTTATCTTAAATACACAAATCTGGGAGGAGTTCCGATAACTGAAGCATTAATCTCAGTAAATGCCACATATACCTTAAAATATAATTATTTAGATTCATACCCCTATAAATTGACAATAGCAACTTATTCCCTTTCAGATATTGCTCTTATTAATATCACCGCCATTAAATTGAATTATCGAACCCAAACAATTATAATTGCCTTACCTTATCGTTCAATTTTCACTTCACTCACCACTCTAAATCAAACTCTGATAACCCTACCAGTCGAAGAATTAGTCCACATTTTTATTATCTACAACAATTCAGAACGAGCAATAGGAATTCCAGGCGCCAATATATCTTTCTATGGGTACAGCAATATTATTTTCCAAGATTTAGGTGCAGGGTGTTATCAAATTAATATTGCCACAACAACTGCTTTAGATGCATACACCATTCTCATAACAACTAAAAAAGCGGGCTATATGGAGAAAAGCATTCAATTTGTGGTTCAAATAAAGCAATGGCTCGATTTCACATCCGCTACAATATCCTCTGATTTATTAGAAAGGCAAGTCGGAGATCCCGCTTACTTTTCTGTCGTTCTTCAAAATGAATTCACCGGAGAATTTTTTAAACCAGATGAAATCCTTATTTTTTATAGCTGGGGCTCTGAAACTGGGAATTTAAATTACAATGGGAATGGGAATTATTCCTTTGTATTAAATACGGCAGGTAAAGCTCCCGGGACATATACGATTATGGTTAATGCAACCACGAAAAGTGGGCACTTATTAATGAGCCAGACTATCACGATCGTGATTAAAGGGCAGCCGTTGTCCTGGTATGAGACGAACTCATGGATATTTGGAGTAGCTGGAGCTCTTTCCGCCATTTTGGCTGGATATACATTTAGAAATAGATGGAGACAGCGCAACTGGGAGAAAAAAGTTAAGCATATCTATATCTTGACAAAAACTGGTATTCCACTTTATGACAAACGCCTAGGAGGTGTGTCCACAACAGATGCTAGTCTTGTTACCAGTGCTTTAATAGGTATATCATCAATTGTGCAAGAAATCGTACAATCCAAACGCGCGCTTAAGACTATTGACCATATGGATAATAAAATCTTGTTCCAATACGGCTTTCAGGTAATTACTGCCGTGCTCGCAAGCACCGATTTACCCATCATCCGACGAAAACTTGCACAGCTTACCATTAAATTTGAAGATTCCTTTAAGAAGGAACTCGATACATTCAAAGGTGAAATAGACAAATTCCAAGGCGCCAATAAAATTATTAATGAATTTTTCCCTATTGAAGAATATCTTAAGGATCAGGAAATCTCAATTGAATGGACCCTTGAACGGCTTTTTGATATGTACGGAGTTTCTGGAATTGTTACCCTTTTAACAATTGAATTAGGACTGAAAACCGCTGAAAAAATTGCAGCAGGAACTGGGATTGAACAGAAGAAAATTCCCATCATCCTCAGAACGCTTCAGGATCTTATGCTCATTGATTCTGAAGTTAATTTAACTGCTCGTGGTAAAAAAGCCATAGCAATCTATAAAGAAAAAAAAGAAACATACCTTAAAATTCAAAAATTGGCTACACAACGGATTGATGTGACGAAAACGGAATAATACTTCTCAATTTTTTCATTTTTCAATTATTTAGAATTAACCCCCACCGATAGGCGGAAAAATTGCAATTATATCCTTGTCTTCAAGAATAGTATTTAAGTCTTGATGCGGTTTTCCATTGACCATTATTATAGCTCTTCTTTGGTCTTCAGGAATTTCATATTTTTCCATTATAGATTGAACGGTACTATTTTCTGGGATAGTTATTTTTTCTTCACTTGGGCCATATTCCCTCAAGGTGGCAAAAAATTTGACAGTAACGGAAATCTCCTTGGTCATCCTATTCCTCCTCCTCCCTATTGAAATACCATTTATATAATAATCCCATATTCCGGGGAAATAGAGCGACTAGATCGTCATTCTTCACTCTTTTTCTAAGCCCTGAATATTTCCCATTGACAAAGATGTGACTTACTTCGCTTTCTTCCAGGGTAAATGTCCGTAAAATATCAGAAACAGTTTCGACCTGTGGATCATCAATCGTCAAGATGATAGAAAATGAATCGATAACATCCTCTTTTTGTACTCTTTTCCTGAGATCGCCAAAGAGTTTGATTTGGATTGTCATTTTTCAAAAAAAAAGGAAGGATAGATTTTAAAATACGCTATCTAACTCTTCATCTGAGACATTGAATACTTCATTAGAGGGCGACAATGGTTCGTCTTTGAAAAATTCTGGAAGCCTATCATGTGCAGATGTAAATCCCGCTGCCTTATTGAATTCTCGTTCAATATCGATAATTTGCTTGCCAATCAGAGGGACATCATCGACCGTTAAGGAAGTTCCTAAGACGCCATTCAGCGATTCCACCACACCTTGCAAGGCGTCGGGAATGTCGAGGACTGCAAAGGCAATGAAGAGGCAATATCCAGTGGCATCTAGAGCTGCAGTAGCCACTTGAAGATTCCGCGATATCTCTGCTTTATGAGGATCCCTTGGATCCACTTTGCCGCCTACTCCCATAATTTCAGGAGCAATTGCATAACCTGCGGTATGGTCTGCACCCATTGGAGTCGTCGCATAGGTCACTCCAATTCCTTTGATGGCTCGTGGATCATATGCAGGGAAGCTTTGACCTTTAACAACAGGTATGCGGGTTACGCCGAAGGCTTTTCCGGTGAATTGAGTTCCATTCGCTAATATTCGACCTAAAGGCGTCTTTTTCCGAATTTCTTCCATGAGCCCTAGGGCACCTTTTCCATCCCCAAATTTAATTACGCCACCTTCCATTGCAACGCCAATAGTACCTCCAGTTTCAATAGTATCTGTTCCTAAATCATTACAGGCCCGATTAAGTTCACCAACAGTATTCAAATCATAGATTCCACAATTAGCACCAAGTCCCCAAACACTTTCGTACTCTAGAACCCCAACGGGATCCTTTCCACCTGGTTTCGTCCACACTTCTGAACATTGAATAATACATCCTGGGCTACAAGAATGCGGACGAACTCCACCATTCTTCTTTATTGCGGCGGCTTTGGCTTCGCCAGAAATTTTTTCGGCCCGTTTATCTTGCCCGCTGGAAAAATTATTCTGGGGTAATCCCTGAGCTTCATTAATTATATTAACCAAAACACTAGTTCCGTATGAATTGAGCGCACCACCTTTTTTAGTTACATCATGAGTTTGAAGCGCATCTCTGACCTTAGCTATCCCTGCTTCAAATACTTCTTGATCTGCAATTTCAACGCCTGGAGCATCAGTTTCATCGATCACTATGAATTTGAGTCCTTTGGATGCCATTACAGCACCGAGCCCACCTCTTCCAGCATATCTACTTGGTAATCCCTCTGGATCATTGAAGCAAACGCCTGCCATGGCACCACGCAATTCCGCAGTTATTCCAACGCCACAGATACTTACTTTTTTATCTCCAAATTCCTGAAGTATCTCCTTATAGGCGCTATATAAACCCTTACCCACCCAATTATCTGCCTGTATAAATTCTGCATTGTCATTTGTGATTTTTGCGAGATAATACTCATTTCCTTGGACTTTGCCTTCAACAATTATTGCTGCAATTTGCATCCGTGCTAATCTTTGAGCAAAATTTGTTCCGGCATTCGCTTCTTTTATTCCGCCGGTTAATGGCGATTTTCCACCAACAGAAATCCGACCGGAGGTGGGAGCGATCGTTCCGGTCACGATCCCCGGCGCCAATACAAGCTTATTATACGGTCCTAATGGGTTACAGGTTGGAGGGACTTCTTTTGCTACAATCGTCGAAGTAAGACCCCGTCCGCCAAGTGCCTTATATTCTTCTGGCAAATCTTCAAATTCTCCCTTCAAATCGGTCATATTTATTCTTAAAATTCTTTTTGCCATTTTCTTTACTCCCTAATTTTTTTGGGATTTAATTATTTGCTAATATATTTCATTTTTTTTAACAAGTTTCAGAGCTTTTCAATAGAATCACGGCAAGATTTGCCGTTAACCTATTTGCGTTATATACAACCATACATTTCGACCCAAATTTTTGAATTTGGTAATAAAAATTCTGCTTTTTTTCCCTTATATAATTAAACAACTTATACTAAAGCCACTTACCACTTCCTATAAACTATCCCTTAATCTCTTGAATATTCAATTCAATAATTCAAAAATTATAGCAATTTAAGAAAATTTGACAAGAAAAAAGGAAGCAATATATAGAATAGGATGAATATATATGTTATTTTCAAATTAAAAAAGAATCTTTGAGGATAATAGGCCAAAATATTATCATTATGTCAGCCGACGAAAATCACAAAATTATTTTAAGCCTAATTTGGATAAATATACTACGATTTATTATTAAAAAGTATGACGTGATGGAAGTAAAATGCCAACCAAAAAAAGGATTAAAAAAGCGGAAGATTTAGAGTCCGAAGACGATTTAGAGCGTGAGATTCTTGGAGAGGAAGATCAAGAAGATGCAGAACTAACTTCTGATAAATTAATAAAAACTGAACTTACTGAACTTCCAGGTATTGGTCCTAAAACAGAAGCCAAATTGCGGGATGCAGGCTTTCCCACTATTGTTTCAATTGCGGTTGCCACTCCCTCGGAATTAAGTGCTGTTGCAGACCTTGGGCTTGCTACTGCCCAAAAATTAATTATAGCGGCAAGGCAAAAGGCGGAATTTAATTTTAAACCGGCAAATTTATTGTATAAGCAGAGACAAAATGTCGGCAAAATCACGACTTGTTCTCAAAATCTTGATAATTTGCTTGGTGGAGGCATCGAAGCCCAAGCTATTACCGAGGTATTCGGGGAATTTCGTACCGGAAAAACGCAAATTGCACATCAACTCGCTGTTTGTGTTCAAATGCCTCCTGAGAAAGGCGGTCTAAACGGAAGTGCCATCTATATCGATTCTGAAGGGACATTCCGACCCGAACGGATAGTCCAAATGGCTACTGCGCTCGGATTGGACCCCGATAAAATCCTAGAGAACATCCAAGTCGCTAGAGTTTATAATAGTGACCATCAAATGTTCATTACCGATAAAGCGCAAGACCTGATTGTAGAGAAGAATGTAAAATTAATTGTAGTCGATTCTGTTACTTCACACTTCCGTGCGGAATACATGGGACGCGAGAACCTTCCAACTAGACAAGGGAAATTGAATCGCCATTTACATACCCTCCAACGAATAGCCGATATCTATTCGTGCGTTGTATTCCTTACTAATCAGGCGATGGCGGATCCCTCTGCGATCTTTGGCGATCCGACCCGATCCGTTGGCGGGCACGTTCTGGCGCATGTCCCGCAGACCCGTATTTATTTGAAAAAGAGTAAAGATACGCGTCGCGTCGCGAAACTCATCGACAGCCCGAGCTTGCCCGAAAGCGAATGCATTTTCACTATTTCTGAAGTGGGCATTCGCGACCCCTAATAACCTCTTATGATGGACATGCGGATCATTCCAGTCCTTGATATCCTAAATAAGCAAGTAGTTCACGGGATTAAAGGCGAACGAAACAAATATGCTCCAATCCAAAGCACATTAACCTCTAGCACAAATCTTCTCGATATTGCACTTGTTTTCAAAAATAAATTTCCAATAGATGAACTCTATATCGCCGATTTGGATGCAATTCTATATCAAAATTCCACATTTGACTATCTTAAAGAAATAATTCGTCAAACAAATTTGCAAATTATGCTCGATGCCGGTATTGATGATCTTACCTCGGTCCAAACTTTACTACGGAAAGATGTGGCGAAGGTAATTATCGGGACTGAAACCCTTCGTTCATTATCAAATCTTGAAAATATTGCAATGCAAATATCACCCGAAAAATTGATAATAAGCTTAGATTTAAGAAGAGGGCGGATAATTTCTAAAGATGAGGAATTAACTACACTATCTCCCTTAGAGGCTGTTCATTTATTTGAGGAATTAGGTATTCAAGAATTGATTATTCTTGAATTAACTAAAATTGGCTCTGAAAGCGGTGTAATGACTCCAATTTTGAGACAAATTCTTCAAAATACTTTTCTTCCTATTATTTCTGGAGGTGGTACTCGCAATATTCAGGACCTTGGAATTCTGAAGGAAGCCGGGGTCTCTGGTGTCCTTATTGCGACCGCCTTACATAATGGATCCATTTCACCTGAAGATTTATCTTCCATCTAAGATAAATTTAGGTGTGGAGTTGAGACTATGGAACCTACTAAAATGCTTGCAGAGTTTATTACCTCTACAAATTTTGAAGATTTACCGATTGAAGTTGTGAATGAGGCAAAACTATGTTTTTTGGATTGGTTTGCAGTTGCTTTAGCAGGAATTAATGCAACTGAAATAGATAGCGTAATTGAGGTCGCTAAACTCGTCGGAGGTAATGAACAAGCGACTGTTTTAGGTAAAAAAATAAAAACTTCAATTCTAAATGCCACTCTTCTCAATGGCTTGATTTCGCATGTCTTGGATTTTGATGATACAAGCGTGGAGTTCCTTGGCCATCCCAGCGTCACCCTTTTTCCTTGCTTGCTTGCAGTCTCTGAATGGCAGCAGAGGAATGGGAAGGAATTTCTTACGGCTTATGTGCTTGGATATGAAATTGGCTGTCGAGTTGGATTGGGAGCGACGACTGACCATTATATTGCAGGCTGGCATGGTACATCGACTATTGGGCATTTTTCTGCGGCTGCGGGCGCCGCTAAATTATTAGGATTGACCACTACGCAGGTGATTAACGCTTTAGGAACTGCCGGCACCCAGGCATCAGGCTTAAAAGCAGTATTTGGTACTTCTTGTAAACCTTTTCATGCAGGAAAAGCGGGCTTTGACGGGCTTTTAGCCGCACTTTTGGCGCAAAGGGGATTCACGAGCATCGAAAATATTTTGGAGGGGGAGAAATGTTTTTGGGAGGTATTCTCTACTAAACCCAGACCAAGAGCCGCCATCAAAGATTTAGGAAAAAAGTGGTACATCCTCGGGAATAAATACAAATTCCATGCTTCCTGCTATGGGACACATGCTCCAATTGAGGTAATTTTGGCTCTCAAGCGAGACTATGATCTCGAGCCGGAAATAATTAATAAAATTGAAATCCAAGTTGCACCCGAAACCCTCGAGATAGCTGGAAAACCATCTCCTTCAACGGGGCTGGAAGGGAAATTCAGTATTCCCTACACTGTCGCCAACGCGTTCTTGAGAGGTGATACTGGGATTCCGGCCTTTACTGATGAGAAGGTCAATGATCCCGAGATAAGAGCTTTGATGGATAAAATTGAGATGATTTCTAACCAAAATACTCCACCTTTCATGTCAGACATGACGATTTATACAGATGGAGACAAATATCAGAAAAAAATTAATATTCTTCAACAGATTATGGATATTGGGGGGAAAAAACGGGAGTTGGTAAAAAAGTTCCAGTCTATAGCTCCTTCGGTTCTCGAGGAAAGTAAGATTGAGGTACTAATTGAACGAATTGAAAACCTAGATCAAGAGCAAAATATGGCGGAGTTAATAGAACTCTTAAATTAGAATATCCTGAACGTTAATAAAACCTTGAAGTGGATTTTATCTGTAGGCATCCGCAAAAAGATGGTAAAAATCGTAAATTTCGAATCCCATATCTTCTCCCTGTTCCTTTTTCAAGCTCGAAACCCTTTCAAAGGAAATTATACAGAACGGGCAATTGGTGACCAATCCACTCACCCCAAATTCTTTTGCTACTTCAATTCTACGTACCGCTAGATCATCGGCAAGCTGGGGAAAAGCTGATCGAACACCGCCCCCACCACCGCAACATAATCCGGATTTTGAAACCTCTTCTAGCGTTATCCCGGGAATTCGGCGAAGGAGACTGAGATAGATTTCCTCTTCTAATCCCGAGGCTTTTATATGGCAGGGATAATGATACATTAGTTTGATGGGCATTTCTTTCAAATCCTCGGTATTTAATTGAATTTTTTTAGCGAGATATTCCCCGATATCGTAAATTTCAAAATTCATTGGGATGCCATAGTCATAGTCAGCCAATTTCGGATAATCGAATCTGAACGTAGAATTGCAGCCAGAACAGCTCGTGACGATATGGGTAATCCCTTGCGCGGCGAACTCATTGAAAAGATTAAGATTTTTGACCACAAAGGGTTTCATAGCATCCCTCTGACCAGTCCTCAGAAACGGTGATCCGCAGCATGTTTGATTTTTGGGTAGATAAACCGCCACGCGATTCTTCTGAAATATTTCGATAATGGCACGGCAGGTATCCTGCTGTCTCCGATTAATAATGCAGCCGGTGAATAAAACCACCTGGGTTTGGGGCTCTCCCTCGAATTCTTTAATATATTCCGGAAATAATTCGATGGCAGGCGTCTCTTGAATTGGAACCGCCCCTCCCGTATCCAGAACATTCTGAATCAATTTCTGGTGGACCGGCAGAGGGCCAATTCCCTCCGTCGCGCACTGGTATCTTAGCCATTCCACGGTGCCCCTCCGAATCTTGATCCCCTTAGGGCAAGCGATCTCGCACTCTTGATCAATAGGGCATTTGTAGAGCCCTAAATCGATGGATTCTCGTAACCGTCCTTCGTGCGAATCCCAAGCATCTGTCATGAACCGTGCTATCTTCACTAGAGAAGCCGGTCCAAGAAAAGTTCGATCGACATCGATTACATTGCAATCCGAATAGCACGCCGCACATAAAATACAGGTCTTTGCCTCTATAACGGGCTCTAGCTTATCTGGAGAGATTTTACGGGGCTTTGGCACATCTTCTTCCATATAATTAATAATACGCCAGGGTCGAACATGAATTAGACTTTCAAAGAATGGATCGATGTCTACCACTAGATCTTTTATCAAAGGTAGATGATCCAACTGTTCAATGAGAACTTCGCTTTCATCTATCACATCGAAAACATGTGTTTTACAGGCTAATCGTGAGATTTTATTGATCCGCATGGCGCAGGACCCACAGACTCCTTCTCTACAAGACATTCGAAAAGACAGATTTTTGCTCAAATTTTCTTTAATATAAATAAGTCCATCAAGAATAGTTGTTTCTTTTTCAGTATTTATTTCGTAACTTTCGAAATATGGCTGCGGATCATTACTTGGATCAAATCTGAAAACCTTGAATTTAACTAACATAAATATTCAACTTAATAAGTTCTCGCTTCTGGAGTAAATTGGGTAATTACTACATTTTCATAACTTAATGAGGGGGATCCTTCTCCATTATAATGAAGTAGGATATGTTTTAGCCAATTTTCATCGTCTCTGTAAGGATAATCTTCTCGATAATGTGCCCCCCGATGCTCCTTCCTTTCTAATGCCGCTAAGACGATACACTCCGATAAATCAAGTAAATTCTCCAATTCTAGCGCATTACATAAAGCTGTATTGAAAATCCTGCTAGTATCCCCTAAATTAATACCTTTGAAATTCCTTTTCAACTCCTGAACTTTTTTTAAGGCAATTTCTAATCCAGTTTGATTTCGAAATAGTCCCACATAGTTCCACATAATATTTTGCAACTCTATTCGCAAATCTTTAACTTCAAAAGGTCCTTTAGCATTCAGGAGATTTTCTATTTTTCTTTCACTTTCCTCAACCTGATCGGCAGGAATTTCTGGTAGATATGCTTTTTTAACAAACTCCGCTGCACAAAGCCCTACCCGACGACCGAAAAGCAGACATTCTGTCAGCCCATTAGCCCCTTCTCTATTAGCACCCTGAACGCCTGTACATGCGCACTCTCCGGCTGAAAATAAACCTTTTATCGGGACTTCTGCGCTATTAATACATTCGCCCCAGATATTAGTTTTTATTCCGCCCATGCAAAAATGTTGCCCTGGAATAACGGGGATAACATCTTTGGTAATATCTACAAAGGCAAAGGTCTTCGCCAGGTCACTAAATGCCTCGACTCGCTGTCGGAAAAAAATCAGACTTTTTTCGAGAGTTTTTAAAGAGATGTGGCGGAGATCAAGCCCGATATATTTTCCTTCAATCCCACGCCCTTCAACCAATTCTTTCTGCATGCTTTGGCTCACCACATCCCGGGGAGCTAATTCTTTGAAACGGGGCGCGTACTTTTTCATGAACCGTTCTCCCTGCGCATTTATTAACGTCCCGCCAATCACCCGTGCGGTTTCAGAAATCAAGATCCCTGATCCATAAAGAATTGTGGGATGAAATTGCACGAATTCCATGTCTTTTAACAGAGCGCCTGCCCTGAAGGCAATGGCTGTGCCGTCCCCTGTACAAATATGTGAATTACTCGTTAACGCATAGGCTCTACCCCACCCTCCCGTAGCGATAATAACAGCTTTCGCTCGCATCACATGGAATTCGCCAGTTTTAATATCAAAGGCAGTAATACCTGCACAAATGCCATGGTCCATTAGAAGAGAGGTAACAAACATTTCATTATAGAAAGTGACTTGTCGTTTCAATAATTGCTCTTGGAGAGTGCAAACCAATTCCTGCGCCCAACCCGTGCTCACAACTGTTGCAGTCGGTGTGGTCATTCCTCCAGGCGAGGATCGCAGAATCTCCCCATTGAGATCACGGTGAAAAATAACCCCCATATCTTCTAGTCGAACTAATTCCTCAAACCCTTCTTTAGCCATTACCTCAACTGCATCCTGATCATTGAGATAATCCCCTCCTTTGATGGTTTCTCTCATATATTTCTCTGGCTTTTCTCCAGGGGCAGGCGAAATATGGATTGCACCAGTCGCACTAACTGTATGCGATCTTACGGGATAGACTTTAGAAACAATTCCTATATCCGCTATTTTGCTGCACTCAATAGCCGCCCGGAGTCCAGCAATACCGGCGCCAACAATAATGATATCATGTATTTTCATAATTCAACCCCATAACTCAATAATTTACTGCGCATCTTTTTCATCTCACGCCTATATTTCCTAAATTAATGAATAACTAAATGAAAATTTAGATTTTTTTTATAATTGTGAGACTTTTTGTTTAAATTCTTCAATATCAAATTCTGATCCAATTTCAAGTTCTAAAGGGGGATCAAATACAGGATCAATTCGATGAAATTCCTTTAAAGATAATAGATTTTTATCATGAGTTGCGATGGATTGAACTTGTAGCCGTTCCATTGTTGAGATAATTAGGGCATCTCGCCCTCCGATTCCTTTGGAAATATATTGTTTTAATTTCTTTATTGCATCGAAGACTAGGATTTGATCAATCTCAATCAATTGACAATTTTCTAGTGATATCAGAGAGAGGAGTAATTCTTCAATTTGTACCTTATCCAGTGTTTTGGTGGTATTAGCCATTTTAAAAAGATTATGAGCCACTTCTAAAGGAATGATTGCACTTAGAACTATTGTTTCAGTGGAAAGGATGCTTGGATTATAATCATCGCCATTTAACCATTTGATAACATTAAAATGCTCCTTGGCATTTGGGTCCCAATAATAAATCCAAATTTGTGAGTCGATTGTAAGCAACCTACCTCACTCGAACAGTTTTTCAATAGGAATTGGCTTGTTTGTTATCTTTTTTAAGTGGCTTTCAAAAATTTTAGATTTTTCAATGAACTCTTGGGGTTTTATCGCTCGTACTATGATAATTCTATCGCCTTCCGGGTAAAAAATCATTTTTTCACCATATTTAAGGTTCATCCTTTTCCGTAATTCCGCGGGAATACAGATCCGACCTTTCTCATCAATTGTTGATTCAAAATTCATGTGTACCACCATGTGTAACTAGATGGGACAAATATATAAATTTCTTAAAAACTAATAAAGAGGAGGATTAATTTGTAGAGATGCAAGATAAGTCCTATTTCAATTCTATACGAATAAAAACCATAGATTTAAATTAATTGAAGTAAATTTTTTTACTTATGAGAATTGAGACAGATGTTTTGGTAATTGGCGGTGGAGGATCAGCTGCAAGAGCAGCCATAGAAGTTGCAAATAGTCCAGTAAAAGTGTGCATGGTGATCAAAGGGACCTTTCCCTCCGGCTCCACCACGATTGCTATGGGCTCTATGGCAGGCATATTTAGAGGCGATGATAACCCGGATCTTTTCTATCAAGATGTCCTAGAAGGGGGCTATTTTACCAATAATAAAGAGCTTGCTCACCTTTTAGCGGATAATGCCAAAGATGCCTATGACGATCTCGTCGCATTTGGCACCGAATTTCAAATGGATAAAAATAGGAAACTGTACATCGCCCAGCCGACGGGCATGGCTCGGAGTCGGGCGGTTCTTGCCCTCAATCACGATTTCATGAAAGGGTTAGTATTAGAGGTAAAAAAGAGGGCTATTCCCATCTATGAGCATATTATGATTACGGACTTGCTCAAAGAAAACAAATCTATTATAGGGGCGGTTGGATTCAATTATTTATCTGGCGCGTTCGTTGAAATTTCAGCCAAGGCAGTTATACTCGCAACGGGTGGTTTAGGGCAGCTCTTCGAACTCACTTCGAACCTTCCAGACGCGACAGGCGATGGATTTGCTATTGCATTGAGGGTTGGAGCTGAACTAATTGATATGGAGTTTACTCAAGCTATGACCTGCGTGGTCTGGCCTCCTGAGATTCGCGGTCTAGCGCCGCCCTTCGATGGCTTTGTGAAATTCGGGGCGAAATTTTATAATGGGAACAACGAGCGCTTTATGGCTCGCTATGAACCCGAAAAGATGGAAAATGTCACGCGCGATATCGCCTGTCTCTCCGGATTTAAGGAGGTTCAAGCCGGCCGCGCCGCTCCCCACGGTGGCGTGATTCTGGATATTTCTAGCATCCCCTGGGCTATTTTTAAACAACTTATGCCGAAAATTTACGAAGCCTACAATGAATTGGGAATGGATGCTACCAAGACTGGCATTGAATGGGCCCCTGGCTGCCATCATGAAATAGGGGGGTTGCGAATTAATGCAAACTGTGAAACAACAGTGCAAGGGCTGTTTGCTGCGGGAGAAGTTGTGGGCGGAATCCATGGCGCGAATAGATTAGGGGGCGCCTCTTTGACAGATACCCAAGTTTTCGGGAAAATTGCAGGAAGATCTGCCGCTGACTTTGCTATTCAGACAGAGCGCCAAGAACTCTCTCAAGAACAAATAGAGGAAAAGCGAAGTGCTATTTTTGATCTTTACCAAAAAGAGGATGGAATAGATTATACGGAAGTACGGGAGAAAATCCAGCAACTTATGAGTGAATGTGTTTGGGTTATAAAAACAGAAGCGAAATTGAAACACGCCTTAAATGAATTTACCAAAATTCAAAACAATTTAGATTTGAAGCTGCCTGAGAGAACCTATGAAGACCTTAAAGGTGCACAAGAGACTTTGAATCTGTTGAAGCTAGGCGAACTTCTCACTCGCGCCTCCTTATTACGGACAGAAAGCAGAGGCTGTCACTTCAGAGAAGATTTTCCCCAGCAAGATAACGAAAACTGGTTGAAAAATATCGTCTTTTATCAAAAAGATGCGAAACTCAAGTATTATTTAGTTTCAATCGAAAAAGAATAGGATTAAAAATACAAAGAAAACGCAGCTAGGAAAAATAAATATCATTGAACTAATAGTATGAACTCATCATTTAGTTAAATTGTTTTTTGAGGTGTAAGGATATGACTGAAGAACTTCGGAAGGATGAAAAGAAAATTACTTCAAAAATGAAATTAGAAACACTGAATTCGCTACTGGGTTTTTATAAGGATAATTTCGATTTAGAAGAAAAGCGCAAAGATACTTTGGAGAATAAAGCTAGTATGATCTTGGGTTTTTCGGGTATAATTGTTGGATTGGTAACTGGCATGAAGGCCTCTACTGGCGCCTCTACAAATGTTTATTACATGATATTTTTCATCGCAAGCATTATCCTCTTTACCATTGGGGGCATCTTTTCATTGCTCACTGTAAGATTAAAAAATTATATGCAATTATTTAATACACTCCAGCCTGAACAGATCGACGAAATACTAACAAAACACGATGAATTCATCATTAAAAATGAATATCTCAAAAATATGTCAGATGCACTATTAAACAATCAAGTTCTGAATAATCAAAAGGCAAGTAAATTAAATATCGCTTTCACCTGTACAACCCTCGGAATATTTTTAATATTAATTTCTGCAATATTAATTGTCCTCCTTCCCTCCACTTAACTGAAAGAGATGAGTTGAATGAGTAAGAATCTAAAGGAATATGAAATTCAAGTGCCAGTTGATGGACTAATTCACATCTACAAGACCGATTTGGTGTGCAATTCCTGCGGGAAGAAATTAAGTGATGGTGAATACCTCTATTTTTGTATGAAAGATAAGGATGACTTATGTTCAAACTATAGATGCTTGAAAAAGCATGCAGGCCACCGATTCTTTCGCTGGGGTCGGATCGAAATGGGATCTGGAACCATAACACCAGATATAAATATAGCAACTTGCCTTGCCCCTCCTTCTGCCTCTAGATCAATCAATACACTCTTTCAATCTACATTACCTACCGCACCAGTAGCCCCTGCAGGTCCTCCATCGCTTCCAGGTAAAGCCCCTGCAAGGGCGCCTCCCTCTCAGCAACCAGGTGCAGAACCTGTGATAGTAGCAGGAATTCCCGCATTTGCTTCCCTCCGGAATGATATGTTAATGGAACTGAGCCGTTTGAAAACCATTGTACAAGGCGAAGATGAGGAGAAAACATCATAAATATTTTTTTTATTTTTAAGGAATTAAACACAGATTAAATTCTAATAATCTCTGTTGGCGTAAGTACTACCTGCACAGGAACATCTTGGGGTTCCATGAGATACGAGAAATCATCTAATAACTGGATATCATGAAGTAAAGTAATAATCAAAGTCTGTGGATTAATAAGCCCCTCTGATTGGAGCAATTGAAATTCCTGATCGCCATAGCCTTTCCCCTTTCCGAGGCGATTTCCTTTCCGATCAACCGCAACGCTGCCCTGACAAAAAATATCAACTGGAGTTGAAATTTGGTTCAGTTGCACTTGGGTTCCGAATTTTGCCATTTCTTTGATTGTCACTGCTTTTGCTATCATTCGCGGCGGAATATCCTTCAATAGTAAAAATGCCCGAATATGAGGGGTTGCCAACAACAATTCTTTCCCATTTTGGAGTGCGATTTTACGGAGAATATGGAGAACATAATCGGGCGCAGAAAAGATTAAATTAGATTTCATAAATTCTGGTAATTTGAAAATCTGTTTAGTAGCGGCTTCTACTCCCTTGAAATTAGGAATCCTGCCATAACAAGGCAATGGAAATTGTGCAATTTGCTCAGCGGTTAATTTGTTCCATATCCATTCCCGAATTGTTTGTTTTGATTTCCACTCTGTCTTTGAGGACGTATCTTTCTTCTCCTAATTAAAAAATAATGATATAATAGATGCAAAATTTACCAAAAAATACTATTTGTTTGTTTGAATTTAATGGTTTAACAATAGTCAATTGGCTTAAAGCGACAAACAGAGGCGCCCTACCAATAATTTCACTATTTTAGATTTCTTATCAGTCAATTGAATATGAAAATTTTTTACTAGAACTAAAAAATTTGGAAGTATTTATGAGCGATAAAGATAATTCATCTATTCAAAACGAAATCGAAACGCAAGAATGTATAGATAAATCGCTTCAAGTTGCTTATACTGAAATAAATCATATATTTAATATTTCCTTTCCCATTTGCTTTATTGATAAAGACCATAATATGGTTCATGTCAATGATACTTTCTGCTCTTTTTTTAAAATCCCTCGAGAAGAAATACTGGGAAAAAAATGTTACGAAATCAAAGGGCATGCTTTTTGTGGAACTCAACGCTGTACCCTTGCTCAATTGTCAAATGGAATGGAGAGCTGCGATATTGAGACCGAATTCGAAATTGATAATGAGAAAAAGACCTGTATCATCTCAGCCCGTCCCTATCGAAATTCAGATGGCGAGATCTTAGGAATTGTAGAGAATTTTGTAGATATCACGGCGCGAAGAAAAGCAGAAGAAGATCTACGAGAATTAGAAGCGAAATATCATTCATTAGTGGAAAATGCTTGGGAAGGCATTTGGGCTATTGATCAAAACGCTATCACAACATACGCAAATCAGCGAATGGCCGATATTTTGGGTTATTCCGTCGAGGAAATGCTGGGGCAACATTTATTTTCCTTCATGGACGAGCAGGGCATTGAATTGGCTAAATTTTATTTAAAAAGGCGGGAAGAAGGAATAAAAGAAGAACATCCATTTGAATTTTTACGGAAAGACGGAACTAGAATTTATACCCGCTTAGAAACTAGTCCCATTCTAGAGAAGGATGGAACTTATTTTGGTGCAATTGCCTGCATTACTGATATTACGGCTCAACACCATGCAGAAGAAGAACTTCGTAAATCTGAGGAAAAATTTAGATCATTATTTAATAGCACCAATGATGCGATTACCATCACGGATTTGGAAGGACGGTTTCTGGAAGTGAATTCGGTCTCTGTTGAGCGCTACGGTTATAGCCGAGAAGAGTTTCTAACCATGAATGTAAGGGACATTATCCTCTCTAACGCATTCCCACAACGCGTTATTGAAATAACAAATCGAGGCTGTGCAATTTTTGAAACTGTGCATAAGAGACGAGATGGAACAATCATTCCCGTTGAACTTAGCACAAGCCTCATAGATTATGCTGGAGAAAAGGCGATCCTCAGTATCTCCAGGGATATTTCTGAACGAAAAAGATATGAAGATATCCAAAAATATTTTATATCTACTGCATCCCATGAACTGCTTACCCCTCTTGCTGCACTCTCTCAATCAATAAGTAACTTACAAAAATACGATACCAAACTGACAGAAAAGCAAAAAATACGACTCAATCAATCTATCTTACGAAATATGAACTTATTAATGGAATTGGCTAATGACCTCCTAATGATCTCTCAATTAGACGAACGAAAGCTGAAATTAGAATGGATCCCGTATTCACTTTATACTGTCCTACAAGAGATTTTACTACAATTAGAGCCTAAACGAATAACGAAGGAGATTGAAATTGAAGTCGACATTGATAAAAATATTCGACTTTTTGGCGATTCCTTCAAGATTGGCCAAATATTTCGAATTATTCTTGACAATTCCTTAAAGTACTCTGCTAATAACACCAAAATTCAAATAATAGCAATAAACAACTATGAAGGTCCATATAATCCAAAAGGAGTTGATGGTGTCTTAATCCAATTCTCTGATTCCGGACGTGGTATCCGACCTGAAGACCTTTCCCATATATTTGAACGATTTTTTAGGTCAGAGGACGTTAGGGTTATTCCAGGTACCGGATTAGGATTATCAATCGCACTCAGCTTAATTCAACTTCATCAAGGAGAAATTCACGTGGAAAGTATATATGGCCAAGGGACTACCTCCTTTCTTTTCCTTCCCCGATTAGAAAACAAACCTACCTTAGAAACATAATTATGTTGATCGACTATGAAACATTTAGAAATCTGAAAAAAAAATGGAGATTTTATTTTGAAACCGTTACTGTTTGTGGTCGAAGATAACCCGGATGTCTTATATAATTTAAAATTAACTTTAGAATTCAATGGGTACGAGGTTATTACCGCTGAAAACGGCGTTAAAGCCATTGAAATTCTCTCAGAATTAGAAAAGCTCCCAGATCTCATCATAAGTGATATTATGATGCCCGAAATGGACGGATACGATTTTTTTAAACAGGTTTCAGAAAATCTTCTCTGGAATAGTATTCCCTTCATTTTTCTAACCGCTAAAACCTCGCCTGAAGATGTTAGATTTGGAAAAATGCTGGGTGTTGATGATTATATTCGGAAACCTTTCTCAGAAGAAGATCTCCTTGCAAGCATTTCCGGAAAAATTACTCGTACACAAAAGACTGTTTCTATTAATAGAAAGGTCGAAGAGCTATTCTCCAACTTGCAAATTAGCACTCCTTCTATCTCCGAAGACGAGAAATCTTCTGTTGTGTTGTTATATGTAACTTGGGATGACAAATTGGGTCCCATTCTCCAGCAGTATTACCCCAAAAATCCACAATTACCAGTTTCCATTGAAAACGTTTCTTTTCAATTATTCAATGGTGTTGCCTCTATCTATGGCCAAACTAAAATGCAAGAGGCGCAAGGGCTTCTCTTAAATATCGAAAACATTAAACGACAAGGCTATACCTATTTCGATGCAATCGAAGATGAGAGTGCTCGGGGCATGCAACGTCCTTTTATGCTCGGCGTAATTGCCCCTCGCATCAATTATTTCGATTCTCTACAAATTAAGGGCATTTTGAAAGATCTTACGCTCCTCATTAAAAAAGGCAAAGACTGGAACCCTGAGAAATTTTGGAACAAAATTTCTCAAACCTTAACTATATCTGTTATGTAATCCATTTTTTTAGGATTCTTGTGAAAAATAGTGAATTATGAAAAATAGTGAAAAAATGGGCAATTTCCCATTAATTTCTCCATTTATTATTATTTAAAATCCAATTATTTCAATTTCAGATAGCAGTAAATTGACAGCGTTTTATGATATCGTCTTGAACTGGTTTTCCTAAATCAATGAAATAAGCACTATAGCCAGAAACGCGTACGATCAAATCTTGATGATTTTCTGGATGAAGCTGGGCATCGATTAAATCCTCTTGCCGAACTACATTAAATTGTATTTCCATACCACCAAGGTTAAGGTATGCCTCTAAGAAATCTGCGAGTTTCTCCCGTTTCTCCGGAGAGTCGAACATAGTGGGCAGAAATTTCAAGTTTAAGGCCATACCATTAGGGATTTTTGTATGATCAAGCTTGGTAAGAGATTTGAGTACTGCAGTCGGTCCGTTTTTTTCGGTATTGTTTGCAGGTGAGAGCGAATTCGAAACAGACTCCCCCGCATTGCGCCCATTTGGAGTTGCACCAAGCAGGAATCCATCCACAATATATAATCCGTAAGAGAAGAAACTTGGACGGTAGATTCCTGGTGGCCTTAGGCAGGAATGTGTCATGACTTCATCACAGAAAGCCTCAGCAATATTTTTCGCAATTGAATCGACACAATCATCGTCATTCCCGAATTTCGGGACCTTATTTTGCAACATTATTTGGAATTTCTCCTTCTTTTTAAAGTGTTTATTGAGCACTTCGACCATTTCTTTCATACTGACAGATTTTTCTTCAAATACTACTTGCTTTAGTGCCACAAGCGAATCTGCCGTTGTTGCAAGCCCTCTACCCGAAATGGAACTGAAATTGTATTTAGCCCCGCCTTGGGTCATGTCGAGTGCATTTTCCAAACAGCCGTCTAAGGTCATTGAAATAAATGGGTTGGGATAATACAATGCGTAAATAATATCTTTGATATTGACGCATTTCACAATGTGATTAATCATATGCCTTAATTGTTGTAAATAGGCATTCCAAATGTCCTCATAAGAGGTAAAATTTTCAGGCCTCCCAGTCTCAAGGCCATATTTTTTACCGACTGTGCGAATCATACCATTTGTTAGAACCATTTCTAGTAATCCGACTAACGATATATCATTTCCAGATGTAGTTCCGAAGGTATTTCCTTGTGAGGTTGGCTCTACACACCCAATAATTGCGTAATCTCGTGCATCCTCCAACGATATACCAACCTTCTCTAACGCGGGAATTATGATTGCATCGTTAAAAACAGCAGGACCACTCGTTTTGGCATATACTTCAATTGTGCGTTCAATCCATTGTCTTGGATTCTTCTCAGGATGAATCCGAATTGAAAAGGAATTCGTCATTGATTTTACATTTTCAGTGGCATCCATGAATAAATATGATAATTCATTAACTGCATCGTTTCCCTCTTTATCTACCCCCCCAACCGTTATTGCCGCATTATCACCCCCCAATTCTGAGGCCGTGGCTTTCCCATAGGCAGGTAACATCAAAAGATTGTAACTCAACTTGATCAATAACTCTTCACACAATTCTCGCACTTCTTCATCAGTAATTTGCCCTGCCTCAAGATCACCTTTATAATACGGATAGAGGTACTGATCAGGGCGTCCGATAGCCAAAATGCCTCCCATTCCATGGGAAATCGTAGCGATAACATGATTAAACCACATAAGCTGAAGCGCTTCCCTGAAATTGCGCGGTTTATTAGTAGCAACCCACTCAGAAATTTCTCTGATTCGCTCGAGTTTTGCTTTTTTTTCAGAATCCTCAGTCTCGTTCGCTTGTTTCTTAGCCAATAAGGCAAATCTTTGAATAAATTTAGTGGCTGCATTGATACATATGAGCGTAGCCTCGAGAAATGCCTGATGATCTACAAATAAGCCATTTTGTTTTGAAAACCGCCTATCAAATTCTTCTGTCGGGGACCAATTATTCGTTATTTTTGCTAATAATTGAGAAGGGTCAGTCAGAAACTCGCCTTTTTGAATCGATTCATTATTAACTTCGGACAATCGATTTTCTACCTTTTGGCGAAGCCCTTCATAGCCCCATTCCAAGATATTATTGTGCCCCATTACAAGATGCCCTTGTGTATCAAATATGTTATTCACAAAATTGGGATTATTAGTTGCAAGCATTCTAATGCCTTCGCGAGCATGCATCACACGTCCTTTCACTAACCGATTATAATACTCTTTCAACCAAGCCCAGCCAAATTGCTGATACTTAGTAATCCACGATCCCAAACCTACGCTGATATTCCATAGTAACCCCAATTTTTCCCAAATTTTCTCTTTCATATCACGGACAGTCTTATTTTTCCAGTAGGGGATGATTTCCTTTCTCAATAACTTTTCTTCCTCAGGGGAAATGTAAAATGGTTGATAAGCTCTCTTCTTGATGTTATTGAGGTCCATTTCTACAACGGGAATCATATCACCCCTTTCGATTGCCATAACGGATCCTACGAGCTTGCTCGACCTATTCCCCACAATCTGCTCTTGTTCTAAAATATAAATCGTCATATTTTCGAGTGTCTTTTCAAGTGCATGTGCCGCACGGATGGAAGGGTGTAAACCTTCTGTTTCCTTGTAACTTTCCGTATAATACTTCGATCTCTCGATACAAATCTCGTACGGCGCATTATAAATCATAGATCGGTATTGATCCGTTCTTGCAGTCAAATTAAATTCCTCGAATTTTTAACTCACAATTCAACTAAATAATTAATACAACTTTATTCAATTTTATTATAATATTTTAATCAATCAATATCATTGTATTGCGGTGGAAAAATCTCATAACTGAAAAAAAGAGCAACCATTTCTAGAACGATAAAAAAGAATATAAGTTAGGATAGAATTGCTAAAATCACTTTTACCACTTTTAATTCAATTCCTAGAAGGAAATAGGGATTTATTATCTAAAACTGATATTCTCGATCCAAAGACGTATTATTATCTTAAAGAAATTATTCGCTATTGGAATAGATTAAATTTCATCATTAACAGGGTTTTTACGGAGAAGAATCCCGCTATTCCTTCACAAGCAGCCCTCCTATATGCTACTTATCGCATTTTCTATGAAAATATTCCGAGAGAAATAATATTTAATGAATTATCTCCTTTTCTTACCACCGCATACAAAAAAAATAAAATACTCTCCTTTTTGAAAGCATTACGAACTTTCAACTGGGAACAAGCAATACAGGGGAAATCTGAGGAAGAATATTTGAGTTTAGAAGCCGCAGTCCCTACTTTTGTAATTCGAAAATTATTATCTGTAATGTCAATTGAATTTCTAAAACAAAATTTGCAATTCATGAATAATTTAAAGTCCGAATCTACCCAAACTGTACGAATTAATGCATTAAGGGCTAATACAGATTTAGTTGAACAGATTAAAAGCGATCTAATAAATCAGGGAATAGAAATTCAACAAGATTCAAATTTTCCTGAACTATTTTATATACCCACTCGAAAGAAATCGGTAATCATAAAAAGTAACTGGTATCGCTCCGGATACTTGATTTTCCAAGATAAAGCTTCTGCCACTGTCGCTTCAATTTTAGCTCCTCAAGATGATGACCTGATTTGTGATTTGTGTGCGGCCCCTGGAATAAAAACGAGTCTTTTAGCCCAATATACCCTGAATACCGCTCGAATATTTGCTATAGATGTACATTCGCAACGTATTGTACAAATGAAACAATTATTACGCCATCTTCACGTGTTAGGAGTTCATCCGCTCAATACAGATGGTCTAAATTTACCCTTTCGTATTACATTACAATTTGATAAGGTTCTATTAGATGCACCTTGCACCGGCAGCGGCACTTTTTTCGCTAATCCAGAACTCAAATGGCGTCAAACCCAAAAATTTCTGCAACAGAATTGTTATTTCCAACAAAAACTTCTTGAAACTGCGATACAGATTTTAAAACCTGGCGGAATTCTTGTTTATGCTACCTGTAGCCTGTACCCTGAAGAAGGCGAATTACAAATTTTGAAGTTTAAGGATAAAATTATACCTTTAAAGCTACCAAATTGGATATCCCCTAATTATCAAATTGAGAAGTCACTAGCAGATGGAACGGGTCGATTATTCCCAGTAGTTCATCACACCCAAGGTTTCTTTATAGCCAAACTTCAAAAAGTTGATTAAATATTACTTAATTAGATAAAAAACTTCATTATAATAACAGATTTAAGTAATTTTGTTAGCTAATACAAGAATTATTTCTTAGATTTTTCAATAATTCCACTTAATTCTCGCTTTATTCTATTCATTTAAGCGATTTCTATTAATTAGATTTTAATGAAGATTTTATCATCTTCAACTTTTACTTCGTACGCTTGAACATCGTAGGTTTTCACGGGATCGACTAGTGATTTCGCATAGACTAAGAAGTTTTGCATTTCTTCAGGGAGCTGGTCCATGTCTTTGAACGATTCTTCCTGCGGATCTTTGATCTTTTTTCCGGTAGTGACATCAAATTGAGCAAAATGAAAAGGGCAAATGACATTTTTCCCCACTAATTTCCCCATTGAAAGTAGAGCATTCATATGGCCACACCTGTCATCAATTGCGTAAAACTCTCCATCCACATTAGCAATTAGTATGTCTCGCCCTTCTAATTGGACATTTTTCATGGTGCCATTTTCAATATCGCCAGTATTTGCTACTTCTACATATTCAGGTTCAGTTCTTACTATTTGTATTATCCGCACTAATCGTGGCAATTTCAATTCTTCTCCAATTCTGAGTATAGAATCATTAGAATTTTCAAATTTTAAAAGTATAGGTATAATTTGCCTTAAATTAGTATAATTCGGTAAAATACAGAAAAAGAAGAAGGGAGGAAAAATCCTATTCTTTTCCGCTATTGCTAGCGACTATCATAATGCTGTCAATAGAGAAAAAATTAACTAAATCCCTAATTTTTCTCGTTTCATTTCAATATAATTTAAAATCGCATCCGCCGCTACAACTGCATCCGTCTCGATGTTCAGTATGCCACCGGTCACCGTTGGTAAATCCTGTGTGAGAAGCTTAACCAAATTCAGCGCATTTGTAATGGGTGGAATAGGATTGACGTAAGTAAATAATCCTAGAGCTAACGCGAAAATTGCATCGGCAGTCGCCTTCTGCTCCATATATTCTGGCGCAACTGCTGCAACGGGTAAATCCGTAAGGGGTACATCGCCTAAGGCTCCTGAAATCGCTATCAGCAGATCTGCAAGTCGTCCGGTGTCGGTGCAGGTCCCGAAACTAAGTACGGGGGGAATATTCAATTGTTCACAAATGCTTTTCAAACCATTACCTGCGAATCCTTTCGTGCCAGGGCTGTAGAGACCCGCAAGCTGCAGGGCACCATTGCCACAGCCCATTGAAAGCATCAGAATGTTTCGTTTAATTAATTCCTTGACAATATTGACATTATGGACATCTTGTCCATGATTTCTTAAAGTAATGCAGGAAACCAGCCCTACGACCCCTCGAAGAGTTCCGTCCTTTATAACGTTTGGAGACTCCCTGAAAATGCAAAATATCAAGAAATCGGTGAAGGATTTAACCAGAAATTTTGATCTATTCTTCCCCAGAGAAGAAATTTTTATTCAAAATTACTTTCTTTCCCTAAATCTTATGGGTCCTCCTATAGGTCACTTTTATCCACTAAATACGAATGCCTATATCGTTATCAAACGGCATCTATTTCTTTACAAATTAGTCGCCCCATTCAGGGAAATTTTAGGGCTTCCGAAGCGGATTAAAAAAGAGGGAACTGTTCGATTTGTCACTCCTCCTATTTGCGAAGAAATTCCAATAGAAACCCGGGAAATATTACAGAATTACGCCACACCCAGCCAAGTTCTATTTAAGGTTGTTGAAAATGCAAAACAAAACCAAGGGGACATTGATGCATCTTTAAAATATATCCGAGGACTCTACCGTGCCTCTCGGAAAATTGCTTTAATGCTAAAAGCGAAAGAATATGATTTGATATCCAAACTTGTAACCCGGTATCTTTAATTGTTTAACCTGATTAAACTCCTTAACCGAGGAATTCTTTAATTATTCTAACAGTAGTTAATGAAGCGCCTAATAGCGTTTTACCCATCCCATATTGAGAAAGAGGATAAGCGGTTCTTTCGTCCTGTCATGAATTACTTTTCAAAGCAAGAACAAGATGCCCTCCTACAAGAAGAATATGAATTCGATAAAAATTTCATCCACGCACTCTATCGGGAGATTGTAATTAAACTTGAAGAAAGGTCGCTTTAGGATTTTCGATAGATACAGCAATTGGAATTAAAATCAATCCAAACCCTCTACGAATAAGGAACCTCGTTCAAACTTCGTATAAAAAAATTTTTGCAAAAACTTTGAATATTTTTTTAGCTAAGAATATGGCTTTAGCCAAGAAATTCTTTAATTAATCTAACACCTTCAACTGCATCGCGACAACTTGCATCCGCACCGACATAATTTCGCACGCTTTCATCGATGGGCCCTCCACCAATGATAATTTTAATTTTATTTCTTAGGTCATTCGCCTGAATCGAATCGATGGTATTCTTCATTTCATCTATTGCAATAGTCAACAAACCGCTCAATCCCACGACTTGGGGGTCCTCTCGTTGAATTGCCTCCACAAATTTCTCTGAGGGGACATCCACGCCTAAATCCACTACTTCAAACCCCGAAGCGCGTAATAACCCTGCTATTATATTTTTCCCAATATCATGAATATCATTTTTTACAGTGCCTATAACCACTTTTCCTATATAGGAGGTTTCCTCATCTCCTTTTAATTCCGGTTCTAAAAGGTTCATAATCTCCTGAAATATCTCCGCACTAAAAATCAAATCCGCCAGAAAAAACTCCTTTGCGGCGAATTTCTCGCCTACCTGCTGCATTCCTTCTCGTGCCACATTTATTATTTCAATTGCCCCTCTCTCTTTCAATAATTCACGGACGGCATCTAAAGCCCGATCTTCATTCAAGTCCGCCATTGCATTAATTAATTCCTCTTCAGCCGGCATATGTTTCACCAAGGATCAATATGTCTTAATATTCTTAGCTCTCTGTTTTTAACCTTTTTAATTGATGAATAGATTATTCAAGCAATTATTTATTTTCTAATTTCTAAAATATTTATTAATAGAAACTGTTTATTTTTGTTTACAAGTGTTAATACAAATGTTACTATGGAAAGTGTGAATTATGCTGATTATAATAAATCCAAAATCTGGTAATAGGAAGACGGAGAAAAGATGGTATAGCGAGATTGAACCCCTCCTTATCTTAAAAAAAATAGACTATCATTCTGTATTTACAGAATATCAGAATCACGCCACGGAGCTAGCTCAGGCCGCTTTAAAACATGGCGAGGAAAATATAATAGTTGCAGTGGGCGGCGATGGAACCTATAATGAAGTTGCGAATGGGTTCTTTGAAAATGGGGAACTTATTAATCCCGAATGCGTTTTTGCGGTAATTCCAGCCGGAACTGGATCAGATTTCATAAAAACTGCTGGTATTTCCAAATTGCTTGTAGATGCAGTCAATATCTTAGAGACTGGTATAATTCAAAAGCAAGATGTGGGAATAGCACGATATACAGATCGAGAAGGCAATCCAGGTTCACGCCTTTTCATTAATGTAGCTGATACAGGTTTGGGGGGCGATGTGGTCGAACGCGTAAATCGAACCACTAAAGCACTTGGAGGAAAAACTTCCTTCCTTATTGGCGCTATTAGGGGCATTATGCATCACCATAAAACAGAATCAAAATTAGTGCTCGATGATATGGAATCCCAAGCTTATCAATATAATGCCAATATGACATGCATCTGCATCGGCAAGTATTTTGGCGGCGGCATGATGATATCCCCAAATAGCATCAGTACAGATGGGTTATTTAACGTTATTACCATACAAGATGCCTCTCGCTGGAAATTACTCTTCAATATTGGAAAAATCTATGATGGCACACACCTGAAAATGCCTGAAACAAAAGAACATCCCCTTTGCAAGAAAGTCGAGGTCGTCTCCGAAGACCCCGTATTTCTCGATTTAGAAGGCGAACAAATCACTAAATCTAATAAATACGAATTTGAAATAATACCCAATATTCTTCCTGTAAAAGTGCCAAAAATACAATAATGTGCCATATCATTATCTATTAACGAAGGCATTGATGAATAATTGGTTTTTATTTTCAAACAGTGAGTTCCATGGCTGCTAGATATCTTCTATTTATTTTTCTCTATAAACTTCCTCAGAGGCACGAAATATTCCTTTTCAAATTGAAAAATATCATTATGCCCGGCGCCTTTAATGTAAATCAACTCTTTCTCAATTGATTCTGGAATTGCATCGTACAGGATTTTGGCATGTTCGCAGGAGACAATCTGATCATTGGTTCCATGAATGATTAGCACGGGTTTCTGGAATTTCGCAGCCCGGGTATCGTTAGACCATTCTTCGAGAGAAGCAGGTGTGACGAGCGAGCTTCTGATACCGAACAATTGAGTAATTATTCGATAAGCGCTCCCGATCCCGCTTTCGAAAATCAGTCCTCGTAAGGCGGGTGGATCCTGGGCTCCAATTTCGGCTGCGCAGGTGCTCCCCAAAGAACGCCCCAACACAAAAAGCGAATCAGTTAAATTCTGTTCTTCCATCCATGTCCGGAACGCTTCGTAAATGGGCATTGCATCCTCAAACAGACAACTGAAAACTGGCCACCCTGTGCTAAAGCCATAACCCCGATAATCCATGACCGCAAGATTGACGCCACAGTTGAAAAATAGGGGTAAAAAATATCGATATTCGATCGCTATTTCCCCATTCCCATGAAATAAGAGAATGGTCGGAAGATTTGGGTCATTCTGGAAGAAAAACCCCCCAATAAGAATTTCTTCTCTTATCTGAAACTTTAGAACTTTCGTATTGGAATCCAATTGCGTGGGAATCGGTATCTTTCTCGGGTAAAAAATAATATTTGATATTAAGGGGTCATCTAGAATCATTTATATTATACCAACTGTTAGTCAAAAATCTATAAAAAAGTCTAAAAATCTATAAAAATCTGGTAGTTTAAATCCTTTTTTTCAAGAATATTATCAATGGTTATTGATAAACTCTTACGAATGCAGGAAGCCGCAACCCTTCTGGGTGTTACACCCCAGGCTCTCCGAAATTGGAGTAATGAAGGCTACATAGAAGCGATTATGGGAAAGGGGAGACATCGCCGTTTTAAATGGAGTGATATCAAACGGTTAATGCACCTCACAGATCCCCAAGCCATCACGAAAAATTGTTTGATTTACTGCCGGGTTTCCACGACCATCCAACGCGC
>Ga0315310_10000312_pt1 | contig 31183 bp, 35 predicted proteins | sample TDP5_MG_FD_203630 | JGI IMG/M metagenome (GOLD analysis project Ga0315310, IMG submission 203630) | Freshwater sediment microbial communities from Lake Towuti, South Sulawesi, Indonesia - TDP5 | ecosystem: Environmental > Aquatic > Freshwater > Lake > Sediment | place: Indonesia: South Sulawesi...
GAGCTTCTGGTTCAACCTCATCCAAGGACATGAGGGCGCCGGCGTCGTAGAAGAGGTTGGCGATGCGGTGGAGTACCTCACAAGGGGCGATCGGGTTATGATCTACCACTCTCAAGGATGCGGAGTCTGCCCAAAATGCTTGGAAGGAAACCATCGCCTCTGCGAGATGGGACAATGGCTGCTAGCAAGCAACGTGAACGGAACATTCTCAGAGTACGTTCTCAACCGCGAGACATCGGTTAGGAAATTGCCAGACTTCCTCAGTTTCCTCGACGGAGCACTTATGGGGTGTTGCGCAGGAACGGCCTTCGAAGCGTTGAGGAAGCTCAACGTCAATTCACGAACCAAGCTGGCGGTCTACGGGCTTGGGCCAGTCGGCCTATGCGCTGTGATAGAGGCAAAACTCTTCGGCGCATATGTGATCGGTATCGACGTACGCGAAGAGCGTGTGGATTTCGGTCTGAAATACGGCTGCGACGAGGTCATCAATACAGCGAAGGAAGACCCAGTTAAGTCTATAATGGCTATTACCGATGGCGAAGGCGCAGATGCGGCCATTGAAGCTTCCGGCAACGCTTTCCTTAATGCTGTGAAAAGCGTAAAGACGGACAGTGGGAAGGTTTGCGCTGTTGGTTGGGGAAAAGATCGATTTGAAGTCCCAGGGTTCAAAACGGACTTACTTTATGAACGCTACGTAGTCGGCAGTAGCCTTTTCCCAATCCAATCGATACAAGAGTTGATGAACCTAGTGGTTCTTCACAAGACTCACCTAGACCAGATAGTTGACACGACATTCAAGCTGGACCAAGCTCAAGAGGCACATGAGCAATTCGAAACCTACAGATCTGCAAAGATAGGGTTCATCCCGTGAAAAAGTAGGGTGTTAAATGGGTCTTGGAACGACGAATCTAACTACGCTCGAATTCAGAGGAACACCCAAAGATTCAGCGACAACAGGGCACTTCGCTCTTAGAAGATAGCATACGGAGATGCGCAGCTCTGTTTCAAGTTCTGTCAGAGTCTCATAGGATCCTTGTCCCTTGGCTAAAATCAGATCAGATCCTTTCAGATGACCCAAGAATACATCTGAAGAGTTACGAAGGTCAACACCGATGTGATCGTTTCCAGTGGTTATCACGGGGACAACCGACGTCAAACCTACCTGTTCAGCGTCATCCATGAGAGCGTCATTCATGACAGGTCCATCCTTCACCGCGGCCCATATCTCGCAGCCATAAATCTTCTTTGTCAGTTCTATGAGGAGTCTATCAAAAACGATCTCCCCAGCGTTGTCTAAGAGATAAAGAACTTTTCCAGATCGCTCCAGATGTTGCATTAACGGACCGGTGTCATCAATGGCGAGATTCTTATCAAGGCAACTTACGAATTGGTCACCGAATCTTTCCAAGGAGAAATCGTAATTCTCCACCTCAAAATCAATCGCATTCCCGCAAATCGCCATCTTCACGGCAAGCTGAAATGCTTCTTTTGCTTCGTGAGAACTCTCAATCTCTCTTTCTAGGAGGGGAAGCATCTTCAAAGCTTGATGATTTGAGAACCTCTTAAGTTTCAGGAAGGGGTCTTGGTTGCCGGTTATTCTCTTGGCCATCCTGCAGACTTGTGTATGGAGGACGGCTGGGGTTACAGCTTCGAGTTCATTTACTGTTGATAGCCACTTAATCGTCTCGATCGTGACTCTAGTCTGAAGTTCTTCATCATTCGTTGATCTTCTTGCCAGATCATAAGCTGTGCGAAAGGTGCAAAGCAGGCAAAGAGGCCGAGGCTTCATCCGATCTCTCCTTTTTAACACCATAGTACTTGATTATGCGGCATGTCAATACGCGAGCAAAAAAGGATGTAAACCTTTCGGTAAACGTGAAGTGGAGCGCAAAATTTTTTATCCTACGACAAACTTAGATACGTTCAAGTATAAACCTGACGAATAGGGTGTGGTTTGTTGGCTGATGGAAACTTCTTGATAGGAACAGACATAGGAACATTCGGCACGAAATCAGTTATCGTGAATGCTGAGGGCAAGATCCTAGCGGAATCCTTCGAAGAGACAGACATAATCTCCCCGAAGCCACTCTGGGCTGAGCAGTGGCCGCAGGTATGGCTAGAAGCTGTCTGCAATACGATCCGTTCCGTAGTCTCCAAATCTAAGGTCGACCCTTCTGAGATAGCTGGATTAAGCATAAGCGGGCTCTACAGCGGCTCGGGAGTCCCATGCGACAGAAACGTGGAGCCAATAAGGCCGTGTCTCATATGGATGGATCGAAGGGCAGTGGAAGAGGTCGAGTGGGTTAGGAAGAACATCGGCGAAGAAGAGGTCTTCAAAGCGACTGGCAACACAGTGGACACCTACTTCGGTTTTACAAAGATGCTGTGGCTGAGGTTCAAAGAGCCCAAAACATGGGAGAAGACCCACCAGCTCATGACCACTTACGGCTATTGCACGTACCGTCTCACGGGGCAGGTATGCGTCGACTATTCTTCCGCTGGAAACTACGGCGGAGTATTCGATATTCACAAGAGAGACTGGTCAGAAGAGATGATGGAGGAGTTGGGCATACCTCGCTCGTTCTTCCCTGAAGAGATCGTTGAATCCAGAACGGTTGTAGGCGAGATAACCGAGGGAGGCAGCGAGCTTTGCGGTTTGAAGAGAGGAACACCGGTCTCTGCCGGTGGTGTAGATGCCCCTGTGGCAGCTTTGAGCCTCGGGTGCCTCGGGGATGGCGAGCATTCAGCGATGGTCGGCACTTCAACCTGCTGGAGCGTCATCCAAGACGAGTTGAGATTGACGCGTAAACTGATTAGTTATCCTCACGTGGCCTATGACAAGCAGAAACTCTACACGTTCGGAGGTTCGGCTACCTCAGGAGGAATGCTCAGATGGTTTAGGGATCAGTTTGGACATGTCGAGGCGTCTCTTGGAAAGCAGGTAGGGCTAAGTCCCTATAAGATCCTGGATCTTGAAGCGGAAAAGGTTCCGGCTGGATGCGAGGGACTGATCGTTCTTCCATACTTCATGGGTGAAAGAACCCCCATATGGGACCCCTACGCCAAAGGGCTTATCATCGGTTTGACATTGAATCATACGAGGTCACACGTGTTCAGGGCTTTGATGGAGAGCGCCGCCTATGCCCTCCGCCACAACGTCGAGACGGCAAAAGCCAACGGGATTCCCCTCGAACCTAGGATGGGGCTTGTGGACGGTGGAGCTAAATCACGTCTTTGGAGAAAGATATTCGCCGACGTCACGAAGTTCCCGCAAGTTTACGTGGCTGAGAGCCCTGGTACACCACTCGGAGATGCTCTTCTCGCTGGAGTGGGAACCGGGATCATCAGGGGATATGAAGCGATCAGAGATTGGATCAGAGCCGCTGAAGTTCAGGAACCAGACCCAGAAGCCTCTAAAGCTTATGACAAGTACTATGAGTTCTACCTGAGGCTTTACGAACGGAATAAGGAAAGCTTCAAAGAACTGTACAACCTATCCTAGGTCTGGTGAACGAATTTGGCCGAAGAAGAAAGACTTCGAGAAGAGCTCTGTAGCGTGGGGAGAAGACTCTACGATAGACATCTAACTAGCGGGGCTGGAGGAAGCGTAAGCGTAAGAACCCCAAGAGGTGAAGAGGTTCTCATCAAGCCCAGCGGCTTCTCACTGGCAGATTTGTCGCCCAGTCACGTAGTCAAAGTGGACTTCAAGGGGGCGGTTATCAAGGGCGATTACAAGCCCTCAACCGATATGCCTTGGCATCTGATGATTTACGAAAGGAGAGATGAAGTTAAGGCGATCGTCCATGCGCATCCACCTGTCTGCGGCGGATTCGCCTGCGCCGGAGTTTCTTTGGACATCCCGACCTTCACAGAGGTCATAATTCAGGTTGGAAAGATTCCATTAATGGAGTACGCAACGCCAACTACTATGGACTACGCAAGGTTGATCGCCGATTCCATGAGGGATACGGATGCTCTGCTCATGAAGAATCACGGCACGATCACGCTCGGCGCAAACCTTGAACAGGCCTTTCAGAGAACTGAATTGTTAGAGGACTTCGCAAAGCTTGTTCTTGTTGCGAAGATTTTAGGCGGTCCAAATGAACTTCCTCCAGAAGAGGCACATAAGCTCAGGACGCTTGAAAGCGAAAAGTGGAGAATGAAACTGGCAGAAGAGCTCTACAGATAAGCCTTTGAGCATGAAGCTCCAGTCAGCCTGCCGTCTTCCCGGGTCCTAACTCCGAATCTTCTGTGCAAACAGTCCATGCTTTGTTAGTCGAGAAGATATCTCCCCAGCCTTGTAGTCGTATGGTTTCTTGTCGAAAGTTCCGTAGATTGCTTCCATTTTGAATCCTGAAAGTTAGAGGAGAAATGGAGAAGAACGAGACTCTAGAGAGAAATCTCAAGTCTGAAATAGAAAAGCGAAGCCTTTGGTGAACTTTTCCAATATCGTGATCAGCTGCTACAACCCGAAACCCTTGAGTGATTGATCACGGAACTAGACAGCGAAAAGTGGAGTCCAGTCGAGTGCGCCTAACTGAATGAGGAATGAATGTAGCCATGGGCATAAAGCTTAAATTTCCGAGGACGCGAGCATATTTCTATACCTAAATATTTGGATTGGAGATGACTTGGTTGAGCGTCAAAAAACCATTCTGGATCATGAGGGACTATCTAAAGTGCAGCGGGTGTAGGAAGTGCGAGATCGCCTGTTCTCTAGTCCACGAGAAGAGGGTCTGGCCTGAAGCTTCGAGGATAAGGGTGTTTATGCTTGTTCCTGGCGCTGAAGTTCCTCACTTATGTGCCCAGTGCCACGACTACCCGTGCGTTGAATCCTGCCCAGTTGAAGCCCTTTCTGTAAGCAAGGAAACGGAGGCAATCTTGGTTGACAAGGAAAAGTGTACGGGCTGCGGACTTTGCATAGATGCATGTCCGGGAAGGATTCCACATCTGCACCCAACTGAAAACTATGCCCTCATATGCGACCTCTGTGGAGGGGATCCTCAATGCGTAAGGGTGTGTAGCGAGGGAAGATGGAACGCACTATGGATGGCTAAGAGGTCGGAAAGCCATTCCTATAAGCTCTACGCTAGAAAACCTGAGGAGGTGACGAGGGATCTGGTCATGAACCTATACGGTGAGAAGGGTAAGGAGGTAATCTGAGATGCGCGGATACGCTGGGAAGTTTCTAGAAGTTGATCTATCGACGGAGAAGATGAAGGACGTAAAGTTTGATGAGGCTATTTTGAGGCAGTACATAGGAGGAAGGGGCCTATCGGCAAGGATCTTATGGGATCGGCTGGGTGACCATTGGGAGAAGGTCGACCCCCTAGGTCCCGAGAATGTTCTCCTCCTATTCACCGGTCCCTTAACAGGTTTCTTCCCAGGAGCGAAGCTGTGCGTCTCGGGAAAGTCTCCTCAGAGCAATGGCATAGTTGGCTCAACAGTCGCCGGAGAATTCCCGGTGGAGCTCAAATGCGCCGGCTACGACGGCCTAATCGTCACCGGTAGGGCCCTCAATCCCGTCTACATATTCGTCACAGACTCTAGGGCTGAGATAAGAGACGCAAGCCACATCTGGGGGAAGGAGGCGAAGGAGACGCTGAAGATCCTGACAGAAGAGGGAAGGAAAGAACTTGCGGAGAGAAACCCGAGGTATGGGGAGTGGAAGGAGCCCGCGGCTATCTATATAGGCCCAGCGGGTGAGAGAAAGGTTAGGGTATCCGCCGTGACCGCTAAGTGGACGCATGGAGCTGGATACGGTGGTTATGGAGCCGTCATGGGATCGAAGAACTTGAAAGCCGTAATCGCAAAGGGGACAGGTCCTTTACCAGATGTCGCAGACTTAGAAAGAGTTTCGACGTTGATAGATGAGATATCCCGAATATGTTACGGAAGCGATGATTTCAGGCGCTGGGGAACTGGCGCTGCAGGATATGATGTCGGTGCAAGGCTCAGCTCAGAGCCTGTTCGAAACTGGCAGGATGAATGGCACGATGAGAAGAGCTTTGGGGTGGACAAGTTTGAGGAAAAGGTGTGGATAAAGCGTTACTGGGGGGACTTCGGCTGTCCAACAACCTGCCTTAAGATCGCCATGCCTAAGATCGGGCCATTCAAAGGTGCGGTAACCGACAACCCTGACTACGAGAACCAGGCCTATGTCGGCACAAACCTAGGCATCTTCACGCCTGAGGAGAACGTCTACCTTATGGCTCTTCTAGACGATCTAGGGTTATGTGGCATACAGGGCGGAAGCGTCCTGGGCTTCGCTGGCGAGCTCTATCAGAGGGGCATCCTAACCAGAGAGGACCTCAATGGCATACAGCCGAAGTGGGGTAATGCAGAAGCTTTTGCATCCCTTGCCCGTATGATCGCCAGAAGGGAGGGCATAGGCGATACACTTGCCGAGGGAACTTACAGGGCCGCCCTAAAGATAGGAGAGATGAAGAATATGGATCTGTCACCGTACGCCGTTGTGGAGAAGGGCATAGCTATTGGTGCCCACGGAATCAGAAGTGGAGAGGATTACACTACCGACGGAGGACTTATGTCCTTCGCTTGTTCCGTACAGGCTGGGGATCACACATCAATCGCTTATCTGCCACTCACCCACGGCAACAGCGAGCTGAGCATTATACTCCACGACTCAGGGGTCTACTGCTGGTTCAATATCATGGAAGATGAAGCACTTGACCTCGTATGGGACTTCTTTGAGGCAGTGACAGGATGGAGGATAGGTCCAGACGAGTGGTATGAGACGACGGCGCGCAGGATACTGCACCTACAGAGGGCGGCCTTGCTGCTGGGAGGCCCTGACTATAAATGGAACCCAAGGATACACGACGATAACCCACCTAGGTTCTATGAGCCCTTGCCCTCAGGACCTTACGCTGGAAAGACAACCAACAGAGCACAATTTGAGAAACATAAAAGAGAATACTACGAGGCAGCAGGCTGGGACGAACATGGAAGACCTAAACCAGAAGAGTTGAAGCGCCTCGGGCTGGAGGACGTGGACAGAAAACTGAGAAGTGCAATTTGAAGAACAGGGCGGTAAAAGACCACAAGGTGTCTTCTAAGTTCAAAACGCCTTAGCAAACCTCCGCTTATTGTTTCCATGAGATCATATTCCCGTCATCTCTATATTGATTTCTGTATTATGTAGGATCTTGAATCTCGCGAAAAGCAATCTCGGCGATTTCAATATACGGGAGGAATGGGTTAATCGTTTTCATTGCCTCAAAGAGTGAGCTTCCTTTCGCGGAAAGAATAGGGAACTATCTTGCCGGAGAATGCTTCTCTTTGAAATGCGAATAGTGGAGAATGAAACTAGCAGAAGAACTCCACAGGTGATCTGAAGCCCCACACGCTTCATTCCTTTTTTTTCTATCGGCATCAGCTGGGCATCTTGCGGCTTTGGCAAGACCATCAGTATCTCAGCTGGATCGCCAACCGCGATGCGATTGCCTTCGAGATACATTTTGCCGACCAGAGCGCACGTAACCGCGTCTAGTTCGTCTCCAGTCATCAAATCATCCAACCCTCAACTCCCAGATTTCTAAGCGCCTTCCTCAGTTCTGTTAGACTGTGTTGTTTCCTCGGTGTTCTCAGCAAGTCCTGCGCTCCTCTAGGATAGGTCTCTATGACTTCGAATTCTCTTTCCCGTAGGTTTTTCCTAAGCCGGATTCCTCTTTCAGTCAGTTTTCTCATCTGACCGAGCGTAACCGGAAAGAACTTAATCCCCATCTTCCTCAGCTCTTTGTCGCATTGCCTGAGGTGGACCCCATTTCTCTCTTCGAGCGAGGTTCTTCCTTTCGGTAAAGCTAGAGGAGCGTCCATCGCCACTACCCCCGGATTCACACTAACCGTCTTCTCAACGATTTCCTCATCCGCATAAAGTAGAAAAGTGCTTGTGTCCATTCCGTCTAGAACACAAAATTCAGTAGGTCTGGCCTCGACCCCAGCCAAGTCTATTCCAACTATTACGCTTACACCTTCCCCACAGTGCATAGAGGATATACGTGTCCGTTTTCCGTTTTTCCAAGTCTTATCCGGACTCTTCCGTGAGCAGAGGCCGCGCTTTCGCGGTCACGAAGATCATCTCCCCGGCTTTGTAATCATGTGGTTTTTTGTCGAATGTCCCGTATACTGCCTCCATCTTCAGTCCTGAAAGTCTGAGAAGATATTCCATCTCGTAACGGAAGATGTAGCGCATTTTCAGAGATCGATGGAGACTGCGGATCAAGGTTTCTCCCTCAGAATATTCGTCAAAGATAGAGTCGACGTCCATCAGTTGATGAGTATGGTCATATGTGACAAGGTCCGTCCTAAGTATAATGTGCTTGTTTTCAGGGTTGACGATCTTGCTTGTTGTTTGCCGTCCGTCTTGTGCCAGATAGTGATGCAAGGGAGCAAATATGTCTATTATCAGAATGCCTTCATCTTTCAAGTGTCTTCGCAGATTCTTCAGGGTTTGAATCTGATCCTCAACTGTTAGCAGCAGAAGAAAGGACCTGAACGGTACAAGCACTAGAGGGAACCGCATTTCCAGATGAAAGTCTCTCATGTCAGCTTGGACTAGATGCACTCTGTTTCTCACATTTTCAGGAAGATTCGATATCTTACATTGAGCCTTTGCCAACATTGCTGGAGAGGAGTCTATTCCCCAGACTTCATAGCCTGCTTCCAAGAGAGGTATCAAGACTCTGCCTGTACCGCATGCAATTTCCAAGATCGGAGAACCCTTTTGCCGGGCATACTCCAGATAGAACGGGATGTCACTCTTGACATCTTGATAAACCAGGTCGTAAACGTCAGCCCACGCATCGTAAGAACTCATTTTTCACCACACCTGATCATGTAAACCCGATTGCAAGACTTAAAACTCCTTTACTAGGAGAAAGGCATCTCCGGTTCCTTTTCCCCAAAACTCTTCGATGTATTCTGCAAATTTGAATCCGTTTCTTGAGGCAAAATTTATCATAGCTAGGTTATTGACAGCCGTATGCATGAATAAGCGGTGAAGCTCTTTCTCTCTCCCTCTTTCTTCCGCCTTTCGAAGCAGCTCCTTGCCAATGCCCTTGTGCTGATAGTCTGGATGAACATCAAACCAGTCAATACCAACCGCTTCCTGCTCAAACGCCTCGCCTTTATGCCCCCAAATTCTAGTAAATCCCATCAGCATGAAGCCCACCGCTTTCGCTTTAACCTGAGCAACCCAGATCTCCTCTTCTCCATTCTCCTTGGTCCGTCTAACTGCTATGGCAACATTCTCCCTAGCCTCTCGGATATCCTCGCAAGGCCAAGTCTTCAAGAGAGTCTCCGCATAGTCATCAGAGTCCTCGTCCCTATAAGGGCGAACTATACAACAGACCGCTCTCTCCAACATGCCTGCAAACCTCTGGCTTCAGCCCGTTTACACGGTTATCGTGTCTGTTCCGTATTAATTTTTAAATGACCGGCTTCCTTACTCTCTAAGCAAAGCACTCTCGGTGATTTCCATGTCAAAGAGCAGGCTAATTGTCTTGATGGGATCAAAGAGTGATCTTCCTTTCGCAGAAAGAATAGGGAGCTATCTGACCGGAGAAGGCTTTTCTTTGAAATGCGAGTATAGCGTGGCTTCGGCCCATAGGACTCCAGATTATCTGATTAGAAAGATAGAGGAGTATGAGCGATCTGGGGACTATCTAGTCTATATCACTATTGCTGGATTATCTGATGCTCTTTCAGGGGTTGTCGCCGGATCTACAAGACATCCCGTTATCGCTTGTCCGCCAGACTCTGAGAAGTTTGGATGGCCGAAGATCTTCTCGTCCGTTATGACACCGACAGGTGTTCCTGTCCTATTCTGCTCGAAGCCAGAGAATGCTGCTCTTGCAGCTATAAGGATTCTGGCACTAGCTGACCCTTCTCTACATGAGGAGATCGAGAAGTATACGCGTGTAAAGAGAGGAGAGGTTATTAAAGCTGACGAAGATATTGAAAGATGAGGAGCAAAATTGGATATTGACATCATCGTAGAGACGAGTCTTCCTCTCCCATTGTTTAAGAGAGGTAAAGTGAGAGACCTCTACGACCTCGGCGACAAGTTGATGATCGTCTCCACAGACAGGATCTCCGCATTCGATGTCGTTCTGCCCAACGGCATCCCTCATAAAGGCGAAGCCTTAAACAGGCTTTCGGTTTACTGGTTCAACGAGACTGAAGAAATTGTGGAGAATCATATTATCGACGTTGTCGATCCGAGAACTGTTCTGGTAAAGAAGGCGACTCCAGTAAAGGTTGAATTTGTCGTCAGAGGTTATATTTACGGCTCAGCCTGGGAAAAGTACAAAGCTGGAGAAGACCTCTGTGGAATAAGGTTACCTCATGGACTGAGTAAAGCTGAGAAACTGCCGCAACCGATCTTGACCCCTACAACAAAAGCCGAGGTCGGCCACGATGTCGAATTAACGAGTGGAGATGCCATCAAGCTCGTTGGGAAAGAGAGATTCGAAGAGATTGAAGAGGCTTGTTTCAAGATCTACGAATCAGGCGCCGGAAAGGCTGAGTCTAATGGCATATTAATTGCCGATACGAAGTTCGAGTTTGGTGTACTCAACGACGAGGTTATTCTTATTGATGAATTGCTGACGCCCGATTCTTCCCGATTTTGGCCAAAAGACAAATACGAAGTGGGAAAAGACCAATTCAGCTTCGATAAACAATACGTCAGAGATTATTTGATATCCATCGGATGGAATAGGCAGCCGCCAGCTCCGAAGCTACCTAAGAGCATCGTCCAAGAAACGTCAAGAAAATATATTGAAGGCTACGAAAAATTAACTGGAAGAAAGTTTACTATCTAATGAATTCCAGTGATTCAATGGGATCAAAATACGCCGAGGCTGGCGTTGACGCTAGAAAGAAAGGAATTGAAGTCTTTAAGAAGTCCTTAGATAACTTGTTCCCGAAAGCTTTCTGCGTCGTAACCAGGGATCCTGAATTTCCAGAGTATGGTCTGGTTACACATACGGATAGTGCTGGCAGTAAGCCCGTTCAAGCCTACCTTCACTGGAAGGAGACCGGAGATGCCGGATGGTTCAAAGGATTGGCGCAAGATGTCTTAGCAATGAATCTGAATGACATCGCCTGTGTCGGCGCTTATCCGATTAACTTTGTGGACTATGTGGCCTTAAACCCCTTGAAGGTCGATAAAAAGAAGCTTTTGGACGTCCTTAATTCAGGATTCACGGAAAGCCTTGAGCTTTTAAAGAAGTACGGAATAAGAATTCTCTTTTCAGGTGGTGAAACAGCTGACCTTCCAGACCTAATTAGGACTTTGGATGTTTCGGCCACGGTAAATGGACGAGTCAAATCGTCCGACGCCTTAACTGGTGAGAAGATTGAACCTGGAAATGTAATCATCGGATTGAGAAGCGGCGGAAAAACAAAATATGAAAAGAGAGAGAACAGTGGAATCATGTGTAACGGTTTGACACTTGCAAGGCTCTGTCTAATGCATAAGGGCTATCAGGAGAAATATCCAGAAATTTTAGGGGAGGCGAATAGTAGGCGTTACTATGGCAGATTCAAGTTTGATGAATACTTGGATGATCTCGGAATGTCGGTTGGTGAGGCTTTGCTTTCACCCATGAGGTTCTTCGCTCCTCTCATTCTCAGGATACTGGAAAAATTTGGAGCGAGTGTCTCTGGCCTTGTACATAACACGGGCGGTGGTCAGACGAAATGTTTAGGGATTGGAGAAAACGTCCATTACGTTAAGGATGACGTCTTTGAGCCTGACCCGATTTTCCATCTAATTCAGAAGAAGTCCGACGAGTCTTGGAGAAGCATGTTTGAGAACTACAACATGGGTATCGGCTTTGAGATCATAGCAAACCAAGATGAAGCAGAGGGCATGCTGAGCATACCAGAAGCCTCTGATGTCGAAGCCAAGATAATCGGGAGATGCGAGAGAGGCAAAGGTAGAAACAAACTCACCATAAAAAGTAGATTTGGCAACTTTGAATACGAGCAAGAAACATAGCGGATACAAGTCTCGGCCCCAAGTGTCCTTGCTCAGCAACAAAGCCCAGAATCTTTATATATCCAGCATGTAATGTGGTCGCTGTAATATCATCTAACGAGATCGAAAGGATATTGGGAATGCCTTCTAGCAGATATGCAATTGAGGTCTCCGGCCTCACAAAATTCTACGGGAAGAACCAAGTCCTTTGGGACTTGAATCTACAGGTAGAACAAGGCACCATCTTCGGCATTGTTGGGCCTAACGGTGCTGGTAAGACCACCCTTCTCAAGATTGTCGCGGGGATAATCCGGCCTACTACTGGAAAGGTCACAATCATGGGGCGTTCCTTAAGTGCGGAGCCCGAAGATGTCAAGACCTTTATTGGGTATCTCCCAGAGAAGCCCAGAGCTTACGATGTCTTAACAGTCAAGGAGTTCCTGGAGTTCATCAAGGAGCTATACTCAATCCCCGATGCCGTCTTTATCGAGAGGGTCGAGGAGTACTCTAAAGCATTTGGCTTAGGTGGCTACGACCTATCTTTCATGGGCTCTCTGAGTAAAGGGTTATTGCAGAGGGCTCTTCTGGCCGCTATCTTTGTCCGTGAACCTCGGATCTATCTTTTGGATGAACCCTTCTCCGGTTTAGATCCCAGTGGCATCTGGCAATTTAGGAGGACTCTCCAAGAGAAGGCCAAGGTTGGAGCTACAGTCTTGATGGCCACACATATATTAGATTTTGTCGAGAAAGTATGCGATAGAATTGCCATCATTGATCAGGGTAAGATCCTGATTGAAGGAACTTCCCAGCAACTCAGGGAAGCCGCAGGGGTACAGAGCTCCCTTGAGGAGGCATACCTGAAACTGTTGGGAGAAGAATCATGAAAATCTTTGTGCTTACAAGATTAGAGCTGCGGTTGGCCTGGAACAGTTTCAAGTTGAGGCTTAAGTCTCGTCCGAATATACTGCTCTATGTCCTAATCCTCATACTTTGCGTTGTGATAAACTTTATTCTGCACACGTTTCTGAATCTTTCATCCAGAGACGTCAGGCTTCAAACGTTCTCATCAGTGGGAGTAGAGGAGGTATCGCCGTATCTGATGATTTTTGCCAGTCTCACGATCCTGCTGGTTTCTTCCTCGGCTAAAGGATTTTACGGCAAACTATCCACATTGGAATTTAGAGGTCCAGATCTTGAAATTCTCAGGTCGGCGCCCCTCGAACCGTATCAGGTTTTTATGGCTAAAAGCCTAAAGGTTTTCATCAAGCGCTCCTTACTCACCTTCATAGCTGAGTTAACATTCCTGACTCCAATCATGACCTTTTTTAGGATGACTGCCGATCGTGGCATCGTGTTCCTCTCAGCGATCTTGCTCTATTCCTGTTTCCTTTACTTTGTTGAAGCCTTCACCTTCTTGGCTTCTAGACTCGCTGTGAATCTTATGAGACAGCGAACGAGGACACCGCTACTAGTATTGCCTCTGGCGACTTTCCCCCTATTCTTCTACGAGGAAACTCTGAATCTGGTCAACTACCTAGTGTTCTTACCCTCCACAGCCATCAGTAAGATAGTCTATTTCAGCTTGTTTCACTCCGTTCCAACGAGCACAGTCACTTATCCAATGCTCTCTCTTCTGACTCTTTTCTTCGGGCTTTCAATGCTCGTGATAGCCCTTTCGGCATTATATTACGAGAAGGTAGAAACCTTTGAGGAGCTCGTCAAGGCTGATTGGCTGAAATTTCTTAAGAACAAGCTAAAGTGGAGTTTTGGATCGCGCCATAGTCCCGTAATAGCAGTCTTTCTCAAGGAGTTTTGGACTAATCTGAGGGCTTCGGATGCTCCTCTCATAGTCTTGGATTACGCGATCCTGCTCTTTATTTACGTGCTGAATTTGAACATTGTCGCCTCCGATTCGACTGGGCGTTTTACAGCTTCTTCGCTCATCCTTGCCTTCTCGATACTTCTCTTTTCCTTCATCTTTCAACCTTCCGTGGATGTGTTTCTAGCCGAGAGGGAGAAAAGCTGGATACTTAAAGTCGCACCAGTTTCCATTCAAAACGTCGTTCTGGCGAAGTATTTCTACTCACTCATCCTGTCCCTGATGACTTTGCTTCCTCCATTCGTTGGGATCGCCTTTTTGGCCCCGTCCCCAGCTGAGCGGTTGATCCTGTCGGTTTCCTCGGTTTCCCTGCTCCTTGTTACTAACGCCACTGGGATTTACATTGGGGCTCATTATACTCCGGGGTCGTTGCGAGAGGAATTTCCAGTTACGGGCATATTCGCATATATGGGACTTATAAGCATCTTGGCATCGCCGATCGTCTTAATTCCTCTTTTATTCTTATCACGTCCGATCGCACTTGTCCTCGTTTCGGGCTTCGCGCTCGACTATGCGATAGTTCTTTCCCATCACTTCCTTGAGGGAGCGGCCAAAAGTTTCTCGGAAAGGGATGACCTATGAGGATGAAGATCCTAGCCGCGATAGGAGTCTTACTATTGCCCTCCTCAGTAATCTTGTTCTACTTTTCTCCGGACCAAAGCTTTACAGTCAGAATCTCCGTAACGATCGGACCCGACGCTCATACTCAAGTAGCGATCAAAAATGTCACCTGCGAAGTCCTGAATGACATTGTACCGATAGAAAAGAAATTCCACCCGTTCCAGTCTAAGCAGGGCGCACTTAATGAAAGCGGCTACGTTGTACGGCTGGCCCTTGATCTTCAGGGACTGGGATTGCCGTACCATGTCCAGCAGACAAGCCCTGACCTGGTGATTGAGTCAGGTGATATTATGGTGTACTTCTTTGAGAATGCCGAACCGGGAGAATACCTTCTAAGGATCCAAGTCTACGCAGGCTCTCATGAAATAGGAGCTGAATCTCTATTTATCGGAGAAGAAACGCTTACAATACTAGTCTAAGTTAACGTCTAGATAGGCGGCGATGACGTCGGTAGATCAAGTACGCTACGTGAAAGAGAACAAGGATGGGCAGAACCACCATCAAGGCGATCGTGAGTTCTTGGAGGTAGCTCTCTTCAACTCGAACCGCTTCGCTTAGGAAGTCGTATGAGGCCTTGATTAGATCGCAAGATTTCCTCCAATCTTCCTTCTCAGCAAGAGCTTTTGCATCTTTGTACTTTCTTAGCGCAATATCTTGTAACGCTCTGGCTTGAGGGGATTGGAACGTCTCATTGAGCAACTGCTCAACTCCGGGCAACAGTTCTTCATAGAGCCTCCTATACTCATCGTCTTCCTCCTCGGAAAGTCCAGCGGGCGTGATCACCCCCAAAACCTGGGAAAATAAGCACAGGAATAGAACAAGAAAACTGAATACAATAGCCAGTAACTTCATTTGAACACTGAGAGAAAGCTTCCACAGAAGTTATTTAAAGGTTGCTTTCCCAGCCATTGAAGAAAAAAGCAAAAAAAGATTTATAGAGGCTTGGAAAGCCAACATTTATAGAAACGAATCCGAGGCGAAAATGTGGACGGCATCAGCGCGACCGAAGACAAGAGGCACAAACTAAGAGAGGAAAGGCTCAGGAATGAAGCATTAACGGCAAGGGACGTATTAGATTTCGTAAAACAGGGCAAGATCACGGAGGCCAGACACAATCTGATTTTTCACACCGACCCAACGCTATTTTCGGAAAAGATTGACGCTTTGGTCGGCCTTATGAAACAAGATTTTGACAAACTGCGCGAAGAAACAAGGAGACATTTCTTCGTTTTCTTGACAAAGTTGACATTAGATCTAGTATCCTTCTTGCCGCATTGGAATCTGAAAAACAAGGAATTGCATCGAGGAAGAGTCCTTGCCGATGCTGTTATCGATACGCGTGTTAGAAGAAACAAAGAGATACTGCACTATTGGAGCACTCAGGACCAAGCTCTAGCTGAAGCTCTTCTGAAAGAATGGACAACCGAAAACATGGGCAGATTCAAGGTGGAGGGCATCAATGATGAACGTGAAGCCGAAGATCTCGCGGCCAAGCTTGTGGGCGACTCCGTCACCGAGTACATAAACAACATGGAAGACTGCTTCGAGAGGAGCAACCTGAGGCGGATAGGCGAATTGAGGGTGTTCGGGCAGACGGAAACCGAGATTGGGAATGACCACACGACTAACCTAGAATACGCTATGTGGTTAGGGGCTTCGTTCGTTACAACAAATCCTCAGCTGGTGGAGATCACGTGGGAGTTAAATCCAGAACTCTGGTCCAGCCGAGTCGATGAGATAGTAAGATCCCAATATTCGGTAGAAGACCTGAGCAGATTGATAGATGGAGGTTCCAAAGAACAGTTCGAGAAGGTCGTTGAGGAGATAAATACAGATGTGACGATGGAGGTCGTATTCGAAAATGCCAAACTCCTTAGAGGAGTCTTCTTGCTCAACGATGGCGAGAAAGGACTTGTCTGTCTCCAAGTCAACCCGCTCAGACACTCAGATGCAGACGCTATGATAAAAGAGGCACTTTACGTATATTCGAAGCTTACTGAAAGGTTTGGTGGAGTACCTAATATCGTGTTCAAACTCCCAGCTACAAAGGCTGGGCTTAAAGCTGCGAAAGAGCTGACAAGCAAGGGAATTGGGGTTACAATTACGGTGTCCTTCGGCCTTTTCCAGTCGCTTCCCTTCGCTGATGTCATCAGTAAGGGCAACTCTATCGTCTCTTACCTTGTGGTCATGAATGGCCGTCTTGCCGATCCAATAATCAGCGAACTAAAGAAACTCGGAGGAAATCTGGCTCAGGCTGGTCGCTGGGCTGGGGTAGCTGTCGCCAAGAGACTATACCCGAAACTCTATGCTCCTATAGATAGAGGCGGACGAGGATACGATTCGAGGAGAATGAGGATAATAGTAGCTTCCTTAAGGAACTACGAAGGTTCCTTCCCCGACATCACAGAGCTTATTGGGGTCCCCATAATTACGGTTTTCCCAAATATTAGGCGAGCCTTCGACTCTGAAGAAAAGGAGATCGATCCCCAAGCGATAAAGAAGCCCCCAGACCAATTCATTCTGGAGGGGCTTCTTAATAGTGAATTGTTCCGGCAGGCTTGCTACATTCCAGAGGAGGGCAATGATGACGTGAAACCTCGTTCCCCGTTCTCATTGGAGGATGAGGAAAAGGTTCTGGAATATCCGCCTGTAAAGAACACGTTAGGCCAGTTTTGTGAGTATCGTATCAAGATGGGTGAACTTGTGAAGCATCACATCTCGACTATGCATCTGAATAGGTTGACCTAGTTACTGTCCAACAGACCTGCTTCTGCATCTCGCTGGGTTAATCCATTCGAATTCCGCCGTTTACGTCTATTGTTGTCCCAGTGATATAGTTAGCACTGTCCGAAACGAGGAATAATACGGCTTCTGCAACTTCCTCAGGCGTCCCAAACCGGCCTAAGGGGATCTGTCTCAAGAAATTTTCCTTTACGTCGTTTGGCCAGTTTTTCGTCATCTCGGTTGCAATCACGCCGGGAGCAACAGCGTTGACATTGATGCCATAAGGAGCTAGTTGCTTGGCCAAGGATTTTGTGAGACAGATCACACCTGCCTTTGATGCCGCATAATCGGCCCCCGCAAAGATCCCGCCGACCTTAGCGGCGAGAGAGCCAAGATTCACTATTTTGCCAGATCTTTGCTTCTTCATGAACCTCATTGCAGCTTGGGAGCAAATGAAGACTCCCTTAAGGTTTACGTTCATCACTTTGTTCCACTCATCCTCTGTCATGTTGTCTAGAGGGACAGACGAGAAAATCCCCGCATTATTCACCAGTATGTCAATTCTTTTGAAGGTCTCAATGGTTCTCTCGACCATTTTACTGACCTCAGTACTGTTGGAGACATCGGCTCTTATCGCCAGGGCCCCACGACCGATGGCTTTGATCTCATTCGCTGTTTCTTCAGCCGAATGAGCGTCCAAATCGTTGACAACGACATTGGCACCTTCCCTGGCAAGTGCAATGGCTATGGCTCTTCCGATTCCGCGACCGGCTCCAGTAACGAGTGCTACTCTGTCTTCAAATCTCATGGAAGACACCAGAAAACTATCCTGAGAAAGTCACTTAAATAACAGAGCAGGACTACCTCGCTCAGTATTCTCATCTACTTTCAACTAGCCTTTGCCAAACCGAGAGCTTCGAGCATCTCCTGAAGATAGGCTCTGTCTTCCTCTTGGTAGGCTTTCCAAGCCTCTTCTGATATGGCGAAGAAGCGGCCTCTGTGGAGGAAGCCGCCTTCAGCGTTGCGCTGTCCCACATAGATAAAGGCGTAGTCATGTATTATGCGGGAGTTTGGATCACGTTCCATATCTGAGGAAGAAGAGCGAATGGTTCTATCAACGTCCGCTAACAAAGGTTCCAGGGTTTCCTTTGTCTCGTGGCGCCGGAGCCCTTCTTCAAGATTCCTTCGAAGCTCTCGAGCTGTAGCCGTCTCCTGAGATAATACTTCCTCCGCGGCCTCTTTTGCGGCTTGAGCCGTCTCGCCTTGGGCTTCTAGGGCCAGCTTCAGCACGTAACACAATGTCCAGTCGAAGATGTCTTCGTATAGGGCTCTCTCAAAGGATCCTGTTGGGAACTTAGAGAGTGCCTTGAATAGGTTTCTCTGTCGATCGGGCGAAACCTTGTACCAGAAACGGCGGTTTGACGCTCGTGCCAGAATCTTCCGAGTGGCATAGCTCTTGCCATCGCCAGAGTGAACCCCCAGGACGGCTCCAAACTTATGGGCGATCGAAGCGAGTTGCCTAACTCTCTCCTCAAACGGTTCTGTCGGCCCCTCAATGTCCACATCCTTCTTTGTAAATCCTAGTCCGGGGGCCAAGGAAAATGGTTTCAGTCCACGACTGGTGAGTTCTGAGGCGAGATAGAAGAAGTGGTAGGGTTCTGTGATCCCTGGAGCCTCGTCGATTGAGACCTCTACTCCGTAGGGTCTTCCAGCCCTAGCGGTTTCAATCATCGCCCAAGTCTTGGCAATGGCCGCTATGGCTTCTTCGAAGCGGACAGCAGCATCGATAACCTGTTTGTGCATCGTCTTGATTGAGAAGGATCCAATTCCATCTAGATGTTCTATTAAGAACTCTTTGTCTTCGTATCGCTGCAGGATTTCACTCTGCCTGTCGCTAGGCAACTTCCGGAACATTCTCTCGATACGCTTGGGATCGGCCTGAAGAATTGGATGGCCTCCATAAAGGCAGAAGTGCGGATCCAAAGTGAACAGGGTTCGATCCTGAGCCTCGTTAATGAGCATCCAAGTGTCTTCCATGTCGCGCTTCGAAGTTCCTCTGATGGGGATGTGGTCGGCGTCCGCTACTATTGGCAAGGTGATGCCCCGCTCGATTCGATAAGCGATGCCGGCGACAAACTGCCCCTGAATCGAGTTTCCAGTATGGCCCAACGGAATGAGGCCTATTCCCGGCAAATCGATCAGGGGTGGATTCCGCCGGCGGAACATTCTCTCGGGTGCCATTTCCCGGAATACCGATCCCTGGATGACTCCGGCGCAAAGGCTGTATCGCTTGATAACTTCATGGGCCGCTGCGTAATCTAGGGTTGCCATACGGTTCCCGAGACCGACTCCTGGCCCCCAAGGGGCGACTGGGGCGAATTCGGAGCCGATCTTTTCAAGGAAAACCCGTAGATTCGCCAGATCGACGGGGCTGAGTTGGATTTGAAGCGAATCTGCCTTCTTGAGCTTCCATCTGAAGTGGTATATCCCCTTCAAAGGAGGAGGATCGAGACGGAAGAAAGACAAGAAGACGCGTTGCCCATCCTGTAAGGTTGCTAGCCCGTGAATCTGACCAGCCCCTAGAAGGAAAGATGCGAGATGCAGCTTGATGCCTGCTTCTTCAAACTCGCCCGTTCTCTTGAGGATAAAGGTCTTGAGACTCTCGACGGCTTTCTCATCTGCGTCCAGGAGTTTCTCATCAAGGATGAATTGTGCAAGCGATTTCATGACGGTAGCTCCTAGCACTTTTCTGGCTTGTTGAACTGCTGCTGCCGGCTTCCAGGTCATAGTCGGAAGATAACCCGGATTCAGCGAAGGTTCTTTCGGGTCGATCTCAGACCGCAATTGGGTCACTTCAACCTTCAGTTACTTGGATATCCATAAATCTTTATCTCGACCGAGAGCCTGTTCGGTCTCTGCGACGTAGGCTTATGAAAGCCTTTTTAACCAGATAAAGGAGAAAGTGATCTTGCCGGGGTTAATGGATAGCATACTATTGGCAGGATGGTAGCGAGCTATGTGTTCTTCTGGGAAAAGTTTCGAAGGCAAGGTGGCAGTCATAACGGGCGCTGGTGGGGTTCTCCTTTCAGTCGTCGCTGAAGCTCTTGCTCAAAGAGGCGCTTCGATTGCAATCTTGGACATTGACGAGAAAGCGGCTCAAGAAGTCGTTTCAAGAATCGAGAAAGAAGGCGGAAAGGCTCTAGCCATCGGGGCTGATGTGACCGACCGAGCGAGCGTTGAAGTGGCGTGCAGAAGGGTTCTGGAGACGTTCGGAACCGTTGACATTCTCATAAACGGGGCTGGTGGAAACTCTCCTAGGGCGACGGCGGGGCCAAACCTTCCATTCTTTGATATTCCACACGAGGCTCTGGAATCCGTCGTACGTCTCAACCTGTTTGGGACGATAATTCCATGCCAAGTATTTGGCAAGGTTCTTGCCGAGAAACGGTCAGGCGTCATCCTGAACTTTTCGTCGATTAATGCTTTGAGGCCGTTGACGAACATCGTTGCCTACTCAGCAGCGAAGGCGGCTGTGGCAAACTTTACGCAGTGGCTGGCGGTCCACATGGCACGTAACTATTCTAGGGAGATCCGTGTCAACGCCCTAGCTCCCGGATTCTTCATCGGTCGCCAGAACCGTTTCCTACTCGTTGATGACTCTGGGAATCTAACACCAAGGGGTAGGACGATAATCGAACACAGCCCAATTGGGAGGTTTGGGAACCCTGAGGATCTCGTTGGGACAGTTGTGTGGCTGCTTTCAGACGAAGCGAGATTTGTGAACGGCATAGTCGTGCCTGTTGACGGAGGATTCTCAGCCTTCAGCGGTGTTTAGTTTTCCTCCCTTTTCTGTAACATATTCCTTGAGCCTTTCTATCATCATTTTCATCTTCTTCTGGCAAGCTTCCGTATTCTCAGCGAACGCGAGGAGCTCTACTGGCAGTAATCCTTTGTCTCGTTGATATTCGCTGACCAACGGTTTCAGATAGGTTCCATGCATGTCGTTCATGATCTCATCGATTATCGGGGAGACTTGCGATTCGTACATACTTACGAAGACGCGTCTAGATGCACTTTCATACTCGGTCTTTTCCCTTATTCTCTTCGCCAAGTATTCGGTAAAACAGGCCTTCATCTCTGTCGGTGGACCAGGAAGCGCAGCAATGGTTGCATGACTTTTTTCAATAAGGGTCACGGGAGCCCAACCCACAGGATTCGGAAGGCATTCAGCTCCCTCAACCGAACGGGCCATCTTCACGATGTTGGGTGGCAGCTCGCAGGGGGACACGCCTCTCCTCTTAGCCATCGATTGGAGTATTTCCTTGCTGATTACTACGTCGAGGCTGAAAACCTTTGACAAAGCATCAATTGTTAGATCGTCAGATGTAGGCCCCAATCCGCCGGTGAGGATGACAAAATTCGGATCACGATCTAAGGCTTCCTTAAGTGAGGCGCAGATATCCTCCAAGCTGTCTGGCATGCAGATAATTCTCCGAACCTTAGCTCCTAGCTGCGTCGCTTGATCTGCGATCCAAAAGGAATTTGTGTCGTACACTCTTCCATAGCATAGCTCGTCTCCCACAGCGAAGATCTCTACACGAATCTCCAAGGCGTAAACTTCCTGCCCTTTGAGTGCAAGTATGCGTTGTTTATCTGAAAAATGAGATTGTGAATCTTTCTCTCCAAGACCTAGATCAGGTCGCTTGCATCGTGTAAGGCGCTTCTGTCAATTTTTGGGCCCGGTCCTTTCTCACCAAGACTGTATCTTCCATCCGTACGCCTCCGAAACCTGGGATGTATATTCCAGGCTCAACCGTTACGACGTTCCCGACCTCCAGAATCTCCTCGCTTCTGGGGCTCAGGGTTGGCGGCTCATGGATTTCCAATCCGACCCCATGTCCCAAACCATGCACGAAGTATTGGCCGTATCCTTTTCCGCTAATGAAATCTCTCGCAGCCGCGTCAACTCTGCTGGTCCTTACAGCTGCTTTGATCTGTTTCAAGGCTAATTCTTGGGCTGATACCACAGTGTTGTAGAGATCAGCTTGTTTTGGCGAAGGTTGACCGATAAAAAGGGTTCTTGTCAGATCGGCGCAGTAGTCGCGATACTTGGCCCCGATGTCGATGACGACCATGTCTCCTTCTGCGATCTTTCTGTCATCGCATCCTCCATGGGGGAAGGCGGATCGAGCACCTGAAGCAATGATTGTGTCGAATGCAACACCGTCTGACCCTTCTCTTCTCATGGCATATTCTATTTCGGAGGCCAATTCGCGCTCGCTCAAGCCGGGCTTGATAATTTCCTGGGCTCTTTTCATTCCTAGGCTCGTCATGTTTGCGGCTTTCTTCATAAATCTCAATTCCTCTTCGTCCTTTACTTTGCGGAGGGACCAGACGAGTTTGCTCATAGTCTTTAGTTCAGTGCCTTCCAGGACTTCATTTAGTCTCAAATATACTGATGCGTCCATCGAATCGAATCCCAAACGCTCAAGCTTCAGCTGCTTGATCTGTTCAGTGATTTTTCTATCCTCTTCTTCTTCCGAGCTAACAGGTGCCAATTCGACATCTTTTGCGTATTCCTTGGCAGCCTCATAGTTAACCATACGAACATAAAGGGTGTCCGCGCCTTCTTTTGGGATCAGTAGTCTTGAACCCCCCATGAAACCGGTGAAGTATCGAATGTCAGTTCCGTTTGAAATCAGGTATCCATCTAGGTTTTCAGATTCAAAGGAACTCCTCAGTGCTTTTATCCGATTGTTCAAACCTACACCACTCCATAGACTAAGAATAACGAGACTATAACTTTTATGTTAAACGAGTTCGCTTAACCCTTTATTTTACTTAGGGAAAGACATAAATCGGCAAATGTGCAATTTCAAAGTGAGGGATGGAAATGTTTCTTGTTACCCTTGCGAAGCTAAGGGGAAAGATAACAGCGGCTTTCAGAGAAGCAACCGAGAAAAGTATGAAGAGTCCTTCTCCTGGCTTGAAAATCCATAACGTATTCTGGACCCTAGGCCAATACGACTTCGTCATAATCTATGAAGCACCCAATGAGAAAGAAGCCATGAAGATGGCCTTGCCCTGGCTAGAGTTCTGCGAAACCCAAACGATGGTGGCAATCCCACAGGAAGAAGCACAGAAACTTCTCAGATAAACTTCCCATTTTTTTTCTCTTTAGCCACCGCTTATGAGGGTCATGAGGGCGACCTCGTCTCCGTTCTTCAGTTTTGTTTTAATTCCGTCGAGCCGATCGGCTAAGATGCCGTTGACCGTTACAATGTAGGTTGGGTCTATGATATTTCCCCTTTCTGCATTGAGCATCCCCTTGAGGTTTTGGCCATGGGTCTTCGCTACCTCGTCTAAAAGGTCTGATAGCAGAGAGTCTTTCCCCATCTCAAATTCTTCTTCTCTCGCCCCGATCTTTCTCCTGACCAAGCCCAAATAGCGAACCTTGATGTGCATTTCTGGGCCCCTTTCACGGATCACAGGCCGATTTTCTTCTAGATCTTCTCAATTCTGATTATTTGCCTCTTTTCTAGCCTTCTTAGAGCATCGAAGAACTCGCTTCTCTGTTTGCCTCGGAGCTTAAACTGTTGCAGCATATCCTTTATTGACGTCCGCGGCATGCCATATTTGACGAGGCGATCCTGCAAGTGTTTGACAACAAGCCGCTCTATCTTGCCACACTTCCAAGTAGTGTTCCGAATGAGAACGGCGATAGATCGGAGCATCTTCTGAGCCTCTTCCTTGGATTTCCTCGCCATTTATACTATCCCCATTATGATGATCCGCGAACTTTGTAATCTTTGTCATCCGCAAATATAAATAGTTTTGCGGCACGCCCACAAGAACCTTTTGCTAAACTTGGGAACTTCTCACGGAGGCTAATCCCTCAGCTTTATCATCTACCAATAAAAGATTCAACGGAGAAAACTAGCACAGATTCGGGTTTTTCAGCCAGCTAAGCTTGCCGTCACTCCACCTTTATCGGTTCGCCTTTCGGCTTCGCTTCCCTTCGCGCCAATGTAACCTCCAAGACACCGTTCTTGTAGGACGACTTAGCCCTCTGTGGGTCCACCTTTGCCGGCAGCTCAACCTCTTTATAGTACTTACGTTGAGGCGTATCGACCGAAATCGTAAGGGTTTCCTCTGTTCCGTGAAGCTTTACATCATTCTTTTCAACACCTGGCAACTCAGCCAGGACCTTGACCTCGCCGTCAGTAGTGATGACGTCTACGAGCGGCTCTCTCTCCTCCTTGATGTCAATACGAGGCTTTCCGATTCCGGGACCGGCTTCAGGCCTTATGTTCCCGAACTCCCTAATCTCAGGTTTTCCGTCTGGACCTATCTTTATACTGTACCCGTAGACGAAAGGGCCCCACTCCTCTACCTTGGAGCCATCTGGGAGTACCCTTTCACGAACGTAGTCCCTTGGAGCCTTCTTCAGCAGTTCACTGAATTCCCTCTCCATTTCTCTGAAGACTTCGTCAACATCCTCAAAAAACCAGCCTCTGAAGAATGGGCGCCTTCTTCTGCCAAGCCATCTTGGCCACCATTCATCTTCAGACAAACCGATCACCAGCTATTAGTGGATAAATCGGTTCCTATTAAGAGTTACTATGTACTTGAATCGGATCATTCACCTTCCAGTTTTTGGAGGATTGTGCGAAACATTTTGATGTTAGAGGCAGCTACGAGGGAGAAGCGATTTACGACTGTTACGGGGACATCATCTAGCTCCTTTCCATCCGGTTTGAGTACTACGCCGCCAGCCTCCTTCAAAACCAGCATCGCAGCGGCAATATCTGTCGTCCGTAGTTTCCCCCTTACATCGACGTACGCATCCAGCTGTCCAGAACCTACCTGGCAGATTTCTAGAGCCGCCGATCCTAAACATCTTATGTGGCTGGCCGACTTCATCAGTGGCAATATCCTATCGATATTCTCTGGACTGCGCGAGATGTCAATGGATATGACTGCATCCCTGATACTTTTTACTTCAGACGGACATATCCTGCCACCGTCGTATTCTGCTCCTCTCCCCTTTTCAGCTGTATACGCTTTTCCATTGTCTAGGCGCATAACTATCGCGTGTTCCACATCATTCAGTCTGTCTTTAGGTGATACTGCTATTGAGGTTGAAGCGAAGCTTATCCCTCGCACGGCATTTGTTGTTCCGTCTATGCTGTCAACAACGACATAGGCTTCTGGTTCTTCCCCGATTCTTACAGTTCCACATTCCTCACCAACTACGGTACATGAGACTTTGTTTCTCTCTAAGTATCGGATGATAGCTCTTTCAGCTATGAGGTCGATCTGCTTCGTTGTGTCGCCGCCGGTTCCAATGCCTACTACTTTCCTGGATATTTCGGTTCCTAACAAAGGGCCTACCGCCAAATAGGTATCCGCAGCAGTTTCCTTCAGTATCCTTGACCAGTTTCTAGCCAACTTCACCCTTTTCCAGAGATGCGTTAAACACAAAGTTATCCGGATCTTACAGGTTTCCTTTTTTCTCAGTCTCACTTATTATGATCTTGTCGAACTACCTATGCAGAGAGACAAATCTTTCTATTGATCTGTCATATGTCCTCTCAACTCTTGCTGGGAAGTAGCACGCCGGTAGCTCTTCATGAGCTCTATGGTTTCGAAGGCACTCACAACATCTGCCCTTCAAATCACATGGATATGTGCAGGAGCAATCCCTCAGATTCATCTCGAGGTTTGGACACTCACTGGACATTGCCTTCAAAATTCCACCTCCACAATTCCTCAAATCTGTCTAACTGCTAATATCACTTCAAGTACTTTTTCTCAATCTTCGCCGCAACCGTCCAAAGGTTTCCAATTCTAATCTTTCCGACCTGAGAGCATAGCATTAACCCATCGAACCGGTTCAATCCATGTTTCTTTTCCACCCACATGATAAGCTCTAGAAAGGCTGTTCTGATGGCGTCTTCAAGACTTGTACCCGCGGTTGTGGTGGCTACCGACATAACCTCATGATTGGTTTCAACTCGAGGCCAACTGATCGATTGGTCCATCAATTCTGTTCTTATCGTGACTTCGGCGGGCATCTCCACGGCTGTCCCGGATATCTCGCCATCACCCTGAACCGCGTGGACATCACCAACATAAAGCAGGGCTCCACTATGAAAGACGGGAAGCGAAACTAAGCTTGCAGGACCTATATCTGAAAGGTCCATGTTGCCGCCGTGCCGGCCTGGCAAAACACCGGACGATATGGATTCAGCCTCTGGGTGAGGGGCTACACCTATCGTTCCAATCATTGGCTGGTATGGGATAGTGATCTCGTCTGAGAAGTATACTAGTCCATCTTTTATCTCGCAGATTCTTGGCATTCGTGGTAGACTAGTTTCCATAAGCTTGAAGATCGGCACGCTCGTTAGGTAGCTCTCGCTGAATTCTGAGAGGTATGTGGCGCCCTGCCCAATGGCGGGTTTGATCTCCTCAACACAGACGGCTAAGGATTTCGCCTTTTCAGCACCGTCAACGTAGATTGGACCTACGACTGGATTTCCGAACGGAATCTTACTTCGATCTCTGAAGTTGCCCTTGTGTCTTATCTGTCCTGAAGTAGCATCTTCAACCTCTAAGACGATAGTTTCTCCTGGCTTGACGTGGGCGACGGGTTTATCATACGGGCTTAACGTATACTTTAGTCCAACATCTCTAAATGAGATGCGCTTCAATTGAAACACCCGATTGGCATTAACAACTATCGTTTGTTCTTAATGTGGTTTATGATTGTAAAACTCCTTGGCCGACCAGCTCGTAGTGGCAATATATGGTCGAAGGAGAAATGGGGATTTTTCTGAGCTTGACAACTCTGCTTTTTGCATGAATCATTTGAATTCCGGCATAAAGGAAGCCTCAGCCTTGAACATGTCGTTAACCATCATCTCGATCTCTCTAGGGGTCAAGGTAGCCGATGCAAGTGGATCGAACATGATTGCCTGCAACGCCGCTGTCCGGTCCCTTTCCAGCGCCGCCTTAACCGTCAGCTCCTGCACGTTTATGTTTGTTCGGTTTAGGGCTGCACATTGAGGCGGCAGATTTCCAACATAACAGGGATGGATCCCGTCTTCGTCAACTAGTGATGGAACCTCAACGCAGCATCCTTGAGGCAGATTGGTCATAAGCCCTTTGTTCTCGACGTTGCCGTTTATGCGGCAAGGATTACCCGTCTCCATAGAGTATATTATGTCAACGCCGTACTCGTGAGATCGGCTTATCTCAATCGGCTCTTCACCTTTAATCTGTCTCTTGATGAGCTCGTAATGAGGTTTCCAGGCCTCTTTGCAGATCTCCAAGTAGAACCACCTTGGCTCGCAATACTCCTTGCGCCTCTCCTGGGTTATCCGGAAGTAGGGAACATACTCCGAGAGGTGATGACTCGATTCCGTGATGAAGTATCCTAAATATCTCATCATCTCGAAGCGGACTTTATCCTGCTCATAGACGTCTTTCTTCTTGGAGGCTTCCCAGATTAGTGGGTAGGCATCCTCCCCTCTATACCTGTACTGTAGGAAGAAGGCTTGATGGTTTATCCCAGCAACCCAATACGAGACGTCCTCAAACGGCACATCGATATATTTCGCCAACTGCATTGCGGTTCCTTGGACGCTGTGGCATAACCCAACGTTTCTAGTCTTAGAAGCCTTGTTCATAGCCCAGCAGTTTATCGCCATGGGGTTGGCATAATTTATCAGAAGCGCGTCTGGGCAGAGGTCCTCGATATCTCTGCAGATATCTAGAAGCACAGGGATGGTCCTTAACCCGCGGAAGACTCCGCCAGGTCCGATTGTGTCGCCGACCTCTTGGTTAATGCCATACTTCAAAGGAATGTTTATGTCCAGCTCAAAGGCTTGTAGCCCACCAACCTGGATCATGATAATGACGTAGTCGGAGTCTTTCAGGGTCTCTCGGCGGTTAAGCGTCGACTCAACCTTTGCTTCTGGCGCATACTTGGAAACCATCAAATGTGCGAGCTTATTGATCATGTCAAGCCGTTCGGCATCAATATCCATAAGTGAGATCGCAGAATTCCTAAGCTCTGGGTGAGATAGGATGTCGGTGATCAACCGTCTTGCAAAGACGACGCTTCCAGCCCCGATGAAGGTTATCTTAGCCATACACGCCACCTCTAAACCATGCTTTCTCGCATGGTTTTAACAATCCTCTACGTCAATTTAATTCTTGCGCAAGTTCGAGTCGTGGCAATCGGCGGGACTTAATCCTGAACCAGACTCCATACAACAGAACCAGCATAAAGTTTATCTTTTAATATCAGTCTTCTTCATTTCGAGTTTTGAAAGCAAGCAGAGCTCCATGAGGTCAAGAGCCACAGTGTTCATAGATAGCTACGGAAAGGGGTGGGCTTTACGGTATCTTAGAGAGGCAAGAGCCGAACTGCTTACGGCCAAAACGGATCCGAAGATTGCGTCAAGATCCATATTTAATGCTATGAAAAAAGCCCAAGCGGCCATTTACCACAGCCTAGGCGATCCCGCCCTGATCGAAGAAATGGTTCAACAGAAGGTCCCCGAGGAGAATTTTACGGAGGAACCGATCGTGAAGTGTCTAGTGGAGATAGAGAGGTCTATTCAGCAGGTTGCCAGTTTGCGAGATCTCTCAATCGGAAGATCTATAAGAACGGCTGAAAACATCGTCCGCACAGCTTCGGAGATTGTAAACCTTTTTGTGGAGGAGTCTTAGAAGCGGAGATCACTTTTTTTGAGGGGTTGCATGAGCGTAGAAATTGAGCTCCTCGGAATCTTCGAAGAAGCATTTCGGAGTGGTGAGGCATCGCTAAAAGTTGAAACTTCGAGGAATCTCAGAGATGTTGTCATGGAGATAACAAACTCCTCGCCCGAGCTTAGGCGTGTATTGATCGACCCTGAGCTTCTCGATCCGCGTCCAAACGCAGTCATACTGGTGAATGGAAAAGAGATAAGCGTGCTCAAAGGACTGGAGACAGAGATCAAAGGAGGAGACAAGATAGTCTTTATACCAGTTACGCACGGTGGCTAGTTTCTCTGCGAAGAAGGCATCTGACTGCTAAATCAATGGAAACTGTCTGCTCAAACCGGAAAATGGTTAAGCCATTAGGAATAGATCAAACTTATTTCAGCCCACATATTGAGCAACTCGATGGTCCTTTCTTCTTTATGGAATCTTTTGAGAAAGAGAAAATCCCCGGCTTATCCTGCAATGTGTTTGATGTTAAAGGTTCACGTGAAGATATTACTACCTCGGCTATCGATCATCTCGTGAAGGATAGAGAGATTCCTTAGATACGTGGGCATGAGAGCCACTACAGTCGCGGTTAGAAGCAAGTTTAAGATTGTAGGGGAAGACCCAAAGGATGATGTTGTCTTGAACACTGCGTATAGTGGCAAGGCAGCTTACATCGTCTCAGGTGACAAACACCTGATACCTCTAAGAGAATTCAAAAGAATAAAAATCGTAACCATAACCGAGATGCTTGACGTACTCGGGAAGATGTGAACGAAGATTTGTGTACTTTGGAGGACATGAAGAAAGAATACGAAGAAGTTAATGAGATTTTTGAAGAGGCAAAGGATATCGTAGCGTCCTATGATGTGTATACCTCCGATGCCCTTCACGTTCCTACGTTTAGGTTCTTTGAAAGAAGGGAAAGGCTTGATGGCTTTCTATGCGATGGTAGGCACTACGATAAATTAGGGAATATACTCGCCGTTTTGAAGCTTCACGAAATACAATTCCATCAATAAATGCCTCATAGTGTTGAACTATAGCTGAAGATCCTCTAATTTACAAGATTCCTTCACTTTTGAGGGAATATCTCTGGATTATCTGAGTGGGAGTTAACACGGGGGTTCTCAAATATTTAACAAAGTCCTTCGGGTTCCACGTAGCCAAAATCTCTCCATAAATTTCAGCATGAGCCCCGACGAGGAAGTCTGGCAGGATTCTTTCACGTGTCGTCCCAGTTTCGGTGAGATAATCTGCATAAATCATTCCCGAGCGTTTAGCCACATCAAGGCTACCGTGTAAACGAACCTCAATGTTGTTGGCGGCTAGAAAACTTTGAACTCTCCTTTCCTCCAACCTTAAATCAGCGCTAAGCCCAATCCCCGCATATAACTCGGCATACACAACCTCTGAAATCAGCAAGCTTTGTTTCGTTGCCTTTACCCATTTAAGAAAACCTCTAGTATCCTCGGCAAATTCATCATCCTTTAAGTGGCTCACAATTACGTTCGTGTCAAGGGCAATCTTCACTTCTTTCCCCTCAACCAATTCACAACCTCAATGGAGTTTTTCATCTTCCCAAATACTGGGTGATTCCTCCATGCTCCAGCTGTCTCCATCATCACATCCTCCCACCTCTCAAGCACTTTTTCAATGATGATTCTGCCCTCATCATAGCGGACTTCAACCACATCTCCCACAGAGAGGTCCATTTTCTCACGTACTTCTTGGGGGATGGTGACTTGGTACCGACGAGCGATTTTCACTTCCATGATAAGACCGAATCCTATTAACTCAATAGGAATATTTAACCTTTATGCTAACCGACAACTGAACGTGAGCTACCAACACCCTTCAGGGTGTTGGCTTCAGTGTCTTCATATAGTCTTCCTTGTTTTTCATATGTGCCCTTTTTTTATTTTGATTATGACTCTGTGTGTCGGGTGAGCGTAAGATTTATATTACCCAATAAGTTGGGTAATACTTGTGGTAGATATGGCTAAGACTACGTATTACAAAGATAAGGTTTATCTCCCCCGTGAGGTGCAAGAGGAGCTGGGTCTGGTTGACGGTGATGAGTTAGAGGTCGAGGTTGTCGGCAGGGGGGAGGTGAGGTTGATTGTTGTACGTGGAAGCGACGCTGGCAAAAGGGTTCTTGAGAGGTTGAATAATCCGCCGAATCTTGGTAGGTT
>Ga0315310_10000313_pt1 | contig 31170 bp, 43 predicted proteins | sample TDP5_MG_FD_203630 | JGI IMG/M metagenome (GOLD analysis project Ga0315310, IMG submission 203630) | Freshwater sediment microbial communities from Lake Towuti, South Sulawesi, Indonesia - TDP5 | ecosystem: Environmental > Aquatic > Freshwater > Lake > Sediment | place: Indonesia: South Sulawesi...
CGGGCTACTTGGACCAAAAAGGGGGAAAATTGGATGGATTCAGTCTATGTCTGCCCGTTCTGCTGCACCTACTACACTCAGGACGGGATGGCGAAGCATCTGAGGGATAAGCACACCATGGATATCAGTCATGCAATCTGGCTGGTCAGGACCAAGCGGTGGGTTTTCAAGAAGGAGAAGGGAAAAGACCAAGAATGGCCATCGGGCCTGCGACAGGGTAGGTGACTGGAAAAGGTGGTGGCCTAGCCCCGTCGAAGTTTTCGCTTCCCTTCGCCGGCTGCTGGGCCGAAGGTCGGTGGAAAGAATTCCGGACCAGACCCCCAGCCGGATCTTGGTCCCCCCTGGAACTCTTCTCCGCCGCCCGGCCTCCATAAGCCACCTACTATGTCGAGCGATTGGAGGGGTGAAGACGAGCCGTGGCGCATAGGTGCCACCTTCCGGGCTGGTCCGCCGGCAGGAGGTTGAGTGGACCGGTCTGGCTCGTCACCAAACCTTTAAATCGCCCAGAAGCCAACCGATCTTCATGGCCCTGCAAGGGGGATACTCCTCCTTGAGGCTATGAGGCTCCCGTGCAGTTAACAGGGAGGTCGCACTACAACAAGAGGGCCGGTGATGGAGGCCTCAACGCCCTACTATGTGGGGATTGGTCGGAGTGGTTGGATCCCGGTTGACCCCACGGAGCCGAAACCCCACAGGGAGGAGAAAAAGAAGATCAGTGCTAAGGCTCTGCGAAGAGCCAAGAAGAAGAATCAACGAGTTGCCCGAGCACATCGGCACGCATGAATCATTCCCGCGCCATCCGGCTTGCCTTTTCTCAGCAAGGTAGCCTCCAGGGCCTAAGGTCCCTGGATGTCCGCTTCCATGCTGTGGGCTCATCACCCCTCCCGTGCGGACCCGGCACGTGTGCGCTTTTCACGCACTCGCGCCAGAGGTCGGCTCTGGTTTCCGGGGCCGCTGCGAGGGTGGCTGGGTCATGGCAAATTCCCAGGCCGGGCGTAGAGGGATTCTCATGATGGTTACGAATCGGAGCGAGGATGAGTATGCCCAGCTCGTCGACCAGATCAGATCGAAGATCATGGGCATGCTCGAAGGCGGGGATCCGGTGGAGTTTTTCGCTCCCTACCTCTTCCCCGCGATCGTGGGAGAGCAGATCGACAGGATCCGGCGAGCCGTACTACTCCAGCTCGTCACGAAGTGGGATGTCCATGGAGACAGGACGAGGCTCCACATCCTGCTCTGCGGCCCTCCTGGATGTGGCAAGACCGAGATCCTGTTCTGGCTCAGGCGGTGTCTCGGAGCATGCTTCGTGGGGCCGGCGACATCGAAGGTAGGGTTGAAGGGCGACGCCCGGGGTGCTGAGATCATCCCGGGTGAACTCCACATGGCACACGGCGGTGTCCTGTGCATAGATGAGCTGGACAAGTTCACATCGGATAGGGACGCACTCCTCGAGGCCATGGAGGAAGGATCCTACAAGATCAGGAAGGGTATGCACAGCGAGACCTTCGACGCCGAGGTGAGGGTCCTGGCCTCCGCCAACGCGTTGGGCTCGTTCAGCGCCCCCCTCCTGGACAGGTTCGACTTCATCTTCAAGCTGCAGCCGCCATCCAAGAAGGAGAGGAAGAGGATCGCCTCCTCTCTTGTCGACACCTTCCTGGAGCCCAAGGGAGGACCCCAGGTCAAGGTCCTCGAGGAGTATGTGGAGTGGTGCAGGGACTACCAGCCCGACAAAGAGGGATCCGAGGAGATCAAAGCCATCCTCCACTCGTGGATCGACCACACCAACATGGATACCTCTGTGAGGGCATGGGAAGCCTCCATCCTGAGAATTGGGTACGCCCTCGCCAAGCTGCACAGGGAAAACCTTAAACCGGAATGGGTCAACGAGGCGATCAAGATCAAGGCAGTGGATGACTATGCCCGGTGGAGAGGAAGAGATCTCTGAGCTGATAGAGAAGAAGGAGGAGGCCAGGAAGAAGATGGCTGCCGAGAACCCGAAGGACCCACTCCCCGTTCTCCCCGAAACCAGGAAGCTTGCCAAGATCTTCGGCGTTCCCGTCCCGAAGAGTTGGGAAGAGGTGGGGGAACAGTTCCATGTCTCGGCCTCCTACGCCAAGGCCGGGATCACCCCCGATAGCGCGTGGGCAGCCAAGGTGCGCCAGGTCCTTCCAATGGGCGGCCTGCGGTACACCCGGGTCAGGCCACATATCTGCGAGCTTACCCCGGATGAGTTCGCCCTCGCCCAGGGGTTCTTCGACCCGGTGATGAAGCTCAGACTACTCAAGGACCGCTACGAGATGTGCAAGGAGAGGGTCTCCGGCGAGGTCCTGGAACTATACCTCCAGGGGGATCCGACGTCCACCGATGAGGTTCTCTCCCAGGGCTTCATCTCGTTCTGGAAGAAGGAGTACGGAGACGAGGAGGCCGTCACGCGGCTGATGAGGGTGGGCTACGACGAGGACAAGGCACGAACCATGGTCGGCCTCAAACCCAAACCAGTCGAGAAGCCAGCTGAGAAGAGGGTCTCCGAACTCACCGTGGAAGAACTGGAAGAAGAGATCCGCAGAAGGATGGGGAAATGAGTCTCAGCATGTTCCTGGGGTGGATCCTGCTCCTGGCACGAGCATTCGCACTGCCCATCTTCGCTCTTTGGAAGGCGAAGCGATGAGCCTGTCCATCAAGGACCTGACCAGGGGCCAGAAGATAGAGCTCCTCCTCCAGCTCGTTGGAGAGGATGACTTCGTGCTCAAGTCGGTACTCGAGTACGTGAGGAACGCAAAATTCCAGAGAGAGGAGAGCTTGCACGAGCTGAAAAAAAGGTTGGAGAGGGCCGATGAGTGGTTGCTCGATGCAGCCCTCAGTTTCGCGGTGAGTTCGAAGCACTGATTCTGAGTGACGGACCCCAGGTTCAGCAGGATTAAGCGGCTCCTGCGGATGCCCTGTACTTAGTGACCATCTGATCGGTAGTCAGCTTCTCCTTCTTCGCAGCTGCTAGGCAGCTTGCCACGGCGAGGAAGCCGGCCCCTTTCTTGTCACCACAGGACTTGTAGGTTTCCGCCCCTCCGAATGCTTCGATCCCGACCCTGTACCGCGCTGCGGCCTGGTCTGCGGTCTTTACCATTCGAGGACCTCGCCCTCCCCGTGTAGGATCGTACTTAAATATCTGTGTCAGATACTTCTCGACCTATGGCGAAGCTACTACAGTTCCGCGTACCGGAGGCACTGTACGACACCATCAGAGAGCTTGCCGAGGCCGAAGGCAAGAACGTGAGCGAAACTGCAAGGATCCTCTTGGCTGCCGGCCTGGACCAGGTAACTGACAAGCACATCGTCAGGGTCAAGCTGGACGATGAGATAGAGCAGCTTCAAGCCAGGATAGACGAGCTTCGAAAGCACAGAGAGTGGCTCGCCCAAGCGAAAGAGTTCCCCAAGCTGGAGAAGCCGAGGCAGGGCTGACCATGGCGAAGATAACGAGTTGGAGGTGCGACGGCTGCAAGACTGTCGTACAGCAGGAAGAGCTACCCGATGGGTGGAAACCCTACAAGGCTGAGGGGGATCCCCCCGAGGTCTTCCACTTCTGCGCCGAATGCTTGGAAGGCTTCAGATCCCCCGTGAAGGGTAAGCGAGGAAAACCCAGAGCCAGAGCCGGACATGTAGATACAGCTGCAAGTGGACCTGTAAGTAGAGGTACACCTACAGCCACAGCTCCAGTTGTCAGGCCCAAGCTCCAAGGGATCGAGTCCCGGGTCCTCCGGGCGATCACCGAGGGGGCCGAGAATCATGGCGCCATCATTCAGAAGCTCCATCTGAGCTACGGGAGCATCACCCACGCCGTATCCAGGCTTGCCACAAAGGGACTCATCACCAAGCCTCTGTACGGACGCGGCGGGTTCAAGATCACCCAGGATGGAGAGAGGGCCCTCCAAGCGCAAGCCGAACCCGAGTCTACTGAGTCTGAGGCTACGTGAAGAGTCCTTCGCAGAGTCTCCGGGCTGCCCTGTCCTTTATCTCCAGGGGGGCGTTGGCTCCCACAACCGCGTCAGCCCAGCCCCGCGCCCAGCTCGCGGCCATACATCGCTTGATGGCTTCCTCTCTCTCCTCACCGTCGACGCCGGGGTTGGCTCCGCACGACTTGAGGACATGGCCGGGAACAAAGACCCTTCCGTACTCCCCGATGATGAGCACTCTTCCCCCGCACTTCTCAACGATCACATTGTCGGCTGCCTCGTGAGCAAGCTTGCAGACGTCTTCGGTCTCCTCTGGCATGGATCTCACCTGGGTATCGTGGCCTGGCGCCCATAAAGGTTACGGTAGAAGTCGTAGGCCAGCCCGGGTCTGAGGGATTCGAGCTTGTCGAACGCCTCAGCATTCTGCTGGGGGGAAAGCTTGTAGTCGATCATCCTCCGGCACAGCTCGGTACACTTCTCCCTGAAAGGTGAGCCCAGGTGGTCACAGGTCGCGGATATGGCTCTCTGACAGTCAGGGCATGTCATCCCTGGGGTTGTGGCTGCCTTCTCCGTCATGGCGAGCAGCCCCTTGAGGCCCTGGATCATCTCCTCCAAGCCCTTCAGGTCGGCCCCGGGATCCATAAGACCCTTCTTCCAGACCACCTCTTTACGGATCCTCCGCATCTCGGCTTGGATCTCTTTGCCGGCCTCGAATTGGGCTGTCTCGATATCCTTGTCAGCCGTCACGAGCTCCTTGACGGCTTCCTGAACCCTCAAGGCTCCCTCCTTGGACAGCCTGCCCTCTGTCCTGGAGAATGACATGGCTTCCTCGGCTAGGCCGAGGGCCTTGGGGAAGTGTTTGGACCGGAGGCACTCGATGCAGTAGTCGAGCTTGGTCTGACCCGGGAAGCTGGCCTGCTGCCAATCTTCAGCCTCAGGCTCGGGCGTGGAGGTGGGCTCCGGCTTCGGCTCAGCGGTGGTTCGCCTTCCTGCCCTTGCGAATGCCTGGTCTGCCTTCGCGATGGCCTGGTCAGCAGCAGCGATCTCTTGGTCCACGCTGGTCAGCCGGTGATCCAATGCCTGGATTCCGTCGGCAAGTCCCCTGATGAGGTCCACCGGGGAGCCTTCCAGGGGGTTCGGCAGCTTCAGGCCGAGGGGCCCTTCCCCGCCGAGAATGGGCGGCAGGATCCTTCTGATCCCCTTCTTCTCGGGCATCTAGCTTCGGATATGGGATGGCCCTATTATAGGTTTTGCGGTCACTCAAGGATCCTGACGGGCTTGACGTCAGCGGGATTCCAGATTCGCCATTGCTTCTCGAAGTTATTGTAGGTGTAGCGCCCGCTCATGACCGTCCCTGGGAAGATGTTGTAGTGATGCCGGAATCTGAGCCTGGCGGACGGGATCGCCTCCACGATCCTTATCTGCTCGGGGCGCTTGTGGAGTAGCGTGGGCTTCCCTATGAAGAGGGTGAATCCCGGACCATCCATCACATAGGCATCCGAGAATACCTCCCACATGAAGTCAGGCTTGTTGAAGGGGGGATAGTCGATCCCCATCTTCTCGGCTTCTTCTCCAGGGTGGCGGTCGGCGTAGTGGGCCTTGGCGAGGTCGAACGCCTTGTCGAACGGTTCCTCGCGGCCCCCGGCCTGCTTCACCATCCACTCCCTGACCTCTGTCAGACTGGCCAACCCGTTGATGATCTTGCAGGCCATCCGCATGTTCTCCAGGTAGGTCCTGGCGTTCTCCAGAGTCGTGGTCGAGATGTAGTCACCTGTCCCCCCGAAGCCTGCAACCCCAAGCTCGGCTGCCGTCTTGAAGCCCTCCCTCATGATCGACTCCGGGTTGGGGGTGACGTGGTAGACCCGGCTGGGGATCTTCTCGATGTCCTGGGGACCCAGACCTCCCCAGTAGATCATGTGGAAGTATTCTCTCAGATCGGCTGCCGTGGACTCGTCGTAGAGCCACCTGGGGAACCAGTCCGGGAGGCGCTCCAACGCCTCTCTCTTTCGCTCCTCCTCCTGCTCGAGCTGGATCCTGGCCCGGATCTCGTCCTCCAACTGTTCAACCGAAGCGTTCCGGTTCATCTGGGAACCGGGAAAGGGCTGATCCAATAAAGATTTCCGCTGACGTGTAATAAGTATTACAAACGATCCGGGCTGGCGTCCCAAAAACCTTATCTTGCACAAACGTTAAGGTTGCGAAGCGAGATCTATCTCAGGGAGGTGTATAGATGGTTTACAAGTGCCTGAAGGATGGCCAATCCTTCGAGACTGTCGACGATATGATGAGGCATCTGGACTCGGAGCACAAGATCCCCTCTGAAAAGGCTAGGCTTGGAATCGAATACTCCTACGAGCCGACAAAGGAGCCCGAGAGGGAGCGGACCTTCCTGGGGCCCTTGAGAGGGCCTTCCCCACCGGAAATGGAACCCTATTGGATGAGGGTGAAGGATCTGGAGAAGATACCTGACCTGACCTTTCTCTCCGACTCACAGGACGTCGAGGCTGTCAAGAGCTACGTAGGAACGAAGGAGGTCCAGGAGTACGACTCCTTCTTTGTCAAGGTGGAGGAAGGGGAATACACCGAGATCTGGGGGATGGAGGGAATCGTTCCCCACCTCGAGGCGAGAGTCTACAGGGTCAAGCTCCCGGCCAAGGGAGAGAAAGCGGTCACTGTGAGGCCGGGGGAGACAACCCGAGCCGATATATACCTCAAGAGACATCCGGGGGTTCCCCCGGAACGGGCCATTGCTTTCGAGATCCGAGAATCCTTCAAGTACGCCATACAGCAGATCAGTGATCCCCTCACCAAACGGTTGGTAGTCTCCGAGTTTGTCCACTCCCTCAACCGCAAAGGGCTCGTCTCCAACGCGGATGTTGACGGTTTCATAGACTACTTTCTCCGGGGGTGATGAATTGGGCTTCAGGTGTCTGCACTGTGAAGAAACCTTTGAGAACGTCGACCAGATGATGAGGCACCTCGACCAGGTGCACAAGATTCCCAGCTACAAGGCGAAGCTGGGAACGGATTACCGCCAGCTCACCGAGCAGGAATGGCGCGAGGCTTACATGGCTAAGACGGGAGAGAAAGTGCGTGAGGTTTTCGAAGAAGAGGAACGGGCCGGGAAACCCATCGAGCATGAGCCTCCGGGAGTAGTGAGGCTGAGAAAGCTTCTGGGAATGGAACGGAAACCAGGCGATACGGGTCCCCCAGGGCAGCCTGTTGCTGGCAAGGTTGGGCTCTCCCGGAAGAAGTTCGCAAGCATGCTGGATGCAGCCATAATAGATGAATCAAAGGCAGCCACGATGTACAGGAAGATGAGGGATGTTCTCAGAGAGATTCCGGGCCTCTTCAACCGGTACGAGATAGAGGCCAAGCTTACCGAGATCTTCAGCGAGGAAGATACCCATTTCGTCGAGCTGAACAAGATACGGGAACAACTCATCAAGTTGCCCGAGTTTCAAGCGCTCCTCTAGACCAGGGGGCCATGAGCCGTATGCCCACTCTGCAGGATCTTGAGGAGGAGATCAGAGCGGGGATCCGTGCCAGGCAGAACCCCCAGATCCCGCCTTCACCGTCCCCACAGTGGCGATGGTCCGAGCCCCCAATGCCCCTTGGCGTGATCGAGGACAAGGACCTCCTGTGGCAGCGGGACATCCTGATCGACATTTGGAAGAGGCTGAACCAGGCCCTCGTATTGATGGATTCCGGCCTGATCGACGAGAAGCGGCAGGTAGTCATCATCCGGGAGAAGGACTGGCAGCGCCTCCCCTGGTTGATAAACCCCCGAGAGAACATCACTACAGAGTACCACCTGCAGAAACTCGGGAGACAGGATATCGTGGACAAGCTCAGATTCGCCGGTGAAAGGTTGAAACGGGCCACCGTGGAGTCAAGGGTACTTCTACCAGGGATCCCTCCCCCTCCCACCAGCCCGGAGGAGCTCCTCCTCGGACCTCCCCGTATGAGGATCCTTGAGTTCCCCCTCATGATCCGAAGGATCGTGGACGAGTCCAGAAGCATGGTCCACAGCGGTATTCGGATCCTGGATATTGAACTGTCCAAGAGGACCTTCACATTGTCCTCCAGGGACGAGATCCTGGGCATCGTGGATATGGAGCCTCTTCCCCCCGACTACGCTGATGTAAGGGAGTTCGGGAGGAATCTGCAGTACGCGATACAGGCCACCGGGTACGATCCCTGCTACACGGCCCAAGGCCAGAAAGCGATCCACCTGGATCTGGGGGATCGTACCATGGGACCGGCCAAGAAGTGGGCCGAGTTCTTGGGAAGGAAGGGCTGCCAGGTCACATCATTCCACGGCCATCACCCCATCTATCATGTTCACGCCATCTGCCTCTACCCCGAGAACAAGGATGAGAGAGACAGGTTCCTCCAGGACCTCATGCTCGATATCTACGAGACCTTCGGCCCTCCCGGACCAAGCTGGTTCTACTTCGAGGGGGAGGAGCCAAGAACATGACCCAGAGTGAGATACCTTAAAGAGGCCATCGCGCCATCCAGGGAGCGATGAGTCTTGAAAAAGTCAAGAACATCGTCACCGACCAGAAGAGAACCATAGCAGCACTCGCATGCATCGCGGCAGCTCTGACAGCGACCTTCCTCTTCCTCCAGCAAGGACCCGGAGCATTCGGACAGGTGACACCCGGCGCAGGGGTTGTCATCAACATAACCGTCTACATCCTCAACGCACCGCCTGAGATCGTCTGGGTAGAGTGGCCCCAGGAGATACCCTTCAACACCAATGTAACCGTCAACTTCCGCATCCGAGACAACAACACCCTCTGGGACGTCGACGCATCCATACCTGGATGGGAGAAACCGCCCCCCTTCGGGTGGGTAGGCTTCCAGTACAGATTCCCTAACACGGATTGGGTTAACTGTACGGTCACAGGGCCCTTCGATGTCCTCTGGGTGCCAAACCCCGAAGGCGATATGCCGTGGGAGGGAACCTACAAGGGAACCTTCAAACTCCCCCTCGTCCCGGAGTCAGCTGCACACCTTAGAGCGATAGTGATAGACGACAACGGGACCATGGCCATGTCGGAGAGGATTGTGACCACCTACCAGTTCCTCTCCATGAAGCTGCTCGAGGGAGGAACCCAATCATTCGTCCTCCCGCCCGGGGAGATGGAGAACTTCACGGTGAAGCTGAACGTCAAGGCCAACTTTGCAACCGAACTTCTGGCCTTCTACCCAGGGGGCATGGAGATCTCTATCAACGGGACCAAGGTAGGGATAATCCCCCTGAACATAGCCAACATAGTGGCAGCCGACCAGACGTTCACATTCATCGTCAACGTGAAGGCTCCCGTCCCGTACCCTGTGAACCTCACCGTGCACAGCGTCTATCTGATCGGCAAGATGTAACGAGACTGGACACAGGACAAAGGAAGCGGGTTTCGTGACCGGGCAGGGAGAGGGGCCGGCACAGGGGAAGGAAGGGGCATCCGAGGTCCCGATCCTGGACGACGTGGAGGAAAGGATCGTTGCCGTGCTCAAGGAGGATCCCAGGATGAGCCCGAGCCAGATTGCCGAGCGCCTGCAGATGCCGGTGTCCACCGTGTACTACCGGGTCACGAAGCTGCGCGAGGGCGGCTTGCTCAGGGTGCTGATGAGCCCGATCGAGCGCATGGCGATCGACAACGACCAGAGGCTATCCAGGGTGGACGCCGACCTAGGCGACCAGTGGAGGATGACGGCCACGCTTCAGCGCAGGGTGACGGCACTGGAGAACGAGGTGAGGAAACTGAACAACTGGATGCACGACAGAATAAAAGAGGAAGGCCCAAAACGGGGCCAGTCTTGACGCGATACCCCAGCTATCTAAAGACCTTCAGGGTGACTCCTCGTAGGATGGTTGAACCACCACTGCCCCTTCTCCAACTCGTCTCCGCTAGGATCAGACGCGATGATTCCGAGATAACCCGTCCTGATGGCTATCCTGCCTGTCATTTGCCCTTCACTTTCTCTATGTTCGCTCTTGGAATGCTCATGACCTTGGCAGGGTTGAGGACTCCCGAGATCTTGCCGGACCATCCTGCCGTGATGAAGCCCTTGTAAAGGTCTAGGGTGTAGTAAGAAGTGATCACTGCTAGGAGCATATCGTTGTTCGCACCCTCTGGGCAGAGTCCTGGATAGGATCCGGGGTCGACCAACACTGTGTCCGGGGCCCTACCCTCTATGGATCCCTCAATCTTAGGCCCAAAGTTCTCCCTTGCATAGTACAAGGTTGAGTTGGGGGCCGAGATCTCAGCGTCAAACCCCATGTGAGCCCCTGTGGGGCAGAACTCGAAATAGAGGGGGGTTGGGGTCGACCAGGTGTCACCCCCATCCTCCGTCAGCCTTTCATACGCGTACCCGTTGTTCTCCCGGAAGACCACGACCATAGCAATGTCACTATTGTACAGGATCGGGAGGGTTCCAGTATCAGAGGGGTTGGTCGCGGTATCGGCCCAGGTTTCACCCTGGTCGGCAGATTTCCTCCCTATCAGACCTACCCCCGAATACTTCCCGTAAAGGACCAGCACATTCTCCTCGGATATCGTTACAGCCAAGTCACAGAAATCCAGGGGATCGGAGACCACCACCACCGGGTTTCCCCAGGTTGCCCCATTGTCATCAGACGGTAGGGCAACAATGGCATCCGTCCTGTCAGCAGTGCCAGAGTCATCTGGGGCATCCGCATCCAGGATAACGTACTCGCTGGTGTTGTCTGGCTGCGCGTCCCAGTTGCTAGAAACCGTGAGGGTGTCCCCACTGTTCCCGGAGATGGTTCTTGCCTGGCCTGCCCCTGTCCCTGCGTAGATCAATACGATCTCGCCAACCCACTGGTCAGTCATCCACATCTTATCGGTGTCGGTGAGGGTGTTGGTTCCACCCGATTCTGCAGTACCGGAATCCAGGACACCAAAATAGTCAGAGTACCAGAGCTTGTACTCCGAGGTGCTGTCCGGCCTCACACCCGAGTAACCCGCACAGCTCCACCAACCATCCGCCAGGTACGTTTTGTCGAAGTAGACCCTGGTCGAACTGTTCCCTTTGAGCTTGCCGCCCTGGTTGGCCCCGGTGCCACCGGTGATGACGATGAAGTCCTCTGCCCACTGATCAGACGACCAGGCCTTGTCGTCGTCCCAGAGTCCATAGTCTCCGTAGTCGTAGAGAACGATGATGAGCCGGTAGGGGTGGGTGACGGGGCCAGCCGGCCTAGTGATGTCGAAGTTGCAGTAGCCACCGTACCAGAATACCACCCTGCTACCCCAGGTCTGCCCATCGTCTGCGGATTCCCGAAGACAGACAAGCCCCCAATCCGTATAGGCCTCAAACAGGACTATGTAGTGGCCATCGTTGGCCACCGTCATCCTGGAGAGAACCCCGTTCACATCGGTGTCCACAGTGGATAGCTTGTCCCAGACCACCGGCTACTCCCCCTCCAGCTCACGTCAACTCAACAAGCTCGTAGGATGGGTTGAACAGGATCACCGTGGCTGTGATGGCGATCCCGAGTACCTGTACCTGGTCCCCTGACCCGGTTGGAGCCGTCTGGGTCGGTGGGCCGGGGGCGGTGGAGACGTACAGGATCCCACCCGTGGTGTAGCTCCAGGAATCATCCCTGAAGAAACCGAAGAGCAGGATCTTGCACTCCTGGTTGGCTGTCTTGGCCTCGGTTGCGAGGCCGGCTCCAGGCATGGTGGTTGCTGCGTCTGCGTCGGCCTTCCACCACTTCCCATCGCTCTTCATGTAGAGGACATCACCCAGCGAGACGGCCTCGCCTACGGTGTCCTCTATGCAGATCCCGCTCCCCGTATGGTCGGACGTGAAGTCTTCAGGGATCCTTATCTTGGTGCCGTCCAGGATGACGGTTCTCATCGGATCCTCTTCAGCTCCATCTTGTAGACGTGGCCTTCAGGCGTGACGAAGACCAATCCATGTTTCTCGTGCTCGGTGAGTCTCCAGCCGTTGGCGAACCCGATATCCCCGACGTTTATGACCGCCGGGTTAAGGGTGTCTCCTGCGTGGTCGTGTGCCTTGGGTGTGTGATCCCGGACGTTTGCGAGGGTTTGCCCTTCTAGTAGGGTGGAGTCGGCTGCCCTCAGATTTGCATCTGCTGGAATGGCGTCTCCCTGGGTCGTCACTGCTCCAAGACCCGTGATCCTCTGGCTGTTCATGGCCAGGGGGAGGGTTGGGGTCTTGAGCTGTCCGACCTCCACGTTGGCCTTCACGGTGTCCTGCGCCTCGGTATCCGTGTACCTGGCGTGGTGGGCAGCCGGGATGGCGGTGTGGTCCGCGATCTTGGTATCTACCTCTGCGCCCGTGATGTCGCCGACGCTCTTGACCTGTGTTCCGTCGTGGAATCGGACCTTGTGGGTCGTCCCACCAAGATACCACACATCCCCTTCGGCGGGGGTTACGATGTCGGTTGACTGGACCGGTAGCTTGACCTTGTTGGCGTCAATCACTACTGTTCCCATTTTCCTTTCTCACCTCCTCCATGCTGATTCTCCATAGCTTCCCTTCGGGAGTTTTCTCGAGATAGAGGCCGTCAGGCTTCTCGAACAGCCTCCAGCCAAACTTAAAGTTGATCCCTCCGATGAAGACCTCGCTCGGCCTCAGGATGTCTCCTGAATGGTCGTGAGGACCACCGGGGCCCCCTCCGATCACCTGGATCTTCTTCTTGAGGAAGGCCTTGGCCTGTTTCTCTGGCTTGTTCACCCACCACTGCCCCTCTGCAAGACCTGACTCCTCCGGGTCGAAATCGAAGAGGCCCAAGAACCCTCCTCTCAATGGTATGTGAGCATGCTGATCGTCGTCACCCAACTATGGTCCCACCGCTATCGCCTCAACCGTGAGGGTTGTGCCAGCCCCAACCCCTACCATGGTGAAGCCCACCACGTTCCCAGAGATCTTCTCGTTCACAGGGGTCCCCGGGTCGCATGTGGGGTCTGTGTGGCGGGAGATGGTTAGGACCTTGGCTATCTCTTGGAGGTCCGGGATCCTTATGGTGAGTGCGTAGTTACCTGCGCTAGGGACAATGATGGTGGTCGAGCCACAGGCGATCACCCTGCCGTCGACCAGGAGGGAGACGAAGTACCCTGCCACAAAAGGACTATTGCGATTTCCGCATTTATATCAGTTTCTCTAGTCTAATCCCCTGCCCAATCGTGGTAAGGCCACCCTGCTAGGGTGGCAAGCGCGCCGTAGACGTCCACAGTTATCCCACAGATTCCGTTGTAGATAGGGAAGGAACTCTTGACAGTTGACGACACCCCTTCGTAGATGATGATGAAGTGGTTGCCAGCCATATCGAACTCCTGGGTGATGATGTTGGTGCCGTCAAAACAGATCCCGGAAAGGTTGGCTTTTGTGGTGTTCCAGGAGTCCAGGACGGCGGCGGTGATCTTGTCGTGGACATAGATCTTGTGGGCCCCCGCCCCTGTACCGAATCTGGCGGAGATGAGGTTCCCCGTTTTCCAGTCGTAGGCGAGGCACTCTACCCATCCGGACGGGTTGTTGAAACTACTGTCCACGATTGCGGAGACCCCATGGTGGATGTAGGTCTTGGTGAACCAATCCTCTCCGCTGACCAGGTTCCCATCGCAGTAGGCTGCACCTATCGGCTGGTTGCCCGTTGGTGAGAGGAAGGAGTCTATGATGGCAGCGGTTATCTTGTCGTGGACGAATATGAGGCCGTCCACCCAATCCAAGCTTATCAGGTTCTCTCCGTCGAACGTGGCCTCTGTGGGAACGGGAACGCTACCAGGAGCGTTGAACTCCCTGTCAACCGTCGCCGTGATCCCGCTATGGACCTTGATTTTGCCGCCTACCTGGTCGATGCTTACAAGGTTAGCCATGGGGGGTCCAGCTCACTCGCTGTACTCTATCTCGAGTATCCAGTGGCCATTGAACATGAGCATCCCAGCTCCCCCTGTGCTGGTGATGCCGGCCAGCCTGAACCCGTAGGTTCCGTTAGCATTCGTGGCCTTGACCTTTCCCCCTGGAGGACCCACATTCGCGACCAGCTTTATGGCAACCACGCCGTTGGCAGGGATCTCGTATGGACACCTCGTTATCTGTGTAGGTCCCCAGAAGTCTCCAGGAACCTTGTGGATCTGGATGAACCCGGACTCGAAGTGGTTGGCTGCACCGCTGATGTCAACCAAGCATCCTTCCAGGAAGAGCCAGGCGTGCTGGACGGTGGCCCCTTCGGGAAGGTCGACGTCTGGACAGTAGATAGGCCCCCAATCCCCCTCGCCAACATCCTGGCTGTTCATCTCGGAGGTGTAGTATCTAACCGTCCTCCTTGCCCCCTTGACGCGGCCATCCTCCTTCGTCGTCACCCGACTCTCTCCAAAATGATAGAGAGGTATGCCTTCTCGCCTGCAGCCATCCCCGTTATGGCAACCTCTATCTGGTCCATGCCTTCCTCGTCCTGACCGAGCAGAGTTTCCTCATCTGGCCAGAAGGAGTAGTGCTGGCCTCCCGTCATCGTGTAGTTCTCCATCTCGGTGTCGTAGTCCGTCCTCCCTCCCGACTTCTTGTAAGTGACCACGATGGTCGCGGTTGATGCCGCTGAGAAGTGGATCAGGACAAGGAGCAGCTTGAAGGGACTCGGCTCACTGGTGCGCTTGGTCAGAGCATCGGGACCCGTTCCATCCTCGGTGACAGTTCGAAGCCTGCGTGTGAGGGAGATCTCCGATGGCAAGCCAACGCCACCTGGAGCCCCTGGGACACCTGGAGCCCCTGGAGCCCCTGGGACACCTGGAGCCCCTGGAGCACCTGGGACACCTGGAGCCCCTGGAGCACCTGGGACACCTGGGAGGCCGGGAAGGCCTGGGAGACCTGCAGCCCCGGGGACACCAGGGATAGGTGAGGGGGCGACGTAGTGGACTCCCTCTTTCGGGGAGACGATGTGGTACTTCTCCTCCAGGTAGGTGAAGAGCTGCTCCTTTGAGTAGAAGGTCGCACCGTCCTTCGTGGAGACATAGATCTCGACCGGGCTGACCTCGACGGGCGGAATCCCCGGGAGCTGGACCCGTTGCTGGGCGGCCAGGAGACCGATTATCTTCTCCAGCTTCTCATCGACCTTGGTGAAGAGGTCCCTGAGCGGGGGAAGCCACTCATTCAGGGCGTTGAAAAGCCTCCTGTAGTACGGCTCCTCCGGCGTCCCCTCTTCGTCACCCATGTTTACCGGTTCTCCTGCTCTCCTCAAAGAAATTGTTTTCTATCGGAGGAGGTACACATTCCCGTCTATCTCCAGGTGCCTGGCCCCGCACTCCTCGCAGACAAGGATGCTGATCCTCCCACCCGATACCGGTGTGCTCTTCTCATCCAGCCCCAGACCCTTCACCCTGCCTAAGAGTGCCTTGTCACAGCACATCGACTGGTGAGCTGTCATCTCCAATTCATCCCGTCTATACCTCGGCATCAGTTCTTCCCCGCTACATCCGGGAATTCTAGGGCTTGGGCCTCATAGAGCTTTGCATACCCTGTGGCAGCCGCACTGACGTAGAACCGTATCCTGACGAATCGAGCCCTGATGAACTCCACGATGGGCATCCTTATCTGCTCCGACGTCGTTGCCACATTGATGGTGTAGTACCCCGATACACTGTACCAGGTCACGCCGTCGTTGCTCCACCTGTTTGCAGTGTACATGGTGCCGGCTGTGCTCCACAGGCCCACCTTGTAGAAGAAAAGTACGCTTCGGGGAGCTCCCAGATCGAAATCTATGGTGCCGACCTCCCCGGCCGCCCCGAGAACCTTTGATCCTGTTGTTGTGCTGGTCGACCAATCGTCATCGGTGGCGTTGCCCAGCTGGGCCGGGCTTGTACCCCACCCGGTGAGGGTTGGGGTGATTCCTTTGAGCCGGTTTATCACTCCGGGCATTACGGGTTCGCCCCTGCCACCTGTGGGAACTCCAGGGCCATGGCCTCGTAGATCTTGGCGTACCCCGTCCCGTTGCTTCCATAGTACCAGAACCGGAAACGGACGTGCCTCGCCCTGACGTGCTGTACATGCGACATGTGGACCTGCTCAGTTGTGAGGGTCTCCACAACGATGTTGTAAAAGCTGGCCGAGAACCATCCGTCCACATCGGGGTTGTTGCTCCAGGAGATGTCTAGCTCGTGGTTCTGTCCGCTGATGCTTCCCCAGAGCCCAACTTTGATGAATATCTGGACGGTGCGGACGGCTCCCATGTCGAAGTCCATGAACCCCACAAAACCGCCTCCGGCACCAACTTTGGTCTGCCCGGTTCCGGTGACACTTGACCAATCCTCATCGGTCACATTTTCAGGACTACTAGGAGGGGTATCCCACCCGGAGAACTCCGGCTGGACTCCCTTGAACCTGTTCTTGACCTGGAAGAGGGTGATGGTGGTCAGCTTGTCGATGAGGGTGGCGGGTTTCTGCATCACTCTTCCCGGATTCCAGACCCCCCCTATCCTGTCTGTTGCAATCGACATGGACCTCACGTCAACTCAACAAGCTCGTAGCACGGGCTGAACCAGATCACGGTCGGACCCACCGCGAACCCGAGTACCTGTACCTGGTCCCCTGACCCGGTTGGAGCCGTCTGGGTCGGTGGGCCGGGGGCGGTGGAGACGTACAGGATCCCACCCGTGGTGTAGCTCCAGGAATCATCCCTGAAGAAACCGATCTTCAGGATCCTGCAGGACAAGCCGGCTGCCCTGGGCTGCATGGCGATCCCTGCGCCGGGCATGCTGCTCGAGGAATCCGCATCTGCCCTCCACCATTTCCCATCGGCCTGCCTCAGATAAAGTACGTCTCCCTGCCCTACGTTCTCCCCCACCTCGTCCTCGATGATGACCCCGGACCCCTCGTGGTTCCTGGGGAGATCCCGGCCAAAGATGTGGTAACGATCCAGCAAGATGGGGGGGCTGGTGTGGAGGATCCCGGTCAAGCCTATACCTCCAGGCCAAGGATCTGGACGTCCATTCCCGCCAGGGTCGTTCCGGTTACATGGTAGTCAACATCGTTGTCCCCGCAGGGGATGGGTGTCGGGAGCGTCACCACAGCCGTATCCGGGGAACGAACCGAGATCCTGGGATAGACCTCTACCCCCCCGATCTCCAGGCCGAGGTATCCGTCCTCCCCGGTCCTGTTCGTCACCGTTATGGTGTAGACGAAGGTCGACTTCCCCGCTGTCCTGGCCGGGTTTGTCCCTGTTCCCCAGAGTGTGTGTGCATTGCCATCGGGCGATGTGGCCACCGGGGATCTGAAGGCGTTGAGAACCTCGTACCTCCGGGGATTGGTGTTGGCCCCCGTGTCCTGGGTAGAGATGGGCTCCGACTCGGCTATGGCCTCTTTCGCCTTGGCCTTCACCTTTTCGTAGTCTACTCCACCCAACAGATCGGTTGACACGTATAATTCTCCTTACACGTCACGGCTTAGATGTGTGCCCACGGCAAGACGTAACCCCGGATTCCATGCTCGCTCTGCCTATCCGTGTTCATCAGGACTATCTCGAACTTCCTCTTGGAAGCTGGGAAGGCGAGGACCTCCAAGCTGTAGATGTCGTTCGCCGTGTCATACCTCGAGACACGGATCCACCTGTTCGGCTGGACGAGTCCTGCCGGCGAGAGCAGCCGAGAGCATGTGAAGATCTCCTTGGAGTTGTACTCGTCCAAGACGACCTGGATTCCGCAGGAGGGATGGTTGAAGGATGCGTATCCTGGAAGCATCACGGCGGGGGATCCCTCCCACCGCGCCACCGGTTCCCTCTCGTTCTTTCCAAGGGTCTTGATTCCGGTCGAAGTGTGCTCGGGAAAGTCAAAGTTAGGCTCCTTGCCCTGGGCTATCCACTGGGCCAGAATCAGGTCCCACATGCCGATGCCTACCAGGATCCTAATGGGTCTGGTTGTCCCACCACTCGGTGGTGACTGACAGGGAGTGGCCGTCGGTCCTCGCGTAGAGCCTGGTTCCACCCTCGCACCTGACGAACTCCTGCTCGATATCGTAGCTCTGGGGCAGAGCCCTGAAGTCAGCAGCAGCCACAGGGATCGGCCCCACAACCACCTGGTAGGTTGCATCCTCCAAGAGCTTCTCGACCGTGAGATCCTGGGTCTGGAGCCTATTACCGCAGACGAAGATGGCCACGACGTAGCGGATCTTTGCCTCCGGCACATCCGCATCCGTCCCGCCCGCCCGGATGAAGAGCGGGGTTCTGGTCTGTGTGACCCATCTCTGGTTGTGCCTGAGCCTGTCCCGGATCTCCTGCTTGGTAATCTTCTTCATCTCATCACCCCAGGGCAGCAGCCTCCTCCAAAGTCATCAGCTCCACCCTCCGAGCCTTTGGCTCCCCGAGCCAGGCATTCATGACTTCCACGGGTGGTGCAAGGGGTTGATCCCCGAAGCCCACCGTGAAGAACTTGGGCCTCCCGGGACGGGTCGCTATCTCCCGGATGGTGGCGGCATGGTCGTCCGGTGTCAGGACTTGGAACTCGTACTTACAGAACAGGATGTGGATGATTGGCTGGATCCTTTCCTCATCGTCGGTGTTGTAGTATTCCGCCCCTATCTTCAGGCGGGGGGGGACGACGAACTCCCTGTAGTTTGTGGGCTCCTCGTAAGGGGACCTCAAGGAGTCGATGTACCCGAAGTGGTCGTTCTGCGCCGGGTTCACGGCCTCGATGTTGGGCCACTGCCCCGGCCTCTCTCCCTGGCCAAGGGGGAACCTGGGATACATCCTGATCGGCTCGGGCTCCAACCCGAAGGAACCATGCAGGAACCAGGGCCAACCCGCCGGGGAAACCGCCGTGTCCAGATAGATGATATCGTTCTTGGTGTTCCGGGGATCCCTGAACCAGAGCTCACCCTGGTGGGTGCTGGGCTCGATGTCCACCGCGTTTCCATTGGCATCTATCAGCTTCCACGGCTTGTAGTCCAGGATCATTGCGTTGATGACCCTGCCGAACAGGAAGACATCCGGCTTGTTTGCGCCCCCTCTCCACCGCATAGCGAAGACAAAGTTGTCCTCCAGGAACTTATCCCAGATAGGCTTTATCCCTGTCGCTTCACCCAAAAAGAGCACCTCTTTGTTATTGGCCTGTCGGTGGGTAGGCTCAGAATTTAAGGGTTACGGCAGCAACCTTTTTATTCCACGGTAATGCCTGTGGAAAGCCGTGTCGAAGCTGCAGCTCCGAACCCGGAAGAGGGACGGAAAGACCTACCGCGAGTACAGCATCACCCTCCCCGAGGAATACATCCGGGCCTTGGCATGGCAGAAAGGGGATACAATTCTGGTCGAGCTGGTCAGGGGAACCAAACTCTCTTCCGGGATCTTCGACCCCGCCAGCTCCAAGATCACCTTGACCAAGCTGGAGGAGGGATGAGGACTTGAAGATTCTGGTCGGATTCGAGACGGGCACAGGCTCCCCCATCTCCATGGATCTCCACCACCTAGCGATCTTCGGCATGACCCAGCTGAGCGGGAAGACCACCGCACTGGAGGCCTTCATCTCACGTAGCGGACTGATGGCCATCGCGTTCCGGACAAAGAGGGGAGAGACCGGCTTCACACAGTTCAGCCAGATCCCGGCCTACTACAGGCCCAGAGCAGATTGGGTCTACCTGGAGTCCCTGATCGACGCAGCCCTTCATGAACGGGTCAAGTTCGAGCCCGGAATGCGGGGGGCAATCATGCGCGTCACCAGGGGATCCAAAGACCTCGAGGACGTCCAGCAGCGCTGCGAGGAACAAGCCTCAACCACCAGGGGGGCCTTCATGCGGGACGTCTACGAGAAATTGGGGGCCTACCTCAAACTGATCGTCCCCGAGATACAGCGGCACACCTTCTCCGACAGGATCGAACTCTCCAAGGGGGTGAACGTTATGGACCTCACCGCCATGAGGCGGGAGACCCAAAGCCTGGTCATAGCGTCATCCATGGAGTACGTCATGGAGAAGATGAAGGACGTTGTGGTGGTCGTCCCCGAAGCCTGGGAGCACATACCCCAGGGAAGGAGAACCCCGGTCAGCCTCTCCGCCGAGGCATTCATCAGAAAGGGCGCAGGGATCGGGAACTATCTTTGGATCGACAGCCAGGACATAGGCGGGGTCGACAAGACGGTTCTGCGCCAGGTCGACAACTGGCTCTTGGGCAGGATGCGGGAGGCCCACGAGGTCGAACGAGTCATCAAACAGCTGCTCGGCCTGAAGCTCAAACCGCAAGAGATCCAGACATTGGGTCTGGGCCACTTTTTCGCTGCGATCGGGAACAAGGTTTACAGGATCTACGCCCTCCCGGCCACAGTCCCGGAGGAGGCAGGGAGAAGGGTAGCCCTCGGCGAGATCTCACCCGAGGATATCCGGGACCGCTACATCACCCCCCAGGCGAAGCGATTGGAGGGAGACGACTTGGTTTGGAAGGAACGATACGACAAAGAGGTTCCCCGTCTCAAGGAGGAGATCACCCGGCTTGAAGGGGAGCTGGAAAAGGCAACGGCCCAGGTCGGCCAGCTGACCAAGAAGGCTTCGCACGAGGTTGGAGAGCTCCAAACTCGCCTGAAGAAGTACGAGGACCTCAAGAGAGCCCTGGCAGGACTCTTGCCACAGGTTATGCCAGCACCCGCAGGGGAGGAATCTCTATCCGTGGCTCTCACCCCCGCCGCCACCAACATCGTGCTCAAACCTGCCCAGGTAGAGAGCATCCAGCTTAGCGCGGTTCAAGGCATGCCGGGAAAGGTCCTCCAGGTAGTTGTGGAGGATGGCCTTGCAGAGGACGGGAAACAGTTCATCTTCTCCAGGATCCGGGACGGACTGAGCGAGAGAGGATGGGATCCTGGAACGGGGAACATCAACATTGCCATAGCGGAACTCATCAAGAGAGGCATCTTCCTGAAAGAGGAGAAAGGGAGATACCGGATCCCTGGGAAGCTCAAGATACTGAGGGAGTAGGATGGCGACCCTGGTAACTGGTGCCTCCGGCTTCATCGGCAGCCATCTCTGCCTCCACCTCCCAGACCTGGGCGATGGGGATATCGTGGGCATCGTCAGAGACCTGATACCATCCAAGTGGCTGGACGCATGCCTGGGCCATGTCACAAAGGTGTTCGGAGATCTCACGAACCCAAGCCTGATAAGGCGCGTTATCATCGAGTACGGAGTGGACCGGATCTTCCACCTCGCCGCCCAGCCCGTTGTCAAGAATGCGCTGAGGGATCCTGCAGCGACCTACGAGAACAACATCATCTCCACCGTCAACGTACTCGAGGCAGCCAGGATCCTGGAGATCCCCAGGACCTTGGTCATGTCCACGGATAAGATCTATGGAGCCAGGATGAGGGCGAAGGAGTCCTCTCCCTACTTGCCGGGCGATCCGTACTCCACGAGCAAGATCTGCTGCGACGCCATAGCCCGCAGCTACATCGAAACCTACACCCTCTCCGTCGTGATTCCCAGATCATGCAACGCCTACGGCTACGACAAGGCGAGCAGAATCGTTCCAAACACGGTCAGGTCGTGTCTAAGGAATGAGCCACCGGTGATCTTCAAAGGGGAGGACACCAAGAGGCAGTACATCTACATCGAGGACCTCGTAGAGACCCTCGCCTTCCTCCTTGGTAGAGACGATCCCCATGTCATGCTCCCTCTGGGTCCTGTAAACGTGGCTGGACGCGACCTTCTATCCCAAGAGGAGGTCGTGATGAGGATCCTGAAGTTCTTCCCTGGCCTGGAGCCAAGATACCTGGAGAGGGAAAGACCCCCTGAGATCGAGGAGCAATCAATGGTTCCCCAACCATTCCTAGAGCGGTTTCTGAAGCATAGCTTTGACCGAGGCGTGGAGAAAACTATCAGGGGGTTCAAGGACTTTGGATATTAGAGTGGCAGCCATCGTTCTGACCCTCAACGAGGAAGCCCGGCTTCCCATAACCCTTCCCTGGATCGCAAAATACGCCGACCTGACCTATGTCCTGGACGGTGGCTCCACAGACGGGACACTAGAGATAGCGGAGAAGCACGTCGACAGGGTGATGATCCGCCCGGCAACAGGCGATATCGGGGGAGATAGGAACTTCGCGGCAAGCCAGATCCCGGCTGACTACAACTGGATCCTCATGGCCGATGCGGATGAGAAGTTCGATCAGACCTTCCTCGAGGTGATGAAGAGGGTCCCCCTCCAGAAGACCGTACTCGAGGGAGGGCCCCTCGCACCCTGCGACGTCGACGCCTTCAAGCTTCCCCGCATCAACCTCCCGGACGCACGCAATTTTCCCGACTACCAGGTAAGGTTCTACAAAAACACCCCCGAGATCCGGTGGGTAGGGAAGATCCACGAAACCCTTTACAGGGGGGGCACAAGGGTTGATAGAGTGTCATGCCTCCCCCTGGACCTGTACCCGATCATACACCTGAAGAGAAGGCAGGACGTCGAGAGAGCGTGGTGGTAGAATGATAGTCTACTGTCAGGCAACGTACCTGGAGCGAAAGGACCAGACACTCGAGGGCCTCAGACGGATTTGGCCCTATGTGGATCGATGCGTAATCGTGGCCCCCGAGAACCCCGAGGAGTGGCCCGAACTCGTCGGGGGCGGCCCCCATCCAAAACCCCCCAAGGTGGAGTACCACCAAGAGGAATGGACAGATGACTTCCCCGCCTACCGAAACAAGTACCTCTCGCATGTCAAGGAGGGAGATTGGGTGATCGTAGCCGATCCGGATGAGTGGTTCTCCGAATCCTTCTGCCAAAACCTCCGCACCCTCCTGGAGAAAGTGGAGAAAGAGAAGATCGGCCTCATCCTCATCAACAGCCACGATTTCACCGACCAGCCGGACGGGTCCGTATCCGAAACAAAGTCCACCTTCTACAAGAACCTCATATTCAGGTACACAAAGACCGTCCACTACCAGGGAGTGGGCGAGGCCAAGAACGTCCACGAAACCCTGATCCTTCCCCCTGGGACCCGTTCAGGCCAACTGGATGATGTCTACTTCTACGAACACCACAAGAAGTGGTGGGAGGTCTGGGAGCGGGCTGCCAGAAACGTCTGGATCGGCGGGGGAGGAAACAACGTGGGGGAGAAGAACCCGTCCTGGAAGCCGCTGCGCCAGATCTCCGAGGATGTCTACGATCGAACGGAAGAGATCCACACCTCGCTGAAGACCTGGCCCCAGGCCAGAGCCTACTTCCGCAAAGGCAGGATCGACACCAAGTTGAAGGAGTGGCTCTGGGAGAACAGGTTCGAAGGGTTTGACTGGCAGCACGAGATGATGGAGATGGGGCGGTGGTACTTCGAGTACCTCCACCCAGAGGAAGCCAAGTTTTCTGACGGAAGAATCTGGAAACCTGTCACCGAGGTTGCACCCGGATCTCCCCCCGAGGTAGCCAGCTTCGTGGAGCAGACCTACCTCAAGGTCATGGGCAGGCATGCCGATGACGCCGGCAAGAAGCATTACACGAGCATGATCCTCAAAGGGGAGATATCCAGGGACGCTCTCCCCGGGATCCTCAAACAGAGCCCCGAGTACCGGGAGAAACACCCCGAGGAGACCGAAAGGGTCAAGATGAACGTTCCCGTCGATGTGGATCTCAGGCTGACAGCCCAGATCATTTGGGAGGCAATCACTCGGAGCGAGACCTACGCCCGGAAGATCAGGCCGATCCTCGAGCTTGGCCGGAAGTGGAGCGCCCTCCTACAGATTCCCTTGAAAGCAGAGACAGGAGGAAAGGGCCTGGACTCAACCCCAAAAGAGCAGTTCGAACACTATGTCCAGATCTTCGCAGAGCACTGCCCACCCGAGAACTACCCCAGGGTTCTCGACATTGGGGCTGGCTGGGGGGCCGAGACAGCAGCCCTCCGGGAGAAGGGATACTCCCCGATAGGGATAACCTTCGGCCAGGAGAACATCAGACAGGCCAAGGAAAAGTTCTCGGTCGATCTCCTGGAGATGGATATGCACGTGCTCCAGTTCCCGGACGGATTCTTCGACGCAGCCTTCAGCATACAGACCTTCGAGCACACCTTCGCTCCATGGCTGCACATACTGGAGCTCCGCAGGGTACTCAGGGATGGGGGAAGGGTCTTCCTAGACCTCCCCGACCCAGACGACCAAGCCATGCTTGAAACGATATGGCACACATCCGTGCTCTACCCCAACCAGGTCAAGGCCCTCTTCGCAAAGGCTGGATTCAAACAGGTGGGCGACCTGTCCCAGAAGCACAGACTCCAATTCTTCTTCGAGAAGATCCCTGACGACGGCTGGGAGATGTGGGGATACGTCCGCTTCATAATGGAGAGGCTCTAGGTGAAGCTGGATCCCGCCCTCTTCAGAGACCAGATAGAGAGATACAAAGACATCGAACTTGAACTCATGCTCAGACACCTGGAGTTCGAGCCTGGCCAGAGGAGCTTGGAGATCGGATGCACAGATACCCCCCTATCCCATGTACTTCAGGATCGAGGTGTAGAGGCGTGGGGGGTTGACCTCAGCGACTACGGCTTCCCTCTCCAACACTTCTTGAAGGGAGACTTCCTAGTGGTGGATCTTCCCCAGGACTACTTCGACATAGCCATAGACGTATCAGCACTCCACCACTTCGGCATAGGCTACATAGACAGGGGAGGACCATCAGATCTCGACGCGGACATCAAGGCAGCCGACAAGATCTTCAGGGCCCTCCGGCAGGGCGGTGCCTGGTACATAGTGACCGATAGATACGGACCCAAGTACCAGGTCGGTGATTGGTTCAGGGTCTACGATGTGGAGTCCTTCAAGGCCAGGGTAGCGGCACACTTCACCCTTGTGGAGATGATCTTCTACAACATGGCCGAGGAGCCCGTGGGAGAGGACCGAGGGGAAATCCTCTACGCCAAGCTGGTGAGAGAAAGATGAGGTGGGTGGGCATAACCAGCATCGGGACGTACTGGAGTCCCTGGTTCCCCTACAGCCTAGCCTCCTTCTACTTCTGCGACGAGATCGTGGTCGTGAATGGGGGATACAACCTGGAGAAGCCAAGCCTGGACCAGTACAATGTCCCGATCGAGGAGGCATCCAGAACCATCCGGGAACTCGACATCGCGGGCAAGATCCACGAGATCCGGGGTTGGACCATTGACTCGGTGAAGAAGAAGGCTACGCTGGCTCGACAGAGCGACAAGCTGGAGGGGGACTGGTACGACGTCAGGGGCCTTGTTGGAACCCTCGCCAATGAGACGGCAATCGACCTGGGAGCCGAGATGATTCTGAAGTGGGACAGCGACCAGGTAGGGTACAGGGACGCGATCCAGGTAACGCTTTACCAGAGGGGGTTGGTCCTCTACCAGTACGAGTTCGAAGGAGATCTAGGCCACCTTGCAGATCCAGGCCCCGACGATCCGTACAACGACTCGGTTTTCAGCTACCGCGCTGGCACGGGCCAATGGTACTATGGAGGGATGGGTCCCGTCCTGCATGCGGATAGGTTTCCCTGCCCCTCCGCGCACTGCGCCCACCTCCGACACGCCAACCCACCCGATCTCTCAGAGCAGGCCAAGTTCCAGCACTTCTATGGAAGACTCTGGTTCAGATACATGACCAACGAGGGTCTCTGGGGAGAGCCCCTCAAGAAGAAGGCTCAAGAGACCGCCCTCCAGCTGCTCAGAACCCGAGGAAAGCGATCCTTCCAGCAGCCCCCCGAGACCTGTCTCACCAGCCCCCTGAGCTATATACGGGAGGAATACGGATGAGGATCGGGTGGCTCTCAGCTTCACCCCAGGCAACAACCGGGTATGGCACCCAGACAAGGATGGTCTGCTCCCGACTCCTGGAACGCCACGAAGTAGTCTGCATAGCCACCGTGGGGGATGTCGTGATCTGGGGCGGGAGGCAGGAAGTTGAAACACCAAACGGACCCCTCACGGTTCTGGCCCTGACGGATCCACGGTCAGCCCCCATCCTCCTCAACGAATACTACGGCCCGGAACACAAGCTCCAAGTCGTCGTCGGCTTCATGGATGCCTTCGGCATAGAGTGGATAAACGACTCCAAGATCCCGGTCGTAGGCTGGATTCCGATAGATGGACCCTTCACCCCACACTGGAGGCATCTGTGCAGGAACTATCACACGATTCTGGCCTACTCCAAGTTCGGCTACGGCGAGCTCCTGAAGTGGTTCCCCTACCCAAGGGTGGGCTACATACCCCACGGGATATCCACCGAGATATACAGATCCCTCAACAGAGATGAGGAGAGGGAGGTCTACTCCAAAAACTATGGGATTCCCCCGGACGGATTCCTGGCTGTCTCGGTGGGTGCCAATGTGGGTCCCCGCAAGTGCCTACCCCTCCTGATGAAGACCTTCGCAGGTTTCGTGAAAACACACCCGGATGCCTACCTCTTCATACACACCAATGCCTACCAACAGTGGCCGAAGGGATACGACCTGATCCAGTACCGGGGAATGTTAGGCATGACCAAGCATATCCATTTCCCAACCTACAGCCCCATAGTCTCCCCTACAACGGAGGAGGAGATGGCAAGACTCTACTCAGCTGCCGACATCTATGTTCAGAATGCCACGGCAGAGGGCTTCGGGCTGCCCATAGCGGAAGCCATGTCCTGCGGAAGGCCCGTGATAGCTCCGACCAACTCTGCCCAGACCGAGCTTGTCAAGGGTCACGGGTGGCCTGTCAAGACCGTCGACGAGGAGATCTACATAGACCTCCCTCCCTATGTCCCGGTCCTGACCGAGTACCCCGTCCCCGATCAGCGGTCCCTGCTCGAGCAGCTGGATAGGGCTTACAGGATGCCCGACGAGAGAGAGGCCCTCGGCAAGGCTGCCCGCAGACATATCGTTCAGAATCATTCCTGGGAGGTCGTGATGCCTCGCTGGTTCAAATTCCTCCAACACCTGGAGGATGAGCTTGAGCTACTCAAGGCTATGGCTGAAGGTCTGGGAGTAGAGGGAGCCAGCGGAGCCTAGTTCCCGGCAGCCACACCCTCAACCGTGATGGTCGTCCCAGCCCCTACGCTGGCCAGGGTGAAGCCGACCTGATTGCCCGTGATCTTTGCGTGCTGGGGGCCGTATGCACTTGTGACAGGACTGGTGGCCGTTACCAGTATGTTGAGGATCGCCTGGATCCTCTTGATCTCGGTGAACGAAATGGTCAAGTAGACCATCCCCGCCGCTACCACCTGGGTAACTGAGGACTTTACGACCGAGGTCCCATCCTTGAGAGTTGCAACTACCGTCATCGGCTACCCATCACCCCTGAGCCTGAAAAAGGTGTCGCACTACGAGCCTGGCCCGATCGCCACGACCTCGGTGGTCAGGGTGGTTCCTGCAGCTGGTCCCTGGAGGGTCATCCCCACCACGTTCCCCGTGATCTTCTTCTTCCCGTAGATCCCGGTAACGTAGGTGGCAGGGTTACTCTCCCACTGGATGTGCAGCACGGCCAGGACCTCCTTGAGGTCGGGCACCCGGACATTCACAGCCCAGTTGCCCCCACCAGTGGCGACCTCAACGGTCCTGCCCCTGGCGATGACCATGCCTTCCTTCGTGATCCCGAGGACCTCGCCCCAGGGGTCACTCATGCTGTAGAGACCAGTCACGCTTGCTGGCATTTGGATTCAGCTCCTTGGTCAGATCAGCCGGGATCTACGTTGTGGTCACTATGGCTTCCGTGGTCCCGGGTATGCTGACGGGATCGTGTATGGACAGCTGCGGCTCCTTGATGAAGGATGCAGCGTACAGGTACGGATAGTCCGTCTGGAGGGCGGATCCCGCGCCGAAGGCGTTGGAGATCATCACCTTGCCCAGGAACTTGCTCTTGTCCTTCAACAGGATGGCGACATCCAGCTCCTTCACCCTAAGCGAGTAGGGGAGTAGCTTCTGCTGCCTGCCCTGGATCAGGATCGGCCTGGGCTTCTCGTCCTGCCAGAACTTGGTTGACTCTATCTTCGGAGCTGCATGGCCCGAGCCAAGCCCGAAGATGACGTGAACCGCATTCTCCAGGACGCGGATCGCGTTTCCAGCCGTCCCTCCCAGGAGGGTTGTGCCCGAGTGGATCCAGTTCTGCGGGGCACCCGTGGTCCACGCTCCCTGTGCACCTGCATAGATGCCCAGGATGTCCTCCCAGTCGTCGCCGACGCCGAGCCAGCAGGCCCTAGTCACCAGGGGTCCGCCGATCTGGTTGGAGCTGGGCTGCTCACCCTCGATCTCGGCCTTCATCTGCTTCTTGGCGACCATTGCACCGATAAGGATCTCCTTCTGGTGCCTGATCGCCATGTCCACGATCTCCCTCTCAGGCCAGGTTCCGAGGAGCTGGCGCTGGAAGGCGAAGCCGAAGGCGTTCAGCTCGTGTTCCTCCAGGTCCGTCATGCTTCCGCCGAGGCCGAGCTTCTGGGCGTAGCCCTTCGCATCGGCCATCAGCTCTCCGAGGTGGAAGACCTCGACAGGCTCCTCGCCGGCCACAAGTCTCTCCAAAATCGAACTCATGGCAATCAGGCAACCAGCCATCGGCGAAACTTAAATATGGGGATGTTTCTGTCGTGCAGTGTGCGACAATCCCACGCCGGGGAGAAGGTAACGAGGCACCGGAAACCGATCAGCATCACCCTGAGCCCCAGCGTGATGGAGATGCTGGACGAGTACAGGGAGAAGTACGACCCCGATTCATCCTACTCAAGGCTCATAGAGCATCTACTGAGGCATGTACTGACACAGGCGAAGAGAACTCAGGTTGCCGCCCTGCAGATAGGCGGTGCTTGGAGGCCTAAACCATCATAGCCATATTCCCGGCGCGCTGGAGCAACGGGCGCTCAACGTCGATTGCCATCAGCGGGGAAATCCCCCTGATCCCCTTGAAGGGGATCTGACCACCCAGGACTCGACCCCCAATCTCGGGTAGCGCCTGCATTCCCTTCGCCTGCATACCCGGCAGTTTGGGTAGCTTCCCGACCAGTTCTGAGATGTCGGGGAGCTTCACGCCTCCGGGAAGCGCTGGGAGTTCGGGGAGTTCGGGTAGCTCCGGGAGAGCTGGCAGTTCTGGCGCGGTCGCGAACACGGTCTTGACCGAGTTGTTGGCTGCCACCCTGAAGTTCTCAGCCATGTTTCGCAGGGATCTCAGTGGGTCCATCTCATCCACTCCTGAGACCCTACTTCTTGACGAGGTTGAGAGGCTTGTCAAGCGCCCCTGCAATCCCCTCGCCAATTGTCTGGATCGCCGACGGAATCGACTTCACAATGCTGTCCAGCATCCGGTGTGGACCATTACTCCCCAGGGGGAGCCTGTCCAGCGGAGAGCTGATCGAGTCACTGACACTCTTGGGGATGTCCGCGAGTGCATCAAGTACACTGTCGGCGATTCTGTGTGGGGGTTCCACTCGATTCACCGTCAAGCCCAGACTCTCTACTCGCTATTTAAGTTTTCCCCTCGGCTATGACCTTGAGGGCTGCAAAGCTCGATGGCAGCCACTTGTTGTCCTCCTTGAACTTGGCGTACTGGTCGGGGGTCATCCTCTTCTGAAGTTCAGCATAGGCCATGTCTGCGAGGGGATCCCCGACCACGGGCACCAGGTCGGCCAGGTCGTCCATCAAACCGTACCGGACCAACTCTGCATCTTGGGGGTTGAGCCGGGGGATCTTTGGGGGGAATTCCGGGATCCTGATCTCGGGGAGACTCACCTCCACGATCGGGATCCTGACCGTGGGCAGGACTCTGATTCCTTTCGCCATCTCCTACACCCAGTAAGAATACTTGATGTTGCCGTAGCCCATCTCGGGGCTCTTGGTCCCCGAGACTCTCTGCATGGCGGCCTTGATCTCTCTGGCGCTGCGGATACCCAGCTTGTCCCAGAGGAGGGCGCACAGGCCGGCCACGTGGGGGGCGGCCATGCTGGTTCCCTTCATTGCGCAGAACCCCGTACCCGGCACGGGGTCCAGGATCGCATCCGCCCAGCCCTGGCCACCGGAGTAGATGGGGGTGTCGGGGAGGAGTCCAGCCTCGGGCCTCCCTCCTCCAGGCGCCATGACGTCGGGCTTGATGAGGTCGTTCCCGTATGTGTGGAGGTCCTCGCTCCACTCGGAGCTGCGGTTGGCGTACCACGCTCCGCTGGGGCCTCTGGAGGAGTACCATGTCACGTTGCCTGATTCCGGAAGGGCTCCAGCCGCGACTGTGAGGGCCTTGGGCGCAGCTCCCGGGGATCCGATCGTGTTGGGCTGCGGCCCCATGTTCCCGGCTGCCACTACCCAGAGCACATCGTCCCCCGTCTCCTGGATGATCTTGCATTCAGGGTCGTTCCCAACCCCTCCCTGGAGAACTCCTCCCAGGGACATGGATACGATCTTGGCCCCCCACTTGTAGGCCATCTCCATGCCGGCGAGAACGGTTCCCGTGCTCCCCATCCCGGTTGTGCCAAGGACCTTGACATGCAGAAGATTCTTGGCCTCCGCAACAGAGTCCACCATCCCGTACCGGGTGTTGAACTTCCCCATGAAGGCGCAGGTCGTGGCCCAGGTCCCGTGGCTCATCATATCCCAGGGCGGTTCAGGGACGGAGGAGAGTTCGACCATGTGTTTGAGTCTGCGGAGCGGGTGGAACGGTAGAGGAGACCCCGTGTCCAGAACGGCCACCTTCACATCCACCCTGTCATCATCGGGGGCTTCGATCAGCTTCCTGGTGGCTCCCGTCCCGGTGATCGTGACGTCCTTCTTGGTCGGCCCAAGAAAGATCCCGAGGGGACCTGCGAACAGGCTGTTCAGGGACAGGACTTCCCTCAGCGGTATGTATGGAACCTCCACCGGCGAGATCCTGTACTCCCCTATCAGCGGGTCGAATCCGAACAGCGGCCTCTCCGGTCTGAGGGACTTGAGCAGGTCCCAGCCCTGCCCAGCTATACCGGAGAGGGAGGCGAATGGTCCTTTCGGCGTCTCGGCGTGCACCATCACGACCGATGGGATCCTCTCGATCAGGGGTATCGCCTCGCTGGGTGCCTGGACCCGTATGTTCCGGTCCCAGGATATGCCCCTGACCCTGACCCCTGGTATGTTCCTGATCTTCTCGGCTACCTCTCGGGCCGCGCCCGGCTCGGTCTCGACGATCAGGCTCAGAGAAACGTTGGCAGGGTTCGGCAGCTTGGCGTAGAGCCACGGATTGGTCTTGGATCTCTCAGCTTTGATCATCTCTTCACTCCCATGGGAATGGTGGCCTGGAGGGTAGCTTGGGGAGGCCAGGGAGCGCAGGTATGGGGAAGGTGGGCTTCT
>Ga0315310_10000314_pt1 | contig 31164 bp, 28 predicted proteins | sample TDP5_MG_FD_203630 | JGI IMG/M metagenome (GOLD analysis project Ga0315310, IMG submission 203630) | Freshwater sediment microbial communities from Lake Towuti, South Sulawesi, Indonesia - TDP5 | ecosystem: Environmental > Aquatic > Freshwater > Lake > Sediment | place: Indonesia: South Sulawesi...
TAATGAACTTGATTCCTGAGGGTGCACCCCGGAAAGAACAATTAAACACATTAAAATAATATTCATCTTGCCTCCTTTTATTTCTTATTATTATTATATCCATTTTAAATGCCCTGTCAATACCTTTGTCGTTGCAATTTTAAAGTAGCAATCTGCTCAACTCCTAAAATAATTAAACGACGATCGGCTAAATGGTTAAATTTCAAAGTGGCAGACTTCGGTCTGTGCTAATATATTAAATTTACATTTTGAATGGTATTTTGCCTGGGAATTTACCCGTACTCATCTTCTTTAGTAAATCCCGGGCGTAAAAAAATTGTTTTAATAATTGATTGACATCAGTTATTGTTGTGCCGCTACCAGCGGCAATCCTCCGCTTACGTGAACCATCTATTATTTCTGGATTCCGCCGTTCTTTCGGTGACATCGAATTTATGATTGCCTCGATTTTCTTAAATTCATTTTCATCAACATCAGTTTCTTTTATGCCAGGAACCATTGCTGCAAGTTTGGCTAAAGGTCCAAGTTTCTTTACCGCCTTTAGCTGCTCAAGGAAATCCTCGAGATTCAATTCACCCTTAAAAACCTTTTTCTGTAATTTCTCTTGGTCAATATCTTTTTGGATATCTTTAACCTTTTCCACGAGACTCACAATATCGCCCATGCCCAGGATTCTCTGGGCGATTCGATCAGGATAGAATTCTTCAAGGCTGTTCAAATATTCCCCAGTTCCAATAAAGTATATGGGAACATTTGCCACTTTAACTATCGAAAGTGCAGCGCCACCCCGTGCATCACCGTCCATCTTTGCTAAGATTGCACCTTCCAACCCAACTTTTTCCTTGAATGCCTTTGCCTGATTTACTGCATCCTGACCACCCATACCATCAGCAACAAGTAGCCGATAACCCGGTTGCACAACCCGTTCAATCTCGACGAGTTCCTCAATTAAATCATCATCAATGTGTAGTCTTCCTGCAGTATCTATGATAATCAAGCCGAAAGATTCTTTTTTTGCAAATTCTAAAGCTGTCTTTACAGTCAAGACAGTATCGCCCTTTTGAAGTTCAAATACAGGTACATCTATCTTCTTACCCAGTATACCCAGTTGCTCATATGCCGCAGGTCTCTTTGCATCAGCAGGCACAAGGAGTGGTTTCCTCGACTTATAACGGTAGGCAAGTTTTGCCGCAGTGGTAGTCTTGCCTGTTCCCTGTAATCCAATTAAGCTTATTATCGTTGGTCCATCTTTTTTGAATTCAAGATGTTGTGGTTTGTTACCAAGAATTGAGACAAGTTCCTCATAAACCGCCTTCACCATCAAATCACCAGGATTTAAACTTTTTGCTAGTTCCAGGCCCTCTGACCTTTTACCCAGATCATTTATAAATTCTTTTACTACCCGATAATTTACATCTGCCTCAAGCAGACAAATTCTAATATCCTTAAGTATTACATCAATTTCGGTTTTTGTAATCCTTCCATACCCCAATATCCTTCTCTTAATTATTTCGAATCGGTCAACTAAACCCTCGAACATCGCAGACCTTCAATTGCCTTCTTATAATTTTCTGTCTTAAAGATACCGGCACCAGAAACAGCGATATCTACCCCTGCCTGGGCGACCGCTTTTGCATTTTCTACATAAATTCCACCATCAACCTCTATTAAACACGATAGTCTATGTTTAACAATCCAATCTTTAGCCTCTTCGATCTTCTTTAAAACTTCAGGTATAAACTTTTGACCATAAAAGCCTGGATGGACACTCATAATCAATAAAAAATCTAATTTATCTAAGTATTTTGTAGTATTTTGAAAGGGCGTTTCTGGATTGATTACGAGTCCTGCTTCTTTATTTCTATCTTTGATAAAATCGAGGCACATCCCAATATGCTCGGTTGCTTCAAGATGAAATGAAATCCAATCCGCGCCGACATCAATAAATTGTCTTAGATAGTTTTCCGGTTTAACAATCATCAAATGGGCATCAAGGGGAAGGTCGGTAATTTTATCAATTGCCTCTACAATCATTGGACCGAATGTAATGTTAGGCACAAAAACGCCATCCATTACATCGAGGTGCAAGAGGTCAGCGCCTGCCTTTTCTACCCTTCTTATTTCATTCTGTAGTTCCGAAAAATCAGCAGCAATGATTGAAGGTGCAACCTTCACTTGATAACCATTAAACTTACACTATCACCCAGATTTACAATCTTATTGGACTCAGGGGTTTGGACAAGAATACTTCCTTTAGCCCCACTCCCTTCAACCTCTTTAATCTCTTTAATAATCAATCCTAAATTTTTTAAAACCTCTTTTGCTTCATTAATGTTCATCCCTATCAAATTAGGCATTTCCCGAACAATTCCTTTACTGACTATCAATTTGATACCTTCGCCTTTTTTTAATTCAGTCTCAAACTCAGGGATGGTCTTGATTATCTTTCCTATAGGGATTGAATCCGAGAATAGCGACTCAACCTTTTCGACGATCAGGCCGAGTTTTTCAATAATCAACCTTCCCTTTTCGAGGTCCAAACCCAAAAGAAAGGGAACATTTATTGTTTCTGAACCTAAACTTACCGAGAGATTTACAATCCTGCCTTTCTTTACCTTTGTATCAGGAAGCGGTTCCTGGATTATTACCTTGCCTTCATCAATAACTGAATCATATCTTCTTTCAACAACAACACCTTGAAGTCCCAGCTGCTTCAATACTGCAATTGCTGTATCTAAAGGGAGATTACAGACATTGGGTACTACAACCTCTTGGCCCATCCTGACAACAGCGGGCATTATTATAAAATTGGCAAGGATCAAACCGATTATGAAGAATACTATAATTGCAATTATATAAATAAGAATTTTTCTCATTCAAGAACGGTAGCAACTACAATATCAATTTTTGATCCTTTTTTAATTTTTGCACCAGCACTTGGGTATTGTGACATAACTATCCCGACATCAAATTCTGTACTCACCTCATAAGAGACATTCCCGGTTACAAAGCCATTCTCTTCAATAATTCTCTTTGCTGAAGTAAGTGCCCTGCCGATCAAATTGGGTACCGTGGCAATTTCTACACCACGACTAAGAATGATGGTAATGACATCACCCTTTTTGACCTTCGTGCCAGCGGGTGGAATTGTTGATATGATTTTATCTTTTTCAATTTCACTGCTCTCTTCAGGTCTGACCTCCCCAGCCTTCAAATCCAGTTCAGATAAGTTAACCGTGGCCTCAGCCAAACTCTGATTTCTGTAATTGGGTAGCACGATTTGGCTTGAACCCTTGGATATAAAAACAGTAATTGAAGACTTATTTCTAACAATAGAACCAGGAAATGGTGCCTGACGACAAATGATATTTGCTGAAAATTTTTCATTCTCTTCTTCTCCGCCAATTATTACTAATAGACCCCGAGATTCAACAATCACCCTTGCCTGTTCAACAGTTGAACCAAGTAAGTCAGGAACAACTATGTCACTGCCAGTTCTTGAAATTGGTAGTATAAAGAAAAAAGCTCCACATACAATTATTGAAGTAAACAATGAAACCAGAAAAGATAATACAAAAATTCTTGCACTATTGTAATACATAATTCTCCTTTCTGTTAGTTTCTATTAGAAATAATGTCACAGATATTAAACACGGAGAGGGCGGGATTTGAACCCGCGTTCCACCTTTCGGCGGAAACACGATTTCCAGTCGTGCTCCTTAGGCCACTCGGACACCTCTCCAATTGACTTGGGACTAATTGTTTATAGCTAACAGTAAATGGCTCCCTAATCATTTTTTATCAGCATTATCTTCCATTTTCTTCTCTTCATCTTCGGGCTTTTCTATTTCGTCCTTCATACCTCTCTTAAATTCCCTTATGCCCTTTCCCAGACCTCGCGCCAGTTCAGGAATTCTTTTTGCCCCGAATAGAAGCAGGACTATCAATAAGATAACTAAAATCTCTTGCCAGCCGATATTCATTTATCCTCCAATAAATAAGTATATAAAAAATCTATTAATTGTCAAGTGAACATGCTATTTGTAATATCACTATTGACAACATGTAATTTATAAATATAATTGAGCCATCTAAAGGAGGTAAAGTGACCAATTTACACTTCAATTACAAAGATGTTTTTCGTGCTGGTAGGCTTGGTTTCAGCGCCAAGAAGATGTGGGTCGCCTTTCTTGGCTTAATCGTCGCCTTCATTGGGTATGGGATTTTGTCATATCTTGCTTATCTCACTGCTGGTTTGGAAATTGGCGAAGTTTGGCAACTCTACCATATGTTCCCAATGTATCCAAGCGAAACAGTATGGCCATGGTATTCATGGATAATATGGATAATTGGCGTATTATGGTGGCTTTGCATTGCCTTGCTTTCTGGTGTTGCCATTTCTAAAATAACTTATGAACAACTCAAGGGTGACGAATTTTACGAAATTAAAGAAGCATTTAAATTTGCCTTCAAAAAAGGGAAATCTGCAATTCTTGCGCCATTTGTTCTCATCTTATTCATCATTGCCCTAATTATTATGGGTTTGATTCTATCTTTGATAACCTGGATACCATATTTCGGCCAGCTCTTTTTTGCAATAATGGCAATACCTACATTCTTTGTTTGTCTATTCATCATATATCTTATAATTGTCACAATAGTTTCACTCATTATTGGGCCATCAATCGTCGGTGAAACTGGTAACGATACCTTCGACACACTCTTTGAATCCTTCTCAGTCATAAATGACCAACCATGGCGATTCATTACTTATGAATTTCTTTTGAAGATAGTAATAATAATAGGTATAATCCTACTGGGATTATTCTCGGCGAAGGCTATCTTTTTGGCTAAAGATGTGATTGGCATTATTGTGCCGGCGACGAAACTGGATAATATTTTTACGAACGCCGCTTATTATGCCAAGATTACACTGCCACCCATATGTCCGAGCTGGTATCAAGGTTTGGTGACAAAATTCATTGAATTGATTGGTATGTCGAACCTCCTTTATTCCGTAGAGTATGTGCCTGCATATGAAAGTTGGGCAGGCATAATTTCCTCTTTCATTCTTGGCATTATTTACAATTTGATAATTCTATTTGTGCTTTCACTCGGTTATGCAATATTCTGGGCTGGGAATACGGTCATCTTTACTGTAATAGTAAAGAAAAAGGACGATAAAAACTTATTAGAAATCAAAGAAGAGGTATTCGAGGGAAAAAAAGAAGAGAAACCTGAAGAAAAACTCGAAGAGAAGAAACCAAAACGGCCCAGGAAAAAAGAAGAAAAGGTGGAAGAGAAACCCGAAGAACCATCTGAAGAGAAACCAAAAGAAGAGGAAAAGAAAGAGGTTTAAAAGGCTGAAGGGGCAAACTGCCCCCCTTCTAAGTCTGAAAAATTCGCATCAGAAGGTCCTCGGTACATAGTTGGGATTTAGTATCTCGACCTTGAAATTACAATTTCCCAATAAGACATGAAGGCTGGTTATATTTCAATAATTGGTGAACCGAATGTTGGTAAATCAACATTACTTAATCGTCTTTTAGGCACAAAACTTTCGATCGTCAGTTCTAAACCACAGACAACGAGAAATCGCATTTTGGGGATCCTTACTGAAGATGATTTTCAATGTGCATTTCTCGATACACCGGGTATTATAAATCCTGAATATGAACTTCAGCGGATGATGGTCGAACAGATAAAAATAGCAATTGAACATACCAATGTGATTATCTGGATGACCGACCCGTGGTTTAAGCCTGAAAAGTTTCCCCAAAATTATCTGAAGAATAAAAAAACAAAACCAATTCTCTGCGTAATTAACAAGATTGACCTTATTCCAAAAACAGAACTCTTGCCTCTCGTTGATACCCTGAAAAATTTTGATGTCAAAGAAATCGTGCCAATTTCAGCATTGACCGGTGATGGTATTGAGGAACTAAAAAGGCTTATCTTCAATTATCTCCCAGAAGGTCCTTTTCTATATCCTGAAGAAAATATTTCAGACAGTCCTGAACGATTCTTTGTTGCTGAACTTATAAGGGAAAAAATATTTGAACTGTTTAAAAAAGAAATACCCTATGCAACTTGTGTGGTAATTGAAGAGTTCAAAGAAAGAGGAAAAGGTAAAGATTATATCCGGGTAATATTATATGTTGAAAAAGAATCACAGAAAGGCATCCTGATTGGCAAAAATGGTGAGGCATTAAAGAGAATTGGTGAAGCATCACGCAAGGAGATAGAAAACTTTTTAGGCCGTGAGGTATATTTAGATTTATGGGTTAAGGTGAAAGAAAAATGGCGAAAAGACAGAAAATTTCTGAAAGATGTAGGATATTAAGGAGGTAAAAATGGAGATTAAAAAAATAAAAATTGAGCCAAAAGAAGGAATAAATGTTATTTGCGGGCAGACCCATTTTATTAAAAGTGCCGAGGACCTCTATGAGGCAGTGATGAATTCGTGCTCCAATATTAAATTCGGATTAGCTTTTTGCGAGGCCTCCGGTCCCTGTCTCGTCCGGTATGAGGGAAATGACAAAGACCTGATAGAACTTGCAAAAGAATACGCATTAAAAATAGGCGCTGGACATTTCTTCATCATCTTTTTAAAGAATGCATTCCCGATAAATGTGCTTGATCGAATAAAGACCTGTCCAGAAGTTCTCAATATTCTTTGTGCAACTGCAAATCCTTTTGAAATATTATATGTTGAAGATGAACAAGGTAAGGGAGTGATTGGTGTTATTGATGGTTTTAGCTCGAAAGGGATTGAGGACGATAAAACCCGTAAAGATAGATATGAATTTCTGAGAAAGATTGGTTATAAGTTATAAAAAGACTCTTTAAATCATTACTTTTCGATTAACTGAAACTCACTAACTGCAGTGCGTTCTTTGCCTGTGAGGAGATCTGTACTTCGAGCAACAATGATATATTGACCCGGTGCCAGGTCCATCGGATGGTACTTTGTAGGCAAATAGGCAACATCCCCTTCTTCGCTCTTATCTTGAGTCAAGACATCAACAATCTCTTTCTTCATCTTCGCTTTGTTATATATTTCATAAGTGGTTCTTAATTGATATAGACCATCTCTAGTTGTTAAGTTATAGACCTCGTGATAGAAATAGAAAGGAGTTCTGACTGCCATAATATTTTTGGTAAGTGGAATCATTCTACCAACTATTTTATTAAATTTTTCAGCCGTGAATGAATTGTCAATCAGTTTTGCTGCAACAAGGTCACTGATCTCCTTAACATCCTGCGCATACTCCAGAAGGTCAACCAGAAATTCTTTTTTGCCAGCCCTTTTATTCTTCAAATCGAGAAGTTGAATGGCAATACGATACTGCTTTGGTTCGACCCAAAAATTTATTTCATCGTAAAATATACCTTTTGCCCCATCGATTGGTCTTAAGACATTTTTCTTTTCGCTAATAAGACCCTCCTGCTGATCAAATATCTCAGCCTTTCTTAGAATCAAAAAATTTGTAGTATCATCAATTTCTAAATTGACATAAAGTTCAAGTCGGGTCAAATTTTTTTTCTGTCTGAATCTACCATACGCAACGTCAAAATTCAAAATTTCAACTAAATCAAGGTTAGCCGGCAAGGTTAATGTATCTTCTTTAAGGTAAGGTATCTTTACACGGTCACCAAATTCAGTTTGAGCAATCTTCTTAAAGGCACGTGCTTCTCTAACAAAATCAAATTCAATACCTTCTCTTTTATATGTCCAGACCTCAGCCGGTTTAACGACCTCCTTTGATGTAATTATTTTTTGGGGTGTATAAATAGTCCTTTTAGATGGCAGTCCATATTTGACATATATTAGAATCCGGTCATCACTCAATGGCGCGTATCTGCCAAATTCTCTAAAGGCATATTCAATCCGCTCATCAAATTGCCTCTTCTCTTCATCTTTCCCTTCCCAATAATTTTCATAAAAATAGCCCCTTTCTGTTGAAGATTTTAAGTTTATATATTCTGCTGCTGCAACTGAATCGATTCCCCTGAAACCAAGGAATATCTTCCGTTCCATTTCGTTAAGGCGATAATAGCGCGCACCAAAGACGCTCACAATGTTGATTGAGCAGCCAAGAAGTGCAATCATTAAAAAACATATAAGCCACATTTTTTTACAGTTAAACTGTATCAATTTTTTTATTTTTGACTTATAATTCATATGGCCTAACTGTTCATTCCTTTAAATAAAGTGAACAAAGGTTACTCCTCTTCTTTTTTTGTCTTCGGACGCGTTCCTGGAGCAATATTAAAAAGCCAGTTGCCTTCGTCCCCCTCTCGGGTCTCGCTCTCTAAAATCGTAGTAATTTCACCAGGTTTCAAGATCTTAATGAGCCTTGGATTGCCATCGTCCTTTATATCACTGAATAATGCATCATATCCACCCGCATAGTAATGCCAGACCTCAAATGGTCTTGCCCATGTTGCCATTGTTATAGTTTCTATCTCATCAGGCGGACCATTATTGATGTAAAACTTTCCCCTCTCAGAATATCTACCCTTCAGTAGTCGAGTCGAAAAGTCAGCGTCTGCATCCATTATCCTTTTTTCAAATTCTCCATAATTATGCCTTGACCAGAATTTTTTGAGATAAATTTCTTTCTGATTACTGTCCAGCTGACAAAATTTTTTATACTCATTCGATGAAATTAAGAAATGAATATCATAATAAAATTTCATTAGTCCAGTTGCGGGAAAACCCTCCCGAATCTTAAATTTATGGGCTCTGACGGTTTTCAAATTTAACGCTGGATCAACAATTTCAACTAAGATTTGATACTCGCCAACAAGAAGGTTATCTAAACTTATACTTAATGTATCAATCTGATTTACTTCATATTTTGGTCGTCTTTCACATTTCTTAAAAATTAATTTGTCCTGCCAACCAATAATGTGATATTTAACATTACAGTATAGACTATCAGGAACTAAACCATAGATCTCTAAATATAAAAATAATGTATCAAATCTCGAAAACTCTGGAATCACCATAGGAATAAATGGTAGATTGTGACAAGAAAATTCACCTTTTTTCTTCTTCCCCAACATTAAATCACTTGTATAAAATAGGATTGTGTCAGGGGGTATCTCAATTTTGCCTTCAGATAATAATGTGTCACTGTTAGAAATAACTTCTAAGTGATAATAAAAATGTTCAGGATAGAGTTGGACGGGTAAGTAATCAACAATATAGTAATCTTTTTGTTCGGGGGTCATGCGCACCCTTTTAATCCCTTCAATATGGAATGAATCGTTTCTTTTTTTATTATGGATATTAACGTTATAGGAATACTTCTTCAAAACTATATCTGGCGATTCTAATTGTTCCGGAGTAAATATCTGACTAACTGGAATTTGATACCAGAACTCGGTATAACCACCTTCAAAACGATAGTATTCAATATTTAACTGAAAAATAGAAATCAAAATTAATATCATCATATCAACATTGCCCATTATAGTTTTCGCCTCGGTATTATAATCTTTTTACATTATTTGTCAATTCTTGCTTGACATATACAAAATTTTAAATATAATAAATCATTAATCTTTGAAGGAGGCATTAATGGAAGCGGAAGGTAAGATAGACAGCCTGATTGGCAAAGAGACGGTTATTAAAGGTGATATTAAGACCAATGGTTCAGCAAAGATTGATGGCTCTGTTGAAGGCAGTATTTTAGTAAAAGATAGTGTGTTTATTGGTAAAGGGGCATCTGTTAAAGGAAATGTCAATTGCAAAAATGGAGTAATTGGTGGCAAAATAGAAGGAAACATCGATGCCCAAGAAATGATTGAATTTCAGAATGGCGCCCAGATGTTTGGTGATATTGTCTGCAAGGGGTTAATAATTCAAGAGGGTGTATTCTTTGAAGGCAACTGTCGAATGTCTCAAAAGGTTAAAGAAGCAAAGGAAAAGACATAATGTTAATTAAATTTTATGGCGCCCGTGGTTCAATTCCAATATCAAATCGGTCTATCCGGAAATATGGTGGAAACACAACCTGTTTATATATTGAAACATTAACGGGCAACTTTGTTGTTGTCGATTCAGGAACAGGGGTTAGAGAATTGGGCCTACAACTGGTAAAGAACGGAAAACTTAAAATTAATTTTCTCCTTACCCACTATCATTGGGACCACATTCAAGGGTTTCCTTTCTTTGTGCCTATATTCTTTAAGGATGCAGTTATAGAAATTTACGGCCCAGATAATGAAGTTGGGGTAAAGAAGGCACTCTACTATCAAATGTCCCTTCCATTTTTCCCAACGCGACTACCAGACCTGCCAGCAAAATTTATGTTTAAGGACTTAAAAAATAGATTTAAAATTGGCAATTTGCAAATCCAGACCATGATCAATAACCACCCTAATTATACCAAAGGCCTCAAGTTTGTTGAAAATAACAAGTGTGTTGTATTTCTGACCGACAATGAACTTTTTGCTAAAAAGCAGAGAACGCCATATAAAAATTTTGTCAAATTTGTTAAAGGGGCAGACCTTTTAATACATGACGCCCAGTATACTGAAGAAGAATATAAATCTAAGATAGGCTGGGGCCATTCTACCTGTAACCAGGTGATGAAACTCGCCGAAGACAGCGGCGTAAGACATGTTATTTTTACTCACCACGATCCACTCCACAGCGATGAATTTATCGATGAGATGGTCCAAAAATCTAAAGAAAAATACCCAAATTACAAAATAGAAGCGGCAGCCGAAGAACAAATAATCTATTTGTAATAACTTCAATTATTAAAAATTTTTTTCTAAGGAGGTTAAATGATACATGAAATTGGTAGTGTCGCAGGTAATATATGGCAGAAATTGAGTGTCGAAGGTGAAATGGTGGTAACGAATTTGCAGAAAAAGACAGGCATACCCGCAAATCTCTTCTATATGGGTTTAGGCTGGCTTGCCCGAGAAGATAAGATAAAAATTCGGCGTGAAAAAAGGACTATTTACATCTCTTTAAAAGAGTGAAACCTAAGGTTTTAGTTATTCGGGCAGCAGGCACAAATTGTGATGTAGAAACTGCTTATGCCTTTGAGGTTGCTGGTGCAAGAAGCGAACAGGTATATATTGATGAAGTTAAAAAGAAAAATCTATTAGACTACCAGATACTCGTCTTTCCAGGTGGATTCACTTATGGGGACGATATAGCCGCCGGTAAGATCCTTGCTAATGAGATCAAATATAAACTTCGCGACAAAATCCTAAAATTCATTGAAAAGGGAAACCTCGTTCTGGGTATATGCAATGGATTTCAGGTCCTGGTTAAATGTGGCATTCTGCCGGGATATGATGGCAACTTCGAGGAACAGACCGTTAGTCTAATCACCAACGATTCGAAACGGTTTGAAGACCGTTGGGTCTTTTTGAAAGTTTATAGAGAGCGGTCAGTATTTACGAAAAGGTTGAATCCAATCATTGCCCTACCCGTTGCCCATGCTGAAGGAAAATTTGTTGTAAAAAATAATCAAATACTCTCGAAGATCAAAAATCTGGTTGTGTTCAAATATGTTGATGAAAATGGCAAGGAAGCAGGGTATCCATTCAACCCCAATGGTTCAATTCTAAATATTGCAGGGATTGCTGATAAGTCAGGTAGAATTTTGGGTCTTATGCCCCACCCAGAAAGGCATATTTCCTATCTACAACATCCGCAACACACAAGGAAGAAGGTGAATAAAGAAGGCGATGGCCTATTCATATTTAAAAATGCAGTTGAATATTTTAAATCGTAGTATTCGGAGTATCGCAGTATTGCCAATGATTCATTAAATTTTTAGTCACGAATGAAGGGATATATTACCGAACATCCTATTTTGGAATTCATACGTGGTAAAAAAGTAAAATTCTTTTTTGAGGATACCCTAATCGAAGGTTACGAAGGTCAACCAATTGCTGCTGCGCTCCATGCCGCAGGGGTTAGGGTATTAAGAATCTCTGAAAGATATCATAGACCAAGGGGGTTCTTTTGTGCCGTAGGAAAGTGTTCTTCATGTCTGATGGAAGTTGACAGTCAACCAAATGTTATGGTGTGTATGGAACCACTGAAAGCAGGAATAAAGGTGCGGTTGCAAAAGGGAAAAGGTAATTTGTAAATGTCAAATAAAAATTTAACTTCTCACCTTTCACTTTCTAATTTTGATATCTGCGTAGTTGGCGGCGGTCCAGCTGGATTAGAGGCGGCAATCGTCGCCAGCGAGCTCGGTGCCGATGTCTTAATTGTTGATGATAATCCCGTTCTCGGTGGTCAACTTCTCAAGCAGACCCATAAATTTTTTGGGTCGAAAGCACATTATTGTGGGATAAGGGGGATCGATATTGCAAAGATTTTAACAAAAAAAGTAGAAGATTTAAATATTAAGGCAATTAATGATGCTACAGTGGTGGGTTATTATGATGACGATTTACTGGGAATCTTAAAAAATGATGAGTTGTTCTCATTAAAGGCAAAATGCTACATCTTTGCCACTGGTGCCAGCGAGAATATGCTTACATTTGAAAATTCTGATTTACCTGGGGTCTATGGTGCTGGTGCAGTGCAGACCTTGATGAATGTCTATGGCGTAGTTCCTGGTAAACGTGCCTTGGTCATCGGCTCAGGTAATATCGGTTTAATTGTGCCTTATCAATTACTACAGGCAGGTGTTGAGGTTGTCGGAATTGTTGAAATACTCGATAAAGTAGGTGGCTATTATGTCCATGCCGCAAAGATTAAACGGGCGGGTGTACCCATATATCTAAGCCATACAATAATTGAGGCCATAGGTAAAGAGATGGTTGAGGCTGCGGTAATTACTGAGGTTGGCAAAAATTTTGAATGTCTATCAGAAAAAGAATGGACTGTTGAATGTGATATAATCTTGATTGCAGTTGGGTTATCTCCTTTGTGTGAACTTCTATATCATGCTGGGTGTAAAATTGACTATATCCCTGAATTGGGCGGGCATATCCCTTATTATGATAAGGATATGAGAACTTCAAAACCTAATATCTTTGTCTGTGGTGACTTGGCCTCAATTGAAGAGGCATCAACGGCAATGCTTGAAGGTAAACTCGCCGGTGTTAAGGCATACGAAAGTTTATACGGTAAGACAACCAAAGGCGATGCAATTGTTTCTGAGGTGCGTGAAGAATTAAATATTATTCGAACTTCCCCATTTGAAGAACGAATAATGTTGGGACACAAAAAATTATTTAAGACCTAATTTTCACTCTCTATTGCTTACTTCTGCACCTGTATCTTCGTATATGACGGGATGCTATTTATTTCTTCACCACGCTCTAAATCATACCCTTCAACATAGAATTCTATAGTTCCATTACCCAAAAAGTCATCCACGCCACCGTCGTGGTCATCTATATTATCGGCGATTCTTTCATCCACAGTCACTGTTACTGTTAACGAATATTCTTTACCCGCTTCGATTTCAATCGGAGGAATATAATCTTGAGCCTCTATGTCCACAATCTCGGCATCGGCATTATAAAATATCCATACAAGTGAATTTATCGAAACATCCTTGTCTGCCCTTTCCTTTAGTTTTATATTGATGGGCTTTGATGTTGAACCGCCTCCACCTGGATTCCAACCATTGTTATCAGGATCTGGAACATTAAATACCACTAACACCGTGTCTGAAGTGACCTCAACGACCCCAAGGTCAGGATATGTGGCAATGGGACCTTTTACACATGCAATCAGCAAGACTAATGAAAATAATAGTAAGTATCTCATCATACCTCCTCTAAATTTTAATCTACTCATTTTTTTAAAAAAGTCAATAGCTTTGTTTTAAGAATTGGATATTCTTCTTTTTTCAATATCTCTTGTAAAAATTTTTTATCTTCAATCCCTTGATAGACATTAAATCGCACAGGTGGGAAGTTAGATTTAACAAACATCTTTAACTTCCCTTTTTCACCAATCTCTCTTAATGTCAACACAATAAAGTAGTTTTTAAATTCATTATTACTTATTTCTTTCAATAAAAACCTCGTTGCTGGTCTTCCAATATTCTTTAATCCTTCGACACAGGCATAGCGAACACCGTAGAATTCATCGTCAAGACCTTCAATCAAATGGGGTATTTCTTTTTTTGTTGCAATCTGACTCAACGCATAGTATGCACATTTTCTAACAATAGGGATAGAGTCCTTTAACCCCTGGATTACATATTGAAGTGCATTTTTAGATCTCGATTTTCCCAGTGTAGTATAGGCATTAGACCTAATCTGCCATTCAACATCATTTAGAAATCGAGAAGTTGTTTCTACAATTTCATCACCGCCAATTTCGCCAAGCACCCATAGAGATTGTTTAAGGCTTCTCGCTTCCTCATCACTACCTCGATAATCAATCTTTCGAACAATACATTTGATGGCAGATTTGCCAATTTTGATAAGGATATCTTTCAATGTATGTCGCTCGGCAGCAGATTTTGTATCAAATTTCGATATTAAGAAATTTATTGTGCCTTCACCTATTAGTGTATCTTGCGCCAATTGAACAAATCTTTGAAAGGCCGAATCCTTCACTACCTGAAATTTGACCAATGAGGTTGTTGCCTTATTATAAAGATCCTGGTAATCAACATGTTGGTTGATTATGAATAAGAGAAATATCATTTAGCCTCTATTCTTTGTGTATTCTGTATCGTTCTTTTCATATATCGTGTATTACTCCCAGTCAATCCCAATTCCATATTTTCCCTTTTGCCATAACGACTTGTCTTCGCCTGATGTGTAAAAGTCCTTACCCTTCAAATCCATCAACACGCCGATGCTTCCAAACTCTCGACGGAAATCTCCATAACCTTGAGTATTTATTGTCCGTTTTACAGAGTAGTTATCATTACCTTCCTCATCTATCAATATACCAATGCCATTGGCATTGCCCGCACCCTGACTCAAATCAAATGCGACATAAGAATCATCACCTTCGATATCAAATAATAGCCCTAACGAGAGATCATGACCACATCCCTGAGAAACACCTTTTGCTACATAATTATCGTCCCCCTTTTTATCCATCAAAATGCCAATTGCAAGATGCGTAGCAGCACCTTGTGCATATTGATAGGCAACATAACTGTCGTTTCCTTCATCATCAACAATTGCACCGAGTCCATACCAGTAACCAGAACCCTGACAAAATATATCAGCAAAATAACAGTCATTGCCTGCCTGGTCAAATATAATACCCATACCTCCAGAAAGGTCAGGCCTAAATCCAATAGTGAATCCCTGAGAGAGTGAAAGGTAATGGTCGAGATACCTTATTTCATCTAAATATTTCTCCCGAATGAAATACATGTCATTTCCTTTTTTATCACCAAGAATACCAATACCGTATGTTGAGGCAAATCCTTGGGCATATAATGCACCTTCATAAATATCATTGCCATTATCATCTTTTAAAATGCCTATTCCAAAGCCACCTGCACCTTGTGTAAAGGTATCACCAATATACCGGTCGTTACCCTTCCTATCGATCAGAATACCAATGCCAAAGACACCAGCACCTACCGAAAAACTTTGTCCATAATAAATATCGTGGCCTTCTTCATCTATCAGAATACCAATGCCAAAATTACCACATCCAATCGCATAATTTTCACCAAAATATGCATCATTACCACCAACATCAATAATTATCTGAAAGCCGCCTTTTTTCGAAGAAAATTGATATGTATCATTTCCACCCAAATCAATAATTACTGCAAAATCTCTTTTGTATATATTTGGTGCAGTATCACCAACGACAATTTCATAGAATCCGAAATTTTCGTAGTATAAAATCTTTCCTTCAACACCAGGAAGCTTTTTGTTATATCTTTTCAAGCCGCTATACCATTCTTTATAATTGAGTGCCAGAGAAAATAGAGATGCCCCGGCATTGAATAATTTATTATAATCAACATTTTTTGCATTCTCTTTAAGATAAACTATTAAAGAGTCTTGCCTTTTCTCGTTTCGTTTCTCCTCCTCTATGGAACCAGTAGGTTCCGGAGAAAAAATGGTGAGTTCTTCAAAGACCCTGCTCAATTCTGGCGGGGCGTTAAGAAATGCCTCCTTAATAAGTTGCTTGCCTTTTTTAAGAGTTCCTCTAAAATCACCATTTTCTTCGTCAATAATTATATCATAAAGTTGAAACAATTTTTTCAAAACTGCAGATTCTGGTAAATTCCAGAATTTATCTTCCATGGATGTTATGAAATTTACGGCTTCAAGTGGTTTATTCATTAAGGAATCAATAATTGCAAACCGATATGGGTCTCGCATTGCATAATCACTTCTAAAATATAAATCATTTTTTGTTAAGCCGATAAATGCTAAGGAAGAATCTAAATATGTAGCCCATGATTGAATAATAAAGAAAATTATCAACATTAATAATTATACATATTTTTAAAGGAAATTCAATATGTGAAAATCAATAACTTAAATGATAACTATTTTATATTCAACATTTATTGGATTGGTATCCCCCTTAAAAGACGTCTTTATTGCTGTTAATAAATTAGTTGACAATCTACATCTTCTATTTATAATATAAAGATTTAAATAGAAAAACAAAACTTTATAGGTAAGAATTATGCCTTTTGATGAATTAACAAAGCTTTACGATCGACGAGACTTATTTACTCGCTTAAAACAAGAAATTGCAAGGTCTACACGCACACATGTTCCATTTAGCATAGTCATGATTGATATTGACCATTTCAAAGAAGTAAATGACAATTATGGTCATCTCCGTGGCGACTGTATCCTTGCTGAGGTTGCCCAAATCATAAGCAAAAACTGTCGGGAAATGGATATTCCATGTCGTTATGGAGGTGATGAATTTGTCATCATTATGCCGGAAACCGATCGATATGCAGTAGAAAAGGCAGCAGGAAGAATTTTGGAAAAATTGAGGGGGCATACCTTTCCAGGTTATGAACAATACCCTGATTTATACTTGACGGTTAGTATTGGCACCGCTACTTATTCTGCTGAGTTAAAAACACCAGAGTCGTTATTGAAAAAGGCTGACGATGCCCTATACTTAGCAAAGAAGGAAGGAAGAAATCGCATATTTAAGGATATCGACGTTACAGAAAAGATGCCAGCACCTTCTTTAAACTTCAAGGCCTTTATAGATAGAATAGAAGAGATTGATATTTTAAAGACAAAATTTAATTCCGTGCTTGAAAAAAATGGTAGTTTCGTCGTTGTAAATGGCGAGGCAGGTATTGGTAAAACCAGATTAATTATGGAGTTAAAGAAATATAGTAGTCTACATAAAGCGGTGTTTCTTTCTTCCAAACCATTCGAATTTGGAATTACCCCACCTTATCATATTTTTTTTCAAATAATAAAAGAATATTTTCAACAGTTGGGGAGACATAATATTCAAATCTTTGGTATACTTCAATCTGTCTATAAAACGGAATTGGTTAAATTTATACCAGAGCTAATTAGTGTCATAAACACATTCGAAGAGTCCTCAAAATTGTCACCAGAATATGAAAAAATGAGACTCTTTGACGCAATATATCATGTTTTGGCGATAATCGCTCAGAAGTCATCCCTTATTATATTTCTTGATGATATGCAATGGGCACGAGAATCAGATTTAGAGCTATTGGGTTATCTTGTAAGAAATATAGTAAATCTACCAATTCTTGTCTGTTGTGCCTACCGAATTGAAGAGGTTGATGAACAACACCCTCTCAGTCAATTTCTACGGGCAATGAGTCGCGAACACCGTTTTGAGATGAGCGGATTAAAAGGACTTTGCTATAATGACACAAAGCAATTACTAAATGCAATCATTGGTTTTTTTGTTCCAGAGAACATCTGTAATTTGATCTATAATGAAACTAAGGGTAACCCATTTTATATCGAAGAAATTATTAAATCATTTGTAGAACAAGGAAACATCTATTGGGTTAAAACAAATTGGGCATTTAAGGATTTAAAAAATATAATGCTTCCAAGAAGCATTGGTGATCTCATGCACCGCAGGCTTGAAAATGTAGAATCAGAATTGAAGGAGTTATTAAACCAGGCATCGGCAATTGGCAATCAATTTACAATTCCTTTACTACAAAAATTAACTAATAAGAATGAAGGTTATTTACTTGATTTGCTTGACCTTGGTATAAAAAATCTGCTCATCAATGTAGAATCTAACGAAAAGTACAGTTTTGCAAACATCCTTTTGCAGCGAGCCTTATATGAAGACCTAACCCCAACGAAAAGGCGGCGATTACATCTTCAAATTGCACAGGCCCTTGAAATTTTGTATGCTGGAGAACTGCATGAAGTGTACGAAAACCTATCCCATCACTATCTAATGGCCGAGGAATGGCAATTGGCCTTCGATTATAACCTTAAGGCAGCAAAAAAGTTGAAAGAACTCTATGCAAATCAGGATGCTATTTTACACTATATGACTTGTCTTGATTTAATTAATCAAAATAAAGTCCAACAGACAAAATTAGCAATACAAATATATCAAGCGCTCGGGGAAATCTGTTTTCTAATCAGTAATTATATGGATGCTATGAAATACTATAAAATATTGCTCCAAAGAGATGATTTGGATGTAAAACGCAAATCCGAAACTATGGTAAATTTAGGGCGTATTTATGAAAAAGTTGCAGATTTTGATAGTGCGCTTGAATGTTATGATGAAGCAAGAAAGTTTCTTGACGATAAGGAACATAAAATAGAGATGGCAAAATTAGACGCAGCTGCTATACCAATATACATAAAGAGGGGTGAACATACCAAGGTCATTTCTTTAGCTGCTAATGCGTTGAGTGTTTTTGAATCTATGCAAGATGATAACAATCTCGTTTCAGTCTACACCTCGCTTGGAACAATGTACTATGATAAAAGTGAATGGGATAAAGCAGAGACATTTTATAAGAAGGCCCTCGACCACATGGAGAAGACCAATGACCTGTATCAAGTGGCAAATTGTTTAAACAATCTTGGTAATGTCTATCACAGAATATCTAATTATGATAATGCTATTGAATATCATACTAAGGCGCTAAAAATTAGAGAGAAGATAGGTGATAGGTATGGTATATCTTCTTCACTGAACAATATTGCGCTTATTTATGATGAATCGGGAGAATGGAAAAGATGTATAGAATACCATCATAAAAGTTTAGATATTTCGAAAAGCCTTAATAGTGTTCGTTCTGTCGCCTTATCATACTGTAACCTTGGATTTACACTCCTTAAGATGGGTGAACTTGAAAAATCAGTTGAATATTCTCTTCAGGCACTCAAAATATTTAAGGCGATAGGCGACCTCAATCTGACTGCATCAACCCAAAACAATCTTGCCTATGCATATATCGCTTTAGGTAAAACTGATGAGGCACTTAAGGAGCTAAAAGAAGCTGCTGAAATTTCTTCCATGTATGATTTTAAATTTCTACTTACGGAAAGTCATAGATTTTTCGCAGAGCTCAATCTTAAATCAGGTAATCTGGACAATGCATTAAAATTTGCCAGAAGAGCCCTTGATATTGCACAAAAAATCAGCGACAAAGTTGATGAGGCCGAGGCGCATATCACATTGGGCAATATATATATCGCTCAGAATAGACTCGATGAGGCTGGAGGGTCATTCAAAAAATGTAAGGAAATAGCGACCTTCATCAAAGACGATTACATCCTCGCCAAGTCCTACTACTACTGCGGTATACTTATGAAAAAGAACTGTGACTATAAGGTGGCAAATGAGTTATTAAAACAGGCAAAATCAATCTTTGAACGTCTCGGCGCTGAAAGATTTCTGGAACTTGTTAATTTGGAAATGATATTTTGACCCAGTTAGAAATTATGCTAAAAAAACAGCGTTTTTCTAAAAAAGTCAATCTCCCTAGAAAATTTCTAACCGGGTCAATCAATATGTAGCGACAATGTTTGAGTGGCTTTCGACAAGGGATCCAATTTTCATTTATATATTCCTATTTTTCAATGCATTCTTTGAAAGTATTTTTCCACCTTATCCATCAGATGCCTTTGTTTTAGTTTTTTCATTTATTGCCGGTCGTGGCAGTTTCAATCCGATATTTGTTTATATTTTTACTGTTCTTGGAAATATTTGTGGTATTATGATAATTTATTATATCGGCAGGGAATATGGTAAATGTCTCATCCAAACTTTATCACGCACCTTTTTTGGTAGATTATTACCTATTAAAATGATTGAAGAATCCAAACAGAAATTCGCCAGATACGGTGATTTGATCATCTTATTGAATCGTTTTTTTCCAGGGATGAGGGCACCAATTTGTTTCACCGCTGGGATTGTAGGCATTAGGAATATAAAGGTTTTTGTTTATGCATTAATAAGCATTCTTATCTGGAATTTATTTTTGGTATCAGTTGGCTTTTATATTGGAACTACCTGGGTTGAGGCATCAAAATTTTTGAGAAATTATAATATTATTGTTACAATTATAATGCTTGTTTGTCTAACAGTTTTAATATTGGTGTATTTTTTAAAGAAGAGAAAAAAATAACGACCTTTTCTCTATACGCTATGTCTACGCACTACGCAATTCAATGCCTTCTGAAGATATCAAATAAAAATCTTGATGGTTCTTGATAACGGCCATAGCGCCATTTGGAATACAAAAGGTATAATCGCTTCTGCGCCCGTGTGATTGCTACATAACATAATCTACGCTCTTCCTCAAGATCTCGTTGTGAAGACATACTCTTTGTCATTGGGAATATATCTTCGTTGAGGTCAACAAGAAAAACAACAGGGAATTCTAAACCTTTGGCGCTATGCACAGTCATCAACTTTACTGCATCTTTATTCCACTTTACCAAATCAAGTTCCTGAATTAACTTCAGTTCACCCATAAATTTTTTCAAATCAAAATTTCTATACTGCTTGGCAAAATTTAATAATTCATCAATTGTCCCATCTTTCAATTTGAAAAGGTTCACAATTTCATCTATTATATTATAGGGCCGTAAAGAAGAAAAGTTTTGCCAGTGATATTCAAAAACCTTGTTTGCCCGTTCCACATTTTTCTTTGAAATTTTAAATGATGAACCAGCGCGGGCGAGGAATTCTTCTTTTTTTATTCTCGGCATTTGTCCTGGCTCAAATTGACTGAGTATTTCTAAGTAATCAATTATCGGCTTGACCTCTGGCGATTCAGAAAATGAGCCACTACTGACAAGGGTCTGCTGAATATGTGCGACAGCCAATTTCTCAGCATAGATTTTTGAGAGATAATTCATTCGGTAGAGTATAGCAATATCACGTAGATTGAAACCTTCTTTTACTAAACCTTTAATCTCATTAACGATATAATCTACTTCATCCTCTTCAGATTTTGCCGCATAAACAAAGATATCACCCATTTCCAAATTGGGAATCACGGTCGTCTCCCGTTGAAACAGATTATTAGCAATCTCTAAGATTGTCTGCGGTAACCGGAAGCTTTTGTTTAGATGAAATATTTTTATTTCTTTAAAGTCCTTTGCCACTCGATAAATTAACTCCTTTTCTGCGCCACGCCAGCCATAGATTGCTTGGTCTTCATCACCCGTGAAGAAAATATTATTTTTACAAATCAGTAGTATAAACCTATATTGGGCCAAATTTATATCCTGAAGTTCATCGACAAAAATGTATTCGAATAGGTTTTGATAAAATTCTCTTAGGTCGCTATGTTCTCTAAGAAGTTTAATTGCATATAGAATTAAATCATCATAATCTAAGATGTTGTGTTCTTTTGAATAATTTTGATACTGCTTATAGGCATCGAGGCAAAATTTCTCCCAATCACTATGCGGGGTAAATTCATCAGGTGCGATCCCCTTTGCCTTTAAAATTTCAATGGACCTCAAAATTGTGTTTGCACGATGTTTCCCAGTTTCAAAACCTATCTGAGGAAATATTTTTTTTGGCTCTTCAATTATAAAATCTTCGCTGATATCAAGCCTTTCGGCGTCACGACGCAATATCCTTAAACAGATGGTATGGAATGTGCCTAACCATAGGTCATAATCTGAGAAAGTGACACAACGTTGTAATCTGCTTTTGATATCGCTTGCTGCTTTATTGGTAAATGTACAAATAAGGATCTTCGATAATGGTATATTTCTTTCAATCAATTTCATAATTGCATATGTAAGGGTTGTTGTCTTACCACAACCTGCCTGACCTAATAATAGAATTTTTCCATCAACCGCATCGATTGCCTCTAACTGGGTGGGGTTAAGCGTAATGGTGAATATCTCCTTTTCGGGTAACACTATAGTGGATTCAACTTTGATTCCCTTATTTTTTTTATGTAACCGCTGAAGTAATTCTTCAGCATCGGGCCTCGCCTTCGCATTGATATTTAGACATTTAACTATTGCATCTTCAATAAAGTCAGGAATACCACTTCTTAGGATGCTGGGAGCGAGAAACATATCCTTCTCAATTTTCTTTCTCAATCCATCAAGATTGTCATCAAGGAATGGTGGCACACCTGTAAGAAGTTCATAAAGTATGACGCCCATGCTCCAGACATCTGATTTCTCGTCAAACCTTCCTGTCCACGACTCGGGTGCCATATAGATTGGTGTGCCAACTGTAGATGCAGAAAGTGAACCTGATTTAACAAATCTAGCTAACCCAAAATCAGTTATCTTAACAATATCTTCACCAGTTATCAAGATATTCTCGGGTTTCAAGTCACGGTGTAAAACACCAACGCTATGGGCATAAATGATTGCATCAAGGATTTGTTTTGCTATGTGCAGTACCTCACCGATATCAATACCACCTTCTTTTATTATGTCTCTAAGGACCCTGCCCTTTATATATTCCATGACCAGGACAAATTTATTTTCGATAATATCTATGTTATAGAATCGGACAATATTCGGATGATTTAGTGAAGCCAACAGTTTCGCCTCATCCTTTAGCATCACAATCTCTTCTTTCCTCATTCTCGATATCTTAAGGGCAAAGTGCTTCTCCAGAAGTGTATCAAACGCTAAAAATACATCACCAAACCTCCCACCACCAAGCCATTCAATTACTTCGTATTTACCGAGTTTCTTTAAGAGCATTATTTAACGAGTTCTTAAACGGGGAATGCCGACATATGTAGTATTGTATCTCGATATGTGAGTGCCTGACCTACAAATTCATTACCTTTAAGTTTTATTCTTGTGCCTCTAAATTTTTTTTTCTCCAAGACATTTGTTATATCCTCAAAAAATTTTTTAACATTAGGAAGATTCCCTCTTTTTCTTTGATATTCAAAGGCATCCAGCGCATAGCTCCGCAACAACTTATTTTCAAATTTTTGATAACTCTTTGGACTTGAAAAGATGTCACAGCCAAGGATACGGTCACCGGCAACGCCAATGAAGCCAACTATATTATGATTTAGACTCTCAAAGCCTTCGATATATCGAGAAATTTCTTCATTAAGATTATCATAAATGTCATGCATTGATGAAGTAGCTGAAATTGTTCTGGTTACCGTCAATTTGCGATTGATTTCCCGCCATATTAACTGCTGCGTATCACTCTTTTTATGATAACTTTTTACTAAAATTGAACGAACTTGCGGATAGGAACAATAGCCTGTTCGGAACCCACCAATGCCATCCCATCTTCCTTCTTCAACACAGACTACCGGAACATTAGTTGATGACCTCGCGGGTACGTATGTGGTTGCCGCAATAATGCGATTTTGGAGTGAACCCGTAATTTCTTCGCCATCTAACATCATTACTGGATTATTGCTTCTATTATTGAATACAACTTTGCTTACTTCAGGTTCATCAAGTTCTCGAAATTCTCCTTTCTGTGAATGAAGGATATCGTCAATTATTAATATATCACTTCCCCCATCTTCTGATTTGCTATTCCCTTTAATCGGGAAGACCATTAAATTTCTTAAAAATATAGATTCGCCAATTCCCAACATATTCACCTCACTAATAATTTATTGTGATACCGATCCTTAACCTACAAGGTGCGGTATAACAATTGACCCAGTCTGCCGTTTCTCGATTCAATGCCTTGAATGCCTCATACTCTTCTCTTGGTGTAATAAGACCATCATGATTGACATCAGCAGCTGGATGATAATACTGCCCAAGAATGCTTATATAATCATTAAAATCCCAATAATTTATATTCTCCTCAGGAATAAATGGATATATAGGGGCAATCTGATATCTTTCATTAAGAAGATTCAGGACTTCGCAATTTATATTGAATGATAAGTTGCCAACCACAAATCCTTTAGTAACGAAGCAATCAATTTCTCGCTGGAAGGGAAGCTTTTCGATATTGCGCTCCGCATACTTTCCTTCAGGTCCAGCCGGTGTATATGGGAAACCATTCCCTAAATGACCGAAAAGATATATTTCTATCGCTTTAGGCAGGTTGAATATACCCTGTATGAAGATTTTGTGCCTTTGGTCAAAATCGAGATAATAGTCTTGGGCTGGTAGGACATAGTCCGTATCGATGGTTTCATAGTAATACCGATAATAAACTTCTTCTGCATAGGAGCTACTTCCTCGGGCATAGGAAAGTGAATAAGATATCTTCCCAGTAAAAATCCGATTCTTAAACTCAAGAATCAATTCACTTCCTTTGATATTTGCATATTCAACATTAAAGTAAGATACATAACTTCTCGGTAGGGACGAGACCAACCTTGTCCCTATAAGTTCAAATACATCTTTATAGTATGTATTAAGAGTGGCAATTAAATCTGGTGTTATTTCCCCTTGAAAACCGATTTCATAACTGCGGGTCTTTTCTGGTTTCAACCCTGGATTTCCAACGAGTGGTTGGCCAAAACGAGAGTAATAATACGATGGAAACGGCAATAGGTCATAATACCTATACAGGTGGTCATAGAGTGGTGGTTGAGTATATTGACCCAGATTCGCTCGAAATAGAAATTTTTCTGTGACCATAAAAGAGAATCCAAAACGCGGCGAGATGATAGAATTTACTATAGTATCAATACCTGTAGCAAAATAATCATAGCGGCATCCTAATTTTGCACACAGCCCTTTATAATCAATATTATTCTGGATGAATAGTGAAATCTCCTTGGGTAGGTAGTGATATTTATCTATAAGTTGATGGATTGAATCGCCGTAAAATATATTAAAGTTATCCAATTTTAAATTCGAGTAATCTACTCCTCCTTTCATTTCATTATATTTATTTATTTGAGAATTGAACCCTACCTTACAGTTTAAAATCCGTGTAGACTTTTCCCCATACTCAGGGAAATCACCTTCACAAAGAATCTTGTCGCCTACATACCTAACGCCAAAGGGGTTTTTGTTACTGCTCGTTGGCCATCTTAGAGTTTTATAATCTCTGAAAACGAAGTCTCTAAAAAATCCCGCTCTTTCCTCTATGCGCACCCCAAATGTTCTTTTGGTATAAAGCCGACTCACAGTGAGACCTAATAGATTTTTCTGGTTGGGTAGATATGTTAAATTTAATATCCCAAGGTCGCCTTCTCTTTTATCCGACCGATAGTGATCCAGCCTAAATTTCCATCGAGTATTATATCTATCAAACTGGGTTCGTGATTTTGCACCACTTAATGTTAGCCTTAATTTACCTACTGGTACAAATAACCACTTACTATATAGAGAATAATCATCACGCTGTTTATGCGGTAGGATATAGAGCCTGGGGTCCCAATCATCCGTATGCATCAAATCAATGGATATATATCCTTTCGCCTTTTTTGAAATAGGCAAATGGATTGAAGACCGATAATTTTCAAAACCAAAATCATAATAGAATGGCATTATCCTTTCCGTCTTCGAATAAGTCCTCACATGGAGATTATCTGAGGGGTATGTGGTAATAAGATTAATGATTCCGGACATTGCCCGCCCATATTCTACATCAAATCCACCAGGCAAAAATATTACCTCATCAACAATGTCCCTCGACATATTTATTGCTAAATCTCCAGTCTGAGGATCAACAATCGAAACATTATCAATCATATACTGAACTTCAGTTGCGCGGCCTCCCCGAACATGTATTGCCGTGTCAGCATGGGCAACTGCAGGTTGAAAAATAACAATACCTGGGGTATAATCAATAGGCATATAATAAATCTCTTCTTTCCTAACAATATAAGTTGTACCAATCATATCTTTTTTTACAGCAGGCATCTGTCCAGTTACAACAATTGGTTCAACTTCAATTGTTATCTGTGTAAGATTGATATTTAGCCAAGCGGTTCGGTCAATTTCCACAACGACATTCTCAAATCTTTTTGGTTGATAACCAATACAGGAAGCCTCAACTGTATAGTTACCCGGCGGGACGTTTAAGATGTAAAAATTGCCATCGTTATCAGTTGAAGCGCCCTGCTCAGAATTAAGAATAACGACATTAGCATCGACAATTGGTCTACCAGTGTCTTCATTTTTTATAGTCCCTTGAATTTTGCCAGTTATACCACTAACGAGTAAAAGCGTAAGCAATAAGCATGTCATTGGTTGCCTCCTTAAATTATAATTAAAAGCAGCTCCTTGTCAACTGAACTTTTATTATTTATCATTTTATCAGAAATTTTCTCTTGACTTACGTCAATTTTATCTTATAATTTAGAATGCTAATTTTTGTTTTTCTTATTGCTAACTTTGGCATCCAGTATAGAGCCTTTCTCAATTCTGCCAGAAGTGAATCAATCTTTGTGGGTTTAACCAGAAACGAATATGAACTTTCTGATTTTAGCAATGACCAGATCATACTCTGGTTCTGGCGTAGTAATTCAGGGAGCCCTCTGGCTGATTCGTTTTTAAAGAAAATCCCCATGGAAAGAAATTTTTATCTTTCTGCCATTTTGAGGTGGGAGGCAAAAGAGTCTAATAATTTTAGCACAATACTTAATAAGCTCGAACTAGCTACCCATTTCGATTCATTGGCAATTGAAAATTTACTATCCTTTATTGCCTTAGCAGTAAAATCTCACAAATTTAATCTCTTTGTAAAGCCATTTTCCCTGTCTGTATTTTCTGATATTAGGAATCAGGTTTTCATTATAACCAATTTTATAATTTTTTTATTTATTGCGCTGTTTATGTGTGGGTTTATCTTTATCCTAGTAAAGATGTTCTACTACTTGCCTGCCTTGAGCCATCGAATTGACCCCCAGAAGCATAATCAAATCAAGGGTATAATACCATTTTTAATTATTCTAGTTCCGGTCTTGGCACTGCGCCATCCTTACTTGATATTTATTTCTTATACATTATTATTGATATTAATATTCAATTCACATGAGAAAATCTGGTTAAGAATAAACATCATTATTTTAATAGTCATTACCTTACTTTCATTTCCATTAAATCATTTTATACCCTTTCTTAAGGGAACAGATAAGAGTTATAAGCTCTACGAGATGATTAGTTATGGCACTGATACAAAAACAAACCCCGAAACTATTGAGGAGAAGAAGATCCTTGCCTATGCTTTGAAACAACAAGGGATCTTAGAGGAAGCCCTTTCGTTGTACGAAGAGTTATATTATCAAGGACAACGTAGTATTGATGTTATCAATAACCTCGCAAATATTTATTTTCTCTATGAAGAAGATGAACAGGCAGAAGTATTATATAACCAAGCAGCATCCTATCAGCGTGGTGAGCCTTATTTTAATTTAGGATTACTTAAGCTAAAAAATATTGAATATCTTGCATCTTCAAAATATATGGAAGAAGCGAGAAAAGTGGGTTTTTCCAGTCTCTCTAAAGAACCAGTAGACATTAAACCCGGCCTTATAGATTTTTATAAAATTATATTCTCTCGAGAGTTTGAATTTCCTAAAATTATTAATTTTATCTACATTATACCTCTTTTAATAATCTTACTTTTTACCTTTTTGCCGCTTAGATTCTTACCACCTTTCTTTTGCGATGTTTGTGGCCAACCGATATGCAATGCCTGTCACCAGAAAATTGATGAAGAAATAACATGCACAAACTGCTTAACTAAATTGAATATAACAAAGAATGAACAGATTGGAGAGGATTTAAGACATTCACTCGGTCGTAGTAAAAGATTTTGGCGTAATTTTCTAGCCTATTTAGTAAACATCATTATCCCAGGCGCTGGGCTCATCTATAAAGGTAGAAATTTTCTTGGTTTCTTTATTGTATTCTTTTTAATGTTTGGATATATCCCACTATTATTCACACACCTGTTTATAAAACCCACGGGTTGGGTGGCAATTCCTCTCGGTTCGACATTTCTATCCCTTGGTGTTGTAATTGCAATCTTTTGCTATCTCATTTCCTTTATATTAATGAGGAAAACAAATGCCACTCGAGGGTGATTTAAAAAGTTTTAATCTGGCGAGTATTTTTCAACTTATTTCTCAAGACCGACTCACCGGTGCCTTGAAGATAAAGCGGAAGAATGAACTTATAGATATCGGTTTTTATGAAGGGCAGATAACAGGTGCCTTTTATGAACGGGGAGAAGGGGTTGAGAGATTGGAACAGTATCTTGTTAAATCAGGGTTCATAAAGAAGAATCTCTTTGAGATGATTAAAGAAATCCATCAGGAGACAAAGAGACCAGTAATGAATATTATTCTGGAGGACAAGTATTTGACACCCGAAGAGGTCGACCGAGTCATAAGGTTCAAAATCCAAGAGGTCATTGATGTAGTATTCACCTGGCAAGAAGGTGAATTCAAATTTGATGAGGGTTCAATAATTTATCCCAAAAGTATAATAAAGATAAGATTGAATACAGAAAGTGTAGTATTAGAGACCGCACGACGATTTGATGAATGGCCAAGAATTATCAAGGCAATATCATCAGGAGATCTTGTCTATAGAAAAATTGAAAGGCCGGAATTAAAACTGAGACTCCCTGAAGACCAAGAGAGGGTGCTGTCTCTAATTGATGATTATCGTAGCGTAGATGACTTGGTTGAAATTTCTGGACTTGGTAAATTTCATACCTATTCTTGTCTCTACCATCTGCAGACAACAGGTCAGATTGAGCTGGCATATGCAAAGCCAACTGTGAAACAGGTGCGCCCGCCAAGGGAATTTTCTTTTAAGATTCTAACTACACCCATTACTATAGTATTAATGATTGTTATAATAATTGTTGAATTGCTTATCGGTAATTATCTTTCTACAAAACCATTCTTTTCATTTAAGTTAATTGATGAGTCGAAGTATATCCAAGATTATTCAGTTTACCAAAATATCTTTTTTTATCATCATAATCGATTACCGTCAATTCAAGAGACGCGGAATATATTTGAAAGATAGGGTATGCTATATAAAAACGCCGGCGTAGACATCCATGCATTAAATTTAGTAAAAAGAAAATTTGGCAAAGAGGTGATGCGGACTTTTACACGAGGTATAAAATCGAAATTTGGCCTCTTCGGTGGCATCTACCCTATGAATGCTGAATATTTAATTAGTAGCGTTGATGGCGTAGGAACTAAAATTCTCGTTGCGTGCGCAATGGGTATTCATCATACCATAGGGATAGATCTGGTCAACCATTGTGTAAACGATATTCTTACCACCGGTGCATTGCCACTTTTTTTTCTTGACTACATTGCCTTCTCTCAAATAGAGAGAAATCATTTAGTTGATATTGTAAATGGGATTGCTGAGGCATGTAAAATGGAACATTGTCTATTGGTTGGCGGTGAAACCGCCCAGATGCCTAAATTTTATCCTAAGGGGGTCTACGATCTTGTCGGCTTTATTGTTGGAAAGGTAAATAAAAAGGACTATATTAATATCGAGAAAATTTCATCAAGAGACATTCTATTGGGTCTAAAATCGTCCGGACTGCATACCAATGGATATTCATTAGCACGCAAGGTTCTGTTACGAAAATTTGCCCTTACTTCTTATATGCCAGAATTTAAATGTAGTCTTGGCGAAGAGTTATTAAAGACTCACTGTTCTTATCGGAGATGCCTCGTGCCCCGGCTAAAGTATGTAAAAGGTCTCGTCCATATTACAGGCGGCGGATTTTATGATAATATTAAACGCATCTTGCCCAGAAATCAGTCCGCTATTATTTATAAAAATTCCTGGAGACCATTACCTATCTTTAAATTGATTCAAGAGGTGGGCAAAATTCCAGATGAGGAGATGTATCGAGTTTTCAATATGGGAATCGGCATGGTCGTAATCGTCAAGTCAAATAATCTAAAATATTTTAAACCTCTAAAACCAAAAATAATTGGCGAAATTGTTAAAGGTAATTTTGGCGTAAAGTTAGTCTAAGTTTTAATCCAAATTGAATGAATAACCCGGATATTATTAGAAAAGCGATCTGAATTTTTCTTCTTTTACTTCACTGGTGAATTGTGCAAAACTATAAAGTTGCATAACTTCTTCATAACTGAAACTTATATTACAATTAGGACATATATAACATTCATCATCAGTAATTATAAGGCTTATATATTTTGAAGTAAAAATACAGAAAGGACATAAAATCTTATCAATCTTCGCCATAGGTTATTATATATGAAAGAAAAAGATTGTCAACAGCCAGGTCGCTGTAAATCGGGGATTTGAAGTTGTGGAGCCAATATACAGCGTTGACGAATGAAAAAAAGCAAGGCAAGCGCTGGACACGGTATTTATGGCTGACCAATTATCGGGTAAGTTATGAGAATTTTCATTATTTAGCCAATCAGTAACAGTTTAGCCATCGTAAAAATCCTTTAAACTCTTATAATATATATACTCATAATTAGCAAATTGTCAAGACCCCCACTGTAAATAAAAATAGTCTTATCAAAGAAGGTTGTTTAATCAAATTACCGGCGGTATCAATACAAACATTCCTTGCATTTAATTTAACGAGAAGATAATAATTGTTTTTCTTTTTTGTTAGGGGCATTTTTGGCGCCTCGCGTTTCGATAAGGCAACAATATTCAAAAGTTTAAAAGTTTATACCTGTCCCCAATTTCGATTGCTAGTTACACCCGCTTAGCAGAATCATTCAATACAGAAATCAAGCTTCTCCAAGAGACGATTAAAGCACTCGCTTATGCTCATCCTTACGCACGTATCCTTGATACTCACCCTGGCATCAG
>Ga0315310_10000315_pt1 | contig 31138 bp, 29 predicted proteins | sample TDP5_MG_FD_203630 | JGI IMG/M metagenome (GOLD analysis project Ga0315310, IMG submission 203630) | Freshwater sediment microbial communities from Lake Towuti, South Sulawesi, Indonesia - TDP5 | ecosystem: Environmental > Aquatic > Freshwater > Lake > Sediment | place: Indonesia: South Sulawesi...
CAACTCTCGCCTCCTCCTTAAGGTAATCTGCTATTGCCTGGGCAACAATTTTCACATTACCAAAAGTGAAATCGTCCGCAATAACCCCTCTCCATCCATCTGTCCCGAATTTTATTTTCGCCATTATCGGAGACCTTTACTATGTGTACTCCCGTAATTTTGGGTCTTTTCGCAATTCCTCAACCAACCTCTTAACTTCCTGACCCCTTCCCTTTGGAAAAACCAAAGTCACATCTTCTGTGGAGATAAGGACCAAGTCAGATATGCCGATTGTAGATAATAATCCTTTCCTGTTGACCATTATACAGTTTCGGGTATCTATTGGTGAAACTCTGCCGAAAATAGAATTCCCATTCTTATCCCGCAAAATAAGTCTATCTAACGACTCCCAGGAGCCTACATCGTCCCAGTAAAAGTCGGCAGGAATGACCAATCTATTCTTTGCCTTTTCCATTATCCCGTAATCAATAGAAATATCAGGCAATTTAGCATATAGTCTATTTATGTTCTTTGAAGAAATCATTTCCAATCCGTGGTAGAGAGAAGGCGCATGCCTTTCTATTGCTTTCATAATCGCAGACTTTTTCCAGATAAACATTCCGCTATTCCAGAAAAATCCACCCGCTTTAAGAAAACTCTCGGCTTTCTTCTTATCCGGTTTCTCCACAAATCTTTTTACCTTGTATGCCCCCGAGGCTTTATCCTTAATCCCCGTCTCTATGTATCCATACCCGGTTGCCGGGTAGGTCGGCTTAATGCCAATAGTGATTAGATTTTCAGTTTCCCCTGCGATAGCGATTCCTCTTTTCAAAATATCCAGAAATTTTTTTCTGGGCTTAATTATATGGTCTGCAGGCAGAACAACCATAATTGCATCCCCTTCAATCATTTTTGCTACAAGTCCAATACACGGGCATGTATTCCTGCCGACCGGCTCACAGATTATGTTCTTTCTCAGGACTTCTTTAAGCTGGCGCTCTACAGCCTCACCTATGGAGCGAACGGCTACGACAAGGATATCTCGAGCCGGTATAAGGGCCTCTATTCTTTTCACGGTTTCCTGCAAAAGACTCCTCTTTCCAGTCAAGGAAAGGAGCTGCTTGGGAAACTTCTCCCTGCTTAGAGGCCAGAACCTCTCCCCCTTGCCTCCCGCCATAATCACGGCTTTAACTACCATTTTCATATCTCGCACTCAACCGCCTAATGTTCCCTAAAAAAGTCTATTGTTCTTTTCAACCCTTCTCTAAGACCTACTTCTGCTTTCCACCCGAGTCTTTCTTCGGCCTTCCTCACATCAAGAGAACTCTTTATCAACTCCCCTGCCCTCGGAGGTCTATACGCTGCGTCCCTGGAATAACCTATCAATTTTTTCATTTCTGAAAATATACTATTAACCGAAGTAGATTTACCTGTTCCGATATTAAATATCTCATTATCCCCATTTTCCAGACATAACATATTTACTTTCACGACATCTCCCACGTAGATATAATCTCGCACCTGTTTTCCGTCGCCAAAAATATTGACCTCTTCGTTATTGAGCATCTTTCCGGAAAAGATTGCGACAACTCCGGCCTCACCATAAGGGTCCTGCCTGGGACCGTAAACATTTCCATACCGAAGTGCGGTATATTTTAGACCGTGGATTTTCTCATAAGTAGCCAGGTAACGCTCTACGGCATATTTACCTATGCCATAAGGGGAGAGAGGAGAGACAGGCGAGTCTTCATTCGGAGGGACTGTACCACATTCGCCGTAAATCACGCCGCCGCTAGAGGCAAAAATTATCTTCTTAACCTCGTGCTTACGACAATTTTCTATAATATTGAGTGAACCTTCTATGTTTACCCGCGCATCAAACGCCGGGTCGGCTATGGATTTTCTCACATCAACCTGTGCTGCGTGATGATTAACAATATCAAATTTCTCTTCTTTAAAAATATCATCAATTGCCTCATCGCAAATGTCCAATTTATAGAACTTCGCTTTCCTATTAAGATTCTCTTTCTTCCCGGATGACAAATCATCTACAATAACGACATCATATCCTTTCTCAATATAAGCATCAACGACATTAGACCCAATAAACCCCGCCCCTCCTGTCACTAATATTTTCATGACCTTCCTCAATCTCCCTCAATGGGAAAGGATGAAATTTTGCAAACTCAGTACCCCTCTCCCTTCAAGGGAGAGGGGAGGGTGAGGGTGAAATGAGACTACTACATTAATTGGCTCGGGCTTCTTGCTATTCTCGGAATAGCCATAACCATGCCGAGAAGAAAATAGAAAAGCATAACCACTTCCGAATCCCCAAAATTATACTGACTCAATCCAGCAATGAGAAATGCCGTGAGCGAACCCAGAAATCCCCAGGCAATCCCTTTAAAATACCCATCCTCACAGTGGTTATAAATATAGAAGACAAACTTATAAATAACCGCTAAGAGCCACAAAAACACACCTAATCCAAGCAAACCACTACTAACAGCTATATCCATAAAATTATTATGGGCATGGCAGGCGGGTTGTTGGCTTGCCTTTGGCTCATACCTGGGATAGACTAATCTAAACCCTTCCCATCCCGACCCGGTCAGTGGATAATCTCTTATTATCTTCAGACTCCCTTCCCAGAAATATATCCTGTCCCCTAACGGTTTTTCGGACTTAAAAGTTCCCATCACTCTACGAGTAAATTTAGAGGAAGGCAGGAAAACAACGCAAAGAGAAGCAACTACAACTCCAGCTAACACCAATGTGAGCAATTTTCTGCTCCTCAAAACACCCATAAATATCAATCCACCACTTATACCCAACCAGACTCCCCGAACATAAGAAAAGATTACAGCTGCCAGAATAATTAAACTTGCCAGCTGTAACCACCGTTTTTCCCTTTTTAGATTACTGTAAAAAGATAAGCCAATCACCATCGGCAAGACCAACAATATATAGTTTCCAAAAGTCTGTGGAGAATTAAAGAAACCTACAGCTCTGTCAAGAGATTTGTGGACGTATTTAATATTACGCAAAAAATCAATTCTGGCAAGATGCTGGAAAATTCCGTAAGCTCCAGCAACTGTAACAATAAAAATCAGAATTCCCATTAACTTCTTAAACTGACTAATATTTTTCACATTGTTAACAATCAGAAAGAAGATGACTATCCAGGCCAGACTCATATATGCCTTGAGACTATATGCAAAATCTACTCCGGTTACTACGCTTACACCAGCAACAAGGATAAAAGCAGCAATCGGTATATTGAAAGGATTTCTCGCCAAGTGAAACTTTTTCTCCAGGAACATCTTGACCAGCCAGAAAAGAAAAGCAAAAGATATAGCTGCCTGGGATCCAGTAATAGATATAGGTGACCAGAAAACAAACAGAATAAGAAATGCCCCAATTAACCAATCACAATATTTCACTAATTTGTCTTTAATATCTTTCATATTACTTCTTTGTCATTTTGATTTTTGATTTTTGATTTTTGATTTTTGATTTTTGATTTTCTTTTATCTTGCTCCTTTCCTCCGCAGAATCACTCCAATCGTTCTTAGAATAATCTCCAAATCCAGAAATAATGAATGCTTCCTCACATAAAGCAAATCATATCTCAATTTGCTTCTTGCAGAAATCTCATAGGTAGAATGGACCTGCGCCAAACCCGTTATCCCCGGTCTGACCTGTAACCTCTGAACATAACCGGGAATTTCTCTCTTAAATCGCTCAACAAAAAAAGGTCTCTCTGGACGAGGACCTACAAGGCTCATATTTCCTTTAAGAACATTTATTAACTGAGGAATTTCATCAAGGCGCGTTTTCCTTAATATTCTTCCCAACTTGGTGATTCTTTTATCATCGCTATCGGCAAGCACAGGACCTGTATACTTCTCCGCATCTTTTCTCATAGACCTAAATTTATACAGAAAAAATATTTTCCCATCCTTCCCCACTCTTTCCTGTTTGAATAGGACTCGACCCTTCGATTCCATCTTTATCACGACCATAATCAATAAAATCAAGGGTAAGAATAATAGGAGCGTTATAGACGAAACCAGAATATCAATAAGCCTTTTGATTACCTCATTAGCCCCGTAGATAGGCGGAGCCATCACTTCAACCAAAGGAAGTCCATTAACATCCTCACCGTCTGTTTCGCTCAGGAACATTTCATAAAGCTCAGGAACAATTTTGAATCTCACTCCCATCCCTTGACATTGAGAAATAAGGCCCACCATTTGTTTGCGCGACTCAGGCGGAAGAGATATAATTACCTCGTCAATCTTATTTCCCAATACAATTTGCCTAATATTTCTCATGGATTTGAAATGCTTAACTGCCGGTTCTGGATTTCTCATCTCTTCTTCCGACACAATTCCAATAAGCTTATACCCCAACTCTGGGCGATTCGTTATATCCTCTACAATAGAACTAGCACCTTCCCCGCTTCCCACCACTAAAACCCTTCTCGGCGCAACCTTTCTAAACCGAACAAGAATTATCCTCCAGCCACTAATTAGGATAATGTTAATCAACCAAGAAATCATAAGAACTGTCGTTGGAAACTCACCCACTTTTGTCCTTGCAGCATAAACAGCAACAAAAATTAATAGGGTTCCCAAAGTTACCCCATTAATCGTGTTATCCAAAATGTTGACCATTGTGTAACTTTTCCGTCTGTCATAAAGCCCTGAAACATAAAAGGTCCCAAGCATGATAATAGTGATTGAAACCCATAGGCTCCTATAGGCAGAAAAATTATACGAAGGCAATACACCACCAAACCTAAACAAGAAACCCAAAACTATTCCACTATTGACCAGAGCCGCGTCCAGTAAGACTGTGATTACTGTCCTTATTCTCTCTCTTCTCTCCCACGCCATCTTTTCTTCTCCGACTCTATCTTTATAGTGCTTCCTTCTTATGTTGGGTGGTGTTCTCCGCACCTTCTACCAAGGTTTTTCTCTTATCTCTCCTTTCGAATCACGCAAACTATGCAGGAACGACTTCAAAGAAAGGCGCGGAATGCCAAAAACAAATAGCCCCACCCAGAAACCAGCTCCCCAACTGAGATGTAGAATACCAAAAATAAGTGGAAGCAACGGCAGATACCGCCAACCACGGTGCTGGACAGCTAAGAAAGAAGCAGCTACGTTAGCCATCACATAAAAGCCCGGGACTACCGCTCCCACCGTCACATGCACAGGAATAATTGCAAATGAGAAAACAAGAAACAAGACAAGCAGTGGAGCCACTAGATGCCGCCAACGGAGTGAATCTGGATGTGCAACAAGCGTCTTCACCTTCCACAAACCATAGCGAAAATACTGATGGAGAAGTGCAATTAATGATCCACGCACATAGTACTGGCAACGAATTTTGGGCGAGAGTAGTACCCTACCACCGGCTTTTCGCAGGCGATAGTTTATCTCGTAGTCTTCATTAACTGCCCATTCTTCATTGAAGCCACCTAAGGCTTCAACGGCTTTCTTGTACCAAGCACCTAAATAGACCGTATCTACCCATTCTTCTCTATCAGAATAACGGAAGCGGGCATCACCGGTTCCGAATGGGAAAGTAGTCGCAATGGCAATAACGTCACTCACATATCCGGTACCCACGGCTCTCTGCACACCACTCACATTGGAAGCATCCGTTGTCCGGAGCAAGTTCACACATTGGCTAATATAGTCCTCTGCGTAGGTAGAATGGGCGTCCATACGGACAATTATCTCCCCCTTCGCTTCCTTGAGCCCAATGTTCAACCCGGCAGCTTGAATACACTTGGGATTCTTGAATAACCTGAGAAATGGGTAACGTTTTGCATATTCACCAATAATCTCTTTTGACAAATCAGTGCTCATCCCATCAATAACCAGAATCTCCAGTCTCTCTCTCGGATACTCGTTGGCAAGGATAGAGTCGAGACAACGCGTAATACAGCCTTCCTCGTTTCGTATTGGGACGAGAACTGAAACCATAGGTAGCGTAGGAGTATTACTCATTTCTGTCCCCATATAATAGATCTTATAATAATTCTTCTAATATGAAAGTCGCCCTCTAAGCCGGTGTACCTTTCTAACTGTTTCTGGAGTAATGCGTTTTCTCTGTTGTAGTAGTTTTCTCATATCCTTAGCAACATTCGTTACGGCACCCGCTCTTCATCCTGGAAATATCCCGAGAAAAACGTGTGCCTAAATAATAAAAATATGCGAGAATAACCCATGGCACAGGAAGGGCAGTTGTAGAATAAAAGAAGACCATAAAAACACCTATAATAAATAATGCAATACAGATAAAATTACCATTCTTAAAATTTTTTAAATAAGATAAATCTACAGTACGCCAGATAAGAAATATAAGGAGAAAAAGTATTAATAGTCCTATGATCCCCATATCCATAGCGACTTGTGCGGCATAAGCATCTGGTTTAATTATTTCAGCATACATTTGTTCTTTACCTAGATGGCGATATTCAGGCCAGTATACTCCTGCAAACTCGCTTAAACGATTACTATCTATAAGATAAGACGCAATGCCATGTCCTACTCCAAATCCGTCAAATAAGGAAATATATCCTATAATAACAGTAAGTAATCGTTCTGCTGCTAATAACGATAAGGCATAATAAGAGAAAAAATTTCTAGATGCTATTATATCTTTTATTATCCCAAAAATGGCTACAAATCTAACTTTACTAGAGTAAGTCTTAATTAAATAGTCAATATTATTAAAAAATAATACTAAGAAAATACACAAAAAGAGAAAAAAAAGAAATTTGTAAACAATCGGTTTGAATAAAAATTTCGAAATAAAATAGCTCATAAGAAAAATTAGGACAAGGAAAAAACCTGTTCCCGATTTATTTATCAATAACATGATTGCACTAGCAATAAATACTATATATAAATAAAATATAGAAATTTTATTAAGTAAATAAAAACATACACCGGTTAAAATTATTAATAAAATTAACATTCCTCCATATCCTGGTTCAGGAGACAAAAAAGTTACACCTCTAGCACCTCCACCAAGCTGTTCCACACTTGCCCGTGGAATAAACATCTCTAAAAAATACTCCCCAAAATGAAATAATCCAAAATACTGCAGAAGACCTATAGATAAATAAATTATTAAAATGGCACTATAAGTCTTTTTGGACAAAAGATGGAGATTTTCTCGCAAACATAAAAAAATAAATAACGGTAACATATACGCAAACATAAGCATAAAAACATCTAATATATTAATACCTCTAGCAATTGATATAAAGGAATAACTTATTATACACAGTATAAAAAGTATACATATCATAGTAATATAGTCCTTTTTTATTCCAAATAATAAAATAAAAATACTTGCAAAAATAGCACTAATTGGCTGCACTTCTGCTCTAATCCATGGAATAAATTTTATAAAAGGGAAAAAAGAAAAGAAAAAAACTAAGTTTATTAGATATTTTTTTTTAAGCATAAACCCCAGTGCATTATTGGTTTAATATCTTTTTTATATAATCCATCTAAATATAAGGCTTTCATGTTTCCCTTCAGTCATTCCCATAAAAGTAGGAATCCAGAAAAATCAAACAGCTATGGATTTCTGCTTCCGTAACAATAACGAAAGGTGCAAAACTACAGTGAACGGATAAGATTTGAAAAATTGCGTTTTCACGTTATAATGTGCCTATCACCGCCAAAGGTAGGATAAATAGATTTTCTGTTTAACTTTGATTCAATATTCATAAAAATTCCAATAGAATCTAATATTATCTTCAGTCTATGTGACAGTGTATGCTCATTTATGCTCCTATAATATCCATTCTTAGCAATAAATGTACGTTTTTTTTCATTAAAAAGTAGTTCTAAACATTCCTTCTTTAATTGATCTAAGTTATGAAAAATAGCAATTTCATTTAAACAATCATAAACATTTTCCAACCCAGGCATATATTGAGTTAACAAACAATTACCACTGCCCGGTACTTCAAATAACCGCATGGGATAGCCGTCAGTCTGGCAATCAATTGGGATGTTCAAAATTATCTTGCTCCTTTGATAATAAGTATTAATCTCCTTGTGTGAAATCCGTCCAGGATAAACATATTTAAAAAATTTTCTTGCATAAACTAAATCACGAAAATAACCCATAGGATTTCCCCATCCATTCGGCCCAATTATAACTAATTTAAAATTATCTTTATCACAAATTTCTGAAAGATATCCTAAAACTTCTCGACGATTTTTATAATATGGGCCATACCATGCTCCAATAAAAAGAAAATCTATATCTTTGTCCGAAGTAAAAGGATAATAATGACTATTGTCAAAAAAGAGCATCATATGTTTTACATATCCATTATAAATTTTTTTTATTATTTCTATATCTCTTAATTCAAAGGTAAATATTCGACTGAAATATGGAAGTATATCTTCGTAACCTTTAAATCTTTCAAACTTGTCGCTAAGCCAAAGTATTCTTTCAGTTTCCGGAGAGTGTATTTTAATAAATTTGAGAGTATCTGGTGTAATAATTATATCTCCCAAAAATGCAATAATTGCATCATATCTATTATCTCTAATATATTGCCTTATCTTACTTTGAAACTTTTCAAAAGAGTATTTTGCTGGTCCAAATATTTCCAATCTTGGGAGAAATTTATCCCGAATATACGGAATAAATCCATTTCTATTCATCGACAAAAGATTTGCATCGAAACCACGTCTTCTTAAAGTATTTACAATAGAAGAACCATAACCATAAAAATCACTACTGAGAACTAAAAATTTCATTAAAAAATTCCTTACATTGATAATAAATTAACCAGTAACTATGAGTTTTTTAGACCTCATCTCCTCCAGCGATTGCTCATATTTGCTGGTAGTCTCTTCTTGAGGCTTTGCCCATAATAAAAATTCACGAATACCATCAATAAATTTCCATTTTGGTTCATATCCAAGTAATCGTCGAATTTTCGTTAAATCAGCCACATTATGTCTAACATCACCTAAACGAAGTTCTTTTGTTATTAAAATTTCTGAATTGCTATTAAAAAAATTAATGATTTCTTGCGCTACTTTTTTAACCGAAGTTCCTTCGCCACTGCCAACGTTTAACACTTCTATTCCAGTATGTTCAGGAGAAATACAACGAGATGTTGCTTCTATCGCATCATCAATATAAACAAAGTCACGGCTCTCCTCACCATCTTCAAAGATATAAATTGGCTTATTTATTTTTGCCTGATTAGCAAAAATACTTAAAATCCCAGTATAGGGATTTCTCAAGGATTGTCCAGGACCATATACATTTTGATACCGCAGTGCAAAGGCTGATATATTTAACGTTTTAGCAAATAACAAAACCATCTTTTCCTGCATCATTTTTGTAAGTCCATAAAAGGATGTGGGGGCCAATTTGGATTCTTCATCACTGGGTAAGAATTTACAGTGCGAATCGCATATGGGACAAAGTGGTTCAAAGTTACCTCCTTTTATATCGTCACGCCCTCTTATAAACGGATACACCACTTCATGCGTTGGACAATAATATTTACCCTCGCCATAAACGGCACGAGAAGAAGCAATGATTATTTTCTTAACTTTGCTCTTTTGATTATTCACTAAATAATCCATAAGAATAGCAGTACCTTTCATGTTTACGTCTTCATAATGCTCCACCTCATACATAGATTGCCCCGTACCAGTCTCTGCTGCCAGATGCACTATTACTTCTTGCCCATCCAAAGCTTGTGAAAAAGCTACCTTATCTCTAATATCACCTAAAATAAAACTGACATGTCCCGCCAAATCTGATGGTAAACTTTTATTATCTCCATGAACCTGGGGATTAAAGTTATCCAAAATGGTTACTTCATAACGTTCATTTAAGAGCCGTCTTGACAGATTTGAACCAATAAATCCAGCCCCACCGGTTATTAAAATTTTCACTTTATTATTTACCTCATCTTTTTATGTGAAGTTATCTCAATTGAATCGCCTGATTTTAAGAAATCTAGAAATTTGGATACCAAATGGAAAAAAAATATAAATATTGGATTTTTTATGAAAAATCCATTACTTGATAGCTTTTGAGTATTGCGATTGAAGTATATTTGAATACTCCCGAGGATACCTGAATAAATTGAATTGTAGACAACATTCTCGATTATAAAATTATGTTTTGTAAGCATCATTGATAGTGTTTTTACAGAATAATTAAATGGATGTACAGGTGCACCGAGATACCACCAATACTTTCTAAATATTTTTGCATTCAAGCCATTAATGTTAGGCACACCAATAAATACTTTTCCTGTAGACTTTAATATTCGGTGAATTTCTATTAATATCTGATTGGGATTCACCATATGCTCAAAGGAATGGTTTAACCTAATGTAATCAAAAAAATTATCAGGAAATTTTGCATCACGGAGAGTACCAAGAAAAATATTTAGCCCATAATGTTTGCCTAACTCCACTGCAGATTTATTAATTTCAACTCCATAAGTATCCCACCCTTTTATCTTCATACGCCACAAGAATTTACCACTTCCACAACCAATATCTAACATCCTTCCCGGCTTCAAAAAATGAGGGTCTTTTGTTCCTATTTTCAAAATTGTTTTAAGAAATAATTTGATCCTACTTTCTTTCAGAGAAAACTTCTGGAAAGAATAATATGTATCTGGATATAGATCAATTATATCTTCAGGTGGCATAGGATTAAGAAAAACTAAAAAACAATTTTCACACTTTACATTTGAAAAATGTCCTTTTATTCCATAATGTGGATCTGATGAATCCATAAGGAAATTGATTTTTGTAGAATTACATAAAGGACATCTTACTACTTCCTTCCATTTTCCACTATTCATTTTAACTATTTGCCCGTAAGTTTATGAAATTTAATACCACATAATATTGAACGCATATTTTTAAGACCGAAACTACTGAAATTATTCCATCCATATATTTTAAATAAACATTTATCAAACCAATGGAACAATGTCACAAATCTCTGGATATAAGTTCTAAAAGGTTCGGCGACCATCATAATATTCATACTAAATGTGAGGTTTAAATTATGAAATGGTATTAACTCAACAAATTTTAAGTTATTTTCCTCACAAATTTTTCTTAAAAAATCTAAATCAATAGCCTTTTCATCTGGACTAGCTCCCGTATAACCTTGTCTAATTGCTTCCTTAAATTCAACATCAAGAGGCCCTAAAAAAATTAACACCTTTTTTAATGTGAAAAAAACAACACGTATAGGAAAATCAATCATACTTAATAGATAAAATTTGAGAATACTGTCCTTCTTTGGTATTAATGGCTCATATATATAAAGTTTCCCATTTTCATTTAAAATGTTATAGATTTTGCCAAGAACCTCTTTCATTTCCTCCTTCGATAGATGATGTAAACAAGCATTAATTATAACACTATCATAGTTGTCAAATCTTCCTATAATAGATTCATTTACTATATCACGACAGAAAAATTTAATTTGTTTTAGACCTTTTTTTCCTGCAGCGTCCCGAGCTGCTTTTATTTGTTCTTCGGAAAAATCAATTCCGTCTACATACATGCCCTGTTCTGCAAAATTATGTCCTACCCAGCCCGTACCACATCCTATATCAAGAAATTTGCCATTCTCTTTAAACAAATAGTTTTCATAGTCTCTATAATATTCATTTCGAATAATATTATTTAAAGCCGGCGTTAACGCCCAATGTTTTTCCATTATTCTTGAAAATTTATTCCACCATATCATTTCTTTTTCGCTTACCACTTAAAAACCTCCTTGTGAAATAAAATGAATACATAAGAGAAAATTTAAATTCCCCATATAGTTCTCAGTCAATCAATTAGCAAAGGGATCAAGCCATTAGCCATCTTATATTCCAATCTCCTGAAAAATATAATTCGCTATTCTTTCACCAGATCGGCCATCTAGTGCTTTATGACATTCTATATCAACAATCTTTCTCCTTGCTTCTCTATCCAGGGAAGGATCGTCTAAATAAGCATTTATATAAGAAACCAACTCTTCTATATTATTTGCAATCTTAATACCACCGGTTTTAACTGCCGGCAAATGATGAGTAAAATCAAAAAATCTCCTTATGGAGCTTCCATAGTCCAATTTTTGATACCCATCAAAACCAATACCCACAATTGGCCTATCTATCATAGCTGCATCCACAGTCAAGGTAGACCCTGGGTGTAAGCATACATCTGAATAATAAAGCAATTCAGCTAAATTAAGACTGTCAGACCTATCAGGTGGAGACATCGTCAACCATTTTTTAATCTTGGGAATATCACATCTTACAAAAGGATACTTATTTTCTATCTCTCTATAATCTGAAAGTTTATCACTCCAAACACTATTATCCACTACTTGCGGATGAAGTCTTACCAAAACCTGACAAGGATATTTAAATAATCGCTTATTAATACACTCTACTAATATGTTCACCATTTCAATGTTATATGGAAAATATTTTGGTGTTATAGTCCCAAAAAATATTATTTTTTTATTTGGGTCAAAATCTTTATCTTTACAAAATTCTTCTCTACTCCTAAATAAATTCTTTTTGGAATAAATGTCAAGCTGAGGGGCACCACCAATAAAAATATCTTCTTCCCTGTAATCATGAATTTCAATTGCTTCAGTTTTCATTATATTACCCCACACAATAAGTTTATCCGGCCTTGCACCTATGATTCCTTTAGAAGTCAAATTATCCCAACTTAGAACAACAGATACAGTTTTAATATTGTATTTTTTCGCATATCGTAATATTCTTATCTCATCTGGATTAGTTCCGTATGTACAAGTAAAAACTATATCCGGATTAAACTTTCTAAAAATTGATTCATATTCTTTCCCATCAACAAAAAAACTCTCTATCTTCAGCCATATATCCCTTAAAAATTTAAATCTACCAAAAATGTGATTTAATATCTTAAAAAGGTAATATAAAAAATAATGGTCTCTTTTCCAAATCATACTAAATATACTAATTGTTCTACTCCTTTTTGGATTACATAAGATGTATTTTCTAATTATTTGTAATATTCGTTCAATTTTCTTATTAAAATGACTTAATAACGGTTCAATAAGAACATTATTATCACCAAATTCTCTAATAAAATTCGGTACATCATCAAACGGACAAAATATAACAACACGAGTTTTTTCTTTCAATTTTTTAAAAATATCTGAATATAAAATATTCCTGACATGAAAACCATGCGTTACAACAATAAATATAGTCTTCATTTTAGAGCCTCTTCTTGACATGAGCGAAAATTTATATAATAAGGAACACGTAAAATAAAGAACCAGAATAATGATAAATGAACAATCGCCAAAATTGTACAGGCAAAAATACTTGATAACCCTGTACCTATAATCCCATAAAATTTAGTTAAATACCAGACACTAATCAGCCCCAAGCTTGCAGAAAAAACAGTCCCAAAACTCATATGCATGGGCTTCCCGTAAGAAGGTAGTCCAACAGCAGCAATAATGGCAATAGAAAAGGGAAGTAAAGAAACCATTACAAGTATCGAAACTAAAACTGCATTTTCATAACCAACACCGTAGACAAAAGGGATTACAGCAGGAAATATAAAAATACTTCCAATTATTACTAAAATTGAAAACACTACATTTAACCAAATCCCCTTTTTAAATAACCTAATCCCTGTTCCATTAATTTTTGACTTTTCATCTGCCATTTCTCCACCAATCAAGCCAGCCATAGCCCGTGCAACAATTAAAGCTATATCTCGTAATCCCAATCCTACACTATAATAACCGACAGCAGTGGTGTTCAAAAAATATCCAGCAACAAACAAATCTACGCGTTTAAAGAAAAAGGATGCTACAGACCCTATCTGAGCCTTCAATCCAAAACCAAAAAATAGCCTCGACGATAATATATTTCTATTATCTACAATATAATTCTTCATATATTCAGAAAAAACCATTCTAAACATCACGCCTGTAACAATATATCCTATCAAATATCCTAATAGCACCCCATGAATTCTCCATGAAGTAAAATTAACCAGAACCAATATAACCAAAAAACTAGTTATAGTTCCAATATTTAGGGAAAACGCGTGTTTTTTACTATCACCCTTTGCAATTATGCCAGCATCGAGCATTGTATTATTAGAGTTAAGCAAAATAATTCCAATTAATAAAAATACCATTAGAGAATCGACATTTTTACCTTCTAAAAAAACTAAAGAAAAAAACCCTCTTCCTAAAAAGATTAATGCTGTTGATATGAAAAAACCATAGAATAAAGTGCTATTTAAATAGAATAAAATTTTGGAAACAGAAACAGACCTTTGCCTAATAAAATAAGCTGTCGCATGGGGAACCCCAAAGTTTAACACCATTGAAAATAGAAGAGCGGACCCCATTGCTAAAGCTAAAATACCCTGATCTGAAGGGCCAAGTATTCTCGCCACATAAATAGTTAGAATACCTCTAAGAAAAGTATTCAAAACATTTCCTGAAATAAGCTGAATCGCTTTCTTTCTCATATTTAATTTTTTATCTCAAACCCTACTGTCCGGTAAATTTTAATTGTACTGCTCTCGAATGAGGCACAACAAATTGGAACCATGGGTAACAGATGATTTTCCATAAAGCTACCAAATATCGCCCCAAGACAGGAATGCGACGAACTCTTTCGCGGATATCACTACCTCTCTCGCACATTTTCAGGTAACGAATAATGGCTAACGAAAGACCATTATCGCTCTCAACTCTCTTCAAACCTTCTGACCTCTTGCATATTACTCTACATTTCTGATCGCTTGATAGGACATAAAGTCCAGCTCTATGCAGAATTTCGGTAAGTGTTTGTGCACAGAATGTAAAAGTATGTGCGTTTTGAAGATACCTCATGGGATCGAACGATGTATAATGAATGCGAAAAATTCCAGGAACCTCTATAAGAAGTAAGGCTGTCGGCCTCATATTGGCTGCGATGGATTCCAATGCTACCACGGGATCCATGAAATGCTCAACTACATGGGATAATATGATAACATCGGCTTGGGGGACGTCCTTCAAGGCATCCGTCAGCAATCCAAATCTCATATTCAAACCGAATAACCTCTCCCCCAAAGAGAGGTATTCCAAATCAACATCATAGCCAATCTTAGTCCACTCACTGGGCAGCTTGCTAATATTCCACCCCCCTCCTGCTCCAATCTCGAGAACAGTAATTTTCCGGGCATCAGTTGTCCCATACCTTTCTACAGCCGCTTTTAACCAAGTGCCGAACCTTTGAACGGTACGGGTTTTGGCTTTTTTACGTACAAATGTTTCCTTGGAATCTCCAATGGGGTTGTATAAATTTCGGTACTCATTTTCGTAGAATGCCTGATAACGTACCTCTTTCCATCTTGGTGAAATCCTAATAAGCCCACAATTTAAACAAATTACATTTCTACAAGGTAATCCATGCCTATCAACCTCAGCAATTAAGACATCTTTTTCCGGTTCTACCCCACAACGGCATTTTGTTACCTCATAATCAGACATGCTATCTTTAAATAATATCTGGTCCCGTATACTCTTTTGCACTTCGTTCAAGTGCATTGTTCTGCAGGATTTAAGACTATAATGTTTACCAAGAAGTGGATAATTATTATTTTTCATTTTAGTTCCCCCCTAAATTTTCTGTTCATATGGGACTCCAACGCTTTTTTTAGAAACTTCTGCGTATAAGTAGTCACACCGCATTGTTCTTTCAAGTTCGAGCTTCCAAATCACATCCATAGCATCAGTTATAAAATCAATTTTCAAATCACCCTTTGGAGTTTTGTCTCTTAACCAAATTAGAAAATTGGACAATCCAAAACGATGGTATGGTATAATTTTGATTTCTTTATATCCTGCAAGTTCTAAAACTTTTTTTAACGATATGGAATTAAAATACCACAAATGAGCCTTGCGATAAAAAAATTGTGGATACACATCTGGCAATACCTGAAGTAAAATATCATCAGCATTCGGCGTACTAATTATAAGCTTACCAGTTGATGACAAAATATTCCGAATCTGCTTTAGAAACAACAAAGGGTTATCAATATGTTCTAACACACTAAAACTTACTGCGATATCTACCTTATTTTCACAAACACTCAAAGCATCACTTATATAAGGATATGTAATATATCCCCTTTTTTCGAGGGACCTTCTAAACAACATAGAAGGCTCAATAGCAATTGCCCGTCTAACATACCCTCTTATACTGTCTAAAAAAGAACCCGCTCCACAACCTATGTCTGCAACAATTTTATTTCTAAAAATGGACGTTCCCGTTATTTGAAGATTCCTAACCTGTTCTTTATCGTGAATACGAAAATAATCAGAAACATCCGACCCTTCATCTACATCCTTGCGATAAGCATCGGTTTCATAATATGCTGTTGAATCTTCAATAACGTTAGGCAATGAAATTACACCACACGATAAACATTCATTAATTTTATATTGCTTTTTTGAGATATCTCCAAATTTTCCTAAACGAATTGGACCTTCATACTTAACTTTATAATTAGAATTACCACATATCTTACACACATTTAGTTTCTTCATTTTGCTCCCTAAGTAAAAATTCTACAAGCTTAAAGTCCCGTAATGTATCGGCACTAATCATTTCTTCCTTAATGATTATTGCACCTGTATTTATTCCCTTAATTGTCTTTTGTTCCAAAAGACATTCTCTTGTAACTGCATATGCTACGCCATTTCTATGATAAACTGGTTCAAGCTGTTGTCGCGCAATTATTTTCTCCCCTCTACAATCATAATATTCTAGTTTACCATCTACAATTCTAAGTTGTTTTAAAGGATGATTTTTGGAATCTGTTTCCGAAACTGTCCAGACTGAATCTAAGTTTTCCTTGATTAGTTTTTCTACTGTCTCTCGAACATGCTCTGGTTTTCTCAAAGGAGAAGTGGGTTGAAGCATTACGATAATATCATATTTTCTCTTGTCAATTTCTTCTATAGCTAAAAGGGCATGATTCAAAACATCCCAATCAGATATAAAATCACCTGAAAGAGACTCCGGCCTAAAAAATGGAACATCCAATCCTGCATCTTGAGCTACATTGGCAATTTCTGGATGGTCTGTTGAAACAATTGCTCTATCAACAAAAGTAAGTCGGCGAACAACTCTACCAACAAGGGCAACTAAAGGGACCCCATTAATTGGTCTTAGATTCTTAAGGGGCACTCCCTTACTGCCTCCGCGCGCCGGAACGACAACTAATACACTTTTATTAAAAATCATCTCTCAATCGCCATAAATCAAAATTAGTAATAATACTCTCAAGATTTCTATTTTTATCAGCACCATAAAACCTACACACTGCCTTAACAGACGAAAAACAATCAGATTCTCCATCATTGAAAACGATTACTTTAATCATTTTTCTCCACCGATGACTCCCAATTTAATATTTTAGTTTTTCTCCTTTCTCTGGGTAGAAGTGCAATCTTTTCATCCTCATAGAAAGAGTCATCATCATATTGTCTAGTCGATACCTCCTCCATAACCATGCCATCCAATGTGTGAAATTTATGCCACTGTTTTGGTTTCACCAAAAGGGTATCGCCTAAATTAAGTCTATGTTTGTACCCATCAAGAACAATCTCTACATCGCCATAAAGAAGCTGAAAGGTTTCTTCTTTCTTTTTATGATAATGAACAGGATGTTTTTGACGTGGAAGTTGAACGATGAGTTTCTTACAGTAATCTTGATTAATACAATTAATAATTACTACCCCGAATTCTCTAAATCTCTCAAGACCATAATGATGAGATATTTCAACAGTACTATCTTTACCAATAAATATCCTTGCGTTATTCAATATACCTTTTACCTGAAGCATAATTTGATATATCAAATCTTTTTCTGAAACCTCGTAGTTAGCCAAACATCTACCTAATGGCTCCTTAGCAGAATAATCTTTGTCTGCAACAATATTTTCTCTCCATTCACCACTAATAAGCTGACCATCTAAAACAGGCATTGCAAAAAAAACATGGTCATGTTTAATTATTTCGCCCTTTTTTATATCCTTTTTTGCAAAAACCCCTCTCTTAAGAGAATTAAGCGAATGGATTTCCTCTATATATGGAGGCATACGCTCCTCTCCCCCACACGTATCTACTGCTTCATGGTAGGACGTTATCCATTGAGCAATCTGTTCAGGAGTTGAAGAATAGGCATTGAGTTTATACTTGCCTGTTTCTAATCCTACATGGCGTTCAAATATCCGTGCCCCTTTAGCAAATGCTATTTGTATAGCCTTATAATTTTCAGGAGCTTCATGGGTTGAAAAACCTATAGTTATATTTGGAAATCTGTTTTTAAGTAATTCAATCTGATTAAGACATAGTTTGTCGTAAGGAGTTGGATACAACGCAATACAGTGCATTAAAGCAAAATTAGCCTTTTTGTGCTCAAAAAGACTTACAAGTTTATCAATCTTACTCATACTCAAAGCAGCTATTGAAATAATTATGGGCCTACCTGTTTCAGAAACTTTTTTGAGTAATGGCCAATCATCAGCAGAACAACTACCAATTTTAATTATCTCGATATCTAAATCTAAAAGCATATCTACCGAACCTTCATCAAAAGGAGTAGCAATTGTCATCATTTCCTGTCTTCTTACCTCGTTAGTAAGAATTCTGTAATCATCTTTTGTAAGAGCTGTACTTACAAACCTTGGAATATGCGGAATATCTTTCTTATCTTTATAATCAGGATGAATAAATGTATCTATTTGTCTAAACTGAAATTTTAGGGCTCCTTTTATGTTGGCATGTCTACTTACATCACCAATCGCCCTAATAATATTTAATCCGTGTTCTAAATCACCTTGATGGTTATTTGCAATATCAAATATAAATAAACCATTAAAATCAAACTGTTTCATATAAAACTCCTTTTCTTGTCTCTTTGAGAATTTATTTCTACACTAATAGCGTAATTTTCTGTCAATCTTTGTCACGAGTTTTGATTGCTTTTGTATTGTTTCACACCTTTTCAAGTAAAAAATCAACATTATTTGTGTGGACCTGGGCCGTGGCCTCTTTTGAGTTTGAGCCAATTTTATTCTCTAATTTACGCCTCTCTTGGGCCATTCTAAAGGCCAAACCATCGTGCCTTCTGCAGATTTCTGAGGCTTTAACATCAGCCTTGAGGCTTTCTCTAAAGACCAGCTGTAGCCTTTCCTGGGCTATAAGCTTGTTCTTTCCCATTAGTACCTATTGTATTCTTATTATCTCAAACTCTCAAGCCCCAAGTCTGCACATTTTCTAAAGGTTTTGTTACTTCATAAGCCCTGAAACATTACACTTTAATGACCTAATATTTGTCTTATTCAATCGCATCTAATGTATACCCTTTTTCATAATTAATTTCCACAGTCCTTTTAAGCTGGTGTGATTTATATGCAGCTGATATAACCATCATTGTTTCTAACCCATGTTCAAACGAGATAGGAGAATCTATATTTTTCCCTTCAAGGATATCACCAATATGTTTAATTTCTCCTTTAAAATCATCCGGGCGTGTTTTAAAAATAATTTCTTTTTGCAATCTATTTTTGTCATCAGTGTAAAAAACAGCATCTTGTCCATTATCATAATTTGCATACCATTCTAAAAATCCTCTATCGGCCTGAATGCGTAGCGTTTTAATTGCCGGTTCTGTTATCACATCTTGAATTATTGAACCTATAAGCCCTTTTTCAGTTTTTACATTAATCTGACAAACACGATCGTATTTCACCCTGCCATCATCAACTATATCCATCATTCCGGACACCTCAACTATTCTACCTTTACCAAGAATGCAAGAAAAATATTGCCATATATTAATTGCATGAGAATGTTCATTGCAAGCTCCACCTCCTCGCTCTGCAAAACCAAGATAAGTATCCTGAGGACCATTTAACCATGAATGAGCCCGAAAAATACCTCCCCAATGTTCAAGCCATCTGACATTTATCGCCAAGGCATTCCCTAACATTTGGCTTTGTAAAACATCCCTTGATTTAATCGTATTTTGTGTTAAAATATGATTATAACCAACTAGAACAGAAGTCATAGAAGAGCTTGCAAGAACCAATAATTCCTTACAGTATTCCAGGTTTGGTTTACATAATGGTTTCTCAATAAGCATAACTTTCGGGGATTCATTTTTCAAAATGTCTAAAGCCAGTTTTAAATGCGTATCAGGTGGAGTCCCAATAATAACTAAATCAAATTTTTCAGGCTTAAGTTCATTTATCGTTGATAACCGAATTTTCTCATCCCAAGATCCATATCTTGCAGGATAAATATGTGTCTTTGTCCTCTCCAAGGCCTTAGGATCAACATCACAAATTAAAACATTCCATCCTTTACTACGACAGGCATAAGCAAGATGATTTCCAATTGAACCAGCACCATAAATCTTTACATTAAACATTTTTTCCCCTCAAAAATAACTCTTTCTCAAAAAGAGTTTTTAATTGATACTATTTGTTACCAAAATGTCTTATATCACCCGTAATCTTGCCTTTTACTTCGTTCACTTAAAACTTCTTCAAGGTAAAATTTGCTGGGCTGCCTGCGGTTACCATTTTCGGCAGATTAGATACACAAATTTAGTCCGTGCCTAAAAGAGAATTTAATTGCACAAATTAAATTTGTGCCTACAAACGGATCCCTGGCTTTGGTGTCAGAGACCAATTCTTCCCGAAATTGCTTCTAAGATATTGAGATAGCGGTTATTTCTCTTCTGGGTATTTCTGTCGGCTAATAGAATAATTGATTGTTTACTATTAACTTCTGCCAGGGTTCTTGCCCTCCAATATCGGAGGTCTCTCTTTCCCATATCCCTTAAGGACATCTCAACTATATCAGCGAGTTCCCCGTTGCCAAGAATGGTAAAGTTCTTCTCCCCTTTTTCGTAGTATTCTAAAACTGTATCTTGAATTTTCTCTTTTACTGTTTTTAAAGTCTCCACGGTCTTTAATAAATATCGATGGGTCTTTTTTAGCTTTTCGGCAAATCCTCGAGGGGTAAGAATGTACTGGACATTTCTTCGATTTAATCCCTTTACCTTGACATGACCTTTTGCAATCAACCTTTTCATAACGATGTTGGTCATTCCCAGGGATAATCCAATCTTCCGGGATATTCTTCTCTGAGTCGTATTCAGGTTTTTTCCAATTTCATCAATGATTTTTAATTCGTAATCTTCTATTATTTTCAGCATTAAGGACTCCAATGTTCATTTTCTGAACATTATATTTCCTTCTTGTTTTTTTGTCAAGATAATTTTAGGGCAAGAACGACCATTCTTACGAATTTAGACGAACTTTCCAAGGTAGAAGGAAGGCTTGGAAAATAATCCTTTTTGAAATTTTGGATCTCCCGCGCGCCCGGTCAATAAAGTTGATGGGTACCTCTTTTATGGAAAATCCCTTCTTCCACAATCTATACTTGATTTCTATTTGAAATGCATATCCATCCGAAACAATAGAGCCCAGGTTTATCTTCTCCAGGGCTTCTCTTCGATAACAGTTAAATCCCCCCGTGGAATCGAAAACCGGGAGCCGAGTTACCATCCTGACATAAAAATTGGCTCCCCGACTTAGAATGAGCCTATGGAGCGGCCAATTCTGAATCTTACCATGCTTCACATATCGGGAGCCAATTACAAGGTCGTACTCTCTTGCGTGTTCCAGTAAGTCACCCAGATATTTCGGCTGGTGCGAGAAGTCGGCATCCATTGTTAACACAGGGTCGTAATTATTCTCAAGAGCGTACTTGAAACCAGTAATGTAAGCTGTTCCCAGGCCGAGTTTGGCCGGGCGATGGATTACGGATAATTCAGAATATCTTGTTGCGAGTCTGTCGGCTATTTTGCCTGTGCCATCAGAGGAATTATCGTCTATGATTAGGATATGGAAGCCTTTATTTAATCTTCGTATTTCTTCTATCAGTTTTTCGATGTTTTCCTTTTCATTATAGGTGGGGATTATTATTATTGATTTCATTAAGAATAATTAGCGGGTTCAATGAATTGAACCCCTACAATTTCTTTTGGAAATATTCTATAGTTTTCTGGAGACCTTTTTCCAAAGGAACTTTAGGAGACCAGCCTAAGAGTTCTTTTGCCTTCGTTATATCTGGCTGCCTGATTTTGGGGTCGTCTATGGGAAGAGCTTTATAAACTATTTCACTTTTACTATTGGTTAGCCTTAAAATAAGCTTGGCAAAATCTTTGACGGTCATTTCTTGAGGATTTCCCAAGTTAATAGGCTCATTGATATCGGCAAGGAGAAGTCTATGAATACCTTCCACCATATCCGAAACGTAACAGAAACTCCTGGTCTGCGTGCCATCACCAAATACGGTAAGAGGCTTTCCTTCCAAAGCCTGATTAATAAATGTGGGAACGACACGGCCGTCAGATTTTCTCATCCTGGGACCATAGGTATTGAAGATTCTGACGATCTTCGTATCTATCTTATGATAGTAGTGATACGCCATAGTCATTGCTTCAGCAAAACGCTTAGCCTCATCATACACGCCGCGAGGCCCGACGGGATTAACATTGCCCCAGTAATCTTCCCGCTGAGGGCGAACAAGAGGGTCTCCATAGACCTCTGATGAAGAGGCTAACAGAAATCTTGCCTTCTTCTCTTTTGCCAGTCCGAGAGCTTTGTGTGTGCCTAAAGAGCCTACCTTCAATGTCTGGATGGGAAGTTCCTGATAGTCAATTGGACTGGAAGGAGAAGCAAAATGGAGTATTGCATCTATTTTCCCTTCAATAAAGATATAATTTGTTACATCGTGGTGAATGAACTTGAAGTTGTCATTTCCGATAAGATGAGCAATATTATCGGTAGTTCCGGTTATCAAATCATCAATACAAATTACGCTATGCCCCTCATTTATTAAGAAATCGCATAAGTGCGAGCCTAAAAAGCCGGCCCCACCTGTTACTACTATCCTCATCTTGCCTCCTACCCCTCTCCCCATATGGGAGAGGAACAAGAAGGGTTATTCCCAAAAGGGGAGAGGGATTAGTAAATGTAAATAGGGAGAGCGCCTATTTTTCACAAATTCCAAACTACGGGCATAAAGCCCTACAATACAGCGTTAACGACCAATACTTTTATAGATAAAGCCCAGCCGTTTCATCTTTTCAGGCTCAAAGATGTTCCTTCCATCAATTAGAATTGGAGCTCTCATTAACTTCTTAATTCTATTAAGCTTGAGTTTCCTAAACTCTTCCCATTCAGTGAGAATTACGAGGGCGTCACATCCATTTGCAGTGTCATATGGGTCTTTGCAATAGGTAACTTCCTTCAGGATTCCTCTGGCAACTGGAATTGCCACCGGGTCGTAGGCCTTGATTTTTGCCTCTTCTCTCTGGAGCATTTGAATTATATGAATTGAAGGAGCATTTCGCATGTCGTCGGTATTTGGTTTAAAAGCAAGTCCCAAAATCCCGATTGTCTTATCCTTTATATTCCAAAGGGCATCCCTGACTTTATTCACCAAAAACTCCCTCTGCTGGTGGTTTATCTTCTCCACAACCCTGAGGAGCTCAAAGTCATAACCTAATTTCTGTGTAATCCCTACAAATGCCCGTAAATCTTTAGGTAGACAGGCCCCACCAAAACCGACCCCGGCGTCAAGGAAATCGCGTCCAATTCTTTTATCGCAACCTATCCCTTCGGCAACTTTCTTTATATCAGCACCTGCCCTCTCACATATATTGGCAATAGAGTTTATATAGGAAACCTTCAATGCCAGGAATGAATTTGAGGCGTGTTTTATTATCTCTGCGCTCTCAATATCTGTAACGATAATTGGGGCATTAAGTGGCTTGTACAGTTCTCTCATAATCGTTTCTGCTTTTTTGGAGCCAACTCCCAGGACAATACGGTCAGGATGCATAAAGTCATAAACTGCAGAGCCTTCTCGTAGAAATTCTGGGTTAGAAACGATGTCAAAGTTAATACTCTTATTATTCAACTTTACCGTACGGGAAATCCACTTTCCTGTTTCCACTGGTACCGTGCTTTTCTCAACTATCACCTTGTATTCATCCATTGTCTGAGCTACTTCCCTAGAGACAGACTCAACATAACAGAGGTCTGCTTCTCCATCTGGCTTCGGCGGAGTGTGAACCGCAATAAATATGACTTCTGAATTTCGGACTCCTTCCTTGATGCTATTACTAAAAGAAAGCCTGCCGGCTCGAACATTCTTGTTTACAAGTTTTTCAAGACCGGGCTCGTAAATAGGCATCTCTCCTCTCTTCAAAGCGGCTATCTTCTCCTCATTGTTATCCACGCAGATTACTCTATTTCCTAACTCTGCGAGGCAAGCTCCAGTAACCAGCCCGACATGGCCAGTCCCAATTATGCTGACACTCTTGCCTTTCTTCGTCTCTTTAATCTTTTTCTTTTTGGACAATTTAACCATCCTATTTTTCTCCTGTCCCAGAAATATGGAGGATGCGTGTGATTGGGCGACCACGAGGGTTGCTCCTATGCGTTTCTATTGCCCTAACTAATCTCTTTCAGATAATCTTTTAAGGCTTCCCTCCAGTGCCTTAGCGGTTCCCATCCCTGAAGTTTCCATATATAGTTATCCAGAACCGAAAATTTAGGGCGTCTTGCTGGCCTGTCTATTCTGTCGGAAGTAATAGGCCTCAAAGAGACACTCATATTCTGTAGAATCTCTCTTGCAAATTCATACCAGGAACACTGTCCGTTATTTGTTATATGCCAGATTCCATACAGGTTCGGTCTAAGCCTGGAACCCTTATGGTCCGCACCAATAAGTTGGGCAATGGCCCAAGCGAGGTCTTTTGTATAGGTGGGTGACCCTGTTTGGTCGCTTACAACTTCTATTTCCCTTTTCTCTTTTGCGAGATTCAAAATTGTAGTTACAAAATTTTCTCCGTTTTTTCCAAAAAGCCAGGAAGTCCTAACTATATAGAATCTATTCAAAAGAGAATCAATATACAACTCACCCCAGTACTTCGATTGGGCATAAATGGACTGAGGGTTTGGTCTATCAAATTCCACATATGGCTCGCTCTTGTCGCCATCAAAAACATAATCTGTGCTGATATATAATAGTTCCGTATCAAATCTCTGGCAGGCAAGGGCAATGTTGCGCGTCCCCAACGCATTGACTCTAAACGCTAAATCCTTTTTCGTTTCGCATTCATCTACATCAGTATAGGCGGCAGTATGGATGACTATATCTGGGTTCATTTTTGTGACTTCTTCATAGGTTTTCGCGCTGTCAGTAATGTCGAGGATAAGGGTTGGGAACTGAGAACTCAAGGCTACTGGAAATGTCTTGACATCCAAAAGATATAATTCGTGACTCTCGGAAAGAATCTCGATTAAATCTCTTCCGAGCATTCCACAAGCACCTGTAATAAGAATGCGCACACTGACTCCGCTCTTATTCCTTGTCCTTTAATTTCTTCCACCACCACTGGTTGTCCACATACCATTTCACTGTCTCTCTGAGAGCCCTCTCAAAGTTGAAGCGCGGGGTCCACCCGAGTTCCCTTTCAATTTTTGAGGAATCGATGGAATATCTTCTGTCGTGACCCGGTCTATCTTTTACTGGTTGAATTAGACTTTCCGGTTTTCCCAATATCTTTAGAACCATTCTGGTCAGGTCAATATTTCTTAATTCGTTACCACCGCCAATATTGTATATCTCCCCTTCTCTTCCTTTATGTAAGATCAAGTCAATCCCCTGACAATTGTCGATAACATAGAGCCAATCTCTTACATTCATTCCATCTCCATAAAGCGGAACTTGTTTATCTTCAAGAGCATTTGTTATAAAGAGCGGGATTATCTTTTCAGGATACTGATACGGACCAAAGTTGTTGGAGCTACGAGCAATAATGACTGGCAAATTGAAGGTCACCCGGTATGAATGAACAAGCATGTCGGCTGCAGCTTTGGAAGCAGCATATGGACTACTTGGACTCAATGGGCTCGTCTCTCTAAATGAGCCCTCCCCAGTTGAACCATAAACCTCATCAGTTGAGATTTGAACAAAACGAGAAACATTGTATCTCTTAGTTGCTTCCAAGAGATTATAAGTCCCATCTATGTTAGTGCGAATGAAATCTGAAGCGTCGATTATTGACCTATCCACATGGGTTTGAGCTGCAAAGTTTATTATTGCATCAACATCTTTTGCCAGACCATCCACAATCTTTCTATCACAAATATCCCCTTTAACGAAGGTATAGTTGGGACTATTCTCTATGTTCTTCAGACTGTCTAGATTGCCTGCGTATGTAAGTTTATCTAAATTTATAACCCTGCATTCGGGGTACTTCTTCATAATGTGTCTAATGAAGTTAGACCCTATGAAACCCGCTCCTCCGGTCACCAGAAGGCGCATATCTTATTACCAACCTTTTCTGTCCTTCCATCGTTTATAAGGGATGGAAGGGTCCTCCAAGGGGATTCTGTATTCATCTGGATTCTCTCGATTGTATGCTTGGTCCGGAACATTTAGAAGCCAGCAAACTTCTTCACCGAGACATTCGAATCCATGAACGACAAGTGGAGGAACTTTCAGAATCATCAAATTATCTTCTCCCATCTCATATTCCCCAATTTCTCCAAATGTTTTAGAGTCGCGGCGATTATCAAATAGCACAACCCGCGCCTTACCTTTAATCATACATAAATGGTCCCATTGTTTCCTGTGGAAGTGCCAGCCTTTGACCCAACCCGGCTTACACTTACTTATGTAGATTTGTCCAAACTTTGTAAAAATGGGCTCATCTGACCTGAGAATCTCAAAAAGGGACCCTCTTTCGTCCTCATGAACGCTCAGTCTTTTTATTTCTACACCTTCAATCACAACTCCTCCTCAAAAACAGGCAACAAGGATCTCCATTTACGACCTCCCTTTCCGGAGGACTCCAGTCAATTTTGCACGGTTAAAACCGTGCCTACAAATCTTCCTGCCATTGTAGGCACAGATTCAATCTGTGCTCTTTCCTCCTTTTCGGGAGGACTCCTAAAATTCTGTCTTTATGTAACTTCGACGCGGCTTGAGTCACCTACCATTATTCTATAAGCAGATGGTTTTTCTTTCGACTTCAATATTTCCACATTCTGCCCAACCAAGCTATCCTCAATTCTTTTGATATCTCTAATTTTACTATTCTCAAGAATAATGCTATGTTCAACTTCACTATTTTCAATAGTTACACCGAAGTAGACTGAAGTGAATGGTCCGATATAGGAATTAACTATTTTAGTGTCCTCCCCAATAATAACCGGTCCCCTGATTACGCTATTTCTAATCTCAGTTCCTTTCTCAATTCTTACCTTTCCGAAGAGTCTCGATGCTTTATCTACCTTACCATTCACACACGGCTTTAAATCCTCCAGAATAATCCTGTTAGCTTCCAGTATATCCTCTAACTTTCCTGTGTCTTTCCACCAGCCGGTGATGATGTGCGGCCGGACAGTAAACTTGTGGTCAATAAGGTACTGGATGGCATCTGTAATCTCTAATTCGCTACGCCAGGAAGGTTGAATTTTATTTACAGCTTCAAAGATGCTCTTATCGAACATATAGACGCCAACAAGGGCAAGTTCGCTCCTTGGCTTTTTCGGCTTTTCTATCAACCGTACAACCTTTTTGCCCTTCAATTCAACGACGCCGAACTGCTCCGGATGTGGAACGCGAGACAAAAGTATCTGGGCATTGGGTCTAGTTTTCTTGAACTCCTTTACTAACGAGGTAATGCCGTCCTTAATTAGATTATCTCCCAGATACATAACAAAGCTGTCATCTCTAATGAATTCCTGAGAAATCTTTACTGCATGAGCCAGCCCCAGGGGAGCTTCCTGGTCAATGTAGGTGACATTGATTTCCCACTTCTTTCCTGTCCCCACAGCATTCTTTATCTCGTTCTTCGTCTCGCCTACAACAATACCGACATCTTTGATTCCCGCTTCTTTTATGGCTTCAATTCCGTAGAAAAGGATTGGCTTATTGGCTACTGGAAGGAGTTGTTTTGCACTCGTGTGGGTAATGGGACGAAGGCGGGTTCCCCTGCCTCCGCTTAATATGAGGGCTTTCATCGCGTTTCCTTAATAAAAAATAGAACTGAAACTTCTCTCTTCAGAGGAGAGAAGAAAGAGATGAGAAACTTTACCGATTAAGAACTTTTTCTGGTTTCTCAAAATATTCAACTATGGCTGCTGAGACAAATCCAATAAACAAGCCCAAAATTCCAGCAATAATTATATTCTGCTTTTTCCTGGGAGCGATTGGATTTTCAGACGCTGTAGGAGCAACTACTAATTCTGTACCTATGGTCCCATATGATTCCTTCATAATTTTGTCTCTAAGTTCTACCTGAGACTCGTGGTACCTGTCACGGCTTCTCTCCAGGCTTTCCATATATCCAAAGGCAACCATGGCTTTTGCTTCAGAATTCGTGGGTCCGAGTTTATCTATCTTTCTCTCGAGCGCCTCTATCTCTTTCTTCATTTCGGCTAACCGCTCCCTATCAGGAGCAAAATATTCCTCAAGAACCCTTCTCGCCCGCTCAAAAATCTGCTCGTGCCTCTTGAGGAGAACTGCAAGCACCCCGTTTACTAATTCCAGAGCTCCCCGGGGAGTTTCTCCCCTTCCCCTTATCTCCAAAAGTCCAGATCTTTCTCTCACCTTTATCTTCGTTGCTAATTCCGATACTTTCTCCTGCGTCGGGCGGATAGTAAGTTCCTCTGCCACTTTTTCTAATACCGGTTTTGTCTTAAAGATTTCTACAACTGTAGAGGGGTCTTCTAAAAGACTATTTTTGATTGTTCCAATTTTCACCATCGCCGAAGATTCGTAGGTCTTAGGTAGAAGGAAACTCGCCACCCCGCTTGCTACCGTACTAACCAAGAAAATAACAAGAATAATTTTCCACCTCTTCCTCACCATGGTGATGTAATCCCTCAAATCCACTTCTTTCTCTTCCATCTACTTTTCCCTCCTTAAATTAGGGATGGCGATCTCTTCAAATCCTTTGCCTGTGTATCAAGTGCGGGGCGACGGGATTTCCCTTCGTCCAGCCCATCGTTCCCCTGGACTCAGGGCCCGGGCGTTCACTTCCGGACTTCCAGTCCTCTTCCTCCCATAAGGTCGGCGTTCACGTCCTTCAAATCCCTTGCCTGTGAATCAAAAGCGGGGACGACGGGATTTGAACCCGCGAGCTCCGGCTTGACAGGCCGGCATTCTAGAACCAGGCTGAACTACGTCCCCGTATTAAACCTCTCTCATACGCCAGATGATGATTCTTTGATGAAAGTAATATCCTGAAAAATGACGCCCGTTTCTACTGCGTCATTATTTTCTTCATTTGGTGGGCGGTGCAGGATTTGAACCTGCGACCCCCTCCTTGTAAGGGAGATGCTCTCCCTCTGAGCTAACCGCCCTTATTTTATCTTATTGATTTATCGACGAACTCGGCTTATTTTCCCTTTAGTATTTAGTTAAAATAATTCCTGCAAAGTTTGAGTAATATCGGCGGAGAAAATCACAATTTAAGCACAGTTCAAACTCGGTCAAAAATGGGTCTCTTTAAAAATGCTTAGGTAACAGACACTCCTTTATATAATCTTTATTTAATGAAATGAGAGGGCGGTCACAATTCTGCGAAAGAAAAGTGGGTGGAAACTGCGGAAAGTAAGCATTTTCTACCCGTTTCCTTAATCTTTTTACTTCCCGGACTACAGGAACGAAATCGCCATCCTCACTAACCAAAATCGCAGTATCATAGGTATTATCAAATGCATTGCTAAGCATATCTGCCGCAATATTTACATCGACTCCTTTTTCCACACAGAACGGAGGCAACTTAATATTTTTTTCTGTCAGGCACTTGGGACATTTTATTATTAATTCGGAGAGACTCTCGCCACAACTCGGATTGGGACATCTAAATTCTTGGCTTCTCTTTGCAAATCTACCCAGGTGTAGTGCTAAATATGGGGTTTTACGTAACATGTCAAAGAATCTTTGTTGACTTTGGTAATTCTGCGGGTCGACACTTTGAATCAAAGGAACATTATAGTAGTGGATTTGAATGAGTCTTCTATCTCCACACAATTTGTCACAAAATTTTTGAAAATTAATACTCGTTCGGATATTATTTTCCTTCAAGCCATGATAAAAATTACTTCCGTCAATAAATATCATTACTCTTTCCACTTCCCACCCCCAAAAATAGCAAGAGGTTGGATATATCATATCCAACCTCTTGGAGTTAATTTACCCACCGTTGCCGAAGCAAAGATGGGGAGTTAATTCAATATTTATTCTATTTCCACTATAAGTATACATCAAGCTTTTCTGCCATGTCAAGTAAAAAATTGTAAAATTTTTGTAAACTAGATTGTATTTTATCATTGACCAATACTTAGCACCTGATCACCTTTCCCATAAGCACAAAATTATCACAATTCAGAAAAGCCTTTGATTTAAAAGGATAATTCTACAAGTAGCCAACTTTGTAAGGGAGATGCTCTCCCTCTGAGCTAACCGCCCTTAGGTGAATCAGCCTGTGCTCAATAGGGGAAACTCTTCGTTTCCCCTTATTGCGTTCGCTTCGCTCTCTGTCACCCCTTCCGTACAATGTCATACTATTCATGTGAATCAGTCTACACCCCTCACCCCAACCCTCTCCCCGAAGGGGAGAGGTGAATTCTCTGCCTATCCCTGTAATCGCGACTCCAACGATCGCGCCTACACAGCTTTGTTACCCTCTGCTTTTATGGCGTCCCCGAGGGGATTTGAACCCCTGCCGCCACCTTGAAAGAGTGGTGACCTAACCACTAGTCGACGGGGACGAAATTTCCCATACAAAATAATTTCAAATTTCCAAATACATTCCCCCACTCTTTCTGCGGTGGGCCCGCCAGCTCACCATCTCGCTGGCGTCGCTAACCCGTTCCTCCTTATTCGTCGGAACAGCGACCCTTGAAAGAGTGGTGACCTAACCACTAGTCGACGGGGACG
>Ga0315310_10000316_pt1 | contig 31116 bp, 26 predicted proteins | sample TDP5_MG_FD_203630 | JGI IMG/M metagenome (GOLD analysis project Ga0315310, IMG submission 203630) | Freshwater sediment microbial communities from Lake Towuti, South Sulawesi, Indonesia - TDP5 | ecosystem: Environmental > Aquatic > Freshwater > Lake > Sediment | place: Indonesia: South Sulawesi...
TTAACTGCACCAACCGTCAAATTATCGCTGGGCGGTTCTTTTTGCGTCATTTGTCTCCTTTGTGGCTTTTGCATTTGTCTTTCAGGCGATGCCACCGCTTCTCTCAAGCGTGCGAATCGAGTTCGGCGCTAGTGACGCTGAGTTGGGATTCTTAACGTCTATCGTTATGGTTCCAGGCATCTTCCTCTCGATCCCTGTGGGAATAGCCGTCAGCAAGTACAGCCTTCGAATGCTTGGATCTCTCTCAACTATCTTGGCTGCCCTGGGCAGTTTGACAACTGCTGTGGCTAATTCCTTTGCAGTGGCTTTGTTGGGTAGGCTTATCCTTGGCATTGGAGGAGCCTTCATAATTGTAGGCACACCATCAATCATACCTCAGTGGTTTTCTCACAAGGACTTCGGCAAGGCCATGGGCATATATTCAACAAACATGCCCGTGGCCACAATCATAGCCTTTCCGGTTGCAACAGTCCTGAATCAGAACTTCAATTGGCGCTATCCTTTCTATGTAGGTGCGGTTGCAGGATTGCTAGTGGCAGTTGTCTTTGCCGTCACCGTTAAGGAAGGTCCACTGAGAGGTGATCGAACACAAACTGGATGGGTAGAAGCTAGAGGTACGATTAAGAATAGTGAAGTGTGGAAAGCCAGCTTCGTCTGGATGTTCTTCAACACCACCGCCATAGCTTTTCTGTCGTGGGCTCCAACGCTGTTTCAAACATTTAAGAATCTTGAGCCACTTTACGCCAGCCTTTTAGCCAGCGTCCTAATGTATGCAGCGGTCGTGTTTGTACCGCTGTTCGGTTGGGCTTCAGACAGATCTGGCAGAAGGAAACCCTTCATGGTCTTAGGCTCGGTTTTTTTGGCTCTTGCACTTAACGCTGTGTCTTACGCAATGGGATCTCTGCTGTTGTTTTCGGTCATAGCTCTAGGCGTGGCTGCCTCCATGGTTCCACCCCTCGTCATGGCGGTTACAGCTGACAGTCGGCCACCGAACCTGGCTGGAACCGGGTTCAGTATTGTCACTCTTTGCCAGAACGTTGGAATCACCTTATCAGCGCCCTTAGCCGGATACATCGTGCAAACAACTGGACGTCTTGAATCGACGTTCTTTGGAATATCGTTGTTCGCGCTTGCAGCCGCACTTGTCGCATTGACTTTGAAAACCAGGTAGCCTATATGACGATTGAATGTTGCGCTGAAACAATAAGAAGAGTTGAAAAACTAATTAACGAAGTTGGCTGAAAATGAAGTGAACGGTCATGCACAAGCCTCGAATATTTGATCCGAAGGAGTATTACAAACGCCAAGTCGTCTTGGCTGAATTGGGAAGAAAGGGACAGGCGAAGCTTAAACGGTCAAAGGCTGTTGTGGTTGGCCTCGGTGGATTGGGCACCACATCCGCCCTGTACCTGGCACTCGCAGGAGTCGGCCACATTCGCCTAATCGACCAAGACACAGTTGAACTGAACAACCTGCACCGCCAGGTTCTGTACAGCGTGAACAATCTGCGCTATCCAAAGGTTGAGGCGGCAGCGGACAGAATCAAACAGATCAACCCTGAAGTGACTGTTGAGCCCATTCCAGAGAACGTTAGAGAAACCAACGTTGACGAGCTGATCAGAGGCGTTGACTGCATCGTTGACGGCTTGGATAACATGCGAACCCGCTACCTGCTCAACAGCGCCAGCGTACGACACAAAATTCCTTATGTGTTCGGTGCAGCCATAGGAATCGAGGGCAACCTGTCGGTTTTCTCTCAGCATGAAACACCCTGCTTAGAATGTATTCTTCCCAATCTCGATGACCGCTACCTGCCAACATGTGAAGTGCGCGGAGTGCTAGGCGCCACGACCGGCATAATCGGATCATTACAAGCGATGGAAGCAATCAAACTGCTGGCTGGGATGGGTAGCTCGCTGAAGGGCAAACTCATGGTCTGCGACTTCCGAGACATGTACTTCACCGCAATCGACATCTTCAAACGTCCTGACTGCCCAATCTGCGGAGAAAAACAAGTAATCAAAAGACCTGCGACCGAGGAAAGACTTGCGCTTCTGTGCGGAAGCAACACCTGCAATGTCAACCCGTCAAGACCCATCAAAACAAGTCTAAGCAAGCTTGCCTCTAAACTAGAGGCCCATTTCAAGATTCTGCTGAGGTCCTCATTGGTCGTAGTTTTCCGGTACGATGGAGGCGTTGAAGTCAGTCTGTTCAATGGCGGACGCATGCTCATCAAAAACATCAGAGACGAGAACGCAGCTCTCAATGTATTCGATTCCGTGTTTAGATTCTTGGGTGAGAAATCAAGGACTAAGCCGAACTGACAAGCGGTTTTTGCCGAGGCGATCAGAAACTGTAGCTACACAGTACTCCTCAAAGAGATGAGGAAAAGACGCGATAAAATGGTGCGACCGCCGGGATTTGGACCCGGGTCAACGGCTTGGAAGGGTAGTTTGGATTGGCCAGCTACAAAGCAGCGTTTTCTGGAGTACGTGGAGTTCAAGAAGTACAACAGGTTTACAGCCAAGCGCATGGTTCAGTTCTTGGACAGGTTTGTGACCAGGATCGAGTCTCCGAGTGATGTTATGGGTGTCTTTGCGAAGTTGACGGTGGGTCAGCAGCATCATTTGAATCGTGCTATGCGTGCTTGGTTCAAGTGTTTGGAGCTTGGGGGGTTGGTGTCTGTGGAGCAGCTTAATCCGTTGAGGAAGGTGATTCCGAAGGATCCTGTTATGATTGACATCAATGTTCCGGAGGAGCAGGAGATTTTGGTTGGTCTTCGTGGGGTGCCTAAGGTCGCCTTGAAGTACCGTGCCTTGTGGAATCTGCTGTTGGACAGTGGTGTTCGGTTGGTTGAGGCCATTGGAGTCATTAATGATTTCAAGGCTGAGAATTTGAGGGAAGTCAATGGGTTCTATCGGTATACTATTGGCCAGTTTCGCGGTTGTAAGCAGGCTTACTTTGCCTTCTTCACGGATGCCACTCTGCAGCTGGTCAACTCTATGAACGGGGTAAAGATAGAGGATTCAGGTCGGAACGCGAGTCATTACTACATCAAATATGGTTGCACCAAGCCAAAGTACCTGCGGAAATTCGCTTTTGACAAAATGATCGAGCTCGAGGTTCCGGAGTCTGTGGCAGACTTCATTGAAGGGCGGGTCCCAACGCGGATCGGCGCCAAGCACTATATGGCGTTAGCCAGGCAAGCAGCAAGGTTCTACCCGCGGTATGCGAAGTATATTGAGGAATTGAGGCAGAAGGCCTTCAACTAACCCTCTCTTTTTCTTTTCTCGGACTCACCTAAACCGTAGCATCGGGTTACTAATCGCTACGTGAAGTATTTCTGCAGACATTCCTGGGAGCAAATGTAAGTCTTAACAACGGCCCTCTTAAACAGAGCCTTCTCCGTCTCTTTGCCCCAGACAACACATTCGCCCATACAGTAACAGATTGGATTCCAAGACTTTAACATAACGCGCGCTTGTTTTAATGATGTGTTCTGGCGTTTTCTCATTCGAGCTTTTCAGAGAAAGTTGTGCTTCACACGCGCGTTATGTTTAGATTCTGGCTAATAATTCAGTGTTCATAATCGTTTTAGTTCTGGCCATCTTTAACATTGTTTGGTTGTGGGCACTCTGCAGATGGATCTCATGTTCAGATGCCCGAAGTGCGGAAGGCTATTAACGAAGAAGGACAAGGGCAAGTACTGCTGTGAAAACCGTCGTTGCTCAGTCATATACGTAGAACACCCCTATCGTCGTGACAGCAAAGTAGTCTACAGCGCTATATGAGAATGAAAACAGACATGCGCTAACTCATATCGACAAACCACAACAGCAGGCTAAATGATTTCCCATCGCTGGATAAATTTTCTATCCAACCAACTGCGCGCGCGCAAGAAAAACTAATCATAGCTTCCTAAGCGCGCATGTCCACATTGAGTAACTCATCGAATTCTTCCATTCCTTTTTTTGCCCAGGCAGTGAGAAAATCTACGTAATCTCTGAGAGAGTGTAGTTTTATGATTTTAGATTTGCCGTGTTCGGAGAAAACTTCGAATTTGATTGGAAATTCAAGTTTCCGGTACAGATTTTCATACAGCTGCCCATATCGAAGGTGAACTATAGCAAATCCGATTTGCATGTATTTCCTACGAATTTTCTTGAATCTGCTAATCCTATTTTTGCTAAATTTGTCAAGTTTTGGCCAAAGTGAACTCGGCACTAATGCATCAGTATAATTGATGAATGTATTAAACTCATCACAGATTTTTTGTGAAATAGCTGGTAACCACTTTTCTCCGAACATATCTTGAAAAGCGAACCAATCAACAAGTCTAATGTTAGTATTTCTCGCGGCTTCATAAGCCCCTTTTTGAAAACCTTTTTTGGAGATTATTAGTCCAAAATTAGCACCGTAATCTTGAACAACTGTTCGGAATGCGTGAACAACTGTTTTTGGAACGCGTGTCTCCCAATGTTTACACTGGCATAGATAAATTATGTGTGGTGATTGGCTTTCATCAACTGAAAACACATCAACTCTAACTTTTTCTCTGGTGGTTTCAATATCCTTTTCGGTCTCAGTCTTGTAACCTATGTCTCTGAATATTTCAGCAACCTTTTCTTGTAAATCTTTCCAATCCGTCGGTAGCCTGTGGTCTATCAAGTTATTACCCCAGCGGATACGAGCAAACATGTAGAGCTGACAATAAACATAGCATGTTCCCTTGCACCAAATTTAGTATATAATTTTACATCGTGCTCCAAAATAGATATGCTTTTGTCTGCAGTAGCAGTGCTGTGACGTGGATGAGTTTTGCGAGCTTTTCTAAGCTTGCAGTTTGCACTTCTTTGTCCGAGAGCTTGCGTTTTCCGTAAGGTTGATGATAGAAAAATTCTTTAAGAAAGCGAAGATGAGCGTTTTGCATGATCGCCTTCAAATGTCGTTGTCACATGGATCCATGCGCTGACGACATTTAAACTGAGTTCTCTAAAGCTTCCTTATTTTTCTGCTATGGAGACTTTCCCTCGATGAGGGGATGTCTAATGTGTTTCTCGCCTCCTTTTCAAATGTCGTCGGAACAAAATTCTGAGCGACGACGACAATTAAACCGAGTCTTCGGAGTTTCTTCAATATTTTCTGTCGAGCGGTTAAAGCGCTTAGTCATGATGGGCTGAATCAATGGATAGCGTCATTCGTTCAATTGCTGACCGGCAGGCAGTCTGACTGTACTATTCGAATTCTGGTACAGGGCATTATGGCGCAGAACACAAATAATACAAACAACAACCAAAGCCCAATTTAAGCAACAGACTACGGGGTGCTTTTTTTAGATATTATCTTAGTTTTGACGCCTGAGGAATGGCCGCATTAGGTTTCTTCGTATGTCGAACATATAGGTAATCGCAAAAAGTCCAACGCCCATAACAAAATTCCACCACATCATCAAAGTGGATTCTTTAATTGCGTAAGCCAGATAAATAAAAAGAAGGTGTATAAAACCGGCAACTCTGGCTTGAATAATTCCAAGTGGCTCCATGATGGAGAACATGAAAAATCCCACAAGGAAAAAGCGGAAACGGCAATTAAGATGAACTGTACCATTGCCATGTATAGAGCGCTTGATAGTGCGATTTTGTCGATATAGGATATCAGCCTGTTGCCATAAAGCCCTATTAGTATTCCTTCTAAAAAAGCAAAAAGTCATAATTTTCGCGGGTGGCACGCATTTATAACATCTCACTTGTAGTCAAGTGGAGGTTTCTTTTTTTGATTGCTTGAGCCTTGACATGTACTCAAACGCAGCGGGTTTAAGGCAACATCAGTTGTGTTCGGAGTCTTTCCAATATCCTTTGGATTTCGTCATCTATTTCTCTGGCGTTCATATTTTGGCTCACTCTCCGCCCTATCAGAACCTTCCAGCCATCCGGGTTTATCCTTTTGTTCCTCAGTAACTCTTCAATTCTCTTAGAGTCTCGACTCTCTACAGCTTTCTGCTCGTCTTCTGTCAGCTCAATGGAGTATTCCTCTTTGAATGCGCTAACAAATTTGTCAGGTGGATAATATGCCTCTAATGATCCTTTCTTAAGTATAAACAAGGTCTGGTCGGGAATAAGTACCCCGTCTGCGACTAACTCTTTAGCATCTGTTTCCGCGCCCTTATCAAGCACCATGAAATACGGAATGTTGGCATTTTTAGCGGCGTCGACCCAGACCTTTAAATGATATTTGCCCGAACTTTTTCCGTACGTTGGGATGAAAACGATCTGCATTTTCCTGAAGTCAATACCAATCTTGTTTGCTAATGTGGTGTAGACATCCCTGTCAGAAGGTCCTTCCACGAAAATGATACCGTTAGAGAAGAAAATGTCACTGGGTCGTACACCCAGTTCAAAAAGAATCCTTCTGAGGTCTTCGTCGCTCTTTATCCTATCGACAATGGTTTCCTTTCCTCTTTTCTTAATAATCCATGTGTTAGCGAGCTCTGCTTGATCAACGAAAATTGTGGAATGTGTTGACAGAAATATCTGGTTTTCCTTGGATATTTTCTTAAAGATGTCAAAGATTCTTCTTGCCAATTCAGGGTGAAGATGAAGTTCAGGTTCTTCTACGCCAAAAACAAAATTTCCCTCACTGAGATGACGCATCAAAATCAAAAACTCTTGATTTCCCCCACCACTATGTTGAATAGGTATGCGCAAATCAGCTTCTTCTGTGGCAAGGTAGTTAGGGTGTATTCCAAATTCAGCATCAAATGCAGCCCTGAACTCTTCTCTGATGTCATACCATCGCTTTCTTTCTTTTGTGCCATCGCTAATTCCGAGTGATCGAAACAAGCTCTGAGTTTCTGGATCAAGATAAGTAGATCGGACCAGAGGGTTTTGTGGCCATGAATCTCTAACTGAAAGTATTAGCTTGAACCTCACTTTGAGTTTGCTTATGAGGTTTGTAACAATGGTCTGCAAAGTCTGTTGTGTAATAGGTTGTAAAGACGTCAATTCAGCTTCCGTAAATTCTCTTTCTATAAAGTCGTACCCCTCGTTGCGAGCATATTCCTTCCAGTCTGTAGTCTTTTCAGAGACATTGATGACCTCTGCCTTGCCTTCTCTAACTAATCCGTCTGCATAGGTTCCCATAGTGTAGGCTTTCTTTTGTGGGCTAATCAAAATTATCCGATTTCCTGTTAGATTATCTTTAGATGCTTCGGGACTGAAAAGAACAGCTTGAAACTCATGTGAAATTGGCAAGAAATCAGCAGGAGCAACAATTCTGCCATCTTTCATAATAAAAATGTCACCAAACCTTAAGTCTTGAGGCTGCCATCCTGTGGGCGGTTTTACTATTTTCCTTGAAATGGTTACCATTTTAACTGCATTTTCAGGTTGCTTAGTTTCCCTTAATAAGGTCAGAGCCTCGAGGGGGAATACCTCTTCAAGTTCAGGTTTGTCTAACTCTAAGGTGACGGCTATTTTAATGTCTTTTTCCACATCACCATCGTACCAACAATAGTTATCGATTCCAGATGGCACCCCAGTCATGTCTATTTCAGTGAAGAATCTGTTCAGTAATTCGAGCAAGCTGGTTTTCCCAGCATTGTTCATTCCTATCAGGATAACGAGGTCGCCTATTTGATCAAAAGTAACATTTCTTAAACTCTTATAATTCTCTATTTCAATCTTCCGAATTCTCATATTTACCACAACTTGCTCCTTTATACTTAGAAAGTGATATCAAGGGTTTGATAAGACTTCTGGAGTTGGAGAACATGGTGGAATGGGGGAAGCAGAGACTTTGTTTAAATGTTGTTGTGGCAAAACTTCTGTTTACAACAACATTTGAGCTGCCTAATGAGGCGTTTTAAATGTCGTCGTCTGTTAGGATTTTGCGCCGACGACATTTGAACTGAGACATTGTATTTTTCACCGCAGCTTCAGCCACGGCTGCGCCGGCGAGAATACTACGACTATGAAGGGGGTGAAATGAGCCGATTAGGGAGAATCTGTTTGGTGGCCTGAGCCTTGGTGATCCTGGTTACTATGGCTATGCCCCATAGTGGTCGTAGTAGCGCAGGGTGAAGCTGTGCCAGTGATGCCAGAGACAACCTTCGGCTGGGTTCTACTCGCCTGGGTCATCTACGCGATCGCCAGCCTCTTGGCCAACGTGAAACGTCCACAGAAAAGCTCGACGCCATCAAACTCACAAGAAGCCTCCTCATCATGATAATCACTGGATTATTCGCCATAGCCTTCAAGATCTCCCCCGCCAACGTAGAAACCCAATTCGGCGGCCTCATCACCACACTTGCAAATATTGTAGTGAAAACTGCACCGGGAGTCACACTGATCTACTTAATCAACAAGCTCTACAGCGTCATCATAAACCTCAAAGCAAAAATCGAAGCAGCACGAGCCCAAATGGCAGCTGGCCCATGCCCCTCGCACACGTGAGATACAGCTTAGACTGGTGCTTCCTCATCTTCTTATTTTCAACATTCATTAGGAAGGTCATAAGTTTTTAGTGGAGCGATTCTGTTGACCCATTAGCGCCCGCTGACGTTGAGTTTCGTAAGCATAAGAATCTCAGAGCTGAGAATTTCGGGCGAGTGCCCCCTCTGTGTTAGATGATTTCAAAGGGCAACGGAGCCGTGGGCCCTGGACCCTGGTTAAACCTGCGTGCATTTCAACTTAAGTATCGCCTCTTCTTACAAAGCTCGAGGAACTCTGCACTGCCGATCGCGCTTATCTTTGTCTCTTTTTTGATCGTTGGATCCTTGCTCCATCTGTGAAGAAATTCAGAGTCATTGGTGATTAGGTATTCAACCTTTCCCTGAGCATAAAAAAGGTGGAGAGCATCGGCCAAACTTAATTGGTACTTGTTGGCCAATTCAGAGGCCTTTTGAAACAACATAATTTCGTATCCTGGAGCCTTATACGACTCGACTTCGCGGAAAACCATATCCTCAAGATCAACCCTGCCTACGTCAGGGAGACCCCCAGTAATCACCCGTCCAATACTCATGTCAAGAAGCACCATGAAACGAAACTCGGTTCCAACTTGCGCTTTTCCAATGATTTCCATGAGGCGTATCTCTTTCTGCATTTTCCCAGGAATAGTCTGTCGGTCATATCGCAGATTCCCAGTCTCACAGAGCTCGAACTTAGTAAGAATCTCGCGGTCAACTATACCAAGCATCTCTTGGAACGATTTGCCAAACTGTTTACCTCCCTTTCCAATGAATTCCCCAACAGCAAAAGTCGAAGTTTTTAACTGACCAGCGCGATGTTCATATTCCTGAAAGATCTTCCTTGAGCTTTCTATCTCATTCTTCTTGATATGGAAATCCTTCGGATGTCTACTCTTCCATTGCTTATCTGATTCAAGAATTGCGGATATCAAAATGTTGGTATCAAGATAGATTCGGGGCACGTAACGCTTGATTGGAGTTACCAAACCTACCACTACATTTGCTGGAGCACTCGTCACTTTTAACAAGTCTGCTAATGCGTCATCTTTTGTTGGTGTGGAGTAGCGCGCGCTAACTCCCAGCCATCTCCGGGAATAGTCGTAGTAAGACATACAGAAATATCTTAACACAAGAAAGAAAAACGCTATAGGTAGGGAAAAATGGTAGTTTTATCTGCTTTTGCGGAATGAGCTGCATGAGTACTGGAAAAGACGATATGAATTATCTTGACGGGCATGACTTCGAGGTTTTGGTAGAGCAGCTCGTCAAGAAAATGGGATTCATTGTTGAAGAAAGGAAACTAACTGCCGATGGAGGCATAGATATTCTTGCCAAAACCTACGAACCATTACTTGAAGGGACCTATATTATACAATGCAAAAGACAGGCACAGAAAGTTGGAGAATCGATTATTCGTGACCTCTATGGAGTTGTTCACGCAAGAAATGCAAACAAGGGAATCTTAATAACAAATTCAACGTTCACAAAAGCAGCAATAGAATTTGCTCGAAACAAACAACTGGAATTAATAGATGGAGACAAACTGCGTAGTCTGCTTCTCAGACATGGAATTGTGCAGCTTGACGCAAGAACAATTGTATTGCCCAGTTATGCCATATTCCTGAGCGGCAGCTTTGTTCCGGCTCTAAGAAGAATGGAGGATAAAGTTGAGGATATTAAGATTGGAAGAGTTTACGTAGAAAAAACAATCTATAACCTGAAGCAGTGGCTGAACCTCACTCAGACCAGACTTGTGAGAATCGATGGATACGCGAATTTTCTTACGGCAGTCATTAATCAATCATTGGGACTTGAAGTCTCTAAAAAGGAACCTGACCTCCAACAAATAAAGAATGATTGTAGAAAGATATTGGAGGCAACCGACAAATTCGTTGATGATTACAAAAGCCTTTTCAGTGTTATTCCCCCTCAAGGATTTTGGGGAGCCCACGAGAGACTTTTGAAAATTTATTATGCGTTTTTCCAGTCTCTGTCTCGTTTCGCTGACGACATTGAAAGGGCAACGAAGGATCCAAAACCGCAAAGGTATAATATTTTGCTAATGCTTGGAGACGCCGAAATAAAGGAATTCAACGAAGCGGTGAACTTTGCAGTACAAAAAGAGCAAGAAGAGCGTACACGAAAACGAGGATGTGTCATTGCCACCGCTGTGATGGGTTCTCATTTGGCTCAAGAGGTCTGGGTATTGAGAGCATTTAGGGATGAATTCATGATGAAAAACACCTTCGGAAGATGTCTTGTCACAGTTTACTATGCTCTAAGCCCACCAATTGCTGCTCTGGTCTCTAAGAATGAAATTCTAAAAATCGTTCTGAAAAGATTAGTGATATTGCCATTAGTAAACAAGCTTAGCAGAATTGTATATATGTGAAATGTTTTTTGCGGACCTCCTCATCTTTTTGAAAAAAGGGCTTTTTTGCCAGAGATATTGCGGGCGCTCTATTTTTCAACTCGTCTGTTGACTGAGCCCAAGCGTCTCACATGAAAACCGTTAACGCCCAACTTATGCCTCTCTTCTCAGCTGCTTTCTGACCGACCAGCTGGCCCAGGCGCTTGTTGGTGTGTTTGATTAGTCGAGTAGGTGTTCCTCAAAACTCTTAAAACTGCACCGGAACATAGGAAAATGTCGCATGAGGAAACAAACATGCGTTTTTCTTGGAAGAAGTTGCTGCTTGTCGGGATCATTCTTATTGTGCTTGGTTTCGCGGTGTTTGTCACACTTGAGTTTGTGCCTAAGCTTGAAGCGGTAAATCAGCAAACATTTGACCTGACCACTAAGCCATCATATTTCTCGGAGCCTTTCCATGGTGAGCGTGGAGACAGCCTTGACTTGGACATCACAACAAGCGGACAAAGCGAAGTGGTCATCCGGGGACAAGTTGTCGGTGAAGTGTTCCGAGTTGGAGGCACAAGATATCAATACAGCTACCCGATTTCAAAAGGTGATGTTTACCAAATGGAAATTCGGAACATGGTTGGACACTGGGAGGACATCTTCACTTGGGTGCTTGATGACAACCATTTCAGCGGTAGTCTCTACTTTAGAAGGACTGCGTTTTACGTTTTGCCTCTGACTGTCCTCGGATTTGCACTTATCATTATTGGTGGCGTGGCCATACCTTTAGGCGTTTACGGAATACTTGTGGAAAAGCGGAAAGCTCGCATGAGTCGTGTTTGTCCTCAATGTCGTCAAACAGTCTCAATTGAGCGAACTGTGTGTCCACACTGCGGTTTTGACATCACCAAATCAGTTCGATGCAAGTTCTGTGATGCACTCTACGACAGTTCACTAATCAGATGCCCCAACTGTGGCGCCAAGAAACAGTGACACTCTAAGTTGCAGCCGTCTACGATGTTCTGGTCGCATGCGCGCGCTAACTTGTGCAGTAGGCATGCAAGGAAGAAGAAAAAGGATAAACGGGTTTGGCACTTCTGGGATAATGGAATACGGATTCGAATGCTGGTGGGGAAATGAGTCTCTATATGAATCGCAGTTTGGTTGATAACGAACGTTCTGTTAAGGTTCTTGCGAGACTGGTTTGGGAGAAGGGAAAGCGATGCTGCGTATGTGAAGACGAGAATGTAAGCATCTGGATATTTGATGCGGCACATGTGGCTAATGGTTGCTTAGTATTTGGAAGGCTTTTGTGTAGAGATCATGAAAGTCTCTGGAAAAAAGGAGAAAAACTCAACTACAGAAATTTCAATGGAGTCATGCTTCTGGAATTACCATATCCAAAACCATTAACACAGGCACGCGGCGTCGGAATGTGGGCAAATATGTCATTGAAAGAATTTCGTGAACTGGCAGAAGCTCACTCCAGAAATGATAGATATAGGCTTGAAGTTGTTCGAGAAACATCATTTGAGGAATACCTGACCAAGAATGTTCATTTGATCTTCAAAGGCGATATTCAAGATTTCATAAAGAACCTGTGACCCTTCTAAGCATTGTCTTTCTTACTTTCGTGGTGTTTCAAAGAGCGCGCGCTATCCGATCAGCTGATCAAGGAAGAGGATGTTGGGTCATTAGGTCGTTTTAATGTCTCTTTCTTCTCCGGTCAACTGGCTCAAAGACTAAACCCAAATTTAGATAGAGCAAAGCCTTGCAGTATTGGCTCAGGCTCATCCCGAACAGGGCAGCCACTTCAGACCGTACTTTCTCAGCAAAAGGACTGATTTTGAACTGGACTTGATGGGTCTCACAGATTCTCAATGACTCGAAATTATTGGAACTCACGTAGGGAGCTGCCAATAAACGTTCTTTTGCACGACGTCGACGATCCACACGATTATGGTATTCGTTGCTCGCTGGAGTAGGTATCTCATCGTCGTTTTCTTCTCGTGTTTCATTGACGCCTAATCTGATTAGTTGGGACCTAAACCCATTTGTCCAGTTTTGTCAGCAGTTTTTCTATTTCTTGGTCAGAGGTTTTGTCGTAGATTCTTATGGCTTTTGGCAACAGTTCTCTCAGTCGGCTTTGGAGAAAGTCTTGGTTTCCTTGTTTGGCTTCCAACCGCTGCAGAATTCGGGCAAGGTCCTTTTTGACGAGTTTGATTTCGAGTTTTTGGGCGATGTTGACTTCAACCTTTTCCTCGATGCTTATTGTTGGCTTGTAGAAGAGTGTGGTTTGGACGATTCTCGGTGCATCTTTGAACTTTTCGACTGTGAGCTGCATTAAGGCTTCTAAGGCGATGTTGGCGCGTCCTCTTTGAGAGACCAAGCCAAGCTTGCGGCAGACATCGAAGAAGTCCTCGTAGACTTGACGATTTACTCTGGTTACTAAGTTGCTTCTGTTTCTGTTGTGGTTTTCTGTTAAGTAATTAATTAAATAATTAAATAATAGACTTTGAAGGTTCTTAGCGTTAGGCTCGTTTTCAGACATCAACAATCATCTTGAAAGTGGCCAAAACAATGGGCACGCGTTTGCCAGAGTTTTGGGGGGGAATAACGCTACAAAGACATCGGACTTCCATCATTTGCAGTCGTACCGGGTTTTCGGTTTGAAGGCTGAGCATTTTCTCTGGGCATGTAGGCTTTGGTTGACACCATGCTTGTTCAGGTGTTTGTTAATGTAATGATCGCCTTCTGGGCAGTAGCCGCTGAGTCTGGTTATGCCACGGCTCCAGTCTATTCGGTTTTCGTGGGCACAGTCGACGCAGCGAGCCATTCTTTCACCTCTGCACAAAGAGGTAGCGCCTCATGTGTCGGCTCTCCCTGTTCACAAACATCCTTTAAGCTGATTTCTCGGTCAGTTGGTGCTTTGTTCCTCCGTTTTCTCTGATTTTTCGAGAGTCTCAAGTCGTAGGCGCACGGCTTCGGAGACAAACTCTGCTATGGTCCTGTAGGTTCTGAATTTTTTGATGAGTTGTTCAACCTTTGTGACGAGTTCGTTTGGTAGGGACACGCCTCTGTAGTTGCGTTGTTTTTGCATTGCGTTAGTCCTCAAGAATGTGGTATAGGTGTGGTAAATTCAGATAAGCCTTGTGGTATAGATGAGGTAAGAGGAATCGACTACGTGATGATGTCAAATTTTATTAAGGTGTGGCTAATGCATTCATGTAGTATCAGTGAGGTAAAATTATGCCAGTTGACAGGTACAGGGGAATAAGCCTTCAAAGGGAACTTGTGGACAGAATAGAGGAATACGTTAAGACTCATCCAGAGACAGGCTACAAAAGCACAGCAGACTTTGTAACGGACTCTGTCAGAAAGAGATGCGAAGAACTAAAAATCCTCATACCCACGCCAGCAGAGCCACCAAGGCTGGAGCACTATAACCTGAATCAAGACCATGTCACAATAATTGACCGCGCCAGAAAGATATTTGCAGACGTCTACTTCCGCAACAACCACGTAGTCTGCGAAGCATGCGCTTCAGAAAACTGCGAGCATATAGAATATGCATTAGGCTTGCCTAAGATCCAGAAGGCCCTACGTGAAAAGGGTTGGGTAGTAGAAGAGGGGAAAGTCATAAGAAAACCGTACTAACATACTGCATACATATAGCACAATTGGTGTGGTTTATTTTGCTTATTATAGACGGCGTTAAGTATGAACTGCATAGTCCTAAAGACGAGAGAGAACTGGAAGAAATCGTTAAAGAGCACTTCACTGATATTTTCGGTGAGAACTCCTTATACTTTGACATTAAACCCGAACTCAGATCAAAGGCTGGCATCGGTTCGAAACCTGATGGGTTCGTCATAGTGTTTGGCAAGCCACGTTTCTACGTCGTTGAAATTGAGAGAGCTGAACATGGTGTTCACGATCACGTTGTTACTCAAATAAGCAGATTCAATACAGCATTAAGGAGGAGTCCAGAAACCCGAAGAAAGATAGCTGATGCAATTTATGATGAGATTGTGGGCGACCCCTTCAAGGAGTTGTTTGTGAAATCAAAAGTCAAAGCTGATACATACAAATTCCTGACGGATCTGGTTTCGGAGAAGCCCATGATAGCGATAATCATTGATGAGACACTGGATGAACTAAGAGATGCAATAGACGAGTTGCCATTGGAATCCAGAGTAGTTGAATTCAAGACTTTCGAGAGAGAGGGTGTTGGATTAAGCGTTCATGCTCATCTACTGAGTGGCGAGTTAATGGGAGGAAAGGGGGAAAAAAGGGAAACAAGAGAGAAACTTGCGGATAGACACATTAAGAGGTTGGAGTTCTGGAGACAGCTTCTTGCGAAAAGCAAGACCAGAACAGATCTATTTGCCAAGAGATCACCAAGCAAGGATGGTTGGATAAGTGCGGGCGCAGGTAGATCAGGTCTTGCATATGGTTATGTTGCCCTGATGAAGTCGGTCCTCATTGAGTTTTACATAGACACAGGAGACAAGAGCAAAAATAAGAAAATATTCGACGAGCTTCTCAAGAGGAAGCAACAGATTGAGTCTGATTTTGGTGAAGCGCTTGAATGGCAACGCCTTGATGATAAAAGAGCATGTCGCATTTCAAAGGTAGTTGAACAAAAAGGGTTGAAGAGCGAAGACGATTGGCCAGCTCTTCAAGACAAAATGATTGATGCTATGATCCGATTTGAGAAAGCATTGAGTAAGCACATCAAGACTCTAACCTAAGTGAATAATATTTCAGAGTGGAGTTGTGGGAAATGGTTCAGAGTTCACTTGCCCCTAAGAAAGTGACCAGAGATGAGTTGAATAGCCTTGTTGACCGAGCTGCTGATTTGATCCGGACTGCTGTGGACTACAAGTTCATTCTTGTGTTGCTGTTTTTGAAGAGGCTGAATGATCTGTGGAAGGTTGAGAAAAGTCTGTTGCAGAAGAGATTGATGAAGGAGAATGGTTGGACGGAGAAGGAGGCTGAGGTTGAAGCTGAGAAGGACATTCATCACACTTTCAATATTCCTAAGCAGTTTCTTTGGGATGAGGTGACCAAGGATGTTAAGAATTTGCCGGAGAGGCTTGCCACTGCTATAGGTGAGACTGCGAAACTGAACAGTCAGCTTCAAGGGGTCATTAACAGGGTTGATTTTTTGGAGTTTGCCAGAAACCAAGAGAATAGGGAATTGCTTAGGCAGTTGGTTGAGCTTTTTGACAAGTATGATCTTGGTGGTGAAGAGGTTTCTCCTGATGTTCTTGGAGATGCTTATGAGCATATTCTGATGAAGTTTGCCCCTGAGAAGGCTAAGGAAGGTGAGATTTACACTCCGAGAGAAGTCATCAAACTCATGGTTGAGATTTTGGACCCTAAGCCTGGAGAAAGCGTTTATGATCCTTGCTGCGGCTCTGGTGGAATGCTAATAATCTCTTACTTGCATGTTGCCGAGAAATACGGAGTGGAAGAAACCAGGAGGCTGTTTCTGTATGGACAAGAGAGGAATCCTGAGATTTATGCTGTTGGCCAGATGAACCTGCTTCTGCATGAGATAAAGAATGGCAACTTGGCTAATGGAGACACCTTAGACCATCCAAGGTTCAGAGAGGATGGAAACCTTCAGCAGTTTGACGTTGTCATTGCCAATGTTCCTTGGAACCAAGATGGATATGGAGAAGAAAGGCTGAAGAAGTCTGACTTGAGGGAGAGGTTTTCTTTCGGTTTTGCCACTCAAAGCAGTGCGGACTGGGCTTGGGTTCAGCACATGCTCGCTTCTGCAAAGCAGAATGGGAGAGTTGGGCTTGTCGTAGACAATGGTTGCTTGTTTAGAGGTGGCGCTGAGAAGACTGTTAGGAGCAAGGTGATTGACAAGGATTTGGTTGAATGTGTCATTCTTCTGCCTGAGAAGCTGTTCTATAATACAGGGGCACCAGGAGCCATAATCATCTTCAACAGCAATAAGCCAGCAGACAGGAAAGGCAAGATTCTCTTCATCAATGCTTCCAATGAAGTTATACCTCACCCCTCAGTGAGAAGGTTAAACTCACTTTCAAAAGAGAACATAGCAAAGATTACGGAAGCGTATCAGAAGTTCGCTTATGAAGAAGGCTTCTCCAAGGCTATAGAAATCAAGGATATCGTTGACAATGACTACAACTTGAATGTGACACTCTATGTTATGCCCATAGAGAAAGCGGAAGAAATAGACTTGGCAAAAGAGCTTTCTGAACTCAAGAGGCTTGAGAAAGAAAGGCTGGAGACTACAGACAGAGTGGAGAAGTATGTTTCTGAAGTAGCCCAAGCATTCGGTGAGCAATACTGATGTTTTACAGGGAGACAGCTTTCCAAGAAACAGCAATTGGCAGGGTTCCAAAAGAGTGGACAGTAAAGCATGTCAGAGAGCTATTCCAAGTTGAAACTGGAACGACACCATCAACTGCAAGGAAAGTGGATTACTGGGAAAATGGAACTGTGAACTGGCTCACCCCAGCAGACATGAGCAAGTCTAATGGAGCAATCTACATCTCGGGCGGTGAAAAGAGAATCACAGAGAAGGCTGTTAGAGACTATAACTTGGCTATCATGCCCAAGGGTTCTCTAATTTTGTCAACAAGAGCACCCGTGGGTTATGTTGCTGTGCTTTCTGAGGAAAGTGCCTTTAATCAAGGCTGTAAGGGACTAATGCCAAGAAAGTCGGAAGATGTTTGCCCCGAGTTCTACTACTACTACTTGCTGAGTAAGAAGCAGATTCTGAACAACTTGAGTTCTGGAAGCACATTCAAAGAGCTCTCAAAAGAAATGCTGGAAAAAGTTAGAGTTGTCTATCCAAAGCCAAAAGAGCAACATGGGATTGTTGAGGTTTTGTCTTGTGTTGATTTGGCTGTTCAGAAGACCTTTGAGGTTATTGCCAAGACTGAACGTTTGAAGAAGGGTTTGATGCAGCAGCTTCTAACAAAAGGCATAGGACACAAAGAATACAAAGACACAGAAATAGGCCAAATACCAAAAGAATGGCAAGTTGCCGATGTCGATGAAGAATGCATGCTTGGGACCGGTGGCACGCCCTCAAGAACTAATCCTCATTACTTTGGTGGGAGAATTCCATGGGTCAAGTCCACAGAAGTGAATTATGAAATCATAACAAGGACCGAAGAAAGCCTAACTGAATTGGGGCTTGAAAACTCAAATGCTAAAGTCTATCCATCTGGCTCTCTTGTAATGGCTCTTTACGGTCAAGGAGTAACCAGAGGAAAATGTGCAATTTTTGGAATTGATGCTGCAGTCAATCAAGCTTGTGCCGTCCTGCAGAGTAAAGGTCGAGTACACATACCTTATCTGTTCTATTGGCTTCAAAACTCATACACGAAGATAAGAAATCTTAGCCAAGGTGCCAATCAGGCAAATCTGAACATGGGGATAATCCGTTCACTGAAGTTCCCACTCCCTCCTATATATGAGCAGCAAGAAATCGCAGGTGTTCTCTCATCTATTGATAGGAAATTAAGCATTGAAAGAGATGGAAAAACAAAGACAGAAAGAATCAAGCTGGGATTGATGGATTTGCTTCTATCTGGCAAGGTTAGGGTTAAGGTGGATTAACGGGTGCTCTACACTGAGAAGGGAACTGTTGAGGATTTCATCATTGAACGGCTGACCTCTCAATCAATGGGATGGAATTATGTAGAGCCCCAGGTGATGATTGGGAAGAGGAAAGGTGATTTTGAGCAGCCTCTGATTGTAGAAGACCTCAAAAATGCAGTTAGAAAACTGAACAGCAGTTATGAACTTACTGATGCAGACCTTGACTTTGTCATAACTTCACTGAGAGCAATACCTGCCAACATTGAAGGCATCAGAGTCTTTCTGGACAAGTTCAGAAACGGCTTTGTTGTTCCTTTGCAGAAGGAAGGCAAAGAACGAGTCATAAGAATCATAGACCTGCAAAACATCAAGAACAATGACTTTACTGTAACAAGGCAATTCAAAGTGGAGGGCCTAAAGGCTACAATCAGAGCTGACATAGTATTATTGGTCAATGGTATCCCGCTGGTTTTGATCGAGTGCAAAAGCCCCACGGCAGAAAACGTAGACTGGACAGACGCATACAGACAAATCAAAAGATACGAAAACGAAGCACCCGAAATCTTCAAGTATGTCCAATTCTCCATCGCCACAGACGGCATAAAAACCCGCTACTTCCCAAACAGCTTCTGCGAAGAAAACCAAGACCAACTCGGCGTCTGGAAAGAATGCCCACTCCTCTTCGAGACCAACCCTCCAGACTTCATGATCCCAATCTACGGACTCCTAATCAACCATCGAGTCTTAGATTTCATCGAGAACTACATCTTCGTCAGAAAAGAAATGGACAAGTCAACAAAAATCATGACCAGATACATGCAGTACATGGCCGCAAACAAAATCTACGCAAGAGTCATAAAAACCCTAAGAAACGAAGACACCAGCAAATTCGGCCTAATCTGGCACTGGCAAGGCTCAGGAAAAACCTATACAATGGCATTCTCAGCGTGGAAACTCTTCAACAGTCCAGAAACCCAAAAACCCAGCATATACGTTCTCGTCGACAGAAAAGACCTGGAAGAACAAGTCGAAAATGACTTTTCATTCATCGGAATCCCACTCGAAAAAATCCAATCCATTAAAAAACTAATCGAAAACCTTCAATGGGGAAAAGAAGGCAAAAGAGGCATCTTCCTCGTAACCATCGAAAAATTCAGCCCCAAAGAATTCAACCAACTCAAAAAACAAGAAAAAACCATCGAAATCCAAAGAGAAAACGTCATCGTCCTCGCCGACGAAGTCCACAGAACCCAATACGGAAAATTCTCAACACTAATGAGAAGCGTATTCAAAAACGCCTTCATCTTCGGCTTCACCGGAACACCACTCTCCAAAATCGAAAGAAACACCTTCCAAAAATTCTGCCCAAAAGACGAACTCTACCTCGACAGATACTCAATGCTTGACGCTCTCGAAGACGGTTTCACAGTAGCACTGAACTACGAAGCAAGACTACCAGAAGAATACCACCTGAAAGAACAGCAACTTCATGAATTCATAAGGTTTGAGCAAGAAGAGATAGAGCCTCTATCATCACAGGAAAAAAGAGCACTAAGCAAAAAAGTCAGCGTAATCAAAGCCTTCGTCAAGAAACCCGAAAGAATCAAGATGGCAACAGAAGACATCGCCAGACACTTCAAAGACATCGTTGAACCAACAGAACTAAAAGCACTCGTAGTCACAATCGACCGAGAGGCCTGTGTCCTCTACAAGAATGCATTAGACAAAATTCTACCGGAACACTACTCCGAGGTCGTGATGACTTTTGCCCAGAATGACAAAGACCTAATCAAAGACTACTACAAGAAGCTGACTCAGAAATACGAAACCACAGACATCAAAGAAATCCATCGCAAAATAATCGAGAACTTCAAAACCAAGAAAGAACCAAAAATCCTCATCGTAACCGACATGCTCATCACAGGATTCGACGCACCCAACCTATGGACCATGTACCTTGACAAGCCGCTAAGAGAACATAGACTGCTACAGGCCATAGCAAGAACAAACAGACCCTACCAAAACAAGAAATTCGGACTAATCGCAGATTACATCGGCATCCTTCCAGAACTGGAAAAAGCCTTCGAGAAATTCGAAGCCCAAGACTCCAAAGCCCTAAGAGTCGTCATAAGAGAACTCGACGAAGAAAAAGAAGAATTCAAAACACTAATCGCTCAAGCCCTCGAAATCTTCAAAACAGTCAAAAAAGAAAACACAATGGAAAGCCTACAAACCGCACTGGGCATCCCAAAAGACCTGGACACCGCAAAGAAGTTCGAAACAATCGTCAAAAACCTAATGAAATCCTACGAGATGCTCAGTGGTGACCCCTTCCTCAGGCCATACCTACTCGACTATACATGGCTAATCAAAGTCTACGTCGCCTACTACAAGAAGTATCTTCAAGCAAACGTCGACGAACTCAAAATCCAAGAACTCTCAAAGAAAACAATGCAGCTCGTACAACAAATCATCGATGTAAAAGAAATCAACAGAACCTACCAGCCTCTGCCCATAGACCAAAAATACATAGAACTACTACGAAAAACAACCCCCACATCTGTTGGAGCACCCATAGACCTGTTCCCCCACATACTGAACGAAACCAGACTACACCCCAACTCACCCTTCTTCATAAACCTCAGAAGGGAAGTGGAGAAAGCCTACGAAGAACTCAGAACAAGAAAAATCGAAACCCAAGAAGCACTACAAAAAATGCTCAACTTCTCACACAAGATAACCGAATGGAAAAAAGAAGAAGCAGAAATAGGCAAAGACAAATACGCACTCTACGAAGCAATCAAAATAACACTACCCGACACAGACAAACAAAAAGCCGTAACCTTCATCAACAAACTCCTGACTCACCTGGAAAACAACAAACTACTATTCAAAAACTGGCAACAACAAAGAGACATAAAACGAAAAGTCAAAGCCGAAACCAGGCTACTCCTACTCTCAACCTTCAAAGAAAACAAGAACAAGATAGACGACCTAACCGAAGAAACAGTAAACGCCCTGGAGAGAACCCGATGAAAGAAATAACAATTCTCGGAAAACAATACACACTAACAGAACACAAATCCAACAAAGACCACATAGAACTCCAAGGCAACCAAGTCCTGATCCACAAAAACAAGAAAACCACAAAAACACTGCTAAAAGACTTCCTCTCCCAACTCCTCTACGAAAAACTACACGACATCTCCAAAAGCATCAACACAGAAGGAAAAATAGGCATCTTCGGAAATTTGGACTTCGAAATCACAGAGAACATCGACAACAAAAGACAAAGAATAGCAAAACTAAAAGGAAACAACATCCTCGTCAAACTCAACGCAGTCGGCCTGCCAGAAAACGCCCTCAAATACATGGTAACACACGAACTGGCACACATAGCCACTAAACAACATACCAGAAAATTCTGGAAAACAGTCAAACTGATCTACCCCAACTACGAAGCAGCCAAGAGACTTCTAACAGAACACTCAGAGATTAGCCGGGAAATGAGATAGACGGAGTACGTGTAGGTTAAAGCCTCATTCTTCGCGCTTTTGCAATGTTACTTTCTTAGCACATTGCAAAAGTCATAATTTTGACAATAAACAAAAGTGAGGAAGGGTGAGAAAACATGCCACGAACTGGGGAACATAACTACGCAAAGATCGTTCAGTTGCTTAGGGGTGTCCAAGAATTCCTGGAAGAACAACGTAATGATTTCAATGGAATAGGCGTGTACTCTGATTCGTCTGAGTCACTCTTCTTCAATCAATCGAAGACACTCATGGGAACATACGCTGAAATGATAATCGCAGCAAAGCTTGAAGAAGACGGCTACGACGTCTACAGCGTTTCGCTTAAAGGAAAGGCAGGTGCACGGTACTGGAGAGAAGCATATTTGCCTGGAGCAAAAAATGTTGGGAAGGCAGACTTGTACGTTAAGGATCTGCAGAAATGGGTCGAGGTGAAAATCTCAAGGAGCTATACGTCTCCTGAAGGAAAAACGTACGAGAAAAAGCGGCTTTTTTTTCTATGGACTTGGAACCATCTTTCTATCAGAAGAGCAGCAGACAATGGAAAGTTTGATTTTTTGGTATTGGTTGGAATAAATTCTCTGGATAACTACGTGGGAAGACCTGAAGACCTTTTCTACTGGATTTTGAATCGAGAGGAAGCCTCGCGCATTGAGAGTGAAGGTGGCACGGCGTGGGAGAAGAACTGGTGGTTTTTCATGGTCGACGAACCGGACAAAGTGACTGATATAAGTCAACTTCCATGGCATCCTGGTTCCTTGAGGCACCGCTTTTCGAAAGGCAATTTAGACAATGCAAAGCGTGGTCTAAAAGCTTTGGTATCCGTGTGGCCTTCAATGAGAAATGGGCAAAGATTCGTTAGCTTGCAGCCGAAATTAGAGATTAGGTAAGCATTTTGAGCTCAGCCTCGTCGTAGATTTCCTTATCTTCTATGAATCTTTGCTGTGTGCGCGCGCAAAAAAAAGAAAAGGGTTTAGCGAGTACTACAGAGAATGTTAAGTTCAGGCAAGTCCCCGTTTAAATTATGGGCGAATATGTTGTCTCCGGCAAAGAGACGGAGAAGGTTCTGTTCAATAGGTCCGCTGTTAACACTTACATTTGCTCAGAGACTTGTCTGCAGAAATACTTTGCACCTATCGGCGGAGTCACACTGCAAAAGAGACTTGTCCAGGATGAGAGCTGGCTTGACTAAGCATGGCCGTCGTTACGAACTGGCATTCTCTTGATTCGCCATCTCATAGTATTCAGTGATGTCCATAGTCTTTCCATTCTCAAAGGCGTAAATCCGCACGCTTGACCCTATTCCATCTGCCCAAGACCAAGTCTTATAGTGTGAAGGAGCATTCCAAACTTGATCTGAGGGATCCACATGAATCCACTCACCGTTTAGCTTAACTTCAGCCCATTCATGTTGTGGAAACCAAAACACTCGATAATTCACATCGACTGACATTACGAGCCTACTTTGATAGCCATGAGCTACGCATAAGGCTACATAGAGAACGGCAAATTCCCCGCACCTGCCCTTGCCAATCTGCAGAATTCTCAGTGGATCACTTGACCGCTCGAAAGTTTCGTTGGTCGCAAACCTGATCTTCTGATGTTCCCACTCATAAAGCTCTGTGAAATTGTAATTCCTATCAAACATGTTTCGAAGCGATGCCATAGTCTCAGCAGAACTCAGATTCCTCATTGTCTCAGCTTTTCCCAGGACTATTAGAAGAGGCAAGAATGGACTCGCAAAGTAAAAGTAAACATAAGCTGCAAGAACAGTTAATGACGCAATCGCCCACATTCTAATCCAGCGTGTCCTTCTCATATGCATACCATTATGAACATGCCGACCCGCCACTTAATAAATCGCTCATAATCATCGCGAGAGCCACTTTAGATAGGGATACGCTAAAGGAGAAAGCTGGCTTGACTGAGCAGCGAGGAAAAATGCCTAAGAATGTGTCTGTGCGAAGGTTGCCACTATCGAAAAGAGGCAGGCACGGAGCTGGACGCCAGAATCAAGCTGATCGCCCATATCACAACCCACAAAAATTGTTGCTTAAATCCACCGTCTTGAAGTAACACGTGTGCAAGAGAACTGATTTCGGTATGACTGTCTCTTGAATAGAACAATAAGAGTCTGAGAGGAAACTTTAAGAATTGACTTGTATGAATAGAAACTCTGACTTGTATTATTTGCGTTGGTGGGCTCATTTTGAGTTCAGTATCGTATGATATGGAGCTTTTGGGAAGACTTTCAGCGTTTGTTCTAAATAGAACCACCGATGATATGCGTTCGGAACTTCATGAATATCTTGTTATGATTGCGCTCCAAGAGGACGAAGAAAACAGAGGGATGAGCGAAGCAGATATAGTTTCCTCAATCGAAAAGGACTTGTGTGTAGAGAAATTCCCGATTTCTTTGATAGAATCAGCACTTACCAGACTGAGGGATAAGCGATTAATAGAAAGTGTTCATGGGAGAAGCGGAGTCATATATTTGCTCTCACAGGACCAAAGGAACAAAATCAGACTTATGAAAGAACAGCATGCCCAAACGATAATCAAGGTTAGAAAGAAACTTGCCGAGAAAATAGGTCAAATAGCAGGACCCCCGCTGGACATGGCTCAGGAGATTACAACTTTCATTACGTTTCAGAACTTTTTGGCTACTATTTTGAGCAACTTGGGAGCGGAATGCTGCTTTGCCATAGCCGGTTCTCGTGGAAGAGAACTGACCTTTTTGAAACCGATTGATGTTCAAGAACTTCTGGATGATATTCTGCGAGCGACAAAAGACCAAGTGTTGCGAAAAGCAATGAAGCACTCATTCGTCGGGTATGTTTCTGATCCTGATGAGGACTTGAGCGACTACCTCTACTCTTTGGCACAGAGTTATTTCATCATTCAAGTTCTTCATCTTGACCCGGAATGCGAATCATGCACCAAAGCAAGTCTCCAGCGCAAGAAGGTGTACATTGACACAAATGTAATAGTCCACTCATTGACAGGCACGAAAAGGGGAACCAAAGCCGTAGATATTGCTTTGAAACTTACTAACGACTTGAAAATCGGGATTGTGCTTTCAAAACGCACCAAAGAAGAATTCGCAAATTTGGTGTCAGATGCGAAGAGAGATTTTGGAAGAAGCCCCCGCGTTCCAAATGAGAGATTTGTCAAGGTTCAGAATGAACTTAAAGATGGATTTCTAAAGGACTTCCTTAGGAAAAAGAAGGAGAATCCAAATCTGACGTTTGATAGATATGCTGATAGACTTGAAGAAATAGAAACGGTTGCAAGGAACAGATACTCTGCAACTTACGACAACAATGCGTATGATGAGATTCTCCAGCACCCTGATTTGCCTCAACTCAAGACCCTTGTCGTTGATGAAGGAATGAGATTTGGTTTGTTGAAAACGGATTTTGTAGCCGAGCATGATGCTTTCCATATCTTGTTAGTTCAAGAGTTAAGAAAAAGAGAGGCAGGAGACATTCTGGGACCAAACTACTGGTTTCTAACTCACGATAGAAGTCTATACTTTGTAGAGACGAGGTTTGGCAAATACGAGAGAAATCCGTCGAGCATTTTCGTGGACAATTGGATTCAGTTGATTTCTCCGTTGCTCGCACCCGAGCAGACCAAAGATGCACGAGATGCCTATGTAAGTCTCTTTGCATCAAGACTTCCTATGCTAACCAAGGCAATTGATGAAGATGTTTTTCTGGCTTTCCAAGGAAAATGGATGGACGATCAAGACCTGACACCAGAGGACATAGCACGAGTAATAGGAAATAGATACATAAAAGACCACTACGAGGAAACAAAGGAAGAGGGAAAACGAATAACTGAAGAGGAGCGCGACATGATAATTCAACCGACAGTTCAAGAACTGAAGAGTCAAAAGACAGACACAGCAGAACTGAAAAAGGATATAGCGTCATTAAGGCAAACTACAACTCAGCTGCAGGAAGAATCAGCGGAATTAAACCGTAGACTTACTGGCCAAAAAAATATAATCACTCGCCTGGGCCATCTCTTCGGAGCCTTAATCTTCCTTGTTCTCTGGTTTGTTCTCTATCAGTTCATTCTAATCCAATCATTAGAGCCATGGCTTGCCTTTTTCGGTTCGATGGTAATCGCAGCAATATTTGGAGCATTGGCGGATTTCGGAGGATACAAGTGGTTGGTTGAGAGACTGCTTGGATATAGTCCTGAGAAATAGACTTCGCGCCACTCACGCATAACAAATTCCATCCAAGCGCGCGCTAATGTAGCGAACACCTGCAAGACCACAAAACCTTCCTCTTGAGCCTAAAAGGAGACGTCATACTGAAACACTTCTCATTCAACAGCCTTGCAGACGCATCTCAAAATCCACTTTAATCTGGGCTTCAAATCCCCCCCGCACTGGAATTGAGAACTGGGTTTATTGTCACAATTTGCACACGCCATCATGTCGTTAAATCTTAAAAAGCGATAGTCACAGAGTCAACGTAGAAATGATTTGTTAGGAGATGCAGGATGAACGCGAAGCTTATGGCTTATGAACATGTTCCTTTAGGGTTTGAGATAGTTATCAAGAACGCTGATATTGAGATGGGGAAGATCTGGAACCTTTGGCATAACGTTAAGCTAACCGATGATCCAGAAAGCTGGGACAGTGAAATCAACCTCATCAATGAAATGCAACGCAGGTTAGGCAAACTAACCGTGGATCAGAGATTGATACGTGCCCAGATGGCTGAGTTCTGCCGAGTGTGTCCTCTTTTCCCAAGAAGCATTGACATCCTCTGTGAGGAGATAGGCCATGACCGCTTCGCCAACCTTGCGAAGATGGGATGCGAAGGCCGTGACTTATTGGACTCCCTTGGCTACCATGACCAAGCCAGTTTAAACAAACAAAAGAAAGAGATTCTGACGAAGCACGTCAAGTCCCTCAAGAAGTGGCTGGAGAAAGGTCAAGCGGAAACTACAACTGAGTTAAAGGTCTTCGGCTTTCTTGGGCAACCGACAGATAACAAGGTGGCTGCAGTTGAGAAGCTTGTTCACATTGTTAATTCCAGTGAGCCCTCAGTATCTCCTTTTCGAAAACTAACCGAAGATGTCTGCCAAGAGACCCAAAAGGATTCTGTTAATATAGCGTGCGAGCGCTATCGAGGTAGACCCTTTAACTGCTTCGAATGTCTCCCAACAGACGCCTCTACGACAAAATGTCAGTGTTGCTATTCTATGTTTCTCGACGCATGCCTTCTTTGCGTGGGCACATCGGGTGAGGGAAGGTCGATGTTAGATGAATTCAGACGTTTTATCGAAGAGAACATACTGGCCTACTCAGTCGCAGTCAATTCTTGGCTGAACAAAGCACCACCGAAGAACGTTACATGGCCAGAAAATATGCGTTACGTCTCCGAGGACAGTGCGTCGAGAATTGCTGAAAACATCCATTCTTTTCTGGGTGAAAAGGACGAAGTCAAAGAATGGTTGACGGCATGTCTCATAAAAACAATCAAAGACAATCAAAGATGGCACAAGAGAACTGAACTCATCGATAATTTTCCAGAAGCTACATCCTATTTTAAAGAAATACTTTGAAAGGAGCGAGCGCTGGTCAACTTGACCAAAACAGACGATCAGGTCTCCGTGGGTTCAAAGACCCTCACACAACCTTGCTCTCAGAATCAAACGCAGCCGACCAAAGCGAGTTCAAAGATCTCACATTCTCTAAGAACTTCACCCCAAGTTCAGTGGTCTTTAAAAGACGCTTTACATTGTGATGCCGCACAACCATCGAATTTTCCAAAAAGCCTTTTTCAACCAACATCGGAATGTACTCGCTCACCTGCCCATAGCTAAGCTTAGCCTTATACATTATGTGCGTCTTAATGGCGCCGCCTTTTGCAGTCTCCAAGATCTCAGCAACAATGTCATGACGGTCCCTCCTCCTGCTCACGTTCTGCATAACGAAAACGACCACTACGACAACAAGATGAAAAATGGCAGCTTCATTCATAAATTATCATATGGAAGAATCTTATAGAACACTATATCATCCTCCCTCCTGAAAAACAGCTCTACTCGGCTTCTGACCGCTTTAAAAACAATGTTGAATGGAAACGGCTGAACACTCCATACTATAAAAAGCAACATATTCTCTTCAAGGTGTTATGTGAAATTCAAGCGGTTAACCCTTAACATAGGTTTCAGCGTTTTATGTGAAAAGTGCGCACCAGTCATGTTGCTGCAAATTGACCTTGAAGACTATATAAGCCACGGCGACTCCCAGAGATTTCGCTTCATAAGGTTTTGCTCAACATCCAACTGAATTTCCAAGTTCCAGACACATAATTTTCACGCTTCGGCTTGAAGTCTGCAAACCGCCACAAGCTAATCAGAAACTGAAAATCAACCCGTTCCAACAAATCAGCTTGTTCCGCAACTCGTTCTCTCTTACTACTATTACGCGCTCTAAACTATTCTTTGATGATTTTTAGCCCAGCGGTTAAGCCCAAGCTTAACCCGTAAGCCAAAGTCAGCGTCGGGTCAGCGGGCCCCAGCGATGAAGTCGGCGAACCAGCCCACCAGCGAGACGGACCCGCACAAACGCCCTTCTTAGAGTCGGACCGTCCACGGCGAAGACCAGGTCTGAAAAGAACGATGCCAAGCGGCCACTTGGGCGCCCAGAAAACCTTGATGACGAAAAGAGAGGGAACCGTCGGAGATAGCCTAAGCGAGTTTTGGGTAATACCCGCAGAGACGTGCAAAAAGTCGAGTTGCCCAAGGGTATGGGAAAAGTAAGGCAAGTGGCGGCCTGAAATGAGCAGAAGTCGAGATTACGTTGACGGCGTTCCCTCGGAAACAGCCGAGCGGATCCTGAGGAGGCGAAAACGCTTGCGCCGGGCAGCCTCCGATCCTCTCTTTTTTCAGAGCCTAAGCCCAAGCGACTTAGGCGAATCAGAAGGAGGTAGAAAGAATGACTAAGAAAGTCGAATTCCCAGTGGAAGCTGAGATCACCAAATACGGCTTCCTCTACTTCGGAAAAGAAGTGTTAGCGGCTCTCGGGTGGCAAAAAGGCGATAAAGTCACGCTGCAACAAATGCCAGACGGACTCCTCGTGACAAAAGTCGCACAGGAGAAGTGAATAACAAAAACGAACAGAACAAAAAGGAGGTGAGAAAACATGCCAAAACCAGGAATGACAGGCTTATGCCTCAAAAATGAAGTAGCCGACCTACTAAGAAACAAAGCCAGAAACGCCAACATGGGCTTAAATGACTACCTCGCCAGCATGCTGATAGAACCTTCACTAACGAGGTCAACGGCGCAACCATCATCAATGGGACCGTCCCAACAATGTATCAAGGACCGTCCTGGGACCGTCCCCGAGCCGTTGACCCAACAACTTCTAAGCCTCATCCAGACTCTAATCCAGCAAAACAGCCAAAACCAAACGCAGAACACAAAACCGACGTTTTTTGGTGAAGCTTTTTGCGAACAAAAAGGTTCTGTGGTGCGACCGCCGGGATTTGGACCCGGGTCAACGGCTTGGAAGGCCGACGTCCTAGACCAGACTAGACTACGGTCGCCCATCTCCAGCGAATGCATAGTATGGGGCAGAGGCATTTAAAAATAAATCGTGAAGAGACCTGTGATATGTAGAAGAAATAACAGTAAAAGGAAGGCAAGGAGTGAGTGAAATCCATCATTCGACGTGCAAGACACTTAGGGCATCCTGAAGGGATTTGGTGCGGCCGCCGGGATTTGGACCCGGGTTCTCAGCGTGGCAGGCTGACGTCCTAGACCAGGCTAGACTACGGCCGCCCGAGCTTTTGCTCTTGCTATTTTTCAGAGACGTTACATTTAGCAGTTATGTTCTCTACGCAAAGAACGACTGCAGCCCTATTACGTTTGTAAGTTGAATTAGCTCTGTACGAGAAACTGGCAGAATCCCGAAGGGCATTTACAAGAATGGCAGTCACATCGACTCGGTTCGCATGACCTTTCAACCAGAGTCGCATCTTTGAAGAATCCAACAAACTGAATACTTAATAGCGAATATGTTTATTTTTGCTCCTCTGAAAGCATAGCGCAGAGGAATCGATCGCTTGAGCTTGGTCAACCCATTCGCAGCGCTCATCATTGCATTCGGCTGCCTTGGACTGATGATTTACAGACGATTAAACCTCGGAATCACACTGAACACCACAGCCTTGCTTCTGGCCATGCTTTCACTGGACTTTCAGACTATTCCGTCGATAATATACGCAACGACCGTTGACTTACTCACGATATCGGTTGTGCTCGCAACTTTTGGAATAATGCTGCTGAGTCAACTGTACAAGGAGACGAAGGTGATCAACAGCTTGAGCGAGGCTGCAAGCAGAGTGATCAACAACTCAAAGGTCGTGTCCAGCCTACTTCCTGCTGTTATTGGTTTTCTCCCTGTGGCGGGTGGAGCGTTGATGTCAGCACCTTTAGTCGACTGCGAAGCTGAGAGGCTGGGTTTGAAGCCTGAAAAGAAGGCTTATGTGAACGTATGGTTTAGGCACACGATTTTTCCCGTTTATCCGATAAGTCAGGTGCTGATAATTACGGCGGCTCTCACCGGAATTGCCGTCCCGTTCATCATTATTCGTCAGATTCCCGTGGTGGTTGTGATGATAGTCGTTGGATACCTTATTGCGTTCTGGCGGGTCTCCACACTGAAACCGCAGAATAACTGTAACCCAGAGAACAGATCAAATCTAAACTCTGATTTGAAGCGTTTCTTTGTCGCTTTCTCGCCTATCCTCGCAACCATTTTGGCAGTCGTGGTCTTAGATGCGGCTGGCTTAGGCTTGGCCAACTTGGGGTTTGACGTGTTTATAGCCACTTTTCTAGGTGTATTTGTACTGATCATGATTGCGAGGCCTAGCTCTCATGTTCTTGTGAAGCCTATGAAAAGCTGGAGTATTTATGGCATTGCGCTTGCTGCATATGGCGCGTTTCTGCTTCGAAACGTAACCATAGCCACGGGAATCTCTGAAATGCTCCAGACACTTGTAGCCAATGGCAGCATAGATGTCATCCTGTTGCTCACACTTGTTCCAGCGATCCTAGGCTTTGCAACAGGCTCACCGTCGGGTGGAGTAGCCATCGCCGTGTCGATCTTAGCTGGAACATTAACGTTCTCA
>Ga0315310_10000317_pt1 | contig 31089 bp, 36 predicted proteins | sample TDP5_MG_FD_203630 | JGI IMG/M metagenome (GOLD analysis project Ga0315310, IMG submission 203630) | Freshwater sediment microbial communities from Lake Towuti, South Sulawesi, Indonesia - TDP5 | ecosystem: Environmental > Aquatic > Freshwater > Lake > Sediment | place: Indonesia: South Sulawesi...
GATCTCTCTTTCACCGATCTTCCTGTACGTTTTTCCTCTCACTCTTACGGTCTGCACCAAATCTTCCTCGGGTCCTCTTTCGACGGTCTTGCGCTTGATTGTTTCTCCGCAGACGCCATTGGGGAGCAAGCGTCTCGTTACGCATGTTGGATAGCTGCAGTTGGATGGGTTGCATGGCTCGTCAGTCCATTGGCACCAAACGGTTTTCCCCCGGTACTGGAGAGCGCTCTTCCCGCATCTAAATTTGCTGCATCTCGGAAAACATTTTCTAGGTTCGGCCAAGATCGACACAACCTATGCCAACAAAACAAGTCGACAGGTCGCGTGAACTAACCATTATCATCTCGATAGGCTTGAACGCGGTAATAAACTTTTCTTGCAGACCTGCCAGAAATCCTTTGTGAATCTTACATCCGTCCCGTGTTGCTCTCCGGCAAGTGTCTAGACATAACACTTTAAAACTGCGCGGAGTTAGTTTTACCTGAGGCAGAGGCCAAGGTTGAGGTACGACATCGACAGAGGTAACGATGCTCTCGTAATCGTTGATGTTCAGAGGGATTTTTGTTCGACAGGAGCTTTGCCAGTTGCAGGAGGTGACGAGATCGTACCCGTGCTGAACAAATACGCGAGGAAGTTCAGCAGAGCAAAGGCTTTCGTGGTTGCCACGAAGGACTGGCATCCGCGCAATCACGTGTCTTTCATCGAGTATGGTGGGATGTGGCCCTCCCACTGCGTGAAGAGAACAACAGGCGCAAGGTTTCACCCTGGCCTCAAGATCCCGAGAGGCACGACCATAATTCCAAAAGGAACCTCTCCTAGCGAGGAGGCGTATTCAGCCTTCGACGGAACTGACCTAGAACAAGAACTTAAGGCAAGGTGCATAGGAAGGCTTTTCGTGGGCGGGCTAGCAACAGACTACTGCGTTAAGAGAACAGTACTCGACGCCTTGGGGCTGGGTTTCAATGTGGTTCTTCTCGAAGACGCAATACGAGGAGTTGACATAAACCCTAAGGACAGTGAAAAGGCGGTCGAAGAGATGTTGACGAAAGGGGCCAAGAAGTCAACTCTGTCCGACCTACATTGACATTAAAGTTTCTCAGCCGTGAGCGGGCTTGGGGGTCAACCTAACACCAATCATGGTCAAGCGCATAATGCGCTTGGAGGATTTCGCAGGAAGGAGGCTTGCGGTAGACGCAAACAACTTCCTATACCAGTTCTTGGCCCTGATCCGGACTCCTAGGGGGTTCTCATTGGAAAGCCCGGACGGCACCGTAACATCTCATCTAGCCGGACTCCTATACCGAACAACCAGGTTAATCCAAGAGTATGACATAAAACCGGTCTTCGTGTTCGACGGCGCACCCTCAGAATACAAAAGGACCGAGATTGAGAAAAGAAGGAAACTCCGAGAGAAAGCCGCTGCCGAATGGCAAGCAGCCCTCAGGACCGGCGACTATGCAAAGGCGTTCTCCAAGGCCGTTGTGACCAGCCGCCTGACTCAGCCCATGGTCCAAGACGCTAAGAAACTGCTGCAACTGCTGGGCATACCTTACGTCGAGGCGCCTAGCGAGGCAGAGGCCCAGGCAGCCTACATGGCAGCTAAGGGAGATGTCTGGGCTTCAAGCAGCCAGGACTACGACTCGCTTCTATTTGGCGCGCCTAGGCTTGTGAGATACCTGACGATCTCTGGCAGAGAGTATCTGCCAGGTAAGATGACCACTAGGCCACTAGAGCCCGAGTTGATAGCCCTATCTGAGTTTCTGTCTGAGGTTGGTATTGCGAGTGAGCAGCTGGTCGATCTGGCAATCCTGGTTGGGACCGATTTCAACGAAGGCGTAAAGGGCATTGGTCCTAAAACGGCGCTGAACCTCATCAGGAAGCACGGTAGCATTGACAACCTCCCGGATAGCTTGAGGTCAAAGGTACCTAGCCACTATACCCAAGTTCGAGAACTGTTCTTAGCACCTAAGGTCGCTCAAGAGTATGCGATAGGCTTCGGGCAGCCAAGAGAAGACGAGCTATATCGCTTCCTGTGTAATGAGAAAGGCTTTGCATGGGGTCGCGTTGAAAAGGCGGTTCACCGGCTTAAGGTACCGCGTAAAAGGATGGGGCAATCTGATCTGAGGGGCTGGCTCCGGTTCTGATCTTTGTGCGGTTCACACAGTTTCGCCCACGATCTACACTTCGGCGAATCTGCACTTATTCATGTGACACTAGTTCTTATTTAGTCGCGACTGTTAACCTGCCGTATCTCCCGACGTTCAGTTGGACTTCTCCTCGGAACGATTTTGTGTAGCCGTTCTCGATTCTCACGGTGTCATTTACGTTAACCTGTTCGATCTGTTCGTTCCATAGTACAAGTTTGATCGTTCCAGTGTCGTCGCTGATAGTAGCTTCAGCCACTCTGAAAGACTCGCCACTGAATCTCGAGCGGACCTCCCGGGATTCAGTCATCTCTAGAACCTTTGCCTCCACATCAACTCTTCTCATGCCGTCCCTCAATTCAGCTATCTTCATGCCTCCTCCTCCACCTTCTTCTTCCGCGATTGTGACCCCCAGCCGTCACCTTAGGGGCTCTGTCAGTTGAGTCTCGGTGCATGAGGTTTAAGGGGTTTGAGTTTCTCCGCAGTTTGTTTGGCGTTCCCTGAGTCTGTTCGGTGAATCTTTCTGCATTTTGTTTTCGTCCCGCGTCGCGGAAGACAGCACCAGAACAGAACCGAGAGGTCGGTGAGATCAGCGACTTGCTTCGGTCCGTCTGGGCATCACAATGGAGGGTTGGAGGTCGAATATAAGATTTGCCTTTTCGGTCTATGCTAAGCCTAGCCCCTCCCCTTCTCGAAGAGTTAAATACCGAAAAGAGAAGAAGCATGTGGACAGGGAGTTGGCAAGAAGGGCTGGTCAGGGTGAAAGAGCTCAAGCTGGGGCTGGTCACTTACAACTTGGCTAAGGGCTGGGACATCGCGACCATAATAGACAGATGCGGCAAGACGGGCTTTGAGGCTGTTGAGCTGCGCACAACCCACGCACATGGGGTTGAGCCCTCTCTAGACAAGAGAGGACGCTTGGCCCTAAGAGAGAGGTTCAAGAACTCGCCTGTCCGTCTGCTAAGCCTTGGAACGACGTGCGAGTTCCACTCCACAGATAGTGAGGAGCTAGCCCGAAACATAGAGTTGGCAAGACAGTTCGTTGAGCTAGCATGCGATGCTGGTGCGCTAGGCGTGAAGGTTAGACCTAACGGGCTTCAGGTGGAAAGGGGAATACCGGTTGAGAAAACCCTAGAGCAGATAGGGTTGGCGCTCAAAGAATGCGGCGAGTACGGCCGAGAGTACGGAGTTGAGATATGGCTTGAAGTTCACGGAAAGGGAACGAGCGACATGCGGCGCATAAGGCGTATCATGGAGGTTGCAGACCATCAAAGCGTCGGCGTCTGCTGGAACTCTAACAACACGGACGTCGCTCACGGATCAGTCAAAGAATCCTTTGGATTGGTGAAGAAATGGATCCGCTCAGTACATATCAATGAGCTCTACAATAAGGATTATCCGTGGCGTGAGCTCTTTAGGCTACTTCGCGACTCCGGTTACGATCGTTACTGTTTGGCAGAGATACCTGCGAGCTCAGACCCGGAAAGGCTAATGCGATACTACGGCGCTCTTTTCGAAGAATTGGAGAGGTGAATTGACATGGAACGTGTTGGCGTTCTAGTTGTTTCTTACGGCTCAAGGGAAGCGGCAATTGTAGACGCGTTCGCCAGAAGCCGGGACTACAGCACAGATCTTTACATAGCTGACAAGCAGAAAAACCCATTCAACGTTAGGAGGGCGAAGGAGCATATAGTGATTCCATCCCTCAGTTCAGAAGAGATATGCAAGTTCGCCAAGAGGCACCGCGACGGAATTGACTTCGGCATTGTAGGGCCTGAGAAACCGATAATCTCGGGGGTAAGAGACCTTGTCGAGAAAGAAACAGGGATACCAATAATCAGCCCCACAAGGGACTATGCCATTGAGGGAAGCAAGGTTGCACAGAGATACCTTTTCCAGAAGGTGGCACCAGAAGTCAACCCAGCCTTCAAGGTTTTCGACCCGAAAGAATATAGAAGCCTTGATGATGTGAAGCGAGTTCTCTACAAATGGCTGGACGAGCTGGACAACAAAGTTGCTGTCAAACCTGATGCACCTGCGGCTGGGAAAGGAGTTGGGGTTTGGGGAGACCACTTCAATACCCGCGAACAGCTATTTGAGCATTTCATGGCTAACTTTGAGGAAGGACCGGTCATAGTGGAGGAGAGAGTTGTAGGCGAGGAGTCAAGTTTTCAAGCGTTCTGTGATGGGAGGCACCTTGTTCCTTTGCCGGAAACCCGGGACCACAAACGAGCGTTTGATGAGGATAGGGGTCCAAATACTGGCGGCATGGGTTCCTACAAGGACAAGGGGTACACACTGCCGTTCATCGCGCAATTAGACTGGGCAAGAGAAAGCGAAATCGTCGACAGAATCTTCAACAAAATGAGGGGGGGCAGTAGCAATACAGGCTTGCGTGGGGTTCCTTTCTATGTAGCCTTCATGCACACTCAGAGTGGACCAGTGATACTCGAGAACAACAGCAGACCTGGAGATCCAGAGATCATAAACCTACTACCTATCCTAAAGGATGACTTTGTTGATGTTTGCTTTAGGATGATCGAGGGCTCCCTAACCAGAGTCAATCTCGATAGGAAAGCGACGGTTGTCATCTACAAGGTTCCGCCCGGCTATGGTGGCTATGTTGATGCATTTCCTGACCGAGTTGACGGAAGCCAAATTGAGATGCCAGTGATCATTGAGGAAGCTGAGAAGCTTTCCGCGAAGCACGGTGAAAGCATCAGAATCTACCCGGCGTCGATGGAGTTGAGGGATGACGGCCAGACTTATGCGCTCACTTCACGCGCGGTCTGCTCTGTAGGTATCGGCGATACAATCGAGGCGGCTCGTGAGATATCTTTGGAGGGACTGGCAACGATCAGAGGCGGAGCTCTCTGGAACAGAACAGACATCGCCTCCAAAGAACACATTGGCAGAAGCATCAGGCATATGGAGCAGTTGAGGAAGCGCTAATGGGGTTAAGGGTCTTCGTGACGGACTGTGAGGGTCCGGTATCGAAAAACGACAACGCCTTCGAGCTAACCAGCCGGTTTATTCCAATGGGGGATCGCTTCTTCACGTTGGTAAGCCGCTATGACGACGTTTTGGCCGACATAGTCAAGAAGCCCAAGTACAAGGCTGGCGATACGCTTAAGCTAATTCTTCCATTCCTCAAGGCTTACGGCGCCACAAACGAAAAAATGCGGGTTTGCTCATCAGAGAACATACTTTTTGTTCCCGGCGCTGATGAGACGCTCAGATTCGTTAGGTCGATAATGCCATCTTACATCGTGAGCACAAGCTACGAGCACTACGTTTCAGCCTTGTGCAACGCTGTAGGTTTCCCCATTCAGAACGCATACTGCACAAGAGCGGACCTAGACAAGTATGCCATAAACAAAAAGGAATCACAGAGACTGAAGGTGCTGAGAGAAGAGATTTCGAAGATGCAAATGATCGAGATTCCAGTCGGCGCAAGGGTTTGGGCAGACCTTTCTGCGGAGTGTCAGAGGGCCGTGAGAAGACTGGACGATGTCTTCTGGGGAGAGCTCTCTGTAATGGATGTGGGCAGGATGCTAAGAGAGGTAAACCCGATCGGGGGATATGAGAAGGCCAATGCGGTTAAGGAAATCGCAGAGAAGACAGGAGCCGGCATATCCGATATTATGTACGTGGGAGACAGCATCACCGATATCGATCCTTTCAGACTTGTCAAAGAGCAGGAAGGCCTAACTGTCTCTTTTAACGGAAACCAATACGCAATAAGAGAAGCCGACATAGCTGTCATGTCCCATCACACTGCGGTTATCTCGATATTAGCTGAAACATTCGGTAGGCTCGGAACGGAACAAGCGATCGAATTGGCTGAAGACTGGTCTGAAGCGTCCTTGCAGGAACTACTAAGCACTTCACTGCTTGGACAGATAGAAGCGCTGCCACCCGGAAAAGCTCCACGCGTCGAGAGAATAACTCCAGAGAACAGAACCAAGCTTGCCGAGGAGAGCAGCATGTTCAGGAAGACTGTCAGAGGCGAAGCTATCGGACGATTGGGATAAGACCCGTAGGCGCTGCTTCATTCTGACCCCTCTTGGCACGTGTTCAGAAAGGAAGGCGGTCATGTTTGACCTCTACGGAACGCTTCTCTGGAGGGGAAGAACCCGCCGGAGGCTCATTAAGCCCTCATTACGAAGCCTATACAACTGCCTACAAAGCAAAGGCTGTAACTTAGACTCTGGCAAGCTTGGAGAGACTGGCAAGAGGGTATTCGGAAACCTTGGAGTGCTTTCAAAGTGTGTGATGTCACATATCACACGAAGCTCGGGACAAGATCCAGCACAATAGGGCGCCACTATGTTCCGATAGTCTTAGACTTGTGTATTTGAGAAGTTCCGTCTAGGGCAACTAGAGGCAACGGTCATAGCGTTGAAGAGGATCTAGAGAGACTGTGTAAGGTAGCCCGAGTTGGCCGACCATCAATGGGGGCGTGCGGCATCGATGTCTTCACAACTGTGCAAAAGCTAGGTTTGGTCTGAGAGTCTTGAAGACATGCGACGAGAAGCCTGCAAATGTCGGTCTTTTGTTCATTTGGCAGAGACTGGCAAGTCGGGAGGCCGAATCAGAAGGAAATCATCGTCGGCTACGTGGGAACTCTAGGGCTCTCAAGAGTTTCTGGTTACCCACCCAGACGGGGGAAGCTGACCAACAGCAGGAATGTGTCAAGTCGAAAGCGTCAACTATTTATCCATTCCAGCAGCACTCTATGATCATGGCAGATGCTGCGTGATTCCTATGGAGGTGGCGGTTGAAGACACTTATGCTGAAGCCTTCGACGGCCTGTACTTCAGGGTTATTGTCACAGCCGACGACAAAACAACCCTTAGAAGAGCCGCCGAGGACTCCACTTCAACGCCTTCTATCGTAATCAGGAGAGTTGAGGGCGGAATCGAGAAATACATAGAGAAAACAAAAACCCCAGATGGCCGCTTAGGCGTGATTCTTCAGTTCTGGAGCGGACTGGACGAGAAGAAGCCAGTAAGCGAGACTGTTGATAGGTTCTACAGGGAGTTCTCCTACCGAGTGCGCCAAGACATTCTTGTAAAACCCTTCACATCTTTGTTCGATGCGTGTCCCAATCCAATTGGCAGAGTTGACGCGATGGAACGAATTGGTCATTGCGGCGACGGCTACGAATGGGTGGAGAAACGCCACGAGAGAGAAATGATCATCGTGCCCATCATGGTTCCGGATTTTCAGATCGAACGCTACTTAAGCTACGGACGTGGCGTCACTGGAGGCAACTTCTGGTACATGTGCAGGAACAAAAAAGCCGTCATGGAAGCTGGGAGAAGAGCCCTGAAAGCCATAAGCAACATAGAAGGTGTGGTCACACCATTCGACGTTTGCTCTGCAGGCTCAAAGGCCGAGACCGAGTTCCCTCACATAGGTCCGACCACGAACCACCCATACTGCTCCTCGCTCAGAAGGAAACTGGGAAGCAGTTCCATGGTTCCGAACGAAATCAAATATATCCCTGAGATTGTCGTTAGCGGGGTGACTTTAGAGTCAGTTAGAGCCGCGATGAAGGCTGGGATCGGGGCGACACTTAAAGTCGACGGCGTGGTCAAGATCTCGGCTGGAAACTACGGCGGAAGGCTGGGCAGATACCGGATTTTCCTGAAAGAGTTGTCTATATGAGGTTTGATGTTGTCTGCTTCGGCGGCCTGAACGTCGACAAGCTCTACAAGGTTAACCGCATTGCGAAAGCCGAAGAAGAAGCCAGAATTCTAGACTACATCGAGTCTCCAGGAGGCTCAGCTGCCAACACAGCCGTTGGTTTGGCGAGGCTCGGGGTCAGAACTGGCTACATCGGAAAAGTATGCGAAGGCCATGACGGAGACTTTCTTCTGCAGGCTCTCAGATCGCAAGGGGTCGACGCTGAGGGGGTCGTCGTCTCAGAGATCGGAAGGTGCGGAACGGTTATTGGGTTTGTTGATGAAAAGGGCGACCGAGCTCTTTATCTCGACCCCGGCGTAAGCAATACCTTAGAGTTTTGCGAGATCAAACTGGACTACGTTGCTGTCGCGGATATACTGCACTTGACCTCCTTCGCGGGGAACCGACCCCTCGAAGCTCAGAAAAAACTGGTTGAGGCCCTCCCCAACGTAAAAGTGACGCTTGACCCCGGCATGCTCTATGCTCAGAAAGGGCTAACAGAACTCAAACCACTGGTAAAAAGGTGCTTGGTCGCGTTCCCGAACGAGCACGAGCTGAGGCTTTTGACTGGAGAGGACCATAGGGAAGGGGCAGAAGTGCTGCTAGCCGAAGGGGCCCAGATAGTCGCCGTCAAACTCGGCAAAAAAGGATGTTATCTCACAGACGGCGAAGAAAGCCATCTAGTAAAGCCTTTCAGGGTCAAGGTTGTGGACACGACCGGAGCAGGTGATGCTTTTTGCGCTGGCTTCATCTACGGGTTACTGAAAAACAAGACGCTCAGAGAATGCGGCATTCTAGGGAACTTTGTTGCCTCAAGGGTCATAATGAAGATGGGCGCGAGAAACGGACTACCACAAAGAGAAGATCTCCCTCTCTAAGCGATCAAGCTGAACTCGAACATAGATGAATCCGGCAAGCGAGTTCGGTTCTAGTATCTCAGATGCAGCCCTAAACGTACGTTCTTTTTTTTGGAGGACTTCGTGAGTTCGACGAACCATTTGACGCTACGAGACAGATTCTCTCGCTTCTTGCTGACGGGATTGAGACGTATATACTACAGTCTGAGCCACACAGCAGACTAACATACGTCCTATATGCCCGGAGAGACTCCGAGGGGCGGCTGGGATAGAAGTGGAATATTAAGAGCCGCAGCAAGATTTACAGGAGACTTAGGGAAAACCTGAGAGATGACCCAAGAGATCCAAAGGCATTCCTAAACTTCTGGGTGAGACGCTTGCTAGAGAAATGGAGAGAACGCCTTAGAGTCCTTTCGGCCAAGCCTACTCTACCTCCAAATGTTCTGGAGCAGATTAAGAATGCCGGAAAAATGCACCGCCACATGGAACACAAGGAGGAGCCAAAAAGGATGGTAATACAAAGATCGATACACCACGGTGAGATAAGCGTCCCCGAAACCGTCGCGCGGACACTCACAATCGAGAAGATTGCACGGAGAGACCTAAGCTCAAACGAAGAATCTGAACTCGCCCCGATCGCTCATACTGAAATTCTTAACTCACTATCACTCAGAATTGCCATTGCTAGAAGAGAAGGAACCACTGATCTACCTAAGCATTAAGCCCTACATCCCCCGACACTTTGGGCACGGACGAGTGAGTTCGCGCCAACTATAACACGAGATAAGGTTTATACCCGCACTTTCGGAAATAGTGCTGGACAGCTGAGAACGGCGGAAGGTGCTCTAGGGCTTGCGCCCCGACATTTCCAAGAGATTGATTGCCGAAACCGTCAAGTTTCATGGTCACTTGGGTCCTTTTCTGATCCTAGGTCTGAAGGCCGGCTTGCTCGCCAACAGAGTTCTGGGGAAAGACCCTATCAGGACGCGAGCTATCGTGGAGACTGATCCAAAGCCACCTCGCTCGTGTGTCATCGACGGAATCCAAGTGGCGACTGGCTGTACCATGGGAAAACGGAACATCGAGCTCAAGAGGTCTAACCGGGTTTCTATAACGTTTACGAGGGGCGAAAGGTCGCTCAGACTCTGCTTGAGGAGAGAAGCTCTAGAAGGTGTGGCAACAATCTCTTCGGTGGAGGAGGCTGAAAGGATGGCTCTAGCCCTAGCCAGCAAGCCAGTTCAGGAGCTCTTTGAGACAGAGAAGGGACCCTGACTCGGCATCGTTTGCAGATCTTGTGGCTCAAGAAAACAGATATATCATAGATAGAAGAAATGATTCCAAGGTGGTCTAGATGGCTATAAAAGTAGCAATCAACGGGTTTGGAAGGATCGGAAGGCTCCTTTTCAGAGCAGCGATCGAGAGAAAGGCCAAGATCAACTTCGTCGCAATCAACGACATAGGCGACGCCGCCACGATGGCACACCTTCTGAAATACGACTCGGTGCACGGCCGAGCTCCATTCGAGGTCAAGGCTGAAGGCAACTCAATGGTCGTCGAAGGAAAGAAGATCCCTCTGCTGAACCAGAAAGACCCTGCGGCACTGCCATGGAAGGACTTAGAAGTATACTTGGCTGTCGAGTCAACAGGGTTGTTCACAGACCGAGAGAATGCAGTGAAACACATTCAAGCTGGCGCAAAGAAGGTCCTGATCTCAGCGCCAGCCAAGAACCCGGACATCACCATAGTCTTAGGCGTCAACGACAAGGCTTATGATCAGAAGAAACACACTGTCCTGTCAAACGCTTCATGTACAACGAACTGCCTTGCGCCTGTTGCCAAGGTGCTGGACGACAACTTCGGCATAGAAATGGGCATGATGACAACTTCGCATGCTTACACGAACGATCAGAGGATTCAAGATCTTGTTCATAGGGACCTTCGAAGGGCACGAGCAGGAGCTATAAACATTATCCCTACGACAACAGGGGCGGCTAAGGCCATAGGCGAAGTTCTGCCTAAGCTCTCAGGGAGAATGAACGGAGTCGCATTGCGTGTTCCAGTTCCGAACGTCTCTATAGTGGATTTAACCGTGGTGTTGAAGACACAGGCTACTGAAAAGCAGATCAACAAAGCATACGAAGAAGCGGCAAAAGGCGAACTGAAGGGAATCCTCGACTACACAGAGGAGCCAGTAGTCTCGACCGACTTCAACCACTCGATCTATTCGGCGATCGTTGATGGATTATCCACAATGACGATTGGCAACTTGGCTAAAGTGTTCGCCTGGTACGACAACGAATGGGGCTTCTCGTGCAGGATGGTTGAGCTCATAGAGCTTATGGGCGAGAAGGCAGGAATCTAGAAAGTCTGGCTTAGGGACTAGATATACGCCTCACTTTTTCTGCAATCTAAGGTGAAGAGGGAATGGCGAAATTCCTGACGTTAGATGACGTGAAGGTCAAAGGAAAGGTTGTGCTGGTGAGGGTTGATTTCAACTCGCCAGTGGACCCCCAAACTAAGAAAGTTTTGGATGGTACAAGGATTCGTGCACACGGGGAAACCACGATCAAGGAACTGTCCAAGAAGGGCGCCAAAGTCGTAGTCTTGGCACACCAGGGCAGACCGGAAGAACCCGACTTCATACCTCTCAAGCAGCACACTGAGCTTCTAGCCAAAGTACTCGGCAAGCCCGTGAAGTATGTGGACGACCTTTACGGAGACAGGGCCAGAGAGGAGATAAAGGAACTCAAAAGCCAAGAAGTCCTCGTCCTAGAGAACACTCGAACCTACTCCGACGAACAGAAATCGAAGACACCAGAAGAACACACGAAATCAGGTCTCGTCAAAGAGCTTGCGCCTCTGGCAGATTTGTTCGTCAATGATGCCTTCTCGGCAGCCCACAGAGCTCACGCGTCTGTCGTCGGCTTCTCACCAGTTCTGCCCACGGTTGCTGGTAGGATAATGCAGCGTGAACTCAACGCCCTAGACAGAGTTTTAGAGGCTCCAAGGAAACCCTGTGTCTTCATTCTCGGCGGTGCAAAGGCTGACGACTCGCTCAAGATATCCAACCACGTTCTCAAGAACAATATCGCGGACTGCGTGCTGACAGGAGGGATCACGGGACATCTGTTCCTCGTGGCAACAGGAGTCGAACTTGGCAAGCCCAACACCGAACTCCTTGAAAGGCAAGGAGTGCTTGGGCTTGTTCCAGGCATAAGGCAGCTGATAGATGCCTACGTGGGGAAGATCAGGGTTCCGCTTGATGTGGCTGTAGAGGTGGAGGGGAGAAGAAAGGAGGTTGCCGTTCGCAAGCTTCCGACCGAATATCCTATATTCGACATCGGAACAGAAACCGTCAAGATGTACTGTCAGATCATAACGAAGGCGGAATCCGTCGTGGTTAGCGGACCTCTTGGGGTCTATGAGAAGAAGGAGTTCCTGAAAGGCACAAAAGGGGTCTTAGAGGCAGTAACAATGTCCAAGGCATTCTCACTAGCTGGCGGAGGACACACAATTGCAGCCATTGAAGAGCTAGGGATTTCCAGCAAGATCTCCTACATAAGTACAGCCGGCGGCGCACTCATCGAGTACCTCATGGGCGGGAAGCTGCCCGGAGTAGCCGCACTCGAGGGAGCTACCAAAGGGAAGTGACGGAGTCCCGCACCTGCTTTTCTCCTTCTTTCAGTTCGTGGCGCAGGGAGCTGAATACGCACAAAATCTAGTGGTTTCCATCTCAGCTTGGCCCTTCTTTTTGACACAAACCAGCTTAGAGAAGCCCTGATGAGCACGATGCTCTGTTAACAGAGTAGATACGAGCATAATATGAAGATTAAACTCCTGAGAGGAGCCCACCATTCAGCTTAGTGGTATTGATGTCGAAGTTCTCCAAAGAATGGGAAGGAACAGGACGAAAGGGAATCAGATCAATTATCAAACCTCAGCAACCGCTCAGATCAAGGCTTGAACTAGTAGTCCGAAGAATAGAAACGCAAGCTCAAGCAATCGACGGTGCCATCAACCGCTTCAACGAAAGAGACAGAACTATCTTCTCGAAGGTGGTGGATGCCTACGTCTCCCATGACACAAAGAGGGCCAACGCCTACGCCAATGAGCTAGCTGAGATCAGGAAGATGGCGAGTTTCCTGATGGGCGCCAAGCTTGCTCTCGAACGGGTCGTTCTTAGACTAAGTACGGTATCGCAACTTGGCAATGTTGTCACGACGCTGGCGCCAGCAATAAAGGTTCTGCAAGGTGTCCGCACGGGGATATCAGGAATATTGCCCAACGCAGAGCAAGAGCTAGGTGCAGTTGCGCAGCTACTTGACGAGATAATGATTGAGGCTGGAACCACAACTGGCGTGGGCTTTGATGTTGAGACAGTAAGCGAAGATGCAGCGAAAATCCTTAACGAAGCGGCAATAGTGGCAGAACAGAGAATGAAAGGAGTGTTGCCAGAGCCAGCACTGAAAGCGTCTGCAGAGGTTGCTGAACAGACAGAGTACCGGAGCCCTTAGACTAGCCCAAAAAGCCGACGTGCATGGATCGCCGCACTCCTTTCCAGTGAGAAGGAAGACTAAGGAACGACAGAGGTGAAGCAAATGGGAGCAAGAGCGAAGATGTTCGGCGCGATGGCATTCATCAGCGTGATCGGCTTCTTACTGGGGACAGGAATCTACTTCATCTACTTTGAGGCGTTGCCAGTGCTGGCGCAGGTATTTCCCCAGATCGCTAGCACTCCATGGGTGATCTGGGGGTTGATAGGCGCGCTTGTAGCAGTAACATGCTCTCTTATCTACGCCTACTTGCCATCCGGTCGCATCTAAGGGACAGACTGTCAAAAGAGACCGAACGTTTTTCGCCAACAATGTAGCGTAGCTTCCAAGCAAGAGAATGCGAGAAGTCACAGCCCGGTTTTTCTGGTCAAGCTGCATTCAATGACAAGGCACTTATCTTGGATATTTGTGGTGTTAGGATACTGTGAGAACCCGTATGTAGTCTCCAGTATCGGCGCAGCTGTCAGCCGCCTCCTCAATCGAGTCCAGCAAGTCCTTCAAGATCAAAAGGACAGATGGGTTCATCCTTGTGCCGTACTTCACGAAGAGCCCTTTTATCTCAAGGTGTTTCTTGTCAACCTTGTTCTCTTCCACCTCAACCTTCTCGGACATCTCCCTCGCTTTGGAAGGGTTTTCGCCTAGGTTTCTTAAGCTTTCCCTCAGCATGGCGGCTGTCTTGGTTGTGCCTGAGGCCATGTCGCAGAATGCCTTCCAGATTTCTTCAGGGACGTCGGCGTCGAGGAGAACCAGAACGTTTCTTGCTGAGTCTTTGACATAGTCCGCCATCATATCCAATCGCTTGACAAGGTGCATGATGTCCTCCCTTTCACGAGAGGAGAGACTTCCTTTGGTCAGCTCTTCAAAAACCGTTCTTCTCAAATCGTCTATCTCCTCTTCGACTCGAAACAACCTGTCTATCGTTGTCTTAGCCGACTCCTTGTCTTGGGCTGAGGCTGCTACGATGGCCCTTTCAAGGTCATTGACTGTGTCCAAAGCTACAGTCATCTGTCGGTAGGCGATCTCTAAGACCTTGCTCATTCGTCGCTTCTCAAACCAACGCTCCATCCCACAAAATCCCCCTCAGTAGCACACACTTCCTACATACCCAGCAAGCATTTTAAAGTTTACTTAACCTGTAATGTCAAGACCATTCTTCTCATTCGATTGAGATCTCCTTCTCCAGTCCCATTTCAGGATAGGGATAAAGAAGAACGGACTGAGGTGGAAAGTCCAAGTTGAGGCGGTCGCCTACCTCCCACGTGTCAGCGTCAGAGACGTAGGGGCGTTTCACGATGACCTGTTCACCGCCTTCTGTTCGTACCTCGTAGCGAACAGCGCAGCCCGCAAAGGCCTTCCTCTCAATCTTACCGCTCCATGAACCCTTTCCGGTTCCAGATCTCAACATGACCACAAATTCGGGTCTCACAGCAACTACAACTTTTTCTTCTTCCCGAAAATCCACAGCTTCAAAGCTTGAGATAATGCCACTTTCAACCTTGACTTTGACACTATCTCCGCTCTTCTCAAGTATTTCGCCCACCATAAAGTTCGCTTCACCGACGAAGTTGGCAGTGAACAACCTCTTAGGGCGAAAGTAAAGAGCTAATGGTGTGCCTACCTCAACTATCCTTCCCGCTTTCATGACGACTATCTTGTCCGCGACTGCCATAGCTTCCTCTTGGTCATGAGTCACATGAACTGCGGTCAACCCCAAGTCCTTGATCATCTTCCTTAACTCTAGTCGCAGCATTGTTCTGACTTTTGCATCCAAAGACCCCAGCGGCTCATCCAGAAGCAACAGATGTGAACCGGAAGCCAGAGCCCTTGCGATCGCAGTCTTCTGTTGTGCTCCCCCGCTGAGTACCCTTGGTGGGTCGTTGATTCTTTCCCTGAGAGCCATCATGCTAATCATGTCGTCTACCAGGCTCCTTGTCTCTAGGGCGCTTAATCCTCTAATGACAGGTCCGTAGGCGACGTTATCATAGACAGTCATATGTGGAAATAGGGCGATCTCTTGGAAGACGTATCCAATGCCCCTCTCTTGGATAGGAACGTCGTTCACGAGCTCTTCGGCGATGTAGACTTCTCCTTCAGTCGGCTCTGTGATGCCTGCTATGCACTTCATTAATGTAGTCTTGCCACATCCGCTTGGACCAATGAAGCACACATACTCCCCGTCCTCGATTCTTAGGTTCACTTCATCTAATGCCTCGATCTCGCCGTATCTCTTTGAGACATTGACCAGATGAACTGAAGGCATTTAGATCACTTCCAACTCCCTGAGCAATCCCACTTGTGGATATAGGAAGGTTTTTATGCTTTCCGGCTGAAGACGGACTCGGACTCTGTCGCCTACTGAGAACTGACTTGCCTTGTGAGAGATGTGGACTCTGGAGCTCATTACATCTCCATTTTCCAAGAGAATTTCGTATTCTATGAAACTACCCAAGAAACTTGACGACGCAACCTTGCCTGACAGAACATTGGCTTTTTTCCTTCCCCTGCCCTTCTTTACGATCTCAGTCATCTCTTTCCTCATGGCAAGAATTAACCGTTCGCCAGGCGAATACCCTATCTCTCTGATGCCCAGCAGAAGCCCATTTCTGAGCTGTACTCTTGATCCATGCTGGTCTCTCTTGGTGACGAACCCCTCGAGGAAGTTGGTTTCGCCGACGAAGTTGGCTACGAATATGCTTTCCGGCTCGTTGTAGACGGTGAATGGGATGCTCGCTTGCTGGATCTGACCGTGTCTCAGAACCACGATCCTGTCACCCACAATCATTGCCTCTTCCTGATCGTGGGTGACGTGAACAGTAGTGAACCCCCTCTTTCTCACCATGTCTCGTAGCTTGTACCTAAGCTCAACCCTTAAACGGGCGTCCAAAGCCCCTAAGGGCTCATCCAGCAAAAGAAGGCTCGCGTCCGAAGCCAAGCCCCTTGCAAGAGCAAGACGTTGCTGCATGCCGCCGCTCAACTCGTTTGGGAAAGCGCTGGCTCTCTTGGCCAGCTTAGTCATCTCAAGCATCTTCATTGCCCTTTCATAGGCTTCCTTCTTGCTGAGTCTTCTGGAAAGGGGACCGAATGCAACATTCTCAATCACGTTCAGGTGAGGGAAGAGTGCATAGTTCTGGGGTACGTAAGTGGTGTTTCTGTCCTGAGGGGGGACTTCATTTACAGGTCTGTCATTAATGTAGATCTCTCCTTCATCAGGCTTGACTATGCCCGCTATCAGCTTGAGCAGTGTCGTCTTTCCGCTTCCTGTCGGACCAAGAATGCATAGATACTCGCCGTCGCTGACCTCTAGGTTCAGACCGTTTATGGCTACTGTCTTGCCGAACCTTTTCGTGACGTTGACGAGGCGGACCGACGGCATTCCGTGGTCACTCCTCCCCTCTTACGACGATCCTCATTGCAAGAAGAATCAGAAACGAGGCTGCAATGAGGAATCCGATTCCCAGAGCGCTTTCGGACGGAGAGGCAGTTCCTTTCACTATCCAATCCACCAAAAGAACAGGAACCGTTCTTAGAGTCTCCGCTGCTGCCTTAGCGGCCCCAGTCTCGCCTACACAACGAGTGAAGACTAGCACGGCACCTGAGAAGACAGAGTACTTCGAGAGGGGCAGGGTTATTCTTCTGAAGATCGCGAAAGGCTTAGCGCCCAACGTGGCTGCCACTTCCTCCATTTCAGGCGTTATGCTTTCTATCGACGCCACCATCGACCTTACGAAGTACGTGTAGGTTATTGTTACATGTGAGAAGACGAGGACCCAGAACTCGGAGACCGCGCCTACGCTTTCCCAGAAGAACCTGAGCGAAACACCAAGAGCAATGGAAGGAACAATGATCGGGATGTTAACTAGGGCATCAAGGATCGGGGTCAAGCTCCCCACCCTCCTTCTGGCTATGAGTATGGCGGCTGGCAAGCCCAAGGCTATGTTTGCAAGCGTTGAGATGAGGCCGATCAGGTAAGATAGGAGCATACTACTCCAGAAGTCACTCCATAGCGATCCGCCGCCAAAGGCTTCGCCTAAGGTTCCATCACCCAGAGCGCTGACCATTGGCAGAGCGACAAAGAGCGAAGGAACTATCACGAAGAACAAGAACACGACGATAGTTGTCAAGTCTCTGGACCTCACCAATGCTCTGCCGCTGAGCGTCCTCTCGAAGTTTGGCCACGCCCGCCTCAATGGAAATCTCAGTCTTAGCGCCAGCAGCCTAATGAGGAAGAACACGATAACGGAGCTGAATATCAGAAGCGAACTGGCGTAGACAAGTGCTCCTTCAGCTCCGATGTTGTTGTAGATGAATATCGGTCCATTCTCGAAGCTGCCCGCTACCATGACTGTTGCTCCGGTCTCCGAGAGAGAGCGTGCGAAGGCTAGAAGGAACGAGGCGACAAGCGCCGGTTTCAACAAGGGTAGCGTTACCGTTCTCACGGAGGTCAATGGTTGAGCGCCAAGAGTCTTCGCCGCGACCTCGTAAACCTCTCTGTAGCCCAAGAGCTCGCCGACCATGACCCTCACAATCACTGGGTAGGAGAATGCGAAATGGAGCAACAATATGAGCAAGAAACCGGGAGCCACTAATGGTTCCGCCCCAAAGAGGCTAGAAATTCCCTCCCGCTGGCTCCAGAAAAGGCTTGCCGAATACCCCAGAGCAGCCGTTGGGATAAGGAATGGTATGTCTGCTAATGTGTCTATTGCCTTGATCAAGCTCGATCTGCTTCTCACGATGTACCATGCAAGCGGAAACGCCGCAACAAGGTCTAGGATGGAAACGGTAAATGCCAAGACGAAAGACCAGAGAACAGCGGAGTTGGCTCTCGCCAAAAGCTCCGGAATACCGTAGATTTCTGTCAAGCGTGCAGCCTTCTGCAAGATGCCAGCGATAGGCGGCAACAGGACCAAGACGAAAAAGAATACCATTGAGGAAATGTAGACGAGATTCCTAACCCAACGCTTCGATGAAAGAGCGTCTAGAATCGCGGACAAGCCGAACTTTTTTTCCTTAGGGATTTGACGGCGCTCCATTCCTCGTTGTAAAAGTCATGAAGCAGATATATATCTTACCCAAGTAGGCATAGGTTCGTTGACGGGGCAGTCAGCGGTACGAGGTGAACCCGAGATGTTCTTGACTTTGAAAGGGAAGGTCTTCACTGAACTGAACGAAGGCAGAAGATTCATGGAACTGCCTTGGGTTGGAAACCACATCAGAAAGAAGCTGAGGTTTGACCTCTACCGGGGGACGCTGAACCTTTTCCTTTCTTCGGGCGCCCGGATAAGCGATCTGCTGCGGAGATCAGGGTGCCACAAGATCCCTTGGAGGGTGAGTCATCTTTCAGGTCCTTTCTCTAGGGCCTTGGCAAATGACCGGGTTCTAAGTGCCGTCGTCAGACCTGATGTCAAAGGCTTCATGAAGAACGTCTTGGAACTGACAGCGCCTGTGTGCCTGCGGAAGAAGCTCTGCCTAGAAGACTGTGACTAGGTGAAGGTCAATATATGGCTAGGAGAGTGACGCTTGTGGGAAATGGGCAAAAAGAAGAGGTTCTAGGCACTTTCTCAATAGTTGGGAGGTGCCCAAGAACTGGAGCTTTGGGCGTCTGCGTCTCGACGGCTGTTCCTGCCGTTGGAAGCGTTGTGCCCCATGCTGAGGCGGGCGTGGGCGCAATAGCCACTCAAGGGTTCACTAACATCCATTACGGCATTGATGGCTTAAGCCTTCTTATGAAAGGTTTGTCCTCTCAGATAGCTCTTGAGACAATGCTTCGAAAGGATTCAGAAAGGGAGTTGCGGCAGGTGGCAATCATCGATGCTCAAGGAAGAACGGCTGCATTTACTGGAAAAGAAACGCACTCTTGGAGGGGTCACGTGATCAGAGAAAACTGTATAGCCGCGGGCAACACCGTCGCTTCTGGTGAGGTGATAGAGGCCATGGTTGAAGTCTTCGAAGACTGTGTGGGGTGGCTAGCTGAAAGGCTTATGAAGTCTCTTGAGGCAGGGCAGGAAGCCGGAGGAGACAGACGCGGAAAAGCCTCTGCAGCGTTATTGGTCGTCGACAAGAAACTCGTAATAGAAAGCCGTCCTTCCCTTGATCTCAGAGTCGACCTGCATGCAGAGCCGGTGATGGAGCTTAGGACGATCCTTGAAAGATACAAGAAATGGGCTGGGATAAACCGTTAGGAGTAGCACACAGCGGCTTCGATCAAACTCAAAACGGGCAGGATCAACTGTCTAGGAGTTGGGTTGCTCTTGCTTCTTCTTCCTGATATGTGCGTAGTCGGTTCATTAGCTCTTTGAAGTCTACTTGGTGCGCATCGAATTCTGGTCCGTCAACGCATGCGAATTTTATTTCGCTGCCCACTGCGACTCTACATCCACCGCACATACCAGTTCCATCTACCATTATCGGATTCAAGCTAACAATAGTCTTCATCCTATGAGGGCGGGTTGCCTCTGCCACGGCTCTCATCATGGGAACTGGACCAGCCGCCATCACAAGATCGAACTTTCTTCCCTTTCCAAGAAGGTTCATCAGTATGTCGGAGGTGAAGCCTTTAATGCCGCTTGAACCATCGTCAGTTGAGATGTGCAGTTCGTCGCTTAACTCTCGCAATTCCTGCTCCAGCAGAAGGAGTTCGGCTGTTCGGGCACCTAAGATTGTAACGACATGGTTTCCCCTTTTCTTCAAGGCCCTAACCCAAGGGTAAATCAAAGCTGCTCCGACGCCACCACCAATGACGACAACATGGCCTAGGTTCTCTATCCCTGTGGGGATCCCGAGTGGACCAACAATGTCTTTGATGCAATCGCCAACTTCAAGCTTCCCAAGCTTTCGTGTAGAGACCCCAACTTCCTGGAAGATCAACGTGACCGTTCCCTTATCGCGATCCCAGTCAACTAAGGTCAGCGGGAACCTTTCGCCCTTCTCGTCAACCCTAAGGACGACAAACTGTCCAGCCTGAGCCTTCTCCGCAATGAGGGGCGCCAACGCTACTAAACGCTTGACGCTTGGCGCCAAGTCTTCTTTACCTAGGATCTTGAAGTGGCGGGCCATGGAATGCACTCTCAGCGCTACGACACCGAAGCGTTTGTAATGGGATGGCGAATGCTTTATAAACCTTGTGAGGAATGTGCTCGTCCGCAGCATTGCACCGCAATATGCATGGAGAAGACCATGCGTTTCAGAAAACTTAAATTGCCTTTGGAGGCTCATTATAATCATACACTTGGCGAAAGGAAACCATTATGGAAGAAGACGAAGAACTTAGGAAAGTAAGAAGTAGGAAGCTCGAGGAAGCGATGCGGAAAGCAGAAACAGAACAATCCCCCGCATTGGCCAAACCATTGGAGATGACGGACCAAAATTTCAGTGAGGTCGTTAAGAAGAACGCTTTGGTCGTGATTGACTGTTGGGCGTCATGGTGTGCTCCATGCCGTGTTATCGGTCCCATCATCGAGGAGCTAGCCAAGGACTATGCTGGCAAGATTCTCTTCGGGAAGCTGAATGTCGACAGCAATCTGCGGGTCCCGCTTGAATACCAGATAATGAGCATACCTACGATCCTGGTGTTTAAGAATGGAAAGCTGGTGAACCGAATAGTGGGCGCGAGGCCCAGAAACTTCTTAGAATCGCAGATAACCCACTACCTTTGACGGCTCAACGGGTCTTCTAAACCACATTTCAACAGGGCCTATGTTCATCGAAGACCTAGCTTGTCTATTGTCTTTGCGATTTCGTTGACAGTCAAGCCAATTTCCTCGGGTGCCAGCTCCCGGGGCCTCCTGTAATGGAACGGCAAACTATCCGCTAGTCTGACCGCGTCAGTCTTTTGGATCTTGAGGTTGCCGAAAAACGGCATTATGGCGTTCCTCAGTTTCTTATTCTTCTGAGTGAAGATTACTCGAACTATCTCAAAAAACAGTTTTTCGTCTTCGATATGGAACGGAATCCTCCTTGGCCTCAAACGAACGATCATCGAGTCCACACTGGGAGCGGGCTGGAAACATCTGTGAGGAATACGATCCAGAAGCTCAACCTCCGATCGGCAGTAGGATGCAACGGTAAGCCTTCCATAATGTTCCGAACCAACTGGCGCAGCTAGCCGTCTAGCAAACTCCTCTTGAAAAGTCAAGACAGCTAGCTTAAAAAACCTGTCCATAAGCCAGAAGAGAAGGGCCGACGAGATTGAGTAGGGTGGCGTCGAAACAACCTTGTCGAAGTGTGGGACGGTTATCTTCATGATGTCGCCATGGAGGACGGTCACGTTCCTGCGGCCCTCTAACCTGTTTCGTAAGGCTCTAACCAAGCTAGAGTCGATCTCTACTGCAAGTACGCGGTCGGCTACATCAGCGAGTCGTTCTGTTAGGAAACCAAGCCCAGCTCCCACCTCGAGCACAAGATCATCTGCGCTCAGAAAGGCGTAAGAAACAAGCTTGCCCAAAGCCTCGTCGTCAACGAGAAAGTTCTGGCCCAACCGCTTTCTCGGCGTTACCCCGTAAGCGCGAAGGATTCGCCTTGCCTCTTGGTGAAGGCTCATGTCTTCTCACCCTAACTAGAAAGCTGGAGCTCGATAAGAGTTTCAGGAACCTGCGGATTTGCGCAACTGCAGGCCTTGAGATCCTCTAATCTCGTCATGAAGACCGGGTGAACAGTCGGTACTTGCTTTCGCCTGAGAGTTCTTCTATGATTCTTTTTGTGATCAGTTTGGCTGGGCTTGGTATGTTGACTCTGGTCTGTAGGTCTGCGAAGCTTTCAAATAGCTTCTTTTCTCTTGCGCCCAAGATGGACCACATGTATTTCTTCCCTATTCCTGGAATAAGCTCCAGAGCGTGCATCCTAGGGGTTATAGGCTGAGATGTGTTGAAGAAGCTGACGAACCACGCCTCGCGGCCCAACACGATCCTCTCGACCGCGTTCTCTAGCTCCATCTTCGAGTTGGCGGTCAACTCGTCAAAGCCGATTCTGCCAAGTATGTACGTGATTTCTTTGCGTGAATCCTTACCAACGTAGACTCTGTCAAAAGGTTTCAGCACAACCCCAGTCTTTACGGTAGCTTCGAGCAGGGTGAAGTAGCTTTCTCCGATAACCTGAATCACTGGCCCGCCTCGGAACTTCGTCCCTGCTCCGGGTTTTCCGAAGGGCAAGTAATCCAGAACGTAGGCGTGCTCTTCATACAGCTGCCTAGACTCTTTTTCTCTGCTTTCCAAGAGTATTCCCTTCTCTCTTTCACTTTTCATCTCAGTGGTAAAAACTCTGATGATGCACCATGAGGGTTAGGTTGCTCTTGCGTCAACAGCCGGGGCTAGGACGACACCTCTCAAGGACGGCGAGAAAAAAGCCTTTCCCTTAAATGAGCTCGAAAACAAGGATTGCTCGAGAACGCACTCTGTCCTCATTACTCGCCCTCACCAAACGCATGTATTTTACGCCAAAAGTGCTAATAACTCTTTTCTTCCAGCCTTAGCTCTTTCCTATGCCTGTTTAAAAGACTCAGAATCGACTCCAATTTTATTGTCTCTATGATCTTCCGTCCCCCAGCCAGAAAAACTCGCAGTTCCTCGATACTTTCTGGCATACAGTTGACTATCTGAACGGCTTCTTCCTCTTCCAGCATTGCCTCAGCCTTGAGTTCCTTCAGAAGCTTTTCAGCCGATTCCGCGTCAAGCTTGGAGAACTTAGCTGCGTAGTCGAGAGACCTTCGTTGGTACTGATCCAAGTTTTCTTCACCCAGAGCTTCAAGTAAGGACTTAACCTGTGGTGTCGTGACTGGTTGAACCTTCACTACTCTTTTTCCAACCATGCCTTATCCCTCTTTGTGAAGACGAAGGTGTTCAGGTCTGACGATAATCTCCTTTATTGCGTCTCCTTGCGTAACATTCACCTCGTACGCTCTACCCCTTCTAGAGACGATTATTCCAACCTTACCCTGGTACCTGCGATGTGGCATTCCCTTGTGAACGCTTGGATCTATCTTGATGACTACTCTATCTCCAGGTTGATACTCATAGAGTATCCTGCTCAGCGCAATTTTGCCGTGTTCTCTAGGCTTCTTGCTTAAGAGCGAACGGGCTTTCCTTCGATATCCCTTTGACATTGACATCTAGGATCTACCACGGTTGAATGATATGCTCAGCACATCAAGTTTGACGGGTTCAGCCTTCGCGTCGGCAATCTTCGAAACGTTCGGTTCTGTTCGCCCGTCATCTCCGGTTACCAACTCCTTCACGTAGAGCCCACCTTGGCACCGGATCAGCATCTCTATGCTGTTGGGCGAAATCCTCTTTACTCTGGTCTCATATATGTGTTTTTCCCGAGCCCGGTCAGCCCTGCGCCTTAGCACTCGCTTCGGCGTCTGCTGAACAACAGTAACTTCAGTTAGGGATTCCTCCAGCTTCTCAATCTCCTTGTCTGAGATTCCTCTGTCGAATCTGATGGTTAGCCTGTACGCTTTCTGAGATGATTCGACGTGCTTGAGACTCACTATCATGTCTCTGTCGACAAGCCTGAGTCTCTTAACCTCAATCTTCCTTTGAGCACGCTGGTTGATGCTACGTTCAAGTTCTGAAAGGTCTAGGCTTCGTTTGCGTGGCTTCTTGACTTGGATGATAAAGGGTCTCCCCGCGCCTAGCATTCGAGCGTCTGCATCCTCCCTCCCTGCTCCGTGGAAGAGAGTTTCCTCTCCGAGCGTTCTTTCCAGAACTGGTCTGGCAATCAACTCCTCAACGGATTCCGGATGCATCCTCCCCGTCCAGTTACACGCTTGGCAGCCTTTTCCTCGGCATTCGACACAGAACCATCTTGATTGTGGTATGCCTCGGACGAGCTTGCGGTACCTGCCCATTATGAAGAGAGGGTTGACCTGAAGTCGGAGGTCTTCTGTGAATGGGTTGGCTATGATGACGACGTGGGGCTTCATGAAATCCACGGGTTTGCGGGCAATCTCCGTGAGCATTTTGCCTACGACTCGGCTGAACTCGTTCTTTATGCTTTCGCCGTGTTGAACTTCGAACTCCGCTTTGAACTCATCTTCTCTCTCCTCAACTTCTCTGGGTAGCTTGACCCCGACAAGAAAGGTCTGGTACTCATAGTCACGAAGCATCTCCACGATCCTGTTCACCAAGACTTGCAGGGCCTCGAATCGTCCCTCGCAGAGATAGCATCTCTTCGTTTCCTTAGGCCTTCGTTTCAGTTTTCTGAGAACATCAGCAGCCATGGGGAGAGAGCCGTTCTCCGCCAACGTCTTAAGCAAAGCAACACCTTTCCTGTCTTTCGAAAGCGCCAGCTCGTGCCCCTTCATGGTAAGAAGGGTCTTTAGGGCTATTCCACGATTCTGGTTGTCCATTCCGTAACCTAGAGCGGCAAACTGCCTACCTAGACAATGGTCGCATAGCGCATACTTTTCAAGGATGGCTTGAGCCTTTTCGACCATTTCCATGAGGAGAACATCACCGACACTTGGTTTGAGCAGTACAGTTCTGGGCTGGAAGGTTTGAACGTTAATAATCGGGTTCGTTTATATCTACGTTACTCCTGAGAGTGGTTTTGGTGGAGAAGTGATTTGAGAATCGTTCGTTACTCTCGTGACGGCATCGAGTCTTATGGCATACTAAGCGGAAGCGGCAGGGTCACGGACTTGCCACAACTTGCGGATCTTAAGAGAAGGACAGTTCCACATAGCTTGGAGGGGTTGATATCGCTTGGTTCGAGCGGTGAAGGCTTTGTTGAGTCTTTGATTGGCGAGTTGTCAGGGTTGTCGGCGAGTCAAAGACGGAAGATTACCATCAAAGAGAGCAGCGTGGTCTTGAGGGCGCCCATTGTTTCGCCTTCCAAGATCGTGTGTCTAGGGTTGAACTATAGGGACCATGCCGAAGAAGGAGGTGTCGCCGTGCCTGATGAACCAGTGATCTTCTTGAAACCCCGTACAGCGATTATCGGACCCGGGGAGCCTATAGTCAAGCCTTGCTTTGTGAAAGAGCTGGACTATGAAGTTGAGCTGGCAATCTTGATCAGTAAGAGAGGAAGGGATATCCCGGTCTCGCAGGCGAAAGACTTCATTTTTGGGTACGCTGTCTTCAACGATGTGTCTGCTCGAGACATACAGTTCAAGGACAAGCAATGGACGAGGGGAAAGAGTTTCGACACCTTCGCTCCTATAGGGCCATGCATTGCAACTGCTAAGCAGATTGGGGACCCAAATAATCTGGGTATGCGGACTTGGGTCAACGGTGAACTTAGGCAGAGCTCTTCCACGAAGCGGATGGTCTTCAATGTTTACGAGGTTGTTTATCACCTTAGCCGGGTTATGACTTTGGAGCCTTGTGATATTATAGCCACAGGAACGCCTGCTGGAGTGGCAGCCTTTATGAAGCCTGAGCGGAAGTTTCTGGAGCCTGGAAATATAGTCGAGGTCGAGATTGACGGCATTGGAACTCTGAGAAATCCCGTGGTGCAGCAGTAGATGGTGTCCGTGTTTGGCTAAAATCTTATATAAAGATGGCTTATTCTAATCTCTGGTGCCGCGGTAGCTCAGTTTGGGAGAGCACCCGACTTGGCGGTTTGGCTTGCCGTGAGGGTGAGGCTGAAGCCCGAGTGTGCGATCATGGTTTGAGACCGGGTTGTCGCTGGTTCAAGTCCGGCCCGCGGCACCATTCTTCTCTGCAGCTTTTGGTTGAGTGTATTCTGGTTTGGGGGGTTTAGGCTTGGTGTAGGCTTGATCAGGTGATGGGTTAGCCTTTGCTCCGAAGACCAAACAGGACATGATGATCCTTCTCCAAACAAGAATGGAGCAGCGGAGACTAATCCTCCCGCTTGAAAGGGTTCTTCTAGTCCAGATCAACCAGCAATAATACTGTTTCGGCAAGCCTAAACCAGCCGAGAAGACTGAGGAAAAGGGTTTCATGACCTTCTACCATCCGCAGGGCACACATGACGACCAGCTCTGGGCACTGGCCTTAGCAGTCTACGCTGGGAAAGAGAGGATCGGCGACATAGACGCGTTCAAGTCCGGTTAGGCTACATGCACTAGATATCTCTTGGAGTTCTTGAGCCAGTCACATCAACTCTTGCAAGAACAAGTTTCGGTAGGCTTCTACGCTGTCCTATATTGACCCTGCAAAACATTGGGTCTTTCTTCACGCTGTCAGATGGCTTTATGGTTGCGACGTGATCCGTTGCCGAAGCTTTTCTGTATGACGGCGTTTGCGTTTTGTTTCTCCTCTAAAAGGCTGGTGAGACGTTCATATTCGTCGAGGAACTCCTTTCCTTTCTCTGTGATCTGAAAGAACCTCCTTCCTTCGTTTTCTTGCGAACCTAGAAGAGTATGAGAAACCAAATAGTCCAGGTATTTCTGGAGCTGGCTGTAGCTTAGGTTGCACCGGTAGAGGATGCTCGTTTTTTTGGCTGGCTTTCGGCAGACTGAGAGTATGCCGTAGAGGATTTCGAAACGTCCTCTCTTGCCGAAGTCTGATTCCATTTTTTGCCCTCGTACTGGTTCTGCAGCTGTGTTTCTGTGGTCGTACTAGAGGATTCTTGGGATGATTTATAAGGCGTGTTAAGTGCCTGTCGTTAAGAGGGATTTGAATGGCGGATTAGTAGGTGAGTTCTGAACGTTATCGGTTAGGAAGGCTCGGGGCGTATATTGCGACAGAGAGAGTGAGTTGGAGAAGAATTGGATGGCATTTATGGAAGTTTCCTCCGTTTCAGGGTTCTAAAACAAGTATTTGGCTTTTCTAAACGAGCCTATCCCAAACCTTTTATATTGAAGTGCATATTCAGTAGCGATTCTTGGCTGGTGGGCTTCTGATCTTCGAGGTTGTTCGGTCTCTTGAAGATGGCCGGTGGCATTCTTTTCAGGAGATCATGAGCGAGTTCTGTCTATCTGGAGCCGAGCTTCGTGAGGTATTGGGGTTTCTCGCCAGGTTTGAGATCGTAGACTCAGATGAGAAGGTGGAGAGAGTTAGACTGAGCTCATCGCTTTTGGCGCTGCCAGTCTGAGCGAAGTTTTCAGAGGTCCCGCAAGTGACTTTGGAAACAGACCTATGTACCATATCTGCAAGATGGGTTTGGCCTTCTTAACCCTTATATCAATTTTGGTTCAACCAAGATAGCATGAACCCTGAGACCAAGTATTCGAGAACTAGGCAAGGGTTAAGCATACTAGGTTTGGTTTTGGCCATTGGTCTTGTAGTGGCTAATGCGGATTCTATCTACGGTTTGCTAACGACCGTGTTTCCTATTGGCAACACCGGTGTTATTGCTTCTGCTGGGCTTGGTGTCTACTCGGAGAGTCAGTGTGTGAACAACGTCTCTTCGATCAACTGGGGGACTCTTAGCCCGGGGCAGTCTAAGAGTGTGACGGTTTACGTGAAGAATACGGGCAATGTGAAGTTGACTTTGGGTATGACTACTGAGAACTGGAGTCCGCAAGGTGCCTCAACATATCTTGTTTGCGGATGGAACTATACTGGGCAGCAGATTCAGCCTAGTCAGGTTGTGGCTGTTGCTTTTACTTTGACGGTTTCGTCGAGCATACAGGGGATAAGCAGCTTCAGCTTTGACGTTCGAATAACGGGCACCGAAGCAGTCTAGTTTGCTTCCTTTTCCTTTACCTTCTTTCTACTAGAGAGGGCGTAGCGAGCAGTACAACGGGTCTTTCGGTAAAGGTGGATGAAAACAGTTTCCTTGCTCTTGGGTCTATGGTGAACTTTATGCCTATCTGTTTGGCGAGGCCGTATCTGGTTAAGAAATCTACTACAAACTTGCATAGAACGATTGGGATGCCTAGGGTTCTTGAGATTTCTTCAGCTGTTCGTGGGGTTTGGTCTGTGGCGAGGTATTCGAGCGTTTCGTCTAGTATGTGGGTCAATGCTACCGGTTTCTGTTTGCTGGAAGGGCGCTTAAAAGCTGTGCGAACATGCGGCGCTATGCAAGAGTGATATTTGTGGGTGTGGGCCGGGTAGATGTGGAAAATATGTTTCTGTGGTCTATAAAGTCTGTTCTCAACCTATTTATTGTCTTATTGTAATCATGGATGGGACAAAAGTTGCTTGATGTTCTCTGTGAGCAGTTGAGTCTCAGGATGGCTAGTGGACAGTGGATCAGCTCGGCTGAGCTGAGTGAGCTTGTTAGGGGCTGCTGCAGAGACGAGAGCCATGTTGGGGATGTTTTGGGGTTTCTCAAGAAGTATTTTCTTGATGTTGACGAGGAGAAGGCTCGGGTTAGGCTGAGTTCGTGGGCGCAGAGCCTATTTCAGGTTTCTGTTTCGTAGGATCCTTGCTGATTAGAGCCGCATTTCTTCTAGTGTTTCCTTTATCTTTTCGTAGTCTTTGAGGAATCTTTTCCCCTTTTCCGTGGTCTCGTAGATTTCTATGTTGTTTTTGCTTCTTGTTTTTGTTAGGAGACCTGCGTCGATGAGGCAGGTTTCGTACATTTTGAATTGTGAGAGGCTTAGGTTGCATCTGTAGATGAGCCTTGTTTTTCTTGAGGTTCTGTTTGAGTGTTCGAGTATGCATGCTATGATGTCGACTCTGCTTCTTTGAGCGAAGCCAGTCTTGGCTGTATTGCTCTTCAAAATTAAGGTCCCTGCGGGGATACTATATTTTCGTGTATCTGTATATATTGTTTCGCGACATTTTTTTGGATGGTTCTGTCGACAAAGTTGGATGGTTTTCTATCCGTCAGTACCTGTTGAGAAGAGTCAGAAAGTGGGGTGAAATTGAAGTGCGTTTTAGGTTGTTGTTTCTTTTGGTTTTTCGGTGGTTTCTTTTGTTTCTGTTTCGAGTTCTTCTATTGGTCTTGGTGGTGGGGTTGTTGCCATTGTCCATCCTATCCAGGCGCCGATGAACATTATTGCTAGGAAGGCTATGAGGACTACTGTTGCTATTGCTCCGAACTGGATTTGTTGGGCGGTCCAGGGGAGCCATGGTAGTGTGCTCTTCATTAGTTCTGGGGCGGCTACTGTTCCAACGTATGCGGCTGAGACGATTATGCATGCTAGGCAGATTGTTGTGCCTATTGTTTGGTCTTTGTTCATGTTTTTCACGCTTTTTTCTCTTTTCGGTGGCAGGAAGTATAAGGGTTGTGAATTTCTCCTCTCGAGTTTTTTTTCTGTTTCTTGTTTCTGAGCGCTCTTCTGGTTGTGGAAGAGATGGAGCGGTTTTCCATAACTTCCTTTCGGAATGGTTCTCCAGAAATCTCTTTCACAACACATAATATACTTTTCCAGAAAATATTGGCGCAACCCTCATATGGTTCGTGTTGTCTTTCCGAGGTGCTGCATGAACGTGCTTTGATGGTTTGAGTGTTGGTTTCTTGTCTGCTTCCTTCAGGGAGGGACTTGTTGAGTGGAAACGTTTGAGAGGGATTTGAAGCTGCTCGTTGATGAGCTTCGGCAGGAGTGGAAGTTGATGTGGCGGTCAAGGATTGATGATAAGGTTAGGGCTGAGGGTATTGCTGACAAGACTTATGAGCGTTTGTTTGTTGAGCGTGGTCTTATTCTTTTGGCTACGAGGAATTTTAGTCCTCCGGATTTTCAGGACATTCTGAGGAGGCATTTGACGCCTGAGGAGGCTGAGCGGGTTCAGCCCGATCCTAACAGGGGTGGGGTTAGGAAGTTCATTCGTGAGTACATAACCATCCAGGATAAGGTTAGGAGCAGGCTTAAGGAAGAGTTGCGTGCTCAGTTGGAGCAGATGAAGCAGCATGGGCAGCCTAAGCATGGGGGTAGGGGTTGGCTGCACATGTCAATGGTTAGAAGTTAGGGCACTATTTAGTGTTTTTGTCCTATCCAGTACAGGGACCATCCCACGAACCATAGTAGGCATATGGCTGGGAGAAGGGTGAAAACTAACAGTCTGTTCATATCTTTGGTCCACTAGAATTGTGTGTAGAACTTTCTTATAGAACTTGTGTTTCAGTGTTTCATTCTTTGATGTTGTTCTGAAGTTTGGTTGTCCTGAATTACATCAGGAAACAACAGGTGTGTGTTGGTTTGGTTTTGGAGGAAGTTGAGAATAGGGTAGGATACCGTGGTAAGCTAGAGATAATCAGGGATGTCTTGGTGGTGGTGAGTGGGGCTGGGGATTTCGGTTCCAAGAAGACCCATATTATGTATGGGGCTAATCTAAGCTATAAGCTTTTGACTAGGTACTTGGGTGAAGTCCTTAACGCTGGGCTTGTTTGTCCCGGGGGTGACTGCTATGTTATTACTGAGAAGGGGAGGGAGTTTCTTCAGATTTTTAATGACTATGAGAAGGAGGCTAGGGAGGTTCAGAAGCACAGTCTTAGGTTGAACAATGGGAGACATGAGCTCGAGAAGTTGCTTGTATAGGACTTCAATGGTCAATAGCGTACTGCGGTTTTCTGGTGGGTTGTTCTTTGGTGAGTCTTAGGGAGTATAAGGCTTATCTGGTTATTTGTATCTTGATCGCTGCTTTAATTCTCATTGTGTATGTTTTCACCCTTATTTGGCCAAAGTATGAGGAGTTTTTCTTTGAGTTTGGTTTGCTCGGAAGCAACAAAAAGGCAGATGACTATTTTCCCGGAAATAGCTCAAGCATCGAGGTTGGGTCCAACGTCTCTTGGTTCATCTACGTCCACAATCACATGGGAAGCCCACAGAACGTCTCAGTCAGGGTTAAGCTTCTCAACTCAACCATGCAAGCTCCAGATGACCGTACAGATACACCTAGCCCGTACCCTTCTTTCACAGAGATTCCCTTGAGCCTATCTGTTGACGAGACCCTTCTCGTCCCCTTCTCCTGGTCCGTCTCCGATGCTTCGCTTTCCAACGATTCCACGGTCATTGAGCGGTTACTGGTTAACGGTCAGTCTTTCGAGGTAAGCGTT
>Ga0315310_10000319_pt1 | contig 31007 bp, 28 predicted proteins | sample TDP5_MG_FD_203630 | JGI IMG/M metagenome (GOLD analysis project Ga0315310, IMG submission 203630) | Freshwater sediment microbial communities from Lake Towuti, South Sulawesi, Indonesia - TDP5 | ecosystem: Environmental > Aquatic > Freshwater > Lake > Sediment | place: Indonesia: South Sulawesi...
ACAACGCGATTCTGCTATTGCTGTCTTTTTGGAGTTATCGCCTGAAGAACGCTATAAAAAAGTAGTCGAAATGTATGAAAAATGTCGACGATGCGGTGTATGTATCAGATCTTGTCCTGTCTGCTTCTGTAAAGATTGTATTGTATTGCAGAAAAAGGACGATTTAGACCCGGGACTGTATTGCTTCACCCGTCTTGGTCATATGGGTGATTCATGCATAAGCTGCGGAAAATGTTCTCAAAACTGCCCTGCAAAAATCCCCTTAGCATTCTTGCATTTAATTTTCTTAAAATATATTCAGAATGCGTTTGGATTTGTCCCGGGAAAAAAAGAAGTGTCACCGCCTCGCTCCGGTGAAAGTATTAAGAAACCCGTTAAATAATTTTTTACTCGCTCATTTTATCCTTAATCCCCTTACTTTTCCTTTTAGATAATTTGAGGTGAAAATAATTGCTAAATCGCATCATTTAGCAATTGAAGATATTGAGGCGTTAGATATATGGACAAAGAAGAATGGAGTGATAACCAGAAGTATCAAGTTACATTGGAGACGCTCTTAGAGCATCATGTAATTATGATGAAATTTTTAAAAGAGAATTTCGGAGAATCTGCTATTGCGAATTACTATGATACCAAAAACCAAATGATCTACCAAATCAAAATAGGTACGGCAATAAAAGTAGCTTCAAAAGTAGTTCATACGTTTTCAGCCAAGAAATTTTTTGATATTTTTCTAAATCAAATAACAAAACAGGCTCAGCATATGCTTCCGCCAAAATGTATTGCGGGAATAGACTATGAACCTACAAAGGCAGTAATCCATGTTGATAAATGCCAGACTAAACGGCTGTTCCGACAAAATATTAAAAAATTTAAGGTCCAAGATCAAATTCCGGATACAGCCTTTTGTGAATTTAATTGTATACCCAGTTTTCAAACCTATGGCCGGCTCGGAGATATCAAAGTCTCTGCGGTTTTCCATGAGAAAGGTTGCGATATCACTGCTGCAATATCAAAAGAAGAAGCCCCTTCTTCTGAATCTGAATAGGCTGAAGACTACTTAATTATCTTCTTTTCAAGAGATTCTCCCGGGTGAGGGAATAAAAAGATATTTCTAGGAGAAAAAACGACTGCCACTTTTTCATTCGCCTTAAAGGTCAATTTCTCATTATAAGGTTGATTGACTATAACCATTTGCTTCGTTTCGAGTTCTATTTGGTATCGCATGATTCCCTGATTGAATTGATGTTGAAGCACAATTCCATCCCACTGATTAATATCCGAGGTCTTTTCCTTCTGAATTGAAAGATCGGTGGCTCGAATTGCCACAACGACCTGATTGCCTGTAGAAAATGAGCGGGTCTTAACGCGTACCGTGGATCCCTGTAAATTAACCACTGCAATATCATCTTCAAGATCTTCAATCTCTCCCTCAAAAAAATTGGAACTTGAAAAAAAGCTGCATACTTCAAGGGAATTGGGGTGATTATATATTTCTTCAGGAGTCCCAATTTGAAGAACCTTTCCAGCAAAAAGGGCAACTATATAGTCGGAAACCATCAAAGCTTCTTCAACATCCTGGGTTATATGGATTACGGTTAGGTTTCCCAAGGATTTAACCATGCCCACTAATTCTTTTCGCAAGTTCAGCCGGATTTTTGCATCCAAGGCTCCTAAGGGTTCATCTAATAAAATTAATCTTGCCCCGGTCATCAAAGCCCGCCCAAGTGCCACACGTTGCTTCATTCCTCCACTCATCGCCTCCGGGAAATCCTTTGCCCTATCTGAAAGCATCAGCAGCCGGAGCATTTCATTAGCAGTTTCTTCACTCTCTTCAGAAGCCATTCCCCGCACTCTCTGTCCATAAATCAAATTTTCATAAATTGAGAGATGTGGGAAGAGTGCATAAGTCATATGTTCGAAAAGCATTCCGACACCCCTATCTTCCGGTAAAACATTATTCATGAGCTTTCCATCGATGAAAATATCTCCTTGATCCTGCTTTTCGAGTCCTGCAATAATCCTTAGAAGTGTACTTTTTCCAGAACCCGTAGGACCGCAGATACTAAAATATGAATTATAGGGAATTTTTAGTGAGATGTCTTGTAATAAGGGGGCTTTTTCATATTCCTTTGAAATATTCCTCAATTCAACAGAGATTTTCTCGCTCGATTTCATTCATCTTTACTCCAATGCTAATTCATAATCTAAATCCTCAGGGTATTCAAAGCTCATGACATCTGCAATTCTAAACGAGATAGTTATCTCACGTCCCAGATCTCTTGGTATATCTTTCGTAAAACTTTCAGCTTCAATAAGATCCCCGTTCTCTAACCGCAATGAAAAAATTGTTCTACTCCCAAGAAAATGTTCATCAATAATACTTGCATTCAGGATGTTTACCTCCGAAGTTTTCGCATAACTAAATGAGATTTCATTGCGCCGTAGCGCAAGGATAAGGCGTTGGCGTCTCTCCCATCGATCCGTTGGAATGACTATTTTAGGACCGAAGCCTCTCAAACGGACTACCGATCGGCCTTCCTCTTTTTGCTCCACAATACCTTCGAGAAAGTTTGAATTTGATAGAAAATTGCATGTGAAAATCGAATTCGGTGCATAATAGAGTTGCATAGGCGTGTCAACTTGGAGAATGCGCCCTTTTCGCATTATGGCTATTCGATCTGAGATGTTCATAGCTATCCATTGATCATGAGTGACATGTATAGCCGTTAACCCGAGTTTTTTAATTAGGTCCCGTAGCTCATGCTGGAACTCCATCCGAAATTTTGAATCCAAATTGCTCATCGGCTCATCGAGCAAGAGTAATTTTGATCCCGTGGAAAAAGCTCGGGCTAATCCGACCTTTTGCAATTCAGGTGCGCTCAACTCTTCGGGAAAGTCATTGATCCGGGGTAATATTCCGATAAGTTCCATTGCTCGTACGGCAATTTCTTCTATTTCCGCCTCCGACTTTCCCTTGATTCTTAACGGATAGGTGACATTGTCCCACACATCCAGAAAGGGGAAAACCATGAAATGCTGGAAAACCATCCCGATATCGCGTTCTTCCGGCGGTAAATCCAATATACTTCTGCCATCAAACAAAATTTCTCCGTGATCTGGCTTGAGCAGCCCCGCAATTGCTCTTAAAATAGTTGTTTTACCGCAGCCCGAGGGGCCTAAAAGCGTGAGATGTTCCCCATCGAATACCTCCAGATTTACATTATCAAGTGCCTTTACCTTGCCATAATTCTTTGAGAGGTTCTTTATTTCAACGTGTGGCATGGTTCTATTCTCCTATTCGTTGGCAAGAGTAATTTTACGAAGGAAGAAAATCAAAATGTATGAGAAGATTATAATAATCACACAGGCAAAAGCCGAAGCGGCCAAAGCCTGCGCTTCTACCCAATTCACAATGATGACAGGAACCGTTCGAATTAGCCCCATTACTACGATTGTTGCTCCTGTCTCGCCTAAACTCCGTGTAAAAGTGATAATACTACCCGCTAATACACCTCGTTTTAGAAGTGGCCACGTGCAAGTCCGAAAAACGGTGAATCCAGGTGCGCCCAAAGTCCGGGCTGCTTCCTCATAACCAGGATCTATACTCGCTACTATCGGAATCAGTACTCGAACCATATATGGATAGCAAAATACTACATGGACTAATAGAATGAGCCAATAGCTTGGTGAAAATATCCCATTCGGTCCGAAGGGGCCCAGTGTTCCCCAAAACACGAAAACACTAAAGCCGAGTGCTGCAGAGGGGATTATAAGTGGAATATCTATTAATGTATCAAGAATTGCCTTAACCCTGCCCCAATTCCGCCTTACAATAATTAAAGCCATCGGAATCCCAAAAACAATACAAATTAAGGTAGCCAATCCCGCAATAGAAAGCGAATTCATGAAACTAAGCCAGAATTGCGCTAGCTTATTATCCGCAGATAAAAATATTTGTGAATATACAGTAGAACTGTTAGTTCCAACATAGATAAATGTCCACAAGGACGGCAATATCACAATAAGAACAAAAACGAGTGCTATAAGCCCATTTCTGGTCTTTCGAATGATAGGATGCGATAAGGTTCGTTCAGTTCGCACAAAGACTCGATGAATTGGAAGTCCAACTCGTCGTGTGATTAACTTTAATAATAGCAATAGAACAAGAGCTACAAGCACTAATATCATTGAAAGAAAAGCGGCAGGTCCAAATAAGCCTAATTGTCGCCATGAAACGATTTGGACAGGCGAAGTCTCAGAAACCCCATAAACTATAAGGGTGGCACCGGTCTCCCCTAAGCTTCTAGTAAATGCAAGAATAGCCCCTGCAATTAAACCCTCTTTCATTAAAGGTCCTGTTATAGTTCGAAAAACTGTGAACCCTGATGCCCCAAGACTCTCCGCAGCATGCTCATAGGTGCGATCCACCCGCATTATCACTTCTTTCAGATTACGGACGATATATGGATAGGTAAATACAATGTGCACTAGCATAATCATGAGCGGTCCCTCCGAAAACAGGCCTGTTTGCAATCCAAACAGACTGCTAATTCCATATTTTGTACCCCAAAACAAATAAATAGAAAATCCTAACGCGGCGGTGGGAACTGCTAATGGCAAATCAATCAATGAATCAATGTATTTTTTCCCCTTGAATTGGTATCTGGCTAAAATCAATGCCATTGGAAGCCCGATAATCACATCGATGATGGTCACAATCCCCGCAATTTCAAAAGATCGCCCGAGGGCTGTGAGCATATCAAACCATTGCCCATTTCCGGTAATCGGGTGATTAAATACAGTAGAATTGATGCTATCCCATTTTGTGATAACAAAAGAAAAGATATAAAGAATTGGAATGATGATTATTAGAAGAAAAAATCCAATTGTGAAAGAATCTCCAAATATTCTAAAGAATCGAGTTGAGAGACCTTTCTCAATTTTTATTAATATTCGTCCCATTTTCTCCAAACCCTTATGTAGCCCTGACCTCTAACCATACATCAGGCACATATTTTAATACGAGCGGATCAGTGGGAACCCCATGGATTACCATTGGTGGTGCATAGGAAACGCCATATTGGGCATTGAAATACCGATTAAAAGTTTGATTACATATTAAATTCTTTAAAATATTTAGATCTAAAGGACGAAAACCTCTTTTGATTGCCTGATTTATAGAGGAATTCAGTCCCAAAAATTGTAAATATGCTTTGGCCACTTCTATGTCATGAGGCGTTAGCCATGGTGCATTAAGAATGCAAAAGGGATGTTTATTTAAGAAGAGTCCTTCTTTCGGATAAATAGCTATAGCTTTCTTCTGTAATGTCGGATCCTCGTTTAAATCAATGATATTATTTTCATAAACATAAAAAACATCAAAATCCGTTTTTGCTTTTTGCTCTAAATAGCCAGTCGAAGTTCCATAATATTTAGCGTTATGTTCAATGTCTCTTAACCAACTCGCTAAATCATCGTTAATATGAGATGGACCCGTTAAATTTGCCAATACAATTCGACTCGCATTATAAAAATTATGTGTGGTATAGTTAAAATACGCCGCAATCTCCATCATCACCCCTGTATATCCAGAATTTGAAAGACGTGGATCTGTATGTGCAAATCGCAGCCCACCCAGAAGCATTGCTTTTTCTCTGAGGTCTTCAAACCCTGTAATATTGGTATAGGGCGAATTAGCCCAGACTCCAATTACGGTCGGCGAATAAATATAATATTTTATATTAGAATAATTAATGATACTCGGAATCAATGCATTACAAAAACCCACCTGCAATTCAGAAGCAGGACTCCAAAGGGTAGGCTTGATTTCCCCAGTTTGCAAAGCGACAATCATCTCAAAAGATCCCATCGAAACGAAATTCACCGAAATCGTACGATGATAAGTTTGAAAATACCATTGTTTAAACGGCTCTACTAAATCCCCAATCCAACCCGCCTTTTCAGAGCTATAAACCATTGTAAGAAAATCATCGGTCGGCTTTTCAGCCCCTATCATGAAGCCAAATTGATAACCAATTATAAATCCCAGAATTAAGAAAAAAATTAGGATCCCTCGACCTTTTCGTTGGATTCGCTGAAATTTTGCGCCCAATTTCTCAAATCCCATGAGTTATCCTACTAAAGATGTAGCAAGTCCTGTTAAATATCCAATTAAAAATCCAAGCCCGATTCCTAATAAAAGAAATATTATGAACATAATTACTCTTTTTTTCTCCATCGTTATTCCATTCCGCAATTAACTTCTAAAATATTCTGAAACTAAATAGATAATTAGTTATTCAAGCATCCATCTTTTTTTAAATCTTTAAGTAAATTGTTAATTACAATTTCTTCAAATTTCTTTAAAAATATGATTCGTCTGTTTTTTTCAACTCCCACTATTGAGCTCCCAATAATCTCTATATCTTTTTAAGGCAGTATTTCTTAATTTTTTCTAATATTTTGAAAATTAAAATTCCTCATAGTCCTAAAATATTCTGCTCATTTAAATACAAACAAGCTGGCAGATTAGAGGTTGAATTATGGGAACATTGTTAGAATGGTTTCGCAATAGACGAGAGGCAAAGGTAATTCGGTGGATTAAAGAAGATTCTAAAAAAGTTTATAACTGTGTTACTCAATTTAAAGAGGCATTAATGCTCTTTTTTGACAATGATTTAAGATCGACTGCGGTTTCTATTCAGAAAGTCAGTAAAATGGAACATGAATGCGATGATTTAAGGCGGAAAGTCTTATATGATCTTGCAATAGGTGAACTTTCTCCCAAAGTTCGGAATGACCTTGCCCATTTAATAGGGCGCTTAGACAATGTTGCTAATGCTGCAAACGCTGCCGCTCGACATTTATCTATTCTTAGACCTGAATCCTTCCCCAAAATACACGACCTGATTATAGAAATGGTGGATAAATCGATTGGTACAGCTGAAGTCCTGCGGGATACTATAGAAAATGAATTAGAAGGAGCTACGGAAGCGGTGGATGCCAGTGTTCTAAGGATAAACCAGATGGAACATGAGGTGGATCTGATCCATTATAAAATTCTTGAAGAACTAACAAAAGATGAATATAAAGATATCTCTCCCTTTATTGCTTTAAATATCCATGAGTTCATTGAAAATATTGAAGATATTTCAGATTCCTGCGAAAATACTGCTGATTTCGTTAAAATTATTAATTTAGAGGCGGTTAGCAAAGATCTTAGAATTGTTAGAGAAGCCAAAATTACCCAAGAAGATAATGAAGGGACTTATTAAAATTAATTAAAAAACCTAAATTTCTGAAGCTCGAGCTACCATAACTTTTATTATAGTACCCCCCTTGATAGCCAATTTCGCTAAATTGTCTTGAATTTTCCAAAATTTGTCCATTATAAAGAAATTCTAAGATATAATAAGGATTTATTTTAAATAATTCTCGAATTTTCCCCTTTATTTTCCCTATTGTCCAATTGGTCTCAATCCACTCCTCAACAACATGATTTTCCAATTTAACTTCAGCGGCTTATTCGTTTCCATCTTCTTTCTCTCATCTCATTTTTTTTAATTCAAAATCCATATTGAATAAATTTCTTATTCAATTTTAGAATATAATTAATTATGACACATCATTCTTCTGATAATCATAACCATGTCTCTATAGGTCCTGAAAAGGTGGATGCCACGGAATTGCGAGACTATGTCAAGCATAACATCCGTCATTTGGAAGAACATGTTAAAATATTTATGAAATTACAAACAAAGATCGAGGATCAGCATGCTCTTGAATCTCTCCAGAGTGCAATAGACTCATTACTGCATGGTATACTTGAGTTGAAAAATGTTTTGAGTCATTTAAATGAATGAAAATTACAAAATTAATTCTATGGACTGATTTTACTGTATTTTCAGATTTTCCAACTAATCAGCCCAATGACGAAGAAGTTTTAATTGGAAGAAAGAAGAAAACAATATAATGAACAATTAACCTGCGATGTTGAAGATATTCAAATCCGATCAGAAGAGCTGGGAGCCAATGAATCGAGAATTTTTTGGCAGCTTTCTTTAGTATTTAAATCCATTTGATATTTTGACGGTTCAATCGGATCTTGCGAAAGGATTTGCGCCTTGATTAAGCGCTTAAGCTTTTGTTGGATGAAATCATATGACATATTTAGTGCTTGAGCTAGTTCTAACGCACTGACCGACTCTTGCCCCAGGAAATATTCTAAAATCTTACGAGTGGTATTGATTTTGCCAAAACGATAGACTAAATCCAAGTGCACAGGGGCCTCAATTGGGTAGTATAGGTAAAACCAGAAATGGACTCTGGCACGGATGAAACCGAATTTGAATAAAGTTTGTAAATTTCTCAAAGCCCTTCGAAAGGATATATGTAAACCCATCATTATATCAAGGGTATCACAACTAGGATGGGCTCTAATGAAATTATAGACATCAGAATGGTCAAGCGTTTCAAGAACCATGTCTTTAGTTAAGTGCTCATCTGGTACAATAAACTTTTCATCATATAACTCAGAAATACTCTGAAATAACTCTGATTCTGAATATTTCCTATCTTTTTTCGCAATACTCAGTAATTCAAGTGGATAAAGATAATCCATTTTCCTATTAATTAAAATATCTTTTGCAATACTAATTAAATATTGTTTTATCTGGCTTAAATCCTCTATGGAAGGTTGCTCTTTTTTAGAATTCACATCGCTCACGTGATATCTCTGATACCTTAAGGTTTACATGATAAAAACTTTTTATCACTCGGGTTATACGATAGGTTATTGGAATGTTCCTCGCAAAATTACCTTTTATTTAGAGGTTTATATAGTCTTGTAATTTACAGTCTAATTTAATGAATATCCTCCAAAGGTTCATTCATGGATCCCGTCCGATATCCTTGTAAATCCAGCGTTACATAGACAAACCCTAACTTTTTTAATCCGATTACAATTTGATCTAATATCTTCTTATGAAATAACTTGTTAAGCTCATCTGGAGCTACTTCGATTCTTGCCATATTGCCATGATGCCTCACTCTTATAACTGATACTCCTGTAAGATTTTTAATAAGTGTCTCTGCTTCTGCAATCATTTTCAATTTTTGCTCTGTAATTTCATTTCTATAAGGAATTCGTGATGCAAGACATGCCATAGATGGCTTATTAAAGACACTTAGTTCATATTCCTTTGCAATTTGACGTATCTCTTTTTTAGTTATACCTGCCTCTGCAAGCGGGGAGCTGATCCCCAATTCTTGAACCGCTTGATATCCTGGGCGAACATCTTTTAAATCATCATTATTCGTTCCATCTATTATTAAATCTAATCCTTCTTCTTCGGCCAACTGTAATAGTCCAGTTAGTAATTCTCTTTTACAGAAATAGCAGCGATTCGGAGGATTCATTTTAAAATTTGAATCTTCTAGCACCGCAATTTCAATGGTCCTCCACTCTACGCCTAATTCTTTAGCAACGCCTTTTGCGTATTCGAGTTCACCCGGAGGACTGACTTTTAAAATAGCGGTCACCGCCACAACTCTTGAACAAAATTTCATTGCTAAAAATGTGACGACACTACTATCTACTCCCCCTGAAAATGCCACCAGCACCTTTTTCCCTTGGAGAATCTCTTTTACCTTTTCAATCTTCTTCTGGAATTGTTTATCCAACATGTCTACTTACCTAAATACCTTTTATCGAGTAATAATCTAATTATCTCTATAATTATGTAGTTTTTTTAAGAGAAAAAATAAATCAACTCAAACCGAATTAATTGTTTTATATAGTCGGAGGAAAATAGGGCAAGCCCGAGCTTATTCATCTATTTAATTCTTTATGAAAAAAAATGATGGTAATCTAAGGCATTTTTGCTGTGTCCAGGGAGTTTCAGGAATAATGCCATTGTTCCAAAAATAATAAGGGTCATTATCACACTATGGAATTCAAATCCAGGAATATTGTTGGCAAAGGCTGTAGTTATAGTTATATTTTCACAATTTGACATACATCCATTTGCGTAGCTATTACATGGAACTACAACATAGTAATAAGTTGCATCTTGAGGTACTATATCTCTAAAACTATTCCCAAAAGTCCTGCCAATTGGCTGTAGGCTTGTAATATCCGTAATGGCTATCGTATTCCTATAAATATAGTAAACCGCTGCATCAGGTGCATCTGACCATTGAAGTGTTACGTTTTTATCAGACCCAACTAGTGGAGATAAATTGGGAGGCGTATTTATTGGTCCATATTTAATTTCTAATGTAGGGTCACCAAGAATTACCATCCCATAAGAATTAATGGGACTATTCAAGCCAGAAGTGCTAAGTTTGCTATTAATAAACCAATTAATGAAAGCTACTCCTAATGAAGCTCCTTTTCCAAGGGGCGTATAAAATTGGCTTGGTTCATACATTCCACCTGGCTTTGTACTTCCAATTACGCCTAATGTATTAGTTGTAAATAGATATTCGGTTCCTATATTTTGTATTTGTGAAAAATCGCACGCTGAGCACGCAAATAATAAATAAAATAAGGGCTGTGTATTCATGATACGAATTTCATTCCAATTGGTAGTTCCTACAACAACCCCTCCAGTTTTAAATTGATGCTGATTATAGAACGAATGCACAAAAAGGTGCACCCATTCATATTGATTCAGCAACTCCTTTTCATAAGAGACATCATTCGTTGAAGCGTTGTTGGCAATAACAGTTTGATTAGTATATGCATTTATAAGTTCTCCTATCCACTCAGAAGTCCAAGTTCCTGGAGTCCAATCATCATCGATATATAATAAAGCACTATCCGGTCTAATCAATTGCGCAGTTCGATAGAGATGATTCTTCATAAAATATTGAGTGATAGCAACAATGTCCCCCCCTATATTCATGGACCATGGATCAATTCGTCCGACCCATATCTCTGGGGCGCGATCTCCTCCTGCCCAATCTGAATGATTATCCAGAAATGGATCCGGAATATAATTATTCCATTGCCCATCTAAATCCATGAAAAATAGGTCACAGGGGGCTGGCGGTCCACCAACTTGATATTCCATATAGGGCATCTTCCCTACGAAAATTACTCCCTCTAAATTGGGTAATGTGTTAAAAATTTGTGAAATTTGCCCCCTTAAATTCCAAGCATCCAGTTGCCTTGAAGGAGCTGTGGCAGAATAATTGACAAATGCAACTGTATACCCCGCTAATTTTAAATCTGTTTGGAATTGCGTGAGACTACTATTAAGGGCATTATAAATCGTTGAATTAACAAATATATATATTAAATTCCCCTGAACTTTCATATTCAATTCATTATTATCCACTAAACTAGTCTTAACTGTTCTGTTATGTCCTTTTAGCATAATCATACTAGTTGATATCATTAATATTACCAATAATCCAATTGTAATTATTCTTAAGAACTTTAATTTTTTCTTTTTTAAATTCATTATAAATAGCTCCTTAAGAAATCAATATTGATATGACTATTTTCTTCTATAGATAACTTTTATCTATAATTAATTCACAATCCAAACTTTTATTACTTTAAAGTAGACTTAGAGTCACTTAAGCCTATGTAGAACAGAACCCTTGGCATCTATATTCTGTACGATTATTATTACAAAGTAAATCATAAGATCCTGACCTATTCTGTGGAATTGAATTCTTCCTCCTGTGGCTATAAATAGGTCTATCTGCCATTTAGTGCGAATACTAATTTACAAAAACTAGTTAGGGTAGAAGCCGGCTCAGGGGCGGTCACCATCATTGATATAGATTATGGGACGGCGCTTCTAGTCTATTTCAGAGGGACTATCCTGATTTTCGGGTAGATTGAAATATTTCAGCCCATTGAGACCTATAAATTGACCTTGGTAAATCAAACCCAAATAAATCCTTCTCCTTCCCTATTGTGGAAGGATATTGAATACTGGCTTTTCTATCTGCCTTTCAATAGTTCTACCTATAATTGCTCCTTTAAATTTTCACTCTCTTATAAAAGTGAATCTTTAATAGAAATCGAGATATGCAATGGTTCTTTAGAAGCGGGAGGGACTGCCTATTGGGGGCCATCTATATGGACTATATGTATCTGAATGTTGAGATAACTAATAGATTGGTTATCAGCCTAATAATCTCTTACTATTTAAAAATTGTGATTTTATCATAAATTTATGCTGTAAATGAATATATCCCGGTCTGCAGAGATTGTTCGGAGAGTTAAATCCGTTAAGCCTTCAATTAAGCCTCGTATGAATTCGGATGAGGAAATAGGCGGATTAAAATTGATGATCTGCCCAGCTTCTGCTTGAAATTCGAAGGTGCCCCATCCATATATCGAAAAGAGGGCGAAAGTATCCTCTATAGAGAATTCTTTGAGCATTGGTGCTAAATCTAATCCTAATCGGCGTCCTTCTCGGTACGTCGCGTTTGCCGCATACATCTGATCATATTGAAGAGCAGGGATCATGATTATCCGCCTTTTCGTTAATTTTGACACTATTTGTCCAGTTGCCAAATGCAAATCTATGAATCGGACCAAATTCAAATATTTCTCAAAAAATTTTGCCAGTAACATACCTTCTTCTCTTGCTTTCTCTCTTATCAATTCCATTAATTCAGCTGGTAACCGTAATAGCACTTGTTGCCGCTTTTTCCTATCAATTTTCATATGCTCACTTTGCTATCAATATATATCAAAATATATCAAATTCCAAATTTAAATCAATTACTTTTATATATATTATTTTTTAAATCTGTACAAGATTATTTCCCTCTTTGGAAGAGACTTAAAAAGAAAAGATATTAAGGAAAAGAATTTCGGGAAAATAATATACATTGTAAATCTTATATACAAGCCCCTTCAAAAAAATTCTTAATCCTTAAAGAAACTTTCCTATTCCCTCCAAAGGATTAAAATAATTTATAAATTTTACCCACTTTGCCACAAAAAAGTAAATGAGAGGCGCAAGAAAATTACAATCGAAATTGCTGATCATTTCCAAGTGTTTTATAATCGGCTCCTCAAGTATCGATCTCATAGACACGCTACAAATCATGCTATTGCTCAAGCCGTTTCAAAAAGTGAAGCTATACGCCTATTATATAATGTAAATCACTCCTCAGAAGTAGATCCTTCTAAAGTACGAGAGCTTTATGCCCGAATCCTCGCTCTCGGTAAGAGGCGTGTCCCAACTATGAGTCCTTTCAATCCGCCTCATGGATTCTATGTATGGTCTATTGTTGATCACGGCTCCTTACTGATTCAAGTCCTTGGACGAAATGTGAAAGAGACTGTTCTGAATCTCGCTTACTTTGTACTCCAAAATGGCTATCAAATAGAACGTGAACGCCAGAAATATCTCTACATTTTGACAAAAAAGCGGATTCCTGTGGGCAAACTCTATTTTGCTAAAGGAAGACTCCGCCATCAGGCATGTTTGATTGCAAAAATTGGGAAAGAAAAGCTCTTATTCAATTTTGAGCATAAAGGACTCTTCATTGATATAACCCTTCATTGCCCTCGTTCTGTGAAATCATTTATTCTTCCTTGTTTCAAACAATTTGAGCAGGAATTTGCAACCCTATGTTGTTCCGCTCTTCTTCCCATTCAATAAATCTGTTGCGAACCGTCAAAACGGTTTGTGCACCTCCAGGTGCCCACATAGTGGATATTCCGCTTTCCTATTTTATTGAATATCTTTATAAATATTTTAATATATATTAGCTTAAAGGGGAATTCTAATGGTCTTAGAGGCGTCAGAACACAAAAATAAGAATTCTGCTTTTCTAAATATTTCCAAGAAGCCATTATATCCCGTTTGCTTTTATAATCATAATTTCAATGGTTCCCAAAACCCTGAAATCTCAGTAATTATGCCTGCTTTGAATGAAGAGAGGGCTGTTGGCAATTTACTGGACAGTATCCAGAATATTCTCCAAAAAATCACTTTTAGCTATGAAATTATCGTTATTGATGATGGCTCTAAAGATAGAACTCTTGATATCTGCCGGAAAAAGAATGTGACTATTATTCATAATCGATATAACTATGGTAAAGGTTATGCTCTTCGGGAAGGCTTTAAGCAGGCTCATGGAAATATCATTGTTACCATTGATAGCGATGGCGATCATCATCCCGAAGAAATTCCATCCCTTCTACACCCCATTCTCAATGGAAAAGCGGAAATTGCCCTTGGTACCCGGTTTGCAGCGCGCAATAGTAAAATTCCTATCACTACAGCAATAAATACTTTTGGTAATATGCTCTTCAACTTTCTTATTCGCCGATTAACAAACTACAAATTTTCAGATACGCAATGTGGCTTCCGCGCTTTTAAACGAAACTGCCTCTTGCATTTTCACCTTGAATCACTCGGCTATGATATTGAAACTGAAATGATTATTCAAATAGCCCTGCAAAATATTCGTTATTGTGAAATCCCTATCAGTAGCCGTGTTACTTATTTCCGAAAATCTAATATAAACCGGATAAAAGATGGGTTCCGAATTCTTTTCACTATATTCAAAACAAGATTCAGAAATCTGGCCAAAAGGTAATTTAAAGGAGTTCTCCCCTTATTTCCATCATGGTTAATGTGTCGGACATGGAAACAACCATGACAATTGGAATACAAAAATTCAAGAAAACCAATGGATCAAATGATGAGTTTCTTCGAGTAAATTATTCGATTTTGAACATTTTAAGTAAAAATTTGCTAATTTAAAGGAAACTTATTTGGCTATATAAGATGAATTCATTAGCTAGTATCATTATAGTGACTTATAATCACAAAAATTATTTAAATTCATGCATTAATTCTATTCAAAATCAAGATTATCCTCATGAAATTATTATAGTTGATAATTCTTCTAATGATGGCACTCCTTATTTCATTGAGAAAAATTTTCCAAACATCTCTCTCATAAAAAATTCGAAAAATTTCGGTTATGGAAGGGGAAATAATATAGGATTTAAGTATGCAAATGGGGAATTTATTGTTATTCTTAATCCTGATACAATTGCAAAGGATAATTGGTTAAAAGAATTGATAAAACCTTTAAAAGCTAATAAAAATTTAATAACAACTCCTAAAATTCTTTTGTACAATGGCTCTGCTATAAACACTTGTGGAAATATAAATCATTTTACTGGATTGACTTTTACGAGAGGTCTGAATCACCCTCCTAGTGATTTTCAAGTAAAACAATTCTTAAGCGGTTTTTCTGGTTGCAATTTTGCAATAAAGAAAGAAAATTATGAAAAGCTAGCTGGTTTTGATGAAAATTTTTTTTCCTACCTTGAGGATTCGGAATTTTCATGGAGATCTCATTTAAAGGGCTATAAAATTTTATATGTTCCTACATCTATAGTAAAACATGATTATGTATTGAAAGTCAATCCTGAAAAGATTTATCATTTAGAGAAAGGCCGATATATGATTTTAAGAAAATATTTTTCTTGGAAAGAATTTTTCCTATCATTTCCTTCTTTATTAATTGCAGAACTTTTGATTTTAGGATATTGTTTAGAACAAGGTTGGAAAGGAATAAAAGCTAAAATAAAAGCCATAAGAGATGGATTAATTGTTAAAATTAACAAAGAAATAGGAAATAAGAAAGAATTATTTGAATCTTTATGCGATACAATTCCATCAGATCAACTCACATTTAATATCCTTGAAAAGGCGCTAAAAATTATCTCTAATTATATTTTTAAATTGAATTTCAAAGTATTAAAACAAAAATAGGTTTTAATTGTCCGTACCGAGAAACAAATGCTTGATTTGTTTTAAAAAGATTTCAAATAACTTAAAAGGCAAGGAATCTAATTTTTGAAAATATTACAAATTGGGAATTATTCTTTTATTGATAAAGAAAGATGGGGTGGCACAGAGAGATTAACCTATTTATTATCCAAGCAATTATCTTCTAAAGGACATTATGTGACCCTTGTATTGGCAACTAAAAATAAAAAAAGGATAATTCAAATCAACAAACGCTTTAAAATTATTTTACTAAAGGGTTTGGAATTTTTAAATGCTCCAATTAATTTCTCATTAATTAGATATATATCTAAATATGATATCATACATATACATTTTCCAAGTCCAACTAATGCTTTTATAGGAGGATTTTTCGCAAAATTATTAAAAAAACCATATATCATTACTTATCACTCGCCTATTCTTTCATATAATCTGATTAAACATCTTTATAATTTTGTATTTCTTAAATATCTTTTGAAAAATTCCATATATATTACCATTCCATCCCCTAACTGTTATAATCTTTTTCCTATCTTACCGTTTTTTAAAAATAAAATTAAGGTTATTTCTAACTCTATAGATACTTCTAAGTTTTTTTTTCGTCAAGATGCGAGAAAGTATCTCTCAAATTATATTGATTTTAATAATTCTTTCATCATTGCATTCGTATCCGTACTTGATAAAGTTCATCATCAATTTAAGGGACTGCCTGTTTTACTTTCTGCATTGAAAATTTTAATAGATAGAGAAGGATATCACGATGTTAAATTAATTATTGTAGGTGAAGGGAATTATAAAGTGAAATATCAGGAGATTACAAAAAGAATGGGATTAAATGACAAGGTTATCTTTTTAGGTAATATTCCCGATCAAGTTCTTCCTTATATTTATTCAGCGAGTAATTGTTTTGTACTTCCTTCAACTAAAATCGAAAGTTTTGGGATTGTATTAGCAGAAGCCATGGCATGTCAATGTCCTGTAATAGGTTCAAATATTGGAGGCATTCCATTTGTCATTGGAAATGGAGGATTTCTAGTAGAACCTAATAATCCAACTGATTTAGAGAATAAAATTTTGTTGTTAATGAATAATAACGAAATACGTCATGATATCATAAAGAAGGGATTACATCGAGTAATTTCTAAATTTTCCATTAAAATAATAGTCGATCAATATGAAAAACTATATTATAATGTAGTTGGGGAAAAAAATTAAGAACTTGAATTTATTTTAGAGGAAAAATGCCTCAAAAGAAAATAACCCTATTAATATTCAGTCTTACTTTTCCCTTAATAATGGAAAATAATCAATATATTTGGGGAGAAGGTGGTGGTGGTGCTGAAAATCAAATTTTATTATTAGTCAAAAATTTGGTAGAAAGAGACACAATTCAAGTACATGTGCTTTCTAAACGTTTCAATTTCAGAGAAAGTTCTTATGCTAAAATTAAAAATCTAAATTTGATAAGGATTTATGCTCCAAACAAAATTTTCTTAGTATTTTATTTTTTATTTGGTCTTTTAAATATTTTAAAAATACATAGAAAAGAAAGAATAGATGTAATTCATATAAATGAACCTTCAATATCATTACCTCTTGTATATTTTATTAAAAGATTATTTCATATACCGGTTTTTCAAAAATTTCCCTCTATTTACACCAAATCTTTCCTAAGCGATAATTATTACCGCCAAGCCTTACCATTTCTTCTAGAAATCACCAAAAAGTTTGATAAATTTCAATGTATATCTTCTCAAATTTTTAATAGTGTCTTAAAATTGGGCTTTAAACCAGATACACTAATAAAGATACCTAATGGAATAAATCCTAAACCTTACTTAACAATTACAAGAGATCCAAATAAAGAAATAAGAAAATTAGTATTTATCGGACGATTGGTTGGCGAAAAAGGTATTAATTTGTTAATTGAGGCTTTTAATGAAGCTTTTTTGAAATTTCCTCATATTTCACTTGATATATTCGGAAAAGGTTCAGAAAAAGATAAAATAGTTAAAATGATTAAAAAATTAAATTTAGAAGAAAAGATACACATTTCAAGTTATAATAGTGAGGGTGAGAAACTAAAAATTTTGCAAGAACATGATTTATTCATTCTACCTTCTTTTTTTGAGGGTATGTCTAATGCATTATTGGAAGCACTATGTTCAGGTATGCCAGTTCTAGTAAGCGATACCAAATCGAATAGAGAGTTGATAAAAAATGAAGATAATGGAATATTATTCAAAACTGGAAGCCAAAATTCATTAAAAGAAAAAATAATATTCTGTTTGAATAATAATGAGCTATCATGGAAAATTGGGGCAAATGGAAGAGATTATTGCATAAAATATTTTGATATTGATGTTATTGAAAAAAGAATTTTTCTAATTTATATTGACCTAATTAAGAAGGGTGGTAAAATTTTTTAATCAAAATAGAAATGGGAAAAAGATAATGCCATAAAAAATTGGATTCTTTTGATATCATAAACGCATGAAATCAAACGGCAGGTTTCGATTATAAATATTTTAATGCCTGTTCAGAGTGTATATCCATTAGAAGTTGGCGGTGCTGAACTATATTCATACAAATTAGCGATAAATCTTTCAAAATTGGGTCATAAAATTTCAGTATGCATGCCAAGTTCTTTTGGTTTTCATTTTAATAAAATAAAAATCAATAAAAATTTCCAGATATATTTTTTTCCATACATAATAATTAAGTTTTTATCGGGAATCTTATTTATAATCGGGGTTTTATTGCAAACTCTAACAATTATTCCAAAAATAGGACGGATTGAAGTAATTCATGCACATATAGCAAGTTATCCTATGATTACGGGATTTATTATTTCAAAATTATTGCATATTCCCTTCGTCATAACTTGTCATGGTTCGGATATTAGAACTGAAAGGAAAAATATTGGGTTGAGATGCATTCAAAACTATATTTTTAAAAGGAGCAATTATTTGATTACGGTCTCTAACGAATTAAAAATGATTATAAAACAGGATATTAGAAATGTTCCTATAAAAGTAATTTCAGGGGGCGTTGATAAAGAATTTTTTAAATTAAAAGTCAAAAATATGAAGCATAGAAATTTCTATAACTTACTATTCGTAGGAAGTTTAAGAAAAATAAAAAATCCTACTATTGTTCTTGAAGCTTTGTTAAAATTAAAAGGCTATAAATATAATTTAAAACTCACAATTATAGGGAATGGTCCTTTATTTGATGAATTACGTGAATTTTGCGATAAGAATCAATTAAATAACGTAATTTTTCTCAAAAATATTTCTCATAATGATATTAAACAATTTTATGAACAATCTGATTTGTTTTTAATGCCTTCTTTGAGTGAAGGAACTCCTTTGGCATTATTAGAAGCTATGGCCAGTTCAAAACCCATAATTGCAAATGAAATCGGTGGAATTACCGAGTTAATAAAAAATAATTATAACGGCATTCTTATTAAACCTAATAATTTACAATCATTAGTCGATAACATTAAATTTCTCATAGAAAACCCTGATTTATCTGAAAAATTAGGTCAAAACGCTCAAAAAACAATTTCAACTAAATCCTGGGAAAATATCTGCAATCTTTATCTGAAAATCTATAATTCATTAGTAAAATCTGGTAAATAAATGGAGTACGTTTTGTTTTTGCCTTATAAAGTAATAACCTCTTTAGAACGCTATAGATGAAAAGAATTTTTAAAAAGAGGAATATTTCTTCCAAATAATGAAAATTAAGATGATTTGAAACCAATGAAGAGCTTAAATATTGCTATGCTTGTCTATGGCTACCCTCCATGGGATGTTTATGGCGTTCCGCGCCATGTTGAGAGATTATCTGAATATTTAAGTGGTATTGGTCATAATGTATGGATTATTACGAGGAAAAAGTTAAAACTAAAAAAAATAGAACATATAAATAAAAATTTCTTAATATATAGAACTTATCATCTAAATTTACCTGCTCTTAATAAGAATATCTTTAATATAATAACAATTTTTCTAGAAATATGGGATAAATTTCTTTATACCTTAATGGCAATAATTGAAGGAAGTAGATTAGTAAATAAAAATAAAATTCAAATCTTGCATGGTCATCATTTAGAATATGGTGGATTTCAAGCATTTTTGCTTGGGAAACTATTAAAAAAACCAATAATAATTACAATTCATGGATCAGGTTTAGATTACTATTCAAAATACGAGAAAATACCTTTTAAATTACGATTTTTGAAATCTCCAAATTTGAAAATCATTTGTCAAAAAAAATCAGCACTAAAAATTTTACAAAAATGGAACATCCCGCCTCAAAAAATAGAATATATTACAGAGCAATTTGTAAATACTGATAAATTTAATCCAAAAAATAAAGTAAGGCATATAAAATATAAAAATATAATTTTTGTTGGAAGATTAATTAAATTTAAAGGTCCTAATTTATTAATTGAAGCAATACCAGCCATAATTAAAAAATTCCAAAATTTAAGATTTTTATTTGCAGGAGAAGGTCCAATATTAAAGGACTTACAACAAAGAGTTACTGAATTAGGCATTCAAAATCATGTAAAATTTCTAAATTTAGTTAAAAATATTGAAAAAATATATTCTATTGCAGACATTTCAGTATCATTATCCTATCATGAAAATTTTACAGACATGGCACTTTTAGAAGCTATGTCATTTGGAATTCCGATAGTAGCAACTGATGTTGGTGAAACTAGTCAAATAATAAAAAATGAGATTACTGGTCTATTGGCTAAATGTGATTCACAGGATATTGCTGAAAAAATATGTTTTCTTTTAGAAAATACAGAATTTTCGATAAAACTGGGAGCTAACGCAAGGAACCTCATTATTGACTATTATTCAATGGCTGGTAAAATGCATGAGAATTTATATTATGCCATATTAAATCACCGAACTTTAAATGAAAAAAGGTACAAGACTTGATTGTAGATAAATGCTGATTTAGAAAGCTCGAAAAAATTCATTTTATTTTGGGAAGTTTGGTGAATCATTGTTGGAAAAAATAATCATAAACTTCTATTTACTCCAATTTTTTATTAGTATCATTATTCACATTTAAGGGTATTCTTTAAATGATTAAGATTTTTACTCAACATAATATTGGTAAGATAAAGGATTAAAAATAAATTCTGAATTGTGAATATGAATTTTTCCGCTAAAGAAAAAGGGATATGGGAAAATGGTTATGAATTTTATAATTTTTCTATAAAAAATTTGAATAATATTTTAAATAAATATTCTGAATTAACGGGAATTCCTGTTGAAATTGCAAAATATGAATTTCTAAAATCAAGAAATGAAATAATTAGGGAAATAATTAATTATTATAAGGATAAAATAGATAAAAATACAATTGTAGATATTGGGTGCGGGAATTTATTTTTACTTGAATTACTTAGAACCAAATCAAATGCTCTTTTGATTGGAATTGATTTTACAGATAAAGTCTTTGTGATTAAGAAGGAAATCTTATTTAGAGATAGAATCAATGTCGTAGTAGCCGATGCAATAAATTTACCTTTTAAAGAAAGCGCAATAAATTGTTTCGTATCTTCAGAAGTTATAGAACATATCCCTAAAATTATGGAATTTTTTAGTGAAATTTTCAGATGCTTGAAGCTCAAAGGGAAAATTATATTAACCACACCGAATAAAAATATTGGGATTTGGCGTCTTTTTAATATTTTTCACTTAATTAAAAGAAGTTCTATAAAGAAGAGGGAAATTAATAATAAAATTAAGCCATTTGAAAAATTTGTTGAATCTAATCAAATTATCAGCATCTTGAAAGAATTAAAATTTAAAAATATTACTATTAACTATTTATTTCATCACCCAGGTCAAAATTGGTTTTCATTTGAATATAAATTGCTTAACTTAGTCTTATATCAAATATTCTTAAAAATTAATAGAATAATAAATGCTTTTTTACACTCTTTTGGTCGAATGTTAATAATTAATTCTAATAAAAATTAAAAAAATGAGATTTGGCCAATTAATGAGACCCGTTATACTTTTGGCTCACCAAGTAATGATTCCCCTAGAATTACATAGACGAATAGAATTTTCAAAAAGGGTTGCCTTTCTCTCAGTCTCTTTTAAGAAATTAATCATTGTCTCTATTGACAGAAATATTAAAGCCAATGAAGTCAAGTTAGAGTTCGATCAAAACCTCAGTGTAAATGTGTTAAGGATACCACGTCAGAGGCTTGTTGCAACCTTACAATTTACCCGTTTAGTTAAGAATCTTCAACCCAGTTTAGTAATTTGTGATTCTACCTCTGATGCACTTATACTACTTTTATCTAAAATTTTATATAATTATCCCTTGGTTGTCTTTACGATAGCCTTTGATGCCGATCTTTTCATATTATCACCGCGACTCCAAATTTTTAGGAATAGTCGATTAAGAATTCTCCTCAAAGGAGTATGGCACCTGATTGATTCTTTCATCTTTAATTTAAGCGATAAGATATTTTGTGTAAGTCCTGTGTTAATAAAATATATTGAAAATTTTATCTTCTCAGGAAACGCCAATAAAATCAGATTCATTCCCAATTCTTATTCTTATACTAAAAATATTCCTGAAGAATTCATAACAAAAGCAAGCCAAAAAATAACAAATATTTTAAAGCAATTTGATCAAAAACAATTCATTATTTCGTTTGTTGGAAATTTAACTTTCAATAAGAAACCGCAAATTGCATTATCTACACTTAAAATTTTACTTAACAAGATTAATAATATTATTTTGCTAATAATTGGAAATGGTCCTTTGGAACAGCAACTCCAGAATTACAGCAAGAAATTATTAATCGATCATCGAACTTTCTTTCTGGGGGAATTATCACAATATGAAACAATAGCAATAATTTCACAATCAGATGTTATAATAAATCCTTCAGAATCAGAAGGTTTTAGTAGTGTAATCTCAGAAGCAATGGCAGTTGGCACTCCTGTTGTAACTTATGCACAAAAATCGATAATTGATTTATGTAAAAACCAGAATTCAATATTAATTTATGAAAATAATCCAAAAAAGTATGCAATCCTAATTCAAAAAATCCTTAGGAATCCATCTTTTCGTGAAAGAATTAAAAAATTGTCATCTGATTTAATAGAGCCCTACATATATTTTACTAATGAAAAAAGATTGGCCACAATCTTGGAGGAACTGACGAGTATTACCCTAAATATTAATAGCGGGCATCCAATCACATTAATTATAAAAATACTTTTGAAGTGGGTCAATCTCTTTTTAAAATCAATGAATCGGGAAATTTAGATTGAAGATAATCATATTAGGTGCGGGATTGGCTGGATTAAGTGCATCTTTTCATTTGAAGAAAGATCATTTAATTATTGAAAGAGAAAATTCCATTGGTGGATTATGTGGGACTAAAGAAATTAAAGGATTTTATTTTGATTATACAGGACATTTAATCCATTTCAAATCCGATTATTGCTTAAATTTAATTAAATCACGAATGGGTAATAATTTATTATATCTCAAAAGAAAAGCATTTATTTTTATGGATAATAAGTATATTGAATATCCTTTTCAGGTCAATTTTACAAAATTATCGCCTGAAATCGTTAAAGAATGTTTTGCTGATTATATTTATACCTATTATAATAATGCTGACCAAATCTCAAATAACTTCTTAGAATGGATTTTAAATAATTTCGGAGAAGGAATGACAAAATATTTTTATATTCCATATAACGAAAAATTATGGAAATTTCCTTTAAATGAAATGAATTATGATAGGATTGAAAAATATATTCCAAAAATTTCCTTGGAGGAATTATTAGATAATTTTTTAGGAATTGTAAGAAAGGATTATGGTTATAATATTAATTTTTATTATCCAAAAAGTGGGGGAATTAAAAGTTTAGCTTACAGTTTATTGCGAGATGAATCCTTATTAAATCTTAATTTAGAGGTTATAAGAATAAAATCTCACGAAAATGAATTGATTTTAAGAAATACCAACAATTCAAAAGAAACAATTCTACAATATAACAAATTAATTTCAACCATTCCAATTTTAAAATTACTTAATTTAATTGAAGATGTTCCTTCAGGAATTAAAAAAGATTTGAAGGCTTTACAATATATCTCACTCCTATGTATCAATTATGCTCTAAAAAATAGAATTAAAACTGATAAACATTGGATATATTTTCCTGAAAAGGAATTTCCGTTTCATAGAATAGGGTTTCCACCCAATTTTTCCCCAAATATGGTCCCGAGATCGAGAAGTTCTTTATATGCAGAGATTTCCTATAATCCAAAAGAAGAAATTGATATACCCTCCATTTCTAAAGAGATTCTTAACAGCCTTTTTGGCCTGGATTTAATCAATAAAAGAGATAAAATTCTTTTTGAATATCCCCTGCAGATTCCATATGCTTATGTAATTTATAAAAAAAATACTAATTATAATTCAATATTTACGAAAATTAACGAATTTCTTAAAAGTTTTAATATATATTCAATTGGAAGATTTGGAAGTTGGGATTATCTAAATATGGAAGATGTGATTCTAGAGGGTAAAATGACCGCAGAATCTTTAAACGTTCTATGATAATATAATAAAAAAATTGTAAGAGCGCCTTATAATCTTTATTAATTAATTCTCGGTTACATAAATTTTATGTCATCTCCATTAACAAGACTGCTAACAATGTCTCTAATACAAAAAATGCTGAGCCTTATTTTTTTAAAAATGTCTTTCATAAGGCAACTTTTTATATATAAAAAGTTGAAATTCCCGACTGCTGTCGAAGTGGAACTCACCAATTTTTGCACGGCAAGCTGTATTAAATGTCCTCATAAGAATATGAAAAGAGAAAAGGGATATATGAATTTGGAACTTTTCAAAAAAATCGTTTATGAGTGTGGCAAATATAATCTAAAAAGGCTTGAACTTGTTGGTTTCGGAGAACCCTTAATGCACAAGCAATTTCTGGAGTTCTTGAAGATAGCTAGGAAGAATTGTCCGAAAAGTTACATATTAATTTCTACTAATGCCTCTTTATTGAAAGGGTCACTTATGAACGAAATCATACAAAATAAATTGCTAGATTATATTCATATCAGTTTTGATGGTGCTCACAAAGAAACTTATGAGAAAAATATGCCTCCTTTGAAGTATGATGATATCCTCCACAACATAAGGAATCTTTTGGCTCATAGAAAGTATGAAAAACCACAGATTACAATTGGTATAATAGAAACTACTGAAACTATTCAGGAACTCGATAGTTTCTACAAGATGTGGAAAAAATATAATGTAAATATTGATCCACAAGAGTATGACCTTTGGTCCGGAAATGTTGAGGATAGAAGGGTTAGAATCAATAATGCCAAGAGAACTCCATGCTATAAATTATGGTCTGATATGATAATAAGATGGAATGGTGATGTATCCATTTGTTGTATTGATTATGAAAATAGAATTGTTCTTGATAATGTAAGAAATCAATCTATTCAAAGCGTATGGAATAGTAAAAGGCTCAATAATATTAGAAAAATCCACCTTGCTAAAAAATTTAGGGTATTACCTATTTGTAATCGGTGTACCATAAGATACAATCCCCTTATATGGTTTGAATAAGCAATATATGAAATTATTAAAGAATAAAAGAATAAATCTTAAAGTTATTTTAATATAATTTAGATGAATACTATTAATAAATTCAAGAAAAATTAATGATCCTTCAGAATGAATCAATTTATTATTCGAAAACTAAGGAATACTGATATCCATAACATATTGAAGAAAAAATATCCTTTTTCCCTAAATTATCTAATTCCAAAATTCTCATTAACAAGTAAGATTTTTGAAATCATAAATAATTTTATTGGAATAAAAAACGAAAAATTTTCAATTGTTTTAGAAAGTAACAATGATATTTTCGGAGTTTTAACTTATTTTAATTTCGATAAAAAGGTTTGGGTTGCTGGTCCACTTTTTGTTAGCCCTAATGCAAGAGGAATGGGTGTTGGGAGAAAATTGGTTAGCTTTGCAAATAATATTTTATTAAAGAAAAAGATATACAAAGTCTATGGTGATGTTCCTTTAAATAATCCCTCTAAATTTCTTCACACACAATTAGGATGTAAATTTATTGACTTTACATTCGTAATAACAATAGGAAAAGATTGCATTGGAACTCATTCAAGGTTCATATTGAAACCTATTCAAGATACAAACTCTTTTAAAACTTTGAATCAAAATGTCGAATTATACAAGCATATTCAAGCAATTTTGAGCAATAAAATGATTAATTTCTTTAAAATCACAGAAAAAAATTATTATTATCCATTTGAAAGTAGTTTAAGAAAGATTTCTAGGTTTTTTTTTAAAAAGGTAAAATATTTAGTATTTAATGAAAATTTGGTTTTAATTAACGAAATTCGCTTTAAGTCTATCTATGATATTATGATTTTCCTTAGTTCTATAGATGATCTTGAATATCTTATTCAAAAAATTATGAATCAATTAAATTTTAGACCATTAACAGGCAGATTATTTTTTAAACAATCAATTCCATATGAAAATATCCAGAATGAATTAAAAAGATTGGGTATTCTGGCTTATTTAAATGAAACTATGATTTATATTTTGTAAAGGAATTTCAAAAAACATTAAAAAAAAATATTTGTATCCAAAAATGACAGGATTTATTAAAGGTAGCATATTTATCACATTTAGTAATTACTTGTTTTTTCTTGTTAATTTTATTGCTACTATTTTTATTGTTCGACTTTTACCTGTCACAGAATACGGCCTGATTGGATACTTTTCCTCAATTTATATTCTTATATTCCCACTTTTTAATTTAAATTTGCAATCAGCTATTACTCATTTCGTCCCTAAATATCAAAATAAATGGAATGTTCTACAAAATTCTGTGAAAATTTTTTTAATATGGGCCCCTATAATTGCCATTGGTTCAGTATTTTTAATCTTTTTCTTTCAAAATGTAATATTCTTTATTTTGATAATTATTTTTTTGATAAACAGTTTAATTCAATTCATTTTGGGTTATTTACGAGGTATTATAAATTTTAAATTTTATTCAATTATTCTTATTATGAATAACTTTACTACACTTTTTATTCTTATATTTATTTTAATCTCAAACATTGCGCTATTTTATTATTTAGGGTATTTGGTCGCGATAATTTTAATTTTTGCGATATCAGTCCTCCTATTAAGAAAGAGTCAGTTTAATTATCAAAATCCCTATGAAAATCGTTTTTCAACAGAAGAAAATACGAAAAAAGAATTACTTTCTTATTCTCTCCCTTTATTATTATTAAGTTTAATTTCATTCTTTGGAACTCAATATGATAAATTATTAATTTTTCATATCGGCGGAGAATTTATAGCAGGAAACTACTATTTTTTAATTTTATACACCAGTATATTAGGTTCTTTTTTTCTATCGATAAATGATGCCCTCTTTCCAATTATGTCTGAGAAGTATTATAAAAATATTCATGAGGATATTAATCTATATTACCAGAATATTCTCAAATTTTCGCTACTAATATATTTCTTAGTTATGACATATTTAGTCTTGTTAGGACAACCAATTATCAATCTTCTTTTTGGTACAAAATATTTATCATATGTAAATTTATTGGGAATTTTATTTTTCAGTTCAATTTTTGGAGCATTTGGGTATTGTACGACAACAATGTATTTGAGTTTTAATATAGTTAAAAAAATGACAATTTATCTCATACTTATCAATATATTGAGTTTAATTGTTAAGACCATCTTAATTTTATTTTATGGAATATGGGGCGCATGCTTTTCTTTATTTTTAGTAGAAATGTTTTCCCAAATCATTTTGATTAAAGTTCTTCTTCGTAATACAAACCTAAATTTTCCCACCAATGTAATTCTTAAAATAGGGTTTATTGGGGTAATGAATTTTTTAATATTTTATGGCATCATAATGTTTTTCGAATTAAATTTTGCAATTTTATGTTGTATAGTATTATTATCTCTAATTTTCTTCATTTTAATGATTCGATTTTTAAAAATATTTCATTTAAATGATTTTGAAATAATAAAATCAATTTTTAATAATCTAAAATTTGGTGAAAAATTAACTAGAAAAATTGTAAAAATTTTGCTGTTTCTCTTATTACCGAAATCAGCTAATAATTAAAATAATTGTTGGATTTATAAGTTAATGCAAAAATCAGGTATAAAAATAAATAATACATTTTGTTTTGTTATCGATCATAACGATCCAGAAATAGAAGCAAGTCTAAATTATTTTTCTTGGCTAATCAATACTATTTTTAAAATATCTATTGAATTACTAACTGAAAATGAATTTGTAGATATAAACTATTATAATGAAATCCACAACTGTATAAGATATAGTGCAATATTCCTTTTATCAATAATTAAAGGAAAGAAACCTAAAAATCAACGTTTTTGGTCGAAATTAGAAGAATTGAATAATAAAATACCAATTTTAACATTTTACAAAGGTGCAAAAGTCATATCCGAAAATAAAATTGGTAGAATTTTATTTAACCTAAAATTCCTTAAAGAAAAGCAAGGGAATTTAAAAAAAATTAATATAATTAATCCGATTTTGCAAAAAAATGTTAGTATTGATGCGATTAATGAAACTTACATAAAAAGTAATAAATCAGACAACTTAGATAGCTTTATTTTTGTCAAACCCTTAAAATCTTCTGAGAATTATATTAAATTATTAGATTATGAAAATAATAATTTCGGAATTAAATATGGGTTAAACATTTTCATCGGAGAAAAACATATTGCAATTCCTCGTGAGGATTATTTTCTTGAATTCAATAGACCTGTCTATTACATTAATATTTTGATGAATTTATTATCTCTGCTTCCAATACCTCCCCTAAGACTAAGACTAGAGCCCTGGCCCGTTTGTTTTAGAATTGATGATTTTCCATCCAATTGTAATTTAGTTGAAAAGAATATTACCGTAATAAATCGAGCGCAATTAAAAAGTTTAGTAGATATTTGTAAAAAAAATGATATTAAAATAACTGCCATGGTCACTCCTGCATATATATCAAAAGATGGAACAATAAAATCATGGTTTCAGAGTAATTTTGTAAATATAATTGACATTTTAAATGATTTAAAAGCTTATTTGAAAGAAGGCATTATCGAAATTGGATTACATGGCTATACTCATCGCATTCTAGGAAAATACACCAAATTCCCTCTAAGACATCAATTAATTAAATTTTTCAATAATTTATTCAAAAAACCCTTTTGGGATTCAGAGTTTTATGATAGAGCCAATAGAAAGGAAATCCCATATTCCCTACAGGAAAACGCTATTGAAAATGGGAAAAAATTGATAATAGAATATTTTGGAATTGAACCCAAAATTTTTACACCGCCACAGCATATGTGGGATTCAAATACTGAAAAAGCTCTTGCTTCTCAAAATATCCCCTTTTTATCATGCGATATGTGTTTTTATAAATATCCTAAAGGCCATAAATGGCGAAAAAATCCAAGCTTAATTGGTAACTTTGCCTATAATAATAAAAATATTACTATTACATCTGCAACTATCCTATTGGATGCGTTTTCTGAAACTTTGACTTTATTTAATCGAATTGGAATTCCCTTTATTTTAGTTAACCATAATTGGGAGCCTGAATGGCTATCTGAAGATAAGTTAATGAAATTAATTGAAAGATTAGGTTATCAAGAAAACAAAAAATATATGAAAATGGAAGAATTAGGAGATTTATTATGGAATTATGTAAATTCCTCGATAAAAATGGTAAAGGAAAACAATAAAATCTTTCTTGAACTAGATTTGAAAGTTCCAGCAAAATTAATTATCGATGATGAATTTTTTATTGAAAAAATAGAATCATTACAAGGAAATGATATTATAATATCTCACAATTTTCCTTTTTTCGATATAGGTACCTATAATTTTCAAATAACTGTGACCCAAAAGAATTATTTGTGAAAATTAATTTCAAGAATTGTTCAAATTTTTATAATAATTCATTACAAAAATTGGTTTAACTTATAAATCGTGTAATGATTGTATAAACCGTGTAATCCTTGGGAAAAAATATTATAATTAAAAAATATGAAAAGAATTTCCATGATAAAATTAGTGAAATCTATGATTTGCGACGGGTTTCCCATCCTCGTTTTCAATATCATTATCGACGAATCGCATGGGAAATATATAAAAAGTACTCGAAAAAAATTGACCTATTATTAGATATAGGATGCGGATCGGGTGGAGGCTTACTACAATTTATTGGATATGCACACAATTTAATTGGATTTGATTTATCCTTCAAATTATTAAAAATATTAAAACGAAAAATTGATCAATATAAAACTCTAAGGGGGCAATTTATCAATTTAATTCAAGGGGATGCAGCATATCTACCTTTTAAGAAGAAAAAATTTAATTTAATCACATTTTGGGGAACAATCCATCATATTCCAGACAAATCAGATACAATTAAGGAAGCTAAGGATAAATTAATTAAAAATGGCTTTATTACAATGCATGAGCCAAATATGGCTCGAAGTAGAATACCACGGATTCTTGATAAGGTAATTGATTTAATTTTTTTAAATATAAGGCGAGAAAATATTGTTTTTTCCACAAAAAAAGTTCGCATAAAAAATGAATTCTCTAAGTATGAACAGGAATTATTAATGAAAGATTGTATAAAGATACTTAAAAAAAATGATTTACAAATAATATTAAAAAAAACCGTATGGTATTTTGGCACAATTTTACTCAATTTCCCCAGCATATTTCAAAAATTATTTTATCTTTTAATAGGGAAATTGGATATTTTAACAGAAAAAATATTTAGCAAAAACGGAGCTGCCATTTTCATAATTTCTTTGAATAATTAACTTAAATATTTATTATATAATTAACAAAATAACTATCCAACAAGTTATTTTCATTTTAAAAAATTTAACGGAGTTTATTTTTGGATATTAAACATATTTCAAATGATAAAATCCTCTCCTTAATAAAAAGGAAAACTGACGATTTTTACATAATACCCGAATTTCTTAATTTATCCCCAGGAAATAAAAAATATTACTTAATAGATTGGAATGGAAATAAGTTAATTTTT
>Ga0315310_10000320_pt1 | contig 30909 bp, 29 predicted proteins | sample TDP5_MG_FD_203630 | JGI IMG/M metagenome (GOLD analysis project Ga0315310, IMG submission 203630) | Freshwater sediment microbial communities from Lake Towuti, South Sulawesi, Indonesia - TDP5 | ecosystem: Environmental > Aquatic > Freshwater > Lake > Sediment | place: Indonesia: South Sulawesi...
GGTCAAATCCATAAACATTGTACCCTCAGATCCATAAACTTCGATTCTTATGTCAAGCCCTCCACGGGCTGCCCAGCTATTTTCTGATTGACTAAGCCCATTTTCTTCGTATCTGATTAAGGCAATGCTGTTGTCCTCGGCTTTGGTCTTATTTGCATGCACTAGTGTGGCGCCCCATGCAAAAGCCTCCTTTGGGTTTTTGCCAATGAGATATCGGGCGACTTCTACCGAGTGACACCCCATGTCCATTAAAACTCCGCCTCCAGCGGATTCTGGATTCCAGAACCAATCCGAATGTGGTCCCGAGTGCGCTTCTCTACTCCTAATCCAGAAAATCTTTCCAATTACGCCATTTTCAATAAGTTCCTTTGCCTTAGTTACCTGTGGTATGAAAACTTGGTTTTCAGCATAACAGTGAATTGTGCCCATCTTCTCAACGGCGTTAAGCATGTCTTTAGCCTCGTTTACATTTCGGGCTAGAGGTTTTTCGCATATTGCACTTTTTCCATTCTCTGTGGCAACGATTGCTGCTTTCTTATGGAGGAAATTAGGCAGACCTATATCTACTACCTCAATGTTGGAATCTGCGCACAATTTTTCAATGAAGTCTTCACCCGAGTATATCTTTTTAACACCCCAAGTTTCAGCAAATTTTTTGGCAGCTTCTTCTCTGCGTCCGCCTATTGCCACCACATTTACTTCTTCAATCTCTTTGTAGCAAGGCATATGAAAGGTAGACTGAACAAACCCGTATCCTAAAATGCCAACGTTTAATTTCTTCATCTTCAACACATCTTATTTACAGCTGAGCGCTCACACAACTGCAAATTAATTGCTTGTAAAAAGGTTTTATTAGGGTTTATGAAAAAACGTTAAGCAACAAAGCTAATTTTTCTGGCAGGTTGAGGCGATGCACAAAGAGAAACTAGCGATAAAAGGTGGAAAACCGGTAAACGCGTGTTCAAATTTTAGCTCCCTATTCTTTTCTTTAAGGGGCACTTAACAGAGAAGAGACATTGACTTAGAAAGCAAATACACGATTTTCTGGTGGGAAGTTAAATCAGCTGCTTTCTTTGGGTTGTTGCTTGCATATCAGTCTCAGAAGCTATGGAGCTGGGGCATAAGGCGCATGTTATCTTTGATAGTTCTAAGTGGCAATGACTTAGCTCTCCTTTGCAGCCTTTTATTCTGCATTCAGTGGCTATTGGTAGCTTTTTACTGGCATCCTTTCGGAGGAAGAACAGACTGCACTGGCCTTGTTTGGAATATTGGCATTTTTTCATCTTCAAGTTGCCAAAGAAAGTCAAGTTGCTTAAGATTTCTACTAGGGTCAATGCATTTTCAAATTCGTGTTTCTCAAGCTTGCTTAAGCGTTTCTCTAACTCTTCTAGATTCCTGGTATTTCGGAGAGCCTCTGTTTTCGTGGCAACGCACCAGCTAAATCTATTATTAGTGATTAGTTAATAAACTGAGAATATTTTAAAGTTTTTACATGAATCCCTATATTTAACTCTTGGTTAGAATTTTCCTTAGTTGCTCACACTTGCGAAGTTACTTAACAGCCCGTCGAAAACGTGGCTTAACGAGTTTAAGCTGCAAATATTGCGTTTCCAACTGTAACTTGTCTTGAGCCGATATCAGTCGACTAATTCTGCGCTCATTACTGTAAACTGTTCGGTTCGAAATGTGAAAGGCTTCTCCGATTTCGTCTTTCGACACCTTCAGTTTTCTGCTTCGGCAAACGTAGTATAGAGCTCCAGCGGCTAATGTCAAAGGGTTTCCGCTCATTTTCATCTTGAGTCTTGTGAGCAGCTGGTCAGCTGTTTTTATCAGTTCGGTGTCTGGCGTCACATTCCATGCGTATTTCCACAAGTACTCTCTTGCCGAAACGGTTGGGCGGAAACCGATCATTTTTCGCATAGTCCATGCATACTTCATAACAAGACGTTTGTCCAGTGAGAGAGAATCGCAGATTTCCTTCAGTGGTCTCACTTCATCATATTTTTTCAGTATAAGATGAACTAATGCTGCAACGGCTTCCGTCTTATTTTTTCCGAATCTCTGGGAGCGAAAAAGCATATTGCTCTTTGACCTAATCATGCGCGCCGTTTCTTCTCTATAGGGGAAATCTGCGAGATTTAATCGGCAGGAGACTGTTCTCAAAACCGACAGCCATTCTCTTAACGTTTCAGAGTCTTTTTCACTCCAATTATAGAACCACTTTGGCGTCCACTCTTTAAAGCCCTGACTGACTCGAGCTCGGTTTATCACTAGCCCACATGCCCTGCAAACAATTTCACCATTTAACCCATCGGGATAAACGAGAGCTCCATGGCATTGTGGGCAACTCAATGTTCCACTGTTCTCCTCACGTTCAACGATTAAGCGAAAAGGCAATATCCCAATACGCCCATACGTCATATAAGCTCTATGAAGGAAACTTCGAGAAATGTAGCGTCGAAATTCTAGAGAATTCCACTAGGGAATTACACTATGAGATTACACTGTGGAATTCTTCTATACTAATAATACATAATGTGCGCCATGTTAGAAAAGCAGTTTAAAGTATATGGCCAGGAATCCAGAGAACGCTACAGTACCTATGAAAGAGTCCAGGATGAAGAGTGTTATTTCTAATATCCATGTTCCTTTTTTGAAATGCTTCAGGCAGAAGCGGTGGCCTTCAAAGAAGGCTGTTACCATGCATCCTAACAGCAGTATTCTGAACATCACCCACGACTGAAGCCCCAATTGTTTAACAATTGGGTTTAACTCGATTAATCCTATTCCTAAACCCACTGCCGTATTTGCAGCGTCTAGTAAGGTAAAAACCGCAAGAGCGATTAAAAGAGCATGGTATATCATTTCTGAAGCCACTGGCTGAAAGGGTTTTTTAAGCGCAAGATAAAGAAATAGTTTGCTCTTTATCCAGCTGTTCAAGAAGCGTTGGAGAAGAGTGCCCTAGACTGATTTATGCTTCCTTGAGGGTTTCTTTCATGAAAGAATATAAGCAAACCTCTTTCATGAAACTGTGAGGCGATGCTTTTGGGTGAAATCAGAGGGGTTGTTTCTAAGGATGTTGAGCAACGCTTTCGAAAGTTCGCGATGAGAAGGTTTGGTTATGGGAAGGGCAGTTTGTCTAAGGCTTTGGAAGAGGCGCTGCTTCAGTGGCTATCTTCTCTTGAAGATTGATGGGCTTTTCTTGTTATGATTTGTTTGCGAGTTTTCTCTCAATTTTTTGTATTATTTCAGTTACTCTTTGGTTAAACTTTCTTAGTTTATAAAGGAACTGCTGGAATTGATGGATGAAACAATGATGGAAGTGGAGGTGAGAGCGGGTGAGAAAGCTTGGGAAGAATAAGAAGGGCTTGTCCGTCATCTTCGGTGTTCTAATACTCATAGCCATCGCAGTGATTGCGGGCATCATAATCTACCTGTACACATCAGGCTATCTGGCAACAATGATGGGCGGCGGAGGAGCAGGACAAGAAAAAGTGGCAATAATAGCCGTTTCAGGCGTTGGTGCAACAGACATAGTAACAGTTAGCGCAAAAAGTGTAGGAGGCGGTGCAACATTGATCACTGACGCGATCCTCAAGGATGCCTCGGGCAACGTTATAGGTGCTCCTGTTGCGATAGCTTCAGGAGGAACCCCTATTGGCAACCTTCCCGCAGATGCATCCACAGTAACACTAACAACTGCAGCTTTCGGTGGCGCTGGGCTTACTGCAGGAGACTACTATACGGTGACGCTCGTCAGCAAGTTGGGCAATACGTTCGTGTCGCAGACGTTCAAAGCATCATAGTCCCCATCTTTTTTCTTTTTAAGTAAACTTCGAAGTGAATTGATTGCAAATCATACGTGCGAATTGAGGTGACGGTGAAACTTCAGTTGCGAATAATCCATAACCGAAGAGGTCTTTCACCTATTTTTGCCGCTTTGATAATGCTGGGTATAGTCACTGTTCTGTTCATTCCAATCTTCATCTGGTCTACAGGGTTGACGGAAGGAACGCGGTCCTTCTGGGAACGATCAGGTGTCATAGCGACCGAACGCATTGTCATTGAAGAGGTGAGCCTTAAAGGAGGTTCAACCGATTGCACTATTTATGTGCGCAATATTGGCAAGACAACTGTCATGATTTCAGATGTTTTCATCATTGACGAATACAGCGGGACAGAGCATAAATATGGTACGTCTCAGTTCACCACTCGGGATCCTGTTACAAACAACCCAATAAGCTCGATAGTTCAAGGAGACTTAATGAAAATATACGTCGGCATTCTCGGTTTCACTTCTCAAAAGGACAGAACCTACTCGGTGAAGGCTTTCACGACACGAGGAGTTGGAGACAATTATCAGGTCAAGGCGTGATGAAGGGAAGCTGGTGTGAAACGTGAAATCATGCTTGACCGACGCGGCATATCCACGATCTTAATAGCATCTGTATTCTTCCTTTTACTTACTTTCTCAACTCTGTTTCTTCTTCTCTCGGGTTTCTTCGGCTATAACTTAGCCATTAATGAGCAGATGAAAATCGAAGAGGATAGGGCACGGGAAAAAATCGTCTTAACTGAATTGGGACTCAACGAAAATGCAACATATATCATGTATGTGCGGGTGAACAACACCGGAACGATTGCGGTCAGAATCAGAGCAATTTATGAAACTAATCGAACAATGAATGTTTTTCTCGCTGACCCTTCGCTATACATGGAAAGCACGTACATTGAGCCTAATGGGCAACTACGCATTACTGCGCCACCAAACGCTACATGCATAACACGCTTTCAGCCAAGCGCAAAACTGACAGTTATCACCGAAAGAGGCACAAAAACAAGCGACTATGAAGGGATAGTTGTATACGGGCCTTCTAACCCGCCAAAACCCTATGACCCAACAAGATACTATATAGGACCCTTGGAGTTGATGTTCACAGCTTTCTACTACAGAAGAATCGATAGCCAAAGTGGCCTTTTAGACCCCGCCGATTACTGGCATCCAGGATGGGATATTCCCAGAAGCTTCGGATACGTCGCTTGGAATATTACAGTGAGAAACATCGACAGCAGGAATATAACTATTAACACGTTTTCAAGCTTCACGATTGTGCCTAACGAATCTCCGCCTTCAGACGATCGCACATGGTATCTGGAACCAGCCGATGAAACAAGCAACACTCAGCTTTTGATTCCCGGTCAGATTGAATACATTGTTTATAAATGGTCTTTTCCAAAGGAACCGGGAGTGAAAGCGCAGCAGATATACTCGGTTCCCACTAGATGCCTTGTTTTCCTAACCTTTTATGGATTGTTTCATGAGGTCGACGGCTCAACAACCACGTATGCGCAGACCATACCATTCGAAGCAGCGATAACAGTGCTGTAGCGAGGAAAAACCTTGAAAAAACGCGGAGAGAAGGGCATATCAACCTCGGCGGGCGCCGTTCTCTTTGTAATTCTGATTTTCACTATTCAAACAATACTGTTCCTAGCAGTTTTCAGATACAACAGCTACGTTCAAGATGCAATAAAAACTGAAGGCGAACGAATGCAAGAAAAAATAGTCCTCGCCTCACTATTGACAGAGAATTCGACCGGAATAGAAAACATTTATGCGCTTTTGGTCAACAACACAGGCGGCATAACAGTTCGAATAAGAGCGATATACATTGACAACCAATTCTTATGCGACCCCTCTGACACGAGCATCAACCCCAACGATGCATATGTGAACGACAAGGAAACGTCGTGGATTCTGGTGCCACGTGGAATAGGGTACAGTCCCTTATCACAAATTACTGTGGCAACCGAAAGAGGAACAAAATCAACTAATTACGAATGGGTACTGAAGCAATTTGGGGGCGAAGTACCGCCCATTAAGTTTGAAAAATTTTACTTAGGCCCTTTAATGCTCGATTTCACCAAATTCTATTACGCCACGGTTGACTCACAGACAGGGAGTTTAACATCTGATTGGATGTATGGCTGGGAGGTGTTTGCAGGCTCAGGTCCTTTAGCGTGGAAGATCACCGTGAAGAACATCGACGACCGCGACATAACATTGAACCAGTTTTCAGTTTTCACGCTCTGGGCTAATGATCAACCTTCGAATCGTCTACCTTGGTACATTGAACCCCCTCCAAACAGACTGACTCAACACATAAAGGCGAATGAAACTGTTGAGATAGTTTACAAGTGGGCTACGCCCAAGACGAATTCTACCAAGACCCCTAACACGCAGGGTATTTACAACACTGAGTCACGGTGCAGGACATTTCTCACTTTTTTTGGAATATTCCACGAACTGGATGGAACAACTAAACCTTATGGTCAAACCATACCCTTCGAAGCCGTTCTAGTGGACAAGGTGTCAATTCAGGTCACGGCTTCACCCAGCGTTATTGCTTCAAACTCCTCAATGTACTCTACAATAACCGCTGTGGTCACTAGAAATAGAGAACCAGCTTCGGGAGTAAACGTAACCTTCACGACGACGGCAGGCACACTCTCGGAATCTTGGGTAATCACAGATGCAAGCGGAACTGCAAAGGTCTATCTTTACCCCGGAATCAGTGCGGCAACAGCTATTGTGACAGCCAAATGGATAACTATATCGGGTTCCACAACAGTTCGCATAGAAACTCCTACGGTTCAAGTCAGAGCATCGCCCAGCGTGATTGTGATCAAATCAACGATTAATTCTACAATATCGGCTACAGTGACGCTTGGAGGAACTCCAGTTATTGGAGCAAACGTGACCTTTACTACAACTGCAGGCAACTTGTCATCGTCATGGGCATTAACTGACGCCACCGGAACGGCAAGAGTGACTCTTACCGCACGCTTTTGGACATCGCCCACAAGCGCCACGGTTACAGCCGCATATCTGTATAAAATAGGTTTGACGACTGTAGTCTTTACGGTTGAAACGATTCAGGTCACAGCTTCGCCCGAAGTTATTGCTGTCAATTCTACTATGAAATCCAGAATCACGGCAACCGTAACTGTGGGGGCGACTCCGATAGTTGGAGCAAACGTAACTTTCACAACGAATTCGAGCAGCCTATCATCCCTTTGGGCAATAACCGATGCCGCTGGTGCAGCGAGTGTTTATCTTGACGCTGGAACATATCCCGCAACTGCCAATGTAACAGCAACATGGATAAACACGTTTGGTTCTGCAATAGTGCGTTTCACAAACTTGTACGTGACCACAGACAAACAGATTTACACTCAGAACGACACGGTTAAGATTTCTGGTCTTCTTCGTGATGACATTGGGGCACCGATTCAAGGAGTTGTCGTTTCTTTGAATATCACTGCTTCCAACGGCACAGTCATCTGGAGCGTAAACTCAACTCCAACCGACATTGATGGCGCCTTTACATATGACCTCCAATTAGTCAACGCCACACGAGACACTTACATAATCATAGCGAATTGGCAAACTTATGAGGAAAAATACTGCAAATTCACCGTGGCCTAGGTGAAAAACCATGCGAATCAGACTCTTCAAAAATAAAAAGGGTGTTTCTCCCGTCTTCGTCTCAGTTTACCTTGCACTTCTTGTGATTCTTCTTCTTTCAACGCTGTTCGTAGCTTTGTACACATACAGTACAGCTGTGGCGGAGAGAATGAAGATGGAGGAAGAAAGACAGCAAGAAAGCGTTGGACTGGCCGGACCCGATGCTCTGAACACGACAAATACAGGCGACTATTTCGAGGCTCTACGGATTGATAACACTGGCACCATTACAATAAGAATACGTGCTTTATATATTGGTGGCAAATTCGTTTGTGATCCTTCGAGATTTGCTGCAGATTCTTACATAAACGCAAGAGAATCCGTCTGGATTAAATTGTATCCAAATGTGAAAATTAAGTTTAATCAAACAACTCTGGATGCCTTTTGGACTGTAACCACCGAAAGAGGGACAAGAGCCCACGAAACTGGAGCAAGATTGCTTTTCGGAGAGCCAGAGAATCCGTATAACCCTATGAGATTCTACATTGGTCCTCTGATGATAATGTTCGACATGTTCCACTGGAGAAGCGGCAATGGACCATGGCAAAGCGGTTGGTCAATTCCCAAAAATACTAAAGATGTGACTTGGAGAATACTAATCTCCAACATTGATACGAGAGACATTGAGGTCACGGATAGGTCATCGTTAACTCTGATAAGCAATGACAACGCTCCTAGCGCGCCAGTTCCTTGGTACATTGACCCGTTGCTTAGCAGTACGTATTACAGGCCAGGTTCCTTCTACTTTATCTATTACTCATGGAACAAGCCTTACAGTGAAGGCGGTGCCCAAAGGCAATCAGCAAACGTGTTCGGAGACGGAACAACTTCTATCACGTTTCTCATGTTTCTCGGAGACTTCATAAACCCGAATGGAACCCGCACAGCCTACGGCCAAACTATTCCTTTTGAAGCGGTGCTTGTGACGACTTCAACAATGCCCAGCTCACTTGGATTGACAGCAACCCCTGAAAACATACCTAACGACGGAGTCTCCACTTCAACTATTACAGCCACAGTGAAAGATGCCAGTGGAAATCCTGTGCCAAACGCCTGGGTTGACTTCTATACCACTGCGGGCACGCTGTCATCTATACATGAAACGACAAACTCTCAAGGAATCGCCACGGTCACTTTGACGTCCTCTACGGCTAGGACCACCGCTTACATCGCGGCTTTGTGTCAAGGTGTTGAAGGAACAGCTAGGGTGAGTTTCACTCCAGCTCGCGGCATTAGAGTCTTCGCTAAGCCGACAAATGTTCCCAAAGACGGGGGAACATCAAGCATAACTGTTCAGCTTGTTGATGCAGCCAATGCAAACGTTAGTCAGTCTGGAATAACCATAACGGTGACTGTGTCAGGCATAGGTGGTGCCAAAAACAAACAGCCAATATTAATCTATGGAGAAATTGAAGGCGCCACCATAATTGTTACGACAGATTCCAATGGCAGAGCCTTGCTCACATTCAAGGCAAGAGGAACTCCGGGCACAGCCACAGTAACAGCTGACGACGGACCAAACGGACTCACGAGTGGCAGCGTCACAATATCAGTAAAATAGACTAGACGGTGGTTCATGCGTTGTTTATATTGATTCTTTGGAAATGGAATAAAAGACAAGACGTGACATAAATGCAGCTTAAGCTAAGACTTCCCTCAAAACTCAAGCGGAACAAAAAGGCAAACCCACCTGTAGAATCCAAACTCGAGACAATTCAAAATAATGGTCTGACAAGTGTTGCTCAACCCGTCTTCAGAGAACACTACCCCTTGCTTGAGCCTTACAGTCGTGCAGCTATAGTTGAAGAATCTGGAGGACGCGTGTGCTATCTTCTGCTCGAACCTACCTTAACCCGAGCTGATGAATTATGGATTAATCAAATCAAAGAGATTCTCTGGGACGAACTCAAAATGGGAGTAACCGAGTTCAAAGATAATAAAGAAGCTGAAGTGTTCTTGCAGAAGAAGGTTGAAGAAGCTGCTCTGAGATACAAGATTACAGTTGACCCCTTCACTCTAGCGAAGTATCAATATTACATTACAAGGGATTTTCTAAACTTCGCCAAAATAGACGGCTTAATGCGAGACGAACGAATTGAAGACATTTCATGCGACGGCGCAAACGTCCCAATTTATGTTTGGCACAGAGAATACGAATCGATGTCAACCAACGTCACGTTCAAGACACAGGAAGAACTCGACAATTTCATACTCAAAATCGCTTATCTCTGCAACAGGCAGATTTCTCTTGCTCAACCTCTTTTGGATGGCACTTTACCTGATGGGAGCCGTGCTCAACTAACCTTCGGAAAAGAGGTTACGCCAAAAGGCAGCACGTTCACTATAAGGAAGTTCAAACGCAGTCCACTCACCATCACTGATTTGATCAGTTACAACACAATTTCGTCTGAGCTTGGCGCCTACTTCTGGTTTGTGATAGAAAATAGACACTCCATCATGATAGGTGGCGACATAGGTGGAGGAAAAACTACTATGCTGAACGCTATCAGCCTATTCATCAGACCTAATCTCAAAATCTGCAGCATCGAAGACACTCAGGAAATTAGGATGCCGCACGAAAATTGGCAGATGATGGTCACTAGACAAGGTTTAGGCACAGGAGCTGGAGCCATTGGGGAGACGGGACGAGGCGCCATTGGCATGTTCGATCTTTTGAGAGCTGCGTTTAGACAGAGACCCGACTATATCATAGTTGGCGAGATTAGAGGTGAAGAAGCTTACGCGTTGTTTCAGGCAATGTCGACTGGGCACCTTGGGTTGACGACCATACATGCAGAGCACATGCAAGGCGTTCTGCATCGTCTCACCACTAAGCCCATGAACATTCCTCACACGCTTATCGAAAACTTAGACGCTATAGCAATAGTCCGCAGACTCGCAACCGAAACCACGCCAATCAGAAGAACAATATCAGTTTCCGAAATGCGTGGATGGGACGACAAGAAAAACGACTTTAAGATCCATGAAGTGTTTCGATGGGACGCCAAAAATGACATTTACGAATACGCTGGTCGAAGCTATTTGTTGGAGGAAATCGGATATCAACGCGGCTACTCCCTTGATGAAATTAACGCGGAACTCGAGAAAAGAAAGGTTATCTTGAATTACATGGTGAGAAAGGGCATCCGCACCTACGAGGATGTCTCTGCAGTTGTAATGAGCTACTTCTCAGATCCAGATGCATTGTATAGGAAGGCTAAGGTGAGCTAGTTATTGAAGAAACTTAAGTTTGAGCCATGGGCTTACGCCTACAAGCTGTTCGGAAAACGAATTCAGAGAATCATGCCTCAGTTTGCAGACCTCCACAATCAACTTAAGAAGGGTGGGGTACGCATAAATTTCACGGCCTACGTTTCTTTCATGTTAATGTGTTCCCTTGTAACCTTCATTGTATCTATGATGTTTTTTCCTCTGTTGCTTCCAAGTATAATGCGGTTCAATGTATTGTCGGTGCAAAACTTCGGGTTTAGCCTCGTCTTCTCCGTGTTGACCATGCTGATAGTGTTTTTCTTATTCTATGCCTTTCCCAGAGTTAGGGGCAGCCAGAGAAAAGCTCCGATTGAGGCTAATCTTCCCTACATTTCAAGTTTCATGACTCTGCTGTCCAGCTCAAATGTTCCGCCGAGACTGATATTTCGTTCTATGGCTAGAATTGATACTCTCCGTGAAATCCATCAAGAATTTGGCAATATAGTCAGAGATGTTGAAATCTTCGGGCAGGATTTGCTTTCATCCATTTTGGAAAACGTAAAGTACACACCAAGTAAGCGGTTGCAGGAAGTTCTGACAGGATATGTGTCAACAATAAGAACGGGTGGAGATCCAACTCAGTATCTTCGGGTGTCTACGGAAAATACAATGAAAGAAAAGATGGCAAGACTGGATCTGATGCTTGAATCGCTTTCAGCCTTAGCAGAAATTTATATCATGGTTCTGGTGGCTATGCCGTTGCTCTTCATAGCCATGTTCGCTGTGCTTGGAATGCTTGGCGGAGGAGGCGGTCCAATGGACCCAGCGGTCATGCTTTACCTATTGGCGTATGTTGGCATACCGTTGATGGCATCCATTCTGATAGTTGTCATATCGACTGTTACAACGGGGTGAAAAGAAGATGAGAGTAACCAGGCACATTTTGAAAAAGATAGCTATGGTTTCCTCAGCAGCAGCGTCTGCACTGTTCGTAGTGGCTGCGTTACTTTATGGAACTTCTCCTGACCTCGACTACTTCATCGTTGCAGCTTTCACCGTGGCCGTGGCGCCTGTAAGTCTAGCGGGCGTTGTTCACAGCAACTGGAAACACAAAATAGAGAGAGCAATGCCCGAGTTCTTAAGAGACTTAGCCACATCCATTCAAACTGGCGTTCCAATTTATGCGTCACTTGAACACGCATCCAAAAAAGAATATGGGCCTCTAAAAGACGAACTTCGAACATTGGTTTCTCAGATGAGTTGGGGCATGAACCTAAATGAAGCGCTTGGCGAGCTCAGCAAAAGAGTTGACTTACCCTTGGTCAGGAAGGCAACAGTGTTGATATCAGAGGCTAGCACGTATGGAGGCGACTTATCAGAGATATTTGACGCAACCGCACGCTACGTAGACAACGTTAACGCTTGGAGTCTGAAAAGAAGGATGCAAACGCTGCCTTATGTAGGCATTTTTTATTTCTCCTTAATTCTCTTCTTGTTCATAATCATTTTACTCTCAACAATGATTTTCATACCCATAAGTCAACTAGCCTCTGGCGGCATCCCATTCATGAGACCAGTGCTCGACCCTATTCAGGCTAGAAGAGTGTTCATGCATGCCTCACTGCTTGAATCATTCTTTGGAGGCATCTTAGCTGGAAAAATCACTGAGGATTCATACATAGGCGGATTGAAGCATGCAATGATTCTGGCGTTAATTTCGGGTTTGGCATTTTTCATTTTCTTCCGTTAACTTTCTCAGTTTAAATATATTTCGAGGCAATGAAATTCCAAAGGAAAGGGGGTATTATTGTTGCAGCCCATTGTTCAAGAAGGCATGGAGCAAACTTTCTTAGTTTATGTCGTGTTTTCTTTAGTGGCTTACGTAGTTGCAGTTGCAATCCTCTGGTACAATCTTAGACGGTCTCGAAGAGAATCTGCGGAAAAAATAGAAGCGTTGAAATTGGCGGAGCAGGAGAGAAAGCGAGCAGGAGACCAAATAGACTTTGACAAACTTAGGGAACTAGTGCTCAAGCCGGAGTCGGAAGAAATCAAACTTGAACGAATGAAGGCGTATATACAGCGCCCCACGCAGAAGCTTCTTCGAAGTCTGCTTGGTGAAGGAAAAAGCAATGAAATAATCCCAGTCTATGACCCAACAATAGGATTCAGATACAAAGCTGCGGAGCCTGCTTTTGACGGAAATGCTTCACCAATGGAGGTGGAAGAACTCTTAGAAAGGCTTCATCATCTTGATATTCTTTCCAAGAACTTTTACGAAACCGTTTCATCATGCCCATTTTGCAGCGCAACTGCGCTAACCATGCACTATAGATGCCCTCGCTGTGGAAGTCACCATGTAGTCAAAACAAGCTTAACAGAGCACATTCCCTGCGGGCACATAGATGAGAAAGAAAAGTATTACAAAATGGGCTGGACCCCTCATTGTCCAAAATGTGGAGCCTCGTTGATTGAGGGTCAATATCGAGACATGGGGCTATGGTACAGCTGTCAAGAGTGCAAAGAGAAATTTGAACACCCCCAACTGAATCTGATTTGCCGCAAATGTGAGAATGAGTTTTCTATTCAAACAGCGCAAATACGAGAAATATCTAAGTATGCCCTAAACCCAGACAAGGAGCAGGAAATCAAACAGAATGTCACTAGTCTTGAAAGCATCGAGAAGCTTCTAGCCGAACTGGGTTTCAGCGTTGAGGTGGCAGCGTCAGCGGTTGGAGAAAAAAGCGGCATAGAGCACAATTTCAGTCTCATGGCAACCAAAAAAGTTGGAGATCGTGCCAAACTAGTGGCTATTGACCACGCTGTATCCAGCATCGAGGTGGGGGCACCTCCACTGATACTCTTCACGTTCAAAATCTCCGAGGTGAAAGTCGACTTACCGATTTTCGTAGCTCTTCCTAAACTGAGTGAAACTGCCAAGAGAATAGCACAAGGCTACAATATACTGGTTATCGACGGGCTTCCCACGCAAAAAGACGAGCTGGCGATACTCTACAGCGAGATTCAAAAAAGACTAAAAGAACCTGTTGTGCTTAAAAGAGAAGAGAAAAAAGCCATTCGACCAGAACCAGTCAAAGGCGAGATTTAAACAGACCTACTGTCTTAACGATTGCTTTTGATTAGGTTTAGAATGATGTCAGTGGTTCCTACGTTTACCTGAGTCTTAAACCAATTTATGAATACTTCATGCGTCTCTCTCGACAACGCTGTGCACGCGTCTTCAACCAAAATGACATGATATCCACGATTGACCGCTTGAATCGTGCTTAATAGAACACCTTGATCAGTCATTAACCCGCAAACAATGAGACTGTCAACACGCATGTTTCGCAGCACAAAGTCGAGCCTTGTATTAGTGAAGACATCGTAACTTGGTTGAGAGAAAACAAGCTCTCCTTTCTTAGGTTTGACAGCCTCGTAAAAAGGCAGAGTCTGAGTTTCCGCAGGCATTACAAGGCTACTCTTCCGTTCTGCATGCTCGGCATTTTCAGTTTGTTCACTGCTTAATTCTGTTCTCACGTGGACAATTTCAAAGCTTTTTTCTCTGCAAGCTTTCAAGAGTTTGCCAGCGTTGTCCGCTGCTTTTCTGACTCGGATTTCAAAATCGTTCAATGCCTCATTTGCCTCTGCCTCTGGCATGCCTACATCTACGGCTTTCGTTACAAAGAAAGGCTTGTACTCCAAGAAATTCATCAGAAGTAGAGCTGATTTTTCAGGCGTTATCTTGAACTGAGGAATAGGTTGGAACAAAACGGCAATGATGTCTTCAACGCTTACTTTTCGTTTGCTCATTTATCCATCAGCTTTACTCTGTGAAAGCACTAGTATTTGGAGATTTGCATGCGGCTGTTTCCAGAATCAATTGATGCTAATAAATCGTTTCTGAATTTTTCAGACTATAAATACGAATGAAGGCAATGAATGTTCGCACATGTACTGACTGTTCCGCTTGTCTAAATGAGGGAAACGTGATGTATGCTAATTGGAGAATGAGTGTGATCGTCTGGGTAGTTGGATTCTTCACCTTCTTGGCTGGCCTGAATTGTATCAATGCAGCAGTCATTTGGGGTATGAACGGGATAAGTGCGACTGTTCCGCTGTACGTAATCGGCGATGTTGCGCCTTCGTTGAGCCCTATTCCAGTGACAACCTACTTTTGGCTGTCCCTTGCTTCAACTTTTGTCTTGTCAGGCATAACAATTATTCTGGCTCTGCGCAGACCGATCTTTGGGCTGGAAGTGCAGAGAATGATGTCAAAAGTGGAAGATGAAATGGTATCCACTCGAGGAGCCCTAGAGGCAACAAGAATAAGCCTATTCGCCAAAATGGAGGACGAGAAGATAGCCCGAAAAGACCTTTTCACAATTTTCAACGCAAACATCGAGAATATCAAAAACGAGATGCTTGACAACTTAGAGAAAGAAAGAAATGCCTCTGAGAAAATCCAAAAGAACCTAGAACAAATTACAAATGAGATTGGCAATTTGAGAAAAGAAGTCTTGGGCAACTCAGCTAGGCAAACAAGAATGATTGGTGCCATTGAACGCTTGAGCAGAAGAAACGTGGACTCAACTGAAAAAAACATGAAAGAGCTATCCAACTTAGCAAGTAGATTAGGAAAATTGGAAACCGAACTCGTTGCACCGAGGCCAAAGTTGACAAGCGAAAGCAGACCAGAAGAGCTCAAAGGCGTGGGCTTACGCCTCGCCGAAGAATTCAAAGCCATAGGCATAACAAACGTCGGCGAACTTCTTCTCTCGGACCCAAAGAGCATAGGTGCAAGAACTCGAACCACACCAGAAATGGCGATGCGTTTGCAGGGGAGAGCGCAACTATTGATGATTCCAAGCATCGACGAAATCGACGCCGAGATGCTTATAGACGCAGGAATCTCTTCAAAGAAGGAATTAGCCCTACAAGACGCGATAGGACTGTACAGAAGAATAACCCGAATAGCCGCAAAGTTCCTCGAAGAGGGAAAGATTTCTGAACTTGAAAAACCAACAATCGAAGACATCTCGGCTTGGATAAAGCTAGCCAAACTCTAACTGGACACTGAGCGGTACCACTGAAGAATTTTGAAGATCTTCTAGCGTTGTGTTACCCCGGCTTCGAATTCGTATGCGACTTCAACGGCGCCAAAATCTTCAGTAAGCGAAAATATTGAAGTCAACATCGCCCGACAGCCCAACATCACCCCTCACGGATCCCCCGCACCACCTATGGAAAAATATGCGGGGGGTGGGATTTGAACCCACGAACCCCTGCGGGACAGCCGCCTCAGGGCTGCGCCTTTGGCCATGCTTGGCAACCCCCGCTCGGTTAGCGACTATTCTCATTCTTAGAAGGTGTTTCAATTAAATGTTGCTTGTGTCTCAAGCTAGATGAAGCGGAAGTCTTCTTTTATGGTTGTCAACACCACATGTGTGTTGGTTCTCTCTACAAAGGGAAGCGCCAGCAAGCGTTTGGCAAAAGCGCTCAGTTCTTCTCTGCTCTTGAACTTGGCTATTACAAAGGCGTCTGTGAGACCTGTTACGTCGTAGACGCAGCACACGTTGGGCATTCTTGCGATTTCGTTCTCGACTTCTAGGAGACGCCCTTTTGAAACGGTTATCTCAGTGAGTGCTGTCAACTGGTAGCCGAGTTTCTCGTGGTCGACTATGGCGGAATATCCCCTTATCACACTATCTTTCTCCATTTTTTTCATCCTTGTCAACACTGTGCCAATGGAAACACCTGATTTCTTTGATATCTGCCGTGAAGAAAGTCTAGCGTCGGAAATCAGCGTCTTTAGGATTTTGACGTCTGTCTCGTCCAGATTCATGCTTTGTCACCTCTTTTACACATTCATTCAATTCTAATAGTATTTTTTAACATTTGTTCTGTAAATTGTTGAAAAGATTTATATTTTATTAGAAATAAATCTTTCTATTGTAACTTTGCTAACATGAGGAAAATCTAATGAACGGTGAAGACTTTCGGACTAGAGAAAACATTGCAGTATGTTTGTCGCTGATCAAACACGCCGACCACATAGTGTTGCATTTTGTAGATTTGCTGGGCGCCATGAAGGGCAGAACAATCCCTTCAGAAGAGGCTGAGTCTGTGTTCAGAAATGGTGTTGGCTTCGACGGCTCCTCTATTCTAGGTTATGTGAACATTCAGGAAAGCGACATGGTAATGAAACCCGACTTATCTACCTTCGCGGTTTTACCTCGATACTTTTATGACAAGGCGGTTGTCAGCTTCATCTGCGATATTTACAACCCGAATGGTAAGCGTTTCGACGGTGACACACGATATATTCTGCAGAAAAAAGTCGAGCATATGAGAAACGAAGGTTATGAACCTACAGTAGCGGCGGAGCTTGAATTTTATTTGGTTGAGAAAGATGCGAGTCGGCAACTGCGTCCGGTGGAGCATCGAGTCAAAGAGAACCCAAGGTATTTTGACATATCGCCTGACAAAGACTTAACAGAGACCTATCGCATGGATTTGTCTGACACTTTGGCGTCTATGGGAATTAGGGTTGAAAGACAACACCACGAGGTGGGTTCAGCCCAAAACGAAATCACGTTTCAATATTCTAATCCAGTAACAACCTCAGACAATATCGCTCGGTATAAACTTGCAGCCAAAGCTGTTGCCGACCGAAGATACAATTGGACAGCTACTTTCATGCCCAAACCATGGTTAGGCAAAGCAGGCAACGGCATGCATGTGCATCTAGGGTTATTCTCTCAACAGAATGGAAAGAACATGTTTTTCGACCCTAAAGGATACGCTTGCCTGTCCCAAACATGCCGATACTTCATAGGTGGTCTGCTCGAGCACGCTCGAGCTTTGTCAGCAATAGTGTCGCCCACGGTTAACAGTTACAAAAGGTTGGTGCCAGGGTATGAGGCGCCTGTGTACCTTGCATGGAGCAGGAGAAACCGTTCGGCTCTAATAAGGGTGCCAGAATATTTTCCAGGCAAAGAAAACGAAGCGAGAATAGAGTATAGAAGCCCAGACCCACTTTGCAACCCATATTTGGCGTACACTGTCCTTTTTGAAGCAGGGATGGAAGGAATAAAGAAGAAGATTGAACCCGGAGACCCTGTTGAAGAAAACGTTTACCATCTCCCGGAATCAAGGCGAAGAGAACTGGGCATCAAGACGCTGCCAGCTTCGCTTGAAGAGGCGTTGGAAGAATGGAGCAGCGATGACATCTGCATAAGGGCACTGGGTAAAGAAAACGCTGAGAAATACACGAGATTGAAGATGAATGAGTGGCGGGATTACGAATCCTCTGTGCGCCTCGCTGCCAACACAAACAAGGTAACCAGATGGGAACTGCAAAAATATCTTCTCGCCTGAACATGGAGTGCTTTTGAGAAACTTGGACTCCAAAGAACGAAGACAATTAACCGAAGACAAGAAATTCAAAATATTCGAGGTAAATAGAAGCAAGGATTCACAGCAGAGACAGGTTTGGGAATTTGAGAACTACATTAAAGAGCGATTGAGGTCGTTGGGCATCATTCAGTGAAACACAAAGTATAAGATGTTCTTTTATTGTAGTGGTTTAAACCATCTGAGAGAAGATTAGTTCAAAATGAAGTACGACACAATCTTGGTGCTTGACTTCGGCGGTCAATACTGCCACTTGATAGGGCGGAGAGTGCGCGAACACAGCGTTTATTCGGAAATTGTGCCACATGACGTTACACCGAAAGAAATTGAAGCACTGAAGGAGAAATTTAACGTAAAGGGCTTGATTTTGTCGGGTGGACCTGCCAGTGTTTATGACAAAGATGCTCCTCGTTGTAGTTCAGCGCTCTTTGAGTTAAATTTGCCTGTTTTGGGCTTGTGCTATGGGCATCAACTAATTGCACAAATGGCTGGTGGAAGAGTTGAACCGGGTAAACGCAGAGAGTACGGCATAACCAATGTTATCATTGACAAGGCAGTGGGCGTGCTGAAAGGACTGAGTGAAAAAGAGCGGGTGTGGATGAGTCACGGTGACACTGTCTTTGCTCTTCCAAACGACTACGAGGTCTTGGCTCAGTCAGAAAATACTCCGGTTGCAGCGTTTCGAAGCAGAGAGAAGCCAATTTATGGGTTGCAGTGGCATCCAGAGGTTGTTCACACTGAACACGGTGCTCAAATGCTGCGTAACTTCATTTTTGATGTGTGTCGATGTGAGTCCAACTGGCGGATGGAAGACTTCATTAAAACTGCAGTTGAGGAGATAAAGCGAACAATTAACGAGGACAGAGCTATAGTCGCATTGAGTGGCGGTATCGACTCCAGCACAGTCACTGCCTTGGCGGCTAAAGCCCTAGGCAAAAATTTGACGGCGGTCTTTGTTAATCACGGTTTTATGCGTGAGGGCGAGCCTGAGTTTGTAGGGCGCACGTTTGGAAAACTCGGAATGAATTTTGTGTCGGTTGACGCTGAAGAGCAGTTTATGCGGAGACTGAAGGGCGTCTCGGACCCAGAGGAGAAGAGGCGGATAATTGGCGGAGAGTTTGTCAGGGTTTTTGAAAAAGTAGCCAAACAAGTGGGCGCTGCTTACCTGATTCAGGGTACGATTTATCCAGACCGCATTGAGTCGGGTTTCAGGAAGTTTTCGGACAAGATTAAGACTCATCATAATGTGGCTGGTTTGCCGACTAAAATGGAGTTTAAGGCTGTTGTTGAGCCTCTTCGCGACCTCTACAAGGACGAGGTTAGAAAAGTGGCTGAAAAACTCGGGTTGCCTAAAGAGATTGTTTGGCGGCAACCGTTTCCAGGTCCAGGCTTAGCTGTAAGAGTTGCAGGTGAGGTTACCAAGGAGAGGGTTATGATTTTGCAGAAGGCGGACAGCATTGTGACTGAGGAGATTGAGAAGGCTGGTTTGAAAGATGGTTTGTGGCAGTATTTTGCTGTGTTGACTGATACAAGGTCAACTGGGGTGAAGGGTGACGCTAGGGCGTATGGTTACACTGTTGCGGTTAGAGTGGTGGAGAGCCGTGAAGCCATGACTGCTAGTTTTGCGAGGGTTCCTTATGATGTTTTGGAGAGGATTTCTACGAGGATAACTAATGAGGTGTCGCAGGTTGTGCGGGTTGTTTACGATATTACGCATAAGCCGCCTGCAACAATAGAGTGGGAGTGACGTAAACATTTTTTGTGTTTGTGTGTGCGCACGAGCCTAGACCGCCCTCTATTTGGATCCTAATAGGCGCTGAGGGGAGAGACAGAGACGGGTAGAGTGGGGTCTAGAACCGTCTATTTGGAGCCAAAACTTGTGAAAGGACGCTGTTGATTCAATAAATCTTAAAGCAGACAGTACTTCTATACTAATCTTTCATGGTTCGTTTTCCTTCCCCAGCTGTTTTCCGCTCTGTGGAACTTGATCAGTTTTTGAGGAGTCCAGAGCTGGATACTAAGTTGCGAAGATGGATTGAAAACATGGAAGCTGTGCTCAAGGAGAACAAGTACGCTGGCGATTTGATTAGGAAAAATCAGATTCCAAGTCATTACATTCAACGGTATGGTGTGAACAACTTGTATCGTTACCAGCATCCTGAAGGATATCGATCATGCTACACAATAACTCAAGTTGAGGGTTATGGAGTGTGTCCCACCATACTTGACATTCTTTCTCATGACGAATACGATAGGATTTTTGGTTATAGGAAAAGGTAATTATTTTACTCGCACAGCCGACTTCAGCAAGGCTTGCAGTTTCGGGTTGTTGACGTCTGTGTAAATGATTTTGCCGTCATTGAACACTATCTTTCCAGACGCTTCAAGGTAGGCGAGTATGCGCTTGAAGGTTTGGTACTGCATCTTTCTCGGGAGGCTGTACCATAGCTTCATTCTTGTCGGATAATCTGCCGAGTCGAGAATTGCCTTTTCAACCATTAGAATAGTGTCTAACTGTGGTTCGTGTAATACTGGCTTATCTGCTGTTTTTTTCTTAAGGACTTCCATTCTAGAAACCCTCATAGGAATACATACACGCACAATTATATAAGTTTATATGATTCTAAAATCTAGAATTAGGTTACTGTTACCTTGATATTTCTGTTAATTCTATCATTTTATGGAGCACTCTGGTATGTGGCAATCCAAAGAGGATGAAGAAAAGCGGAAAGAGTTAGAGAAACTGATTGATTGGGAATTGAGTAAGCAATTGACTTGGGCAGTAGTTTTTTTAACCACAATGTTGGGGTTGGTGGCGCTTCTTGCTAGCAGTTTGCTTAGGCAGTGGATTGATTTTTCAAAGTTTCCTCTAATCACTGTGAATCTTGTTAAGGCTCCTTTTGTAATGGTTTTCTTTCTTTTGCTCATCTTTGGATTAGACTTAAGTTTCTATAGACTTGCTACCTCTCTTGCCAGACTGCGAAACTGGGCAGGAATGTTACCAAGCGAGTTGATACGAAAAGAGTTAATAGAAAAAGCTGTTTTGGGGTGGTTTTACGGACTGTTCGTTGAGAGAACGGGTGAGAACCGTTTTTCTCTGAGAACATGGTTTGTGTGGTTGCTAATGGTTCTTGGAGATATATTGTTAGTTTGGGCACTCGTCTCTGTACGCTAGATGATTGCATATTCCTTCAAGGAACTTAGGGCGTGGCGGCCTTCGCATCCTCTAAGTCTAGTTTTGCCCCGCACTCTTTGAATAGGTTTATGGCTTTGGATAGGTATTCCCTTGCCTTTTCTGTTTCGCCCTTCTGCTTGAGGGTCTTTCCGTAGCTAGCGTAGGAGCGGCCAAGTTCCAGCTTCATGCCAAGCCTTTCACATATCTCGATGCTCTTCTCGAAGTTGCTCTGTGCCTTATCGTATTCTGGAGGGCTCTTGAGGGAGTAGGCTTCTCCATAGAGGCGGTAGAATACGTCCTTCCAAAGTGGTGGTACCAATTCAAAACTTGTCGCAAGACACTGGAACGCTTTTTCGAGGTCACCAGAGTGTAGATAACTACCAGCCTTAAACATTTCAGTTGCGATGGCCATGGTTTTGTATGCTCCAGATTCTTCGGACAATTTTTTAGCTTGCTCGCAATATTCGATGCTTCTTTCGTATTCTCCCTTAACCATATGCACATAACCAAGGCTACCACAATTCTGAATAATGCCCCCAGTGTTCCCAGCCTCTTGCGCAAGTTTGAGACCTCTTTCAGCCAGTTTCTTTGCCTTCTCGACATCTCCCTTTTCCAAACAAGCAATAGCATAATGAACCAAAACGTAGGACATCAGAACACGGTTGTCCGCCATTTCGCTGTATTCCAAAGCCTTTCTGCACATATCTTCAGCCTCATCTAGATCACCCTTTGACCTATAAGTATCACTAAGCGTCTGATAATGGGTGGATGCTCGCCACTTCTCCTCTCCTCTCCTTTCCTCCACGATTTTTATCCCGTCTTTAAAATGCTCAGTTGCCTTGTCGAAATTTCCAACAAAACAATTCAACTCTCCGAGCACATAATGGGCCCAGATGACGTTCTCCACATCATCCAACTCTTCGCTTATCTTCAAGCCTTTCTGCAATTTTTCCAAGGCTTCATCCCATTTCAGATCTTGTTCCAGCAAATAGCCAAGAATCACATGAATTCTTCCCAGTGAAAAGAGGTCGCCAGCCTCGGAGGCAAGTTTCTCAAGGGGAACAAGAATCCGCAAAACCTCCTTGTTGTGCCCTAGCATATCATGAACGGATGCCAGCATCAGCCCCACGTACACCCTTTGTCCCTTGTTGGCATCGGTGTCCGGCAACTTGTCTAAGAAGGCTAAGGCTTTCTCGTCCCAATCGATGGTTGTTTGGAAAGCAAGTTGTCTCCGTTGGGTTCGGGCGGCCATTAAAGCGTAGTCAAAAGCCTTTTCGTATTCCTCGACCGCTTCGTAGTGGCGCACCAGTCGGGGCGCAGCCTCTGACAACCTTTCTTTGTACAGTTCCTCCAAACACTCACCGATCTTTTTGTGAAGAATCTTCTTCCTAACTGGACCTAGATCATCGTAGAGGCGCCTTTGGAAGAGGCAGTGACTAAAGCGGTACAGATAAGCCTCCTTTCCATCAATAACCTCAAACCCTCGCTCCTCAACCAGCCGATGCCTCTTACCCAAATCATCCTCTAAGATATTAACTAAATCCCTTTCACTGACATTCTCTATCTTGGATATGACTTGAGCCGTAAAGTTATCCCCCTCTACAGCAGCACAAGTCAAGATACCTCTCTCCCTGTCATTCAGTCGCCTTACCCGTTCTTCTACGATGGAATCCACCTTAGCCGGAAGGGCCTGAACGTCTATTTCCTCCGCTTGGTTCCACGTCCCCTCCTCATCCCTTCTAATGAAACCTCTCTCTTCGAAATCCATCAACAACTCCACGATGAATAGCGCTAAGCCCTCGGTTTGGCGTGTTATTAGTTTTATGAAGCCCTCGTCAAAGGTGTTGGGAGAATACCTTTCGTTCACATAGTCTCTAATAAAGTCTTCAACTTCCGCCTTCTCTTCCTTCTTCTCCAAAGAAAGATCTAGATTTACATAGATTTCCCCCCAAGTCCTCCCCAACTCGTGGACTATGGGCTCCAAGGGATGCCTTTCCCCCTTTCTTCCCATGGCTATGTCGCTGGGACGATAAATCCCAACTATGAGTATCCTGTTCCCAGCCACTTTCCTTCCCAAATGGAACAGCAATTCCAACGAGGAGAGGTCAACCCATTGAAGGTCGTCTATAACTAGCGCCAGAGGGGTCTTTTCAGCGAGCTTAAACAAAACCTGAGCATATTCATTGTATAAGCTAGCCTGAGTCAACTGAGGAGGGCGATACTCAGCTTCTTTCCTCTTCTCAATAAGCTTCTCAAGTCTCTTAGCCCAACCAACTTTCTTGGCAACGTAAATCCCAGCCTTAGTCATCAACTGACTGCCAGGAACAAAGATATCTACTAGATTGGGGCCAAACCAAACCACAGCCTCTCCAGTATTGCTAAATAGCTTTTTTAGTCTGTTGGCGTTCTCAGGTGAAATAGCCTGTCCAGACAACTCCCTTTCAACATCCCCGGTCAAAAGACGCAAAATCTCCTTGAAGGGAAGATACGCCTCCCCCTCACCCGTCTGAGAGTTACACCTACCCACCGCAACAACCAAGTCAGCATACTTGCTCTGCGACCGCACAAAAAACTCCTTAAACAACTCAGTTTTCCCTGACCCAGCCTCGCCAGTGATGAAGCAGACACCACCCTTACCCGCCAAGGCACCATCAAGAAATCGGCCTAGCCTTGAAAGCTGCCTCTCACGACCGACAAAAATCCTCTGCTCCGACATTTCTTCCCCATCAACTGGCTAGATATATAGGATTAACAAATAATTAATGTTAAGTATAACTTAATTCTTTGGCAAAATCAGATGTATCCTCTTTACAAAAGAACATACATTATTCGCCTCAGAATCAGAGCTAAAGCAACTACGAATGCTATGCTTGACAAGATGTTGACTAACGTGTTGTCACTCTGTATCAGAAACGTCGATGAGACAAACGCTAAAAACAAACCCGCATAAAGGTCAATGTTCAAGCGGAAGAACCCGAAGAGCTCGGTAATTATTGCCTGACCGTGTCTCTTGAAGAGTGTAGCCATGAAGACAAAGACTAACAACGATATCACAAACGTGTAAGTGATTTCGCTGTAGTAATCGCCAAAGGTTATTAAGAGACCAATTTCATCGCCGACTAGTCCTCCTCCTACTCCAAAGATTATGGCGGCTATCCTATCAGTGTGGTCATCGCGGTAGTTGATGCCCAACCAGCCGCCTATCGCCAACAAAGCTAAGCCATACCAGAAGTGATGAACATGATAGCCCCGAACCTCCAACACGGTTGAAGGAAAGAAAGCCGTGAACACTCTGGCAACAGCGAAGGAAGCGAGAAAGAAAGACAACATGATGAAAGACAGATTCGGCTTCGAAGCCTCATGCAACCTCTTCATACAATGCACCTCGATAAACTAGTTTAAATCCCTAAGAATTTGTATCTTTTTCTCGGTGCGCCCTTGACCACTCCCAAGGCTTATCCACGTTTCGTCACACCTGATTTTGAAACCTTTGACCCAGTAGAGTTGGCTAGAGAAACCGAGAAGATTGTGACCCAGAAAGGACCTCGTGGGTTGGAACGAAAGTATGAGGCGTTTTATGCGACTGGCGTTTACGGCGGCATAGCCACAGGCTACTGTGTTGGCTGTTGTTTTCGCTGCGTCTTCTGCTGGGTGAGTTGGGGACGCGACTATCCAGAACGCTTTGGTCAATTCTACTCAGCCCAAGAGGCTTTCAACCAGCTGAAGGCTGCAGCGCACAAGTATCGAGTAAACAAACTACGCGTTTCTGGAGCAGAACCCACACTGGGCAAGGAGCACCTTCTGCGCCTATTGGAACACATCGAAGCATCCGAGTTTCCCCGCTTCATCCTAGAAACAAACGGCATACTCTTCGGCGTCGACAGAGACTACGTTCAAAAGATTTCAAAATTCACCAAGCCACACGTTCGAGTCTCGCTCAAGGCAGGAACGCCTGAAGCTTTCACGAAGAAAACAGGCGCCCAACCAGAGGCGTTTGAAATTCCATTCCAAGCCATACGCAACCTGCTAGACTATCACGTGAGTTTTCACGTCGCAGCAATGAGTGCAGACCCGCGCATAATGACACCTGAAGAACGAAAAAACTTGATTCGGAAATTAGCAGAGATTGACCCAAGCCTTGTCATAAATCTTGAAGAGGAAGTGATGGACGCCTACGACACAACCCTGGCTAGGCTGAAACTCGCAGACTGGAAGGTGGAGTGGCCGCTAAAAAGAGTCTACAAACCAATCAGAGAAACCACAGAAATTTAATTTAAGACACCGCTCGTAATACACTATCGACATCAAGCGGCCGTAGTCTAGTCTGGTCTAGGACGTCGGCCTTCCAAGCCGTTGACCCGGGTCCGAATCCCGGCGGCCGCACCACTGTTTATTGTCTTCATTTATTTACAGAAAGAGATAATTTTATGATAGCGAAAAGATATTTTAATGTTTAGTCAATAATGGTTTGAGCAGTATGAGGGCACTTACGAAACAAGAGATACATCAAAAGCTTGCTGATAATGAAGCACAGATTAGAAGCTATGGTGTTAAAACGATTGGGCTATTTGGTTCCTTTGTTAGAAATGAACAGAAAAGAAAAAGTGACGTAGATATACTTGTGGAATTTGAAAAAGGAAAAATAACGTTCGACAACTATATGCACCTGAAATTCTTTCTCGAAGATTTGCTTGGACATAAAGTTGATTTGGTGATTCGTGACGATCTAAAACCTCAACTAAAGCAGTATATCTTAAGGGAAGTTGAGTATGCGAAAGAATTTTAAAGTATACTTTGAAGACATGCTTAACGCTATTCTGAACATAGAAGAATACGTTGGAAACAAGGGGTTTGAAGAATTTCGAAAAAGCAAGTTAGTTCGAGATGCTGTCATCAGAAATCTCGAAATAATTGGTGAAGCTGCCAAAAACATCCCAAAAGAGATTAAGAAAGAGCATTCAGAGATACAATGGAGAGAAATTGCAGGTTTAAGAGACATACTCATTCACAGATATTTCGATGTTAACATAAGAATTCTATGGGACATTATTAAAGATAAGCTTCCACATCTAAAGAAGGAAATTTCTAAAATCCTAAGAACTTGAAGCACCAGTTCTTGCTGGTGAGTTAGAACATTTCAATGTTCTTTGATGTGTTAGAGATCTACTATGTGTTGGAATTAATTGTTGTTATGCGGCCGTAGTCAAGTCTGGTGTAAGTTGCCATGTTCCAAGCCGTTAGCTCGGGTCCGAATCCCTGCGACCGAACCACCACAAGAGCCAGTGACTCAGAGACTCGAAAAGCCTAGAAGTGGATTTCTCCTTCTCTTTCACTTTCTCAGTTTCAAGCGTTGTTGCTCGCGTTTTGCGACCTCACGAGCAAGGCTTATGTAATCATCAATTTCAAAGCCTGCCTTATCTTCAAAATTCAGGTTAAGCTTCCTATACAGATTTTTAACAATGAGTTTTTCAATAACCTCGGCTCCAGAACCAAGGATTGTGTTCAAAGCTTGAGAGAATTTGTCTGTGTCTTCTGGAATCTCTTCTCTCTGAAGCCTGAATCTTTTATTTAGGTGATAGTATATGGCTTTTCTAGGCGATTCTCCAAGAGTGAGCAAAGCGTGGTCAACTGCTTCAAGCAGTGTCTTGTCAAAATCCATTTTTTCATCTCTGAACAACCTTGAAGGCGAATCCAAGGACTCACGAACACACATAATTTCTTCACCGTAACCACTGTATAAAATCTCGAAACTTCAAGAATAAACTTATGAACTACGAATGTGAATTCAAACTTTTAACTTATCCAAAAAAGCATTTAGGAGAGCCCTTTTGACCAACTAGAAATATTTGTACAATCCACGTTACGTGTACCTAAGTCTACGAACCCGCAGATTTTGGCTTACGAACGCCTCTCTTTGCCCAAGATGAGACTATGCTCATCTGTTCATAAATTTGCAGAGTCTGCTCGGCTGCCTTCCTCCATGTAAAGTATTGTATGACACGTTTGCGTCCGTTTTCACCCCACCTCTTCGCCGTTTCAGGATCTTTCAGCACTGCTTTTATTCCCCAGGCGATGTCGGAGGGGTCGTTGCCGTTGACGTGAACGCCGTTCTGGTCTTCGCCTGTGGGCGCAACCTGTTCCCTGAAGCCGACTACTCCTTGGGCGCCGACTACGATGGGTTTTGCCATAGACATGGCTTCGAGGCTCACTATTCCGAAGGGTTCATAGACTGACGGAAAAACACATGCGTCAGCCGCTGCATAATGTGCGATTCTTTCTTCTTCTGGCACAAACTCAAAATTGCATGCGACGTTGTCTTTGACGCCGAGGCGACCAGCCATTTCGATAATATCACTTTGTTCTTCACCCTTACCCAAGATGACCAGCTTTGTCTTTGGGTATTCTTTCAGAATTGAAGGCATGGCTTGAATCAGGTTTCTCACTCCCTTGACCCAGGTGAGGCGGCCTAAAAAGAGCAGCATGAACCCGTCTTCTGTAATGTTGTATCTTTCTCTGATTTTTCTAACAGCCTCTGCCTTCACCTTTGCTGGGTCGTATCGGTCGGGGTCAACACCGTTCCAGACAACACTAATCTTTGCCGCTTGCCACCCGTGTCGCACGAGGTCGTCGCGCATGGCGTAGCTTACTGTAACAACGCGGTCGGCAATCTGCGCTGTCTGGGTTTCAAGGTGTGACACAACTTCTGAGCCTGGGCCTCCGCTTCGACCCCACTCCGTGCTGTGAACGTGGAAGGCCAAGGGAACCTTTGTTTCATTTTTGGCAATTATCCCTGAGATGCTGCTCAGCCAGTCGTGAACGCACATCACGTCGAACTTGTAGCCTTCTTTTCTTATCAGGTCATTGATGAACTTAGTTGAGCTCAGGATGTTGTAGAGGAATATGTCGTTGAAGAAGCGGATGTTGGTTCCCCACTTTCGCAGGTCTTCGGCGACGAACATTGGGAAAACGTTGCTGGCGTCGGCGATCAGCGGGCGATGAACCTCGATGCCCTTGAAGATTTCTCTAGTCTTTAGTTTGCCTGGATTGAGTGTGAAAACTGTGACGTCGTGTCCGAGTTCTATGTATTCTCTGGTTATGTATTCGGCGTATGTGCCCAAACCCCCTACAAGCGCGGGCGGGTACTCCCAGACGAAGAAACCGATTCTCAGGTTAGAAAACCCCTTACTTTAGTCTGAAGACAAGACTTATAACTTTCCCTTCTGCCTTCGCCGAATTGAAGACTTTTTAATCTATCATGGTCGTTTCTCCCTCAGACGAGAAATCAAATGAGTGAGACCGCCTTTGGAACCGACGGTTAGCTGGGTTGAGTAGCAATACTTTTCTTTAAAGTTCTCTCTACAGCCTTCTTTGGAGTTGAAATCTGTTGAAGAAAGGCTCTTACAAAGTGCAGCTGATAGACGTGAAAGAGAAAGACCGTCTCTACGAGAAGTATGAAAAAAGGTTCTTGTACACGCGCAAAGCCTCGATTTACGGGTGCTGCATAAAGTTGCTCACAGACATAGACTACGTGAAGGAGCGCTGGGACGACAACTTCTACAGCATGAGTGAAGACGTTCGTTCACACGGCAGACTAATCGTGACAACAGAGCCCAGAAGAGAGTTGACTGTGAGATACGACCCATACACCAAAACCGCGTTTCTCATCAATGTCGACTATTACGGGTGGATAAAGAGCATAGCCCTCGCCGTGGCTGGAGACGTTCTTGAAGATGAGCACAGAATCTATTCTGTTCACGGAGCAGCCATCGATGTCAGAGGCAACGGCGTGTCGCTTATCGCCCCGCCTGGAACAGGCAAGACAACGCACTCTTGGGGTCTCCTGCGCCTAAAAGGTGCGAGACTGGTCTCTGACGACTGGTACTTTGTGCGTCTGTCGAGTCGTGAACCGTTGGCTTTCGGGTCTGAGAAGAACAGTTACATCGAGGCTGACATAGGCAGGATATGGGGCGAATACGAGAAGCTTGTCGAAAAGGTGCATTTTGACCCACAGGGCAGAGCGGTTGTCAACGTCAGATGGATAGTGGGAAGCGGAGGAGTCATCTCCATGACAACCATGCGAGAAATCATCCTGCTGAAGAGAGACCCAAAAGACAAAAAGATAGTCACGGACCTGACCGAAAAAGAAGCGTTGCAATACCTTATCGCTAACAACTTTTGCAACCCTCATCAACTGGTCACGGACAAGAGAAAACTCGAGTTGAGAAAAAACTTCTTCAATCAATACTTTAAACAAACAAGTGTTCACATGGTCAACACAAAATTGCCGCCCCATGAGACGCAGCGAAGAATCAGAGGAATCGTGACTAAAGGCAGTTAAGAACACAAAGGAGAGAACGCCTAAAGCAGAATCAGTATTGGAATCATTAAGAGCGCAGTCATGTTCGTGAGTTTCATGAAGATGTTGAGCGATGGACCCGCAACGTCTTTAAGAGGATCGCCTACAGTGTCGCCTGTGACCGCTGCCACATGAGCAGGTGTGCCCTTCATCCAGAACTTTCTCTCAATGTATTTCTTGGCGTTGTCCCATATGCCGCCGCCGAATGTAAAGAAAGGCGACAGCAGAGCTGATGTAGCTAATCCCCCTAGAAGCATGGCGCCCAACGCGAATTTTCCCAACAAGAACCCAACAGCAATAGGAGAAACAATAGCCAATAGTCCTGGTGCAATCATTTGTTTGAGCGCATTCTTCGTGCCAATATCCACGCAGCGTGCATAATTTGGCTTTGCCCTGCCTTCAAGGATATCTGGGTTCTCTCGGAACTGCCGCCTCACCTCATCTACCATTTGATACGCGGTTTTCCCAGTGCCTCCAATAGCCAGAGAGGAAAACAGGAAGGGCATAGCAGCGCCTAACAAGAGCCCAATAACAATGATAGGATCCAGAAGACCGAAGCTTGAGCTTAAACCTACTTTTTCGCCGTAAGTGATGAAAATCACAACAGTTGAAACCGTGCCTGACGCTGTAGCAAAAGCCTTTGTGTAAGCCTTAGTGGTGTTTCCCATAGCGTCGAGCTCTTCAAGTGTCCCGCCATTTCTTGTTCCAGACATCTGTGCAATACCTGCAGCGTTGTCGCTTATGGGTCCGAAGGTGTCGCTCGACATTATGATACCGATGGCTAAATCAGTTCCAATGTTGGCTCCAACTAGTCCGTAAAGAGCATGATTTCCTGCAATTATCCCATTAAATGTATAATTATTTATGGAAAAAGAGAAGAGGATGGCTGCTAAAACGGCTAAGAAAGGCATGAATGGACTTTGAAGGGCGTAGGACAGTCCTGTTATGATGTTGATGGCTGCTCCACGTTCAGATGATTCCGCTATTTTTCTCACTGGTCTACCATTGATGCCGATGTAATATTGTACGGCTAAGCCCACTGCGAGACTTGCCACTAAGCCGCTCACCACAGCAAAGAATAGAGTTACATCGTTTAGTAACACCATAGAAGAGAAAAATGCGCCCAGCACACAAACAATAGCGGTGATTAAAAGACCAAGGTTAAAAGACATGATGGGTCTAATCTTTCTCCATCCTCTGATAACGAAAACTCCAACTATTGTTGCC